>Ga0326727_10006065_pt1 | contig 33568 bp, 30 predicted proteins | sample MB2enrmetagenome_FD_207643 | JGI IMG/M metagenome (GOLD analysis project Ga0326727, IMG submission 207643) | Lab enriched peat soil microbial communities from McLean, Ithaca, NY, United States - MB29MY | ecosystem: Environmental > Terrestrial > Soil > Wetlands > Peat | place: USA: New York...
TTTCTGGATCGAACAAGTTTCCGCCGAACGGCGGGAAAAGAGACGTGCTGCAGGGCTGATGGATCATCCCAACACGGCTATGGGCATCCACGCGGTGTGGTTTGCCGTGCACGACACGGAGGCACAGTTACGCACGCTTCGCGATGCTGGTCTTGAAGACGGTAAATTCCGCGAGGCAAAGTTCCTCAGTGCCCACGGACGGGAAGTGAAAGCTGGTCAGGGAGTGCTATTGCTTCTGGAGTCGAGCGATAAGAACGGTCTGCTTACAAAATTTCTATCCGGTCATGACGAAGATATCATCGGCCTCAGTATTGAAGTGGCCGATCTAGGCAAGGCCCGCGAATTGGCTGAGTCCGGCATGGGAAGCAAGCTGGATGTCTACAAAGGCTTCTATGGTACGAGTTTTCTGTTACCCCCAGAAGTAACTCATGGAGTCTGGCTGGAAATGTTCCAGGCAGCCGAGCAACTGCACTGAAATCGTATAGAGGGACATTGTTGACGGGCGGCCAGGTCTGGTCCGGCGACCCGCTGATTCTGGCTGGCTACATTGGGTCTGGCGGCGGATTTGCGGAGGCTCTGGCGAAGTTCGGCGCAGCCTATGCGGGTCAGACGGAGAAGGATTGGGAGGAGTTGAAAAACTCCGGCAAGGCGGGTGCGACGGCATAGTGATTATTCATTGATATATCGGGATGGGCGTCCGGCTATCAATTTGTTTCATTGAGGCTTTTTCAGTGCGATAGAATTACCGCGTAAGAAAGGAGTCCGAAAGTGGACGGTAAGACCGCAGTGCAATCTCGTTTTATTTGGCTTATTCAGTTCGGTATTGCAATAGTAATCATTCTTTGGTCAGCGATCGGCTGGGCGCAAGACGATGAAAGAAAACTGGTCTTCAAGCCCGCTGTTGTGCAGCGGCTTACCCCGCGCTCGGGACCAGCAACGGTGACAACCGAAGAGGAGAGCGCCTTAGCCAGTAAAGGTTACATCAAAATAGGCACTATCGGTGGTTCCCTGCCAAACATAGACGCAAAAACGATGAAAGACCAAATCCTCGCAATGGCAGCATCCGCCGGCGGAGATTTGGTCCGATTAGATCAAGATGGAGTTTTTGCGCGGGTTTCTATTCCCGAAGAGAAGGTAAGACATATTTGCCAGGATTGGCAAGAATCTTCCTACGTAACGGGTTCATACGGCAAACAAGTCAAGAATATTACCAGAACATGCAAATCCTGGTATGACAAACCGGTAACAGTTTCAAAGAAAGTGCCAGGCTTGAGAAGTGAAGGTACAATTTGGAGGCTTGATCCGGCTTTGTCCGCGGATATTGCGCTTCAGGAACGAACGAAAACCCTGGGGCCGCAGTATGCCAATGCGATGCGCTCCGGCGATTGGGCGGCGGCGAAGAGCCTGCTCGAGGTGAACCCGGAGTTGATTCTCCTCAAATGCGATGCGGGTGACGCCAGCGGCATGCCGCATGAGACGCTCTGCCTGGACGTGGCGGTCGTCCGCGGAAATACGGAGATGGTGAAGTTGTTTTTAACGCACAATGCCGATGTCAATGCCAGAGATAGTTGGGGCCAGACACCGCTGCATATAGCTGCGATTAATGGGAACGTAGATATGGCGAAGCTGCTTTTATCCCATCACGCCGATATCTACGCCAAAGATTCCAACAGCGATACGCCGCTGCACGCAGCAGCGGGATATGGAAACAAAGATGTGACGGAGCTGCTTTTAACTTACAACGCCAGCATCTATGCCAACGCCAACAAAGGCATTGACCCGGAGCTGCTGCGTGCAGCTGAAGCTGAAGGGTACAAACCAGCGACGCGCGTTGCGCCCGACACCGACGTGAACGCCAAAGGTTACAACGGCGATACGCCGCTGCTCAGAGCAGTAAAACGGGGTCACAAAGATGTGGCGGAATTGCTTGTTGCTCACAACGCCGATGTCAACGCCAAAGATAAAGACAATATAACGCCGCTGCACATAGCATCAGAAAATGGGTACGATGATATAGCCAAGTTGCTCATTGCTCACAACGCCGACGTAAACGCCAAAGGCAAAGACAACATGACGCCGCTGCTCTACGCAGTAAAAAATGGGCATGAAGATATAGCAAAGTTGCTCATTGCTCACAACGCCGACGTAAACGCCAAAGGTGAATATGGCATCACGCCGCTGCTTTACACAGCGCAATTTGGCTACAAAGGCATGGCAGAGTTGCTTATCGCTCACAACCGCCGACGTCAATGCCAAGAATAGTGCTGGCGAGGCGCCGCTATATGTAGCACAAAGTAATAGGCACGAAGATATAGCGAAATTGCTTCTAGCTCAAAATCTCGATGTCAACGCCAGAGATAGTTCCGGACAGACGCCTTTGCACAAGGCAGCAAGAGATGGGAATCAAGATGAGTTGAAGCTGCTTTTGGACCATAACGCCGATGTCAACGCCACAGATAACAACGGCGACACACCACTGCATCTAGCAGCAACACGCGGGCAGCAATTTACTGCGGCGTTGCTTATCACTTACAACGCCGATGTCAACGCCAAAAACAAAGACGGCAAGACGCCGCTACACTTAGCAGAATCAAACAGGATGGAGAATGTTGCGGAGTTGCTCATGGCACATAACGCAGATAGCAACGCCAAAGATAACAAAGGCGAGACGCTGTTGCACACAGCGGCATTACACGGAATGCTATATATGGCCGGATTGCTTATAGCCCATAATGCCGATGTCAACGCCAAAGATAATGATGGCTGTACGCCGCTGTACGATGCCGCAATGGCTGGGGACGTAACGATGATGGCATTGCTTGTAACTCACAATGCCGATATCAATGCCAAGAGTAACAAAGGCTATACGCCGTATCAAGCAGCAGAAGTGCTTAGGAAAAATAACGTGGCGAAATGGCTTCTCTCCCATGGCGCCCAAAGATGATGCCGACCTCGTGGGAGGGCTCAGGTCTCACTTATGAGACCTGGGATAGCAGGAAGCCGGTCTAGAAATTTCCGGGTTCGTAAATCCGGACACTTCGACTGCGCTTAGTGCTGGCTCTGGGCACTCGATCTTGATGGCATGCGGGAAAACTGACCACTGACAACTGACCACTGCCATTACGCTCTTCCCGCGAACTCGCGCGTCTCAGTGTAGACCTTTACCTTTTCGCCGACTTGAATGTAGAGCGGGGCTTTGATCTCCAGGCCGGTCTGGAGGCGGGCGAGCTTGGTGACGTTGCCGCTGGTGTCGCCGCGCGCGCCGGGCTCGGTGTAGGCGACCTCCAGTTCGACTTTCTCCGGCAACTGCAGGCCAATGGGGTTGCCGTTGAACTTGTGCAGTTGGATGATGGCGCCCTCGACGAGAAAGTCGAGCGCGTTGCCGACCATCTCCTGTGAGAGAGTGTGCGTCTCGAAGCTCTCCTGGTCCATGAAGTGCGAGCCCTCGGAGTCGCTGTAGAGGTAAGAAGCCTCGACCAGCTCCAGGTCCGGCTCCTTGAAGCGCTCGCCGGCCTTGAAGGTCTTGTCGAAGACGGCCTGGGTGAGCAGGTTGCGCATCTTGAGACGGACGAGGGTCTGGCCGCCGCGCGCCGTGGGCGTTGAGACCTCAGCCTCCATGCAGTAGTAAGGGACGTTCTCATACTCGAAGTACATCTTGCGCTTGACGGTAATCGCTTCCAGCAGTGCGGCCATGGATTCCTCAATAATCAGTCGTTCGCAGCCGAAGAAGGCCCTCCGGGCTCTCCCGCGGCTACCTGTTCATTATAGGAGGATGGCGCTTCGCGCGACCGAATGCCGTGCGACCACACTTCATGGTACGCTGAAGGAAAGGCGTTCCTGAGGGAGGCGAATATGGCTGAATCGACTATTACCATCCAAGTGGATGCCGAACTGAAAACTGCCTTCGCCCGAGCGGCCCAGGAACAGAATCGCACGGACGAGGATTTGCTGCGCGAGTTCATGCAGGATTACGTTGAAGTTCAGCGCACGGACGCTGAATATGAGCAGTGGTTTCGCCGTCAGGTGCAAATTGGCATCAAGGCGGCGGACGCCGGCGAGGTGATTCCCGGCGCGGAAGTGGAGACGGAGTTTGCGGCTCTCCGCACACGCTCACAGGATAATCTGCGCAGGACCGCGTGATAAATCTGGTTTGGACTCGTCCAGCGCGAGAGGACCGGCATGAAATCTTCGAGTTTATCGCGGCGGATAACTTGCGCGCAGCATGCAAGATGGACTTAATCTTTGCTGAAAAAGCTGCAATTCTGATACGGTTTCCTGAGCTTGGCCGCCTCGGACGCATTCCCGGCACACGGGAACTACTGGCGCATCGCCATTACTTTCTCATCTATAGAATTCGCGAAGACGTGGTGCAGATACTTCGCCTTCTGCACACCTCAAGGCAGTGGCCGCCTGTTTCGTCCTCACGGCATTAACCTTCGCAGTGCCGGGCTTGCGCCTTTTTGCCGCCGGACGCATCAAAAAGATGAGTCCGCGTGTGCGGGCATCTCGATACAGAAAGAACTTTCATGGCACGTGAACTGTTGACCGCTCGGCTGGAACGCAAAGAATGCATCTCTGAAGTTGCCCAGTGCTACCACTTCGGCTTTGTCATCGACGAGGTAAAGAGCTTTCCCTATGCATCGGGCCAGTTTGTGAGCGGAGTGGCGCTGGACGGCAAAGGTAAGATGCAGACGCGCGCCTACTCAATCTGCTCGGCGCCCAGTGGCAACAAATTTGAGCTATGCGTGAATCGCGTGGAGGAGGGATTTTTTTCCAACCATCTGGCCGACCTGCCCGACTTGCCGATTGGAGGCACGATTCAAATTCATGGGCCGCACGGGCACTTCACGCTGCACGAACCGATTACCGATTCGATTCTGGTGGCCACGGGCACGGGCATCGCGCCCATGCGCGCATTTTTGCAGTGGCTATTTCAGGAGGGCGGGCCGGACAGGAGCAACGGCAAGCAGATCTGGCTGGTTTACGGCACGCGCCATGAGAGCGACATCTATTACCGGGCGGAGTTTGAGGCGTTGGCCGCCCGCCAGCCCAACTTTCACTATCTGTACACGCTGAGCCGCGCCGAGGCGAGCTGGACCGGGTTGCGCGGGCACGTCCAGGAGCACGTGGCACGAATTGTGGAAGAGCGAGCCGCGCGGCTGGGTCAGACGCTGCCTGTGCCTCCGGTTGATCCCGCGCTTCTGGTCTCGGAGTTAAATTTCGACATTTACGCTTACATATGCGGACTCAACGAAATGGTCTCCGGCGTGCGCGAGCGGCTGAGCGCTTTTGGCTGGCATAAAAAGCAGATTGTGTTTGAGCGGTACGATTAACTATCGAAGCGACGGGACAAAATCTTTCGGTCCGCGTCTGAAACAATAACCTCAATGAACCCAATGCAGCTATCGACTCACCGCGCCCGGAGTGCCTTCGCGCTGGGCTTGATTCTTGCCACATATGCGGGCGCGAGAATTCTGGAAGTAACGCCCACGCAATTTCCGCGCACGGCCATTGTAGCCCTCGACGTGCTCTCCGCCATGGCCTTTGCGCTGGTGGACGGAGCACGCCACTACCGGCTGCGCGGCATCCTGGTCTTTGCCGGCATTTGCCTTGTGGTTGGCAATCTCACAGAAAACCTAAGCATCGCAACGGGCTTTCCCTTTGGCCGCTATTACTTTGTGGAACTGATGGGCCCCAAGCTCTTCCAGGTTCCGGTGCTGCTGGGCCTGGCTTACATCGGCATGGCCTACGTTTCATGGACGCTGGCGCGGGTGATCGTGGGCAATGCCCATGCGCCGGTTGCGGGAATGCGGATTGTGGCGCTGCCTGTGGTGGCCAGCTTTTTGATGGTCGCGTGGGACCTGGCACAGGACCCGGTGTGGGCCACGGTGCTGCACGGCTGGGTTTGGCGCGACGGAGGACCTTGGTTTGGCGTGCCTGTCTCCAACTACATGGGCTGGTACGGGACCGTCTTTACGATTTATCTACTCTTTGCGCTTTACTTGCGCAGACGCACGGCTCAGGCAACCGCGACGCCGGCAGCAAGCTCGCGGCCTGCGCTGCTTTTCTATGTACTGTGCGCCGCGGGGAACGTATTGCAGATTGTTTCGCCTCTCGCGCCCACTATCGTTCCGGACCCTACGGGCAAGCAATGGAGCTATGCCGACGTCGCCGGCGCATCGGCGGTGGTTTCGATCTTTGTGATGGGAGCGTTTGCCGTGATCGCGTGGGTTAGGCTTGCCGAGCAGGAGAAAGCCGCTAGAGGTTGAAGAGCTCGCGGAGACGGCGGGTTTGGGCGCGGCTGACGGGGATTTCGGTCTTCTGTTTGTCGTTCATGCGCAACTGATAGCTGGATTTGAACCAGGGGACGACCTCACGGATGTGGTTGATATTGACCACGAAGCCGCGATGGGCGCGCCAGAAAACGGCCGGGTCGAGTTGATCGAGGAGTTCCTCCAGCGTGCGGCACTTGGAACTGCCCTCGAAGCTCTGCGTCACGATGCGAATTACGCCTTCGTCGATAGCCGCAAAGCAAATCTCGGCTTGGTCGATAAGCAGAAGGCGGCTTTGCGCCTGGACGATGAGTTTAGCGGGCTGGGGCGTGCGCGAGGCGCCTTGCGGGCGATTGAGCAGACGAAGCAGGGCGTCGATTTGAGATTCCGGCAGCGAACTTGTCGCGCCATTGGGTGTGCTGCCGGCTAAACGGCCCCGCACTCGCACGACGGCCTGCTCAACGCGCGCGCGGTCGAAGGGCTTGAGCAGGTAATCGACGGCGTTGACGTCGAAGGCGCGCACGGCGTACTGGTCGTAGGCGGTGGCAAAGACCACCTGCGGAAGAGGCTCGGCGTTGCTGCCTGATTTGGCACGGCGTTCCATCAGCTTCTGGATTGCGGCAAAGCCGTCGAGGCCGGGCATCTGCACGTCGAGGAAGACCATGTCTGGATGGTGTTCCTCGATCAGCTCCACTGCCTCAATGCCGTTGACTCCCTGGGCCACCACATCCACGCCTCCCACTTGGGCGAGCAGGTAGGCAAGCTCCTCGCGGGCCAGTTGTTCATCGTCGATGATGAGCGCGGTAAGGTTCATGCGGGGCGAAAAAAGAATGCAGCTTGATTGTAGGGAGGCAGGCGCTGCGGGTCAATTGCGGTTCCTGTTAAGCTGGGCGCATGGGCAAGCAGGAAAGGCACGCGGAAAAGATTGCACGGGTGCGGGGGCGGCTGCTGGAGTGGTACGCGCGCTCGCGGCGCGACCTTCCCTGGCGGCGCAGCCGGGACCCATACGCCATCTGGGTTGCGGAGATCATGCTGCAACAGACGCGGGTGGCGGTGGTGGTGGAGCGCTACCAGGCCTTCATGGCGCGGTTTCCCACGCTGGTATCGCTGGCGCTTGCGCCGGAGCAGGAGGTGCTGGCGGCGTGGAGCGGACTGGGCTATTACCGGCGGGCGCGCATGCTGCACAAGGCGGCGCAATTTGTGGCTGACCACTGCCAGGGCAACCTGCCGCAGACAGCGGCGGAATTGCGCCTGCTGCCGGGGATTGGGGCGTATACGGCGGCGGCTGTGGCCAGCATCGCGCACGGCGAGCGGGTGGCCGTGGTGGACGGCAACGTGGAGCGGGTGCTGTGCCGGCTGGAAGGCTGGAAGGCCGGCAGCCGCGCGGGCGGCGGCTCTCAAGTTCGGCGCAAGATCGAGGCCCTCGCCGCGGAGCTGGTTTGTCCCGAGCGGCCGGGAGACTCGAACCAGGCGCTGATGGAGCTGGGCGCAACTCTCTGCTCGCCGCGCAATCCGCAGTGCGAAGCGTGCCCGGTAGCTGGCGACTGCAAGACCCATGGGGAGCACCAGACCGCGCCTCGGCCGAAGATGATTTGCCGGGAGACGGCCCGCGCGCTTTCAGTGCGCAGCGGGCTGATGGCCGGGCAGATGCATCGGGAGGTGCTGCTGGAGCAGAGGCCGGCGAAACAGACGGTGATGCCGGGCATGTGGGAGCTTCCCGCGCTGATCAATGCAAGAGTTCCCGAGGCGGAGTTGCGGCTGAACGTGCGCCACGCCATTATGCAGGTGAACTACTACGTACGCATTCGCACGGTCTTTGAAGACGACATGGACGCGCTGAGTGTGGCAGGCGGCGAGCGGCGCTGGGTTCCGCTGAATGAAGCGGCTGGAATGGCGCTGACCGGGCTGACGCGCAAGGTGCTTACCCGCCTGCATCTGCTGGCTACAGCGCCTCTGGACGCAATTGTCCCGCAAGCGGGCGAGGACGTACTCTGAAGAACCGATTGAGACATTACTCTAGCCTTCTCTTGCATCCTGGTTTAGCATCCTGGCGGTCCTCCGGCGCATCCATTCAGTGTGGGCATTTTGCCGGGACGGTCGGGTCTCCCCTCCGTTACGCAGCGTCCGGCAACGCTATCCCAGAATTCACTCAACCCATGGAGGGACAATGGCAAGCAAAGCAAGCGCGGTTTGGACCGGTTCACTGAAGGAAGGCAAGGGCACGATCACCACGGCAACGGGCGTGCTGAGCAATGCAAACTACTCATTCGCCACGCGCTTTGAGGGCGCGGCCACGGGCACCACGCCCGAGGAGCTGATTGCGGCGGCCCACGCCGGCTGCTTCTCGATGGCGCTGGGCGCGCAGTTGGGCGGCGCAGGGCTGAAGCCCGCGAAGATCGAGACCCACGCGGCGGTCACGCTGGGCAAGGTGGGAGAAGGATTCGCCATTACCCGCATCGCGCTGACCACCACGGCCAGCGTTCCCGGCGCGACACCGGAGGTCTTCGCCAAGGCCGCCGCCGACGCCAAGGCAGGCTGCCCGATTTCGAAGCTCTTCGCGGGCAATACGGAGATTCTGCTCGACGCCAAGCTGGTGTAAGAAATTCTCGAAGGCCGCGGCATACGTCTTCAACAGCGGCGGATTGGCTCCATAGCCGGTATAGTCTTGACCGTCTGCATGTCCCTAAGGCAGAATGGTGACCATGCCCGGCAAACCTTTTTTCTTTTTGCCTGTTTTCTCCGCGATCAGCTTGATTTCTTTACCCTGTCCCTCCGCTCCAGCGCAGACCGCTCCGTCTGTTCAGGATGACGCGCCAGCGATGGTGCTGCATGTTGAGACCCGCGAAGCTTTGCTTGACGTGGTGGCGCGCGACCGCCACAATCTGCCGATCGCGGATTTGACTGCCAGCGAGTTTCAGGTCTACGAGATTACCGAACACAACTCGAGGATTGCTCGCCGCATTCTATCCCTTCGCGCCATCGACCCGGAGCGCAAGAACCAAGAGGAAGATACAACGAGCGGCTTTCACGTCAGTTCGGGCGCGGTTTGCGCGTTGGACGCCGCGGTTCATTACAGGATCGCCATACCGGCATCTTCCCAGCCCGGCTATCACTCTGTTCTGGTGAAGACCACCCGGCCTCACGTCAATCTAACTTTCCGCCGGCGGTACTATGTTGGTCTTACCAGGGAAAACGCCACGCCGAAAGACCTGAAGAAGCTGGTCACTCCGGAGGCGCTGAAGGAAGCAGCCTGCTATCACCCGCTCACACCGCCCACGCTTGCAATTACCGCCAAAGTGCTTGACACCGGCGGCGGAAATGCCACTCGTTACGCGGCCGTGATCAAGCCGGAATCCCTGAGCCAGATCGGAATCAACGGCGTCATGCCGCGCGTACAGCTCGATTTCGGCATGTGCGTCTTCGACGCCAATGGAGAAGTGGCCAACTATATGCACTCCACTGTTGACCACCAAATGAACGAGGCCGATATTGCGAGCCTGCAAAACCATGGCTTTATCAGTTTGCTTGACGCTCCGGGAAAGGAACCTCCCGTTCTGGCGCGTTTGGCCATCCTGGATCGCAACACCGGCAATCTGGGTGTCGTCGATGTCTCGCGACCCCTTCCGATCGCTGTTCAAACGGGCCGTGCGAAAAAGAAGCCTCCACTCATCGGCGATATACGCGCTTTCGGCTCGGTTACACCCAGCGAAAACACCTTCTGCGGCGATGTTTACGAGCTTCCAGCCGGCACGGCTTCTCTTCATGATCTTGCAGAACTCGATCCAGTTGCCTCGCTCTACACCAACACTCTCAACGTTCCCAACCAGAATATTACGCGCAAGGGCGGCATTCCCGGCATTACACATACGAGCGTCTGGTTTGGCGTCGACTATTACGGCAAGTTCTATGTGACCAAGCCGGGCGAATACTTATTCGAACTCCAATCCGATGATGGCTCACGGCTTGAAATCGACAACCGCCTCCTCATCGATTTGGACGGACAACACCCAGCGGCCGAGCAAGCCGCCAAGACCACGCTTTCAGCAGGATGGCATTCGATTCATGTTCCGTACTTCCAAGGCCCTCCAATAGCACTGGCTCTCGTTCTTCAGATCCAGCCGCCGGGTGAATCGATGCGCCCGTTCAACCTCAACGAGTTTGTACCTCCGGCAATAAAGCCGTAAGGGCTGTTGAGTTGTTCCCTCCACACAGAAACGCACAAATCTATACTGCTGCCGCACCAGCGCCCGCTCAACCCAGCAATAAAGCTTGCTGGCGATCCAGAGCCATAAACCGGATCACCTCGCCGCCCGCGACAAACAGGCCAATCGCTTCCAAACTCAACATCACTTAGTCGTCATGAGGATGTTTACGCGGAAATAGCAGTGTACATTTCGTGCAGTTACTTATATATATTCAAATACTTGTCATGAACATGCTTCACAACATAGCAAAAATCGATTTCCATGCAGGCATTGAGAGGCCACTGAGATATTATTCAGTTGGTTCGCGCGGCAGTTGTATCGGAAGTGGGATAGATGGTTAGCTTCACCCCTGGCGGAAGGCTCTTACTGAATGACCGAAGCTCTGGTTGCAATTGACTTGCAGTGGCCGCATCGACCGCATAGAACTGAACCTCTGGTTCGCCGGCGATAATAGACTTCCGCGACAGGCGCATGGTCGCAACTTTCATCCAACTGGCGGGAATCTTGTTTTGGAACCACTCGTCATAAATAATTACCAGATGGATGCCACAGTCAGCGACGATGTCACGGTACTGCTCGGCACTGGCCCTGCTCGAACGAAGAAGGCGGGCCTTTTCCGAGCTCAGGCCGCCCAGATCAAGAACAAATTTCTGATTATGGTAGGAAACCAGACCGAGATCGTTGACCGCCACCGGCCCACGATAAAAATCGTTGATGAAGCGGTGCATCTGGAACTGCTGCTCGTAGATGTTATTGGACGCCAGAGGGACAATGCAGGTGGAATAGACATAAGCTCCACTAATGCCGATAAAGGCTACGGAGGTTAAAGTCATGAGAGCCATTCGATCTCTCTTGTTAACCAGAGACTTGCGAATCGTCTCCCGCATGAGGTAGATTCCAATCAAAACTGTTCCGAGCATGGCATAGTCCTCATATCGGAACAACCATCCAAATTGACCGACGATGGCATGTGCTCCGAGCAAGCAAACGAGGAGCAGCGCCATGAGTGCCTGAGAACTCCAGCGCCAAGGCAAGGCCGGAAGCTCACGCAAGCAGCGCACCAGGGCAGCAATGGCAATCAAGAGCATGGCGGCGCCGGATGGGATCACGGTGGCCATACGCATTACATTCTCGCCGATTGAATGTAAAAGGCTCGTGCTGGCGCCGCTGACTCCATTCGCCGTGACGGCGGACTTGGTGAGAATGGAACTGGGCAGCGGCGGCAGCCCAAGATGAACAAGAAAAGCGGAGAAACCGCCCACTAACAGGACGATGGCCGCGAAAGTTGCCAGCGCGGCGCGCCAGTGTCCGCGCAAAGCGAGCACCATGAGCGATGCAAGGCTTAGCGCCAATCCCTCATATCGCAACAAGGGGGCGAGAACGATAACTGCGGGAAGCCAGACCGGAATTTTTCCCTTGTCCAAAAACAAAGCCATCCCGAAGACAGTGAGGGCGACTGCCAGAATGTGCAGATTGTGTTCAAGACCTGTGAAGACCACGGCAATCAGATTCAGACCGACAGCGAACAGCAGTAGTGCGAACGCTTGCGCGGCGAATCCGAAGTTGTCCGCGGCAAGATGCAGATAGGCAAAGAACCGCCAGATAATTACGCACGTGGCAAAGAGCGCCAGCGTATTGAGGATCAGAGGCAGGTAGGGATGCAGCCAGGCGCCGGAAGCGGGCATCATCAGAAGCGGATACAAAATAGAAGAATCGGGCGCCGCGGGAACTCCGTCATTCATTCCATAGTTGCCATGGCGAATCTGGTCGCTGAGCGCCAAGGCAATATATGGATCGTCCAATGAATAAATGAAAGTACCGTGATTCAGCCTGAGAATAGAGAGGATCAGGCCAAGCAGGATAATCCCAATCATCGTCAAAGCGAAAGGGAAAGCGAGCTTGGCGATCAAACTGATAGGTGGTTTCACGATACCGGCCGGAGGATCAACTGAGATTTCAGTCATCGTAGAGAGCTAACCTCAATATGGCGATTGTACTCTGGCATAATGGCCGGTATAACGAGCAGGATATGGTTGCGTCTTATTTGGAAGAGAGTGCAATTTGACACCGGGTCCCGCATTTGCGAGACTCAGAATTACTGCCGGTTCAGCAGAACGCTGAACTTGTGTCTCGTGCCGAAGTGGCGGAATTGGCAGACGCGCGTGGTTCAGGTCCACGTACTCGCAAGGGTGTGGGGGTTCGAGTCCCTTCTTCGGCACCAGAAGTCAGGATAAATCTAATATAATCAATCATATCAACAAGTTGCAAGCAGACGAATCCCTCAAAATCCAGCCAATCGGTCTCACTGGGGTCAAAACTGCGTATTTTGCGTGACGATCCTAAAACTCAAACTTAATCAGGAGGTAAAGTACGTTAACTGAACATTTTATAAACCCCGATTATTAGCAGACAATTTCAAATTTCGATTCACCATCGCGTCACGCTGGCCGGTTTATCTGCCGCGTTATCCTGTAAGGACTATGACACCTGCTCATCAACGAGTTCGCCGCGTGGCAGTATTCTGCGGATCGGCCAACGGAACAAATATCGCATTTGCAGCCGAGGCGCGTGCACTGGGCGCGGCGATTGCCGCAGCCGGCGTGGGACTGGTGTATGGCGGAGCCTGCGTGGGGCTGATGGGCGCGGTCGCCGATGCGGCGCTGGCCGGCGGCGCGGAGGTGATTGGAGTGTTGCCGGCGGTGCTGACCGGCCGCGAGGTTGAACACACCAGGCTGACCAGACTCGAGCTGGTTCCCTCCATGCACGCGCGCAAGGCGCGCCAGGTGGAGTTGGCCGATGCGTTCCTGGTGTTGCCGGGCGGTTACGGCACGATGGACGAGATGATGGAGGTGGTGACCTGGGCGCAACTCGGCCTGCACACCAAGCCCTGCATCCTCATCAACACCGCCGGGTACTGGGACGGGTTGATGGGTTTTCTCGACACGGCGGTTGCGGCGGGCTTCGTGAAGGCGAAGAACCGGGGGCTGGTGCAAGTGGCGGCGAACGCGGAAGAGGCGGTACGGATGGCGGTTGGGAATATGAATGGAGATTTAGCCGGAGGGAACCTCTGAACCGTTTCATGCTTTGCCGCAAATTGTTTCTCAGGAAACATTTTGACCCTTACAAAACACTGACTGAATCGGAAACTTGATAGATTCGAGGTCCTAGTTCGATTTTGCTTGCGGCGTCGTTTCCTAGTCTACCCAATAGCCGCTTCTTCCAATTACGACAAGATCCGGGTAGTTATTCAAGCGCACTCCGATGGCATGAAAGCCAGGATGCGGCGATGCGGGATAAAAGCTCAGAAGATAGCGATTGGGCAGATGGTGGGAGATGGTCTGCACGGCGCGCTCCAGGCTGCGAGCGTCCTTGAAGGTGAAGGATTCGCCGCCCGTCAACTGCGCCACACTCTGCGATGCATTGTGCTTCAGGCTATCCGTGGCCAAAAGTGCCGCTGCCTTGGCTGCACGTAACGGCGGCGCAAGAAGGCTCAGGCAGTCATAGGCTTGTCCGAGCCGGCTTGTGCTGGGGTCCACATCCGGGCCCCGGCTCATGCATCCGCCCGCGGGTCCGGGAGTGTCGTCGCGGAAGATATGCGAGGCCTCATTTTTGGATGTAGATTTTGCTGAGGAAAAACTCAGGCTGTAGATGGCGGTATTGGTGTCGCTCACGTCGCGCAGGGTCTGTTCAAGGCTCGATTGGCTGCCATGGTCGATCGTTTCGCTGATGAGCAGGATAGCGCGTCGATAGGAGGGGGGCTGCCGGCGCAACAGATAAACGGAGAACCGCAGGCTGTCGAGTATTGCCGCGCCGCGATCGCCCGGCTCAAGACCGTTAAGGGCCTCTCCCACCGCATGCAAATCCGGGGTGAATTTCAGGGCGAATTGCGGCGCGCTGTCAAACTGCACCACCGCAACCCGGTGAGGAACCGCGCCGATGACCGCATCGATGGATGGCCCCAGATGGCGATAACTGGCGAGCTGGCGAGCGCCAGCGCCACCGGTTTCAACCACGATCACCAGCGCCAGCGGCTCGCTGCCCGCATCTTCATCGATGGCGACCTTCTGCTCGACGCCGTCGTCTGTGACAACGAAATCCTGTGCGGTAAGCGTGAAGACCGGTTCGCCGGATTTGGTCTTGACGAGGACAGGAACCAGAACCAGCGTGGCGCGTGAGGTAATTACGGGAATTTGCGGCGCGGACAGAGTAAGTGTTTGGGCCAGCATCGCTGGCAAGCTCACAAGAGCAACGAAGAATAGGAGTTTTACGAACAGCCGCCTTGGTTTCATATGGTTTTGACGAATATGCGGGGTTTTTGTATGAGCGATCGCATCCATGTTTCACTCAAGCAGTGTATTCGCTCCGGCTATGCCTACAGCGACAGGCCCCGTATACTCAGCTTAGTGTATGTCTACTCACCTCGACAGAATTCTGGCGACGACGCGAGCCACGGTGGCAGCGGCCAATGCGCGAGTTCCCGTGGCGGAGCTGGAGCGGAGGGCCGTCGAGCACCAGCCGCGCGGATGGGCTCATGCTCTGCGCCTGAAGGCTGCTACCGGGCCGGCGGTGATAGCCGAGATCAAAAAAGCATCGCCATCGAAGGGTCTGATTCGCGCGGAGTTTGATGTGGAGAAACTGGCCCGGAGCTATTTTGCGGGCGGAGCAGCGGCGCTTTCCGTGTTGACCGATGAGCCGTTTTTTCAGGGCAGCTTGCGCAATTTGGAGTTGGCCTCGTCGGCGGTTCCATTGCCTTGCCTTCGCAAGGATTTCATGGTGAACGAGTACCAGATCGTGGAAACTCGGGCGCACCGCGGAGACGCGGTCCTGCTGATTGCCGCAGCGCTCAGCGACGGCGAACTCGCGCGCTTTGCCCTGGCGGCGCACTCGCTTTCACTCGACGTGCTGGTCGAGGTGCATACGGCGGAAGAACTGGATCGCGTGCTCTGTGCGCTGGGCGAGCGAGGCGCGGACGCCATAGGCATAAATAACCGCGATCTGAGGACGTTCGAGGTGCACCTCGAAACCTCGCTCGAACTGGTGGCGCGGATTCCGTCCACAGTGGTGCGCGTGGCCGAGAGCGGTATTACGACGCCGGAAGACCTTGCGCGATTGCGCGCGGCGGGCTTCGATGCTTGCCTGATTGGAGAGAGACTGATGCGGCAAGCCGATCCTGGCGCGGCGCTGGCGAAGCTGTTGGCAGGAGCAGCGGAATGAGCATCTGGATCAAAATCTGCGGCAATACTTCGCTGGGGGATTCGCTAGCGGCCGCTGAAGCCGGGGCGGATGCGGTGGGGTTCGTATTTGCGCCCAGCCCGCGGCAGGTGACGGCAGAGCAGGTGGCGGTGATTACCCCGCACTTGCCGGCCACAGTCGAGAAGATCGGCGCCTTTGTCGATGCGACGCTGGAGGAGATCGTCTCTACTGTTCAAGCCTGCGGGTTGACCGGCGTGCAACTGCACTTTGATGCGGACTTGGAGCTGCCGGCCATGCTGCACGAACGGCTGGGAGTGGGGTTGCGTATTCTGCGCGTAATTCACTTCAGCACGGAAACCGCGGCGCAGTGCGCAGCCCAGATTGCCGCGAGCCGTGAGAATTTGCACGTGGACGCGGTGCTGGTGGATTCGCGGACGAGCACAGTGATTGGAGGTACGGGAAAAACCTTCGACTGGATTGAAGCGCGCAAATCAATTTTTGAAAACGCGGCAGCGCGGAAGCGCCTGGTAGCGGCGGGCGGGTTGAGCCCGGCCAACGTGTCAGAAGCCATCGCCGCACTGCACCCCTGGGGCGTGGATGTGGTCTCTGGCGTGGAATCCGCGCCGGGGCGCAAGGATCTAGCCAAGGTTAGAGAGTTTGTTCATCGCGCAAGGACTGGTATCTTGAAGCAAACCTTTTAGTTATATACTGTACCCTATTGCATTCAGTACACGCGCTCGGCGAGGTAATGATCTTTGAGCACGGCCATTCTCTTTACGATCGACACAGAGGTCTATCCCATCAATCCGGGCTGGCAGAAAGACCGTCTCAAATTAGATATTGAGCGCGATATCTATGGCATAACCCCGTCAGGGCAATACGGCTTGGTCTATCAATTAGAAGTGCTGCGGCGGCATAGCTTGAAGGCGGTCTTCTTCGTCGAGAGCCTGTTTGCAGGTTGTACTCATGTTGGGTTTGACCCGCTTCGCGAGATCGTTGACCTGATTTATTCTTACGGGCAAGACGTCCAGCTGCATCTCCATCCGGAGTGGATACCTTACCTATCGAATTGCTCTGTTCCATTCCGGGATCATCTGCTTCAGCACTATTCGGAAGATGAACAATGTGTCCTGCTCGAAATGGCAAGGGACAATCTGATCAAGGCGGGGGCTACCCCCCCTGTGGCTTTTCGGGCTGGCGGCTACGCCGCAAACGAGGATACTCTGCGCGCGCTTGCCAAGCTCGGGTTCCAGTACGATTCCAGTTTCGATCGCCCATATTTGTCCAGCTCATGCGGGTTATCATGCATTGATCCGATGTGGCACTCCACACCAACCCATGGATTATGGGAGGTCCCGATTAGCTGTTATGAGGAATGGCCTGGGCATTACCGTCATTGCGAGTTGAGCGCCTGCTCGACAGCAGAACTGTCTCGCGCTATCCACCTGGCCGTGATTAACCGTTGGAATTCGTTTACGATCGTCTCGCATTCTTTTGAGTTGCTCGCGAATCGATGGTCCCAACGCCCGGTAGTAGCGAAACCTATAGTGATCAGGCGATTTGAGGAGTGGTGCCGCGTAATCGCCGGCCAAACGGATATTTCAACAACCCATTTCAGCGATCTTTCCTTAACACAAGGTGAAGCCGGCCCGATCCGCGGCTCAGTGATTCACACCGCTGGACGGTATGCAGAGCAACTGGCAAGCCGAGTGCGTTCTCGCTTAGCGTAGCATAGTATCAGCGTCCTTCGTACGGCATCAGAGTCTTGAATGAGTTCAGATTGATTCCGTTGTCGAATTGGCGATTTGCGGCTTGGAAAAAACCATGTGAATCCAGATGCCGTGTGGCCGCGCCCACAGCGCTTGTACCTGGTTGACTCTGTGAGCAAGCGCGGAGCATATCCTCGAACCCAACGTCCTGCCCGTCTTGGGCGCGCAAAGACTGGCGCCGCAGTAAAGACAATGATTATCTTCATCATAAGCGCCCCAAGGATTCCCCGCCATGTCCATAAGGGACGTTGAAATCGGGTTCGATGCTTCCTTGGTTGTCCCGACAAATGACTCCGAGATGAGTTTGCAATCCGCGAATAATTCCAAGATGCACCTTTCGTCGAAGGAATTCACGTGGCCCCATGGTGGGCTCACCCTGCCGCATCTGCCGCAAGTAGTCCGGCCAACGCGAATATCTTGCTCGAACGGCACACCGATCACGATCTCATGGCGCGCGACACGGATGATCTCACGACACGCCTTCCCGATATCGGGAATATGTTCGAGAACTTCTGTGCAGAATATGCAATCGAAAGCGTTGTCGGGAAAGTCGAGCTTCGTCACGTCTCCGGCAACGGTGACAATGCCCGGATAATCAAACGCAGGCTTCTCCATGTCAAGCGCGGTTACCGAAGTGAAATGCCTCACAAGTAGTTTGGAGAAAAATCCCTCTCTCGCTCCAATATCAAGTACCGTAGTACGGCCCTTAGGAAGTATGCGGAGCAGATCGGCAGTCCGGGCTTGTTCGAGTTCGGAAGTGCGATATTTATGAAGATCTGTCAATTCCTTTTTCAACCCCCAAAATCCATCCCATTAGCCGACCAGGACCGGGCGATTTCACAAAGCCTAACCACTCATCGGCCCGTCAGCGAACGGATCAAGCTGTCAAGAGTCCCAACCTGGCGCGACGCATCAAAAGTGTCTGCAAACCATCGACTGTAGCTTACTGGCCGGCAATCCAGCATGGCGATAAAACTCAGTAGCCGCTGCTCCATCTCCTCCGGGGCATGCTCCGGATAAACACACTCAAACGGAACACCAGCCCGTTGGAGAATTCGTTCAGCGGGAGAATCGCGCACCACAAAAGCCAGAATCGGACGACCCATGCGAAGATACTCAAACAGCTTTCCGGGGACCTGGACAGCCGATTGGGGCTGGATAAGAAGCAGCCCATCGGAATCGAGAGCCATGGAACGCGCCACCGCTGCGGGCACCGGCTCCCTTATCTCTAACCACCCCTCGGATTGAGCGGCTAAAAGAAACTCCTTATCGGGTAGTTCACCTTGTTCCGCGGGACCGATCTGACGAATGATAATGCCTTTATGCGAGACCCTGCCGCTCTCGATTAGACGTGCCGCTGCATGGAGGACCGGCCGTATATCCCGCCCTCCGTACAGCTCTCCCACATGACTCAATACCTTGGGTTGACGCTCTGGAAGCGCATAAGTAGTAATTTCATCTTCTGGGTCGAATCCGTTCCAGAGAACGTAAGTCTTTCCCTCAAGGCCAGGATAGCGGTCGCGCCAGGCGTTGAGCATTGCATCTGTGTTTGCGAGAGAGAAATCGGCCCTTCTCAGTATCAATCGAGCAAAACCGGGAGCCAAAATGCGCTGAAAAAAAGCGCTATAACCAGAGGCGTTTGTGATGGGATCGCGAAAGTCGGCGATCCAAATCCGACGCGACAAGGCGGCCAGACCCATGGCAACCAGATGAACAGATACCGGGGGGGCCGAGGAAAGTATGATGACTTCCCTGTCTTTCCTTTGTTTCAGAAACAGTAATCCAGCACGGAAGGCCGAGACCGACCACCGAATTCTTAAGCCCCCACTCCAAAAAAACTTCAGGATAATCCGGTCTACCTGCCACACAATTCCCTTGTGAGTTTTGACCTTAAAAGGGTCTGCAATAGATTCGACATCAGTCGCGTTTGACTCTTGAACTGCAGCAGTAAGGGCGTGACATTCATAGCCGAGTTTTTTCAGGTATTTGTAGAAGCGATACGGTCTTGCCGCGCCGATCTCGTTGTCGGGCGGGAAATAATACGCGATCAACAACACTATAGGGCTGCCCATGTAAACTCCCTTGGGGTGAGCTGCACAGTGTATTATGCACGAACCAGCCTCGATACTATTCTACTAACCGGACCAGACAGCGGCCGCGGCAGCATTGCGGCGATGACATGAAGGCGGTCGTGGTCTTCCGGCTCGAGCACGCGCAGCAAGTAAAAAAGACTAAATAGAACAATGAGAGCGGCGCTACCGCCGAACAAGATGGCCCACAACGGCGCGAGTTGACCAGCAATGTAATGCTCGGCCAGCTTTGCAATATAATGGGCGGTCAATGCCGCAAGAACGCTGATGAAAACGATCTTTGCCACCTGCAGCCATGGAAGTTTCACCTTGTAGAGATGGATGGCCACGGCCCACATTATAAGGACGGCCGCTGCTTGCGCGGCTCCGTTGCCGATGCAAGCGCCGACCGCGCCGTGTGCAGGAATAAGCCACCAGGCCACTCCCCAATCGACGACGCCGGCGATCACTGTTGCCGCGATGACGAATCTCTGCCGCTCGGAACACTGGAGGAGGCTCTGCGCGGGCGCGATGAAGGCCTTAAATATGCACAGCAGCGGAGCCAGCATCACAACCATGGCGGCATCCTGAAATTTGCGGCCGTAGAGAAGCAGCAAAGCCGGTACCGCGAGCGATACCGCGACGAAGTGCAGCGGAATCGAGATCAAAGCAATATAGCGGAAAGAAGAGGCTGTAATGGCGGGAAGCCTGGACTTGTCGCGCCCATATTGAACGAAGATCGTGGCGCTGGCAGCCGACCCGAAGATGGTAGCTGCCAGCAGCAACTGATCGGCCATGGTAAATGCCAGCGAATAAAAAGAGACCTGGCGGATATCCGCACATAAACTCTCGAGCAGGATGATCTCCGACCGGCCCCATACGATCAATGCCACCGCCAAGGTGGCAACGCTCTGCCAGGCGAAGGCTATCATGCGGTTACGCAATCCTGGCGGGTGAACATGAGTGATCTCCCAGGCGAGCACGCGCTTCAGAGTGGGAAAGAAACGCACAACCAAATCTACTGTTCGCATGAGGAGCGCCGCCGCGCCGACGCCAACCACATCCCAACGGAACACTACCGTGGCCGCTATTGCGATGAGATAGATGAATAATGAAACAACAGAGGCGGGAAGGTTGGTTGACAGATCTTCCGTGGCGGCATTGGCCTGCGCCGGAATGGCGTTGACCATCGAAGGCCAAATGCTGAGCACAATCAGCGCCGATGCCAGCTTGTAATCTCCGGGGGCATGAGAGAGCACCCAGCAAAGAAAGCCGCCAGTGGCCAGCGTTGCCAGGCTGGTCTGCAAGAGCAGAGTGCGCAGAAAGATGTATCGCGCGGTACCCCGGTCACCCATGCCGATAAACTCAGCCATGTACTTTCGCGTGGTTGCGGGAATACCGAACCCGCCCAGGCTGCTGACCAGTATGGCAATATAGTTTACATAGATGATGTAGCCGTTCCTTTCCGGTCCCAGATAGCGGTTAATGGCGATCGAAGACACCAGAAGAACGATGGCGCTGACGATGGTTTCAGTGCCGTACCATCCGTAGTTTTTAGCTATTGTTTTTGTATTAGACATAGATTTCCGTCAGTGTTTACCGTGAGGACTCGCGCGCTTTGAGCCTGTATCGGCCAAGGGCTAACAGACGCAACCGGCAGCACATTCCGCGCTGCCGGCCGGCCGGAGAAGCACAATTGTTGTCTAACCGAGTCCCTGCAGCGCCGTCTTCGCGTCCTTGGCTTGCGATGAATCCGGCGCCAGAGAAATAACCTTTTTCAGATGAGTCGCGGCATTGCTCTTATCTCCGAGTTTGGCGTACACCATGCCCAGGTGATACTGAATTGTGGTGTTATTCGGAGAGGTCTTGATTGCTTCCTCAAGAAGATCACGGGCAAAACTGTATGTTCCCTTGTAGTAGTAAGCCCATGCCAGTGTGTCCGCGGAGCTGGGCGAATCAGGCATGCCGCGCCGCGCCGTCTGCGCCAGCGTCAATGCCACATCGACATTGCCTCCACTTTGAAGCATGCGATAAGCAAGATTGTTGGCGGCGATAGGCTGCGTGGGCTGAATGGCGAGAGCCTTCTTGTAGTAATCCTCGGCTTTGCTTCCATTACCGCGCGCCTCCTCCAGAGTTCCAAGAATGGCCATGGCGCCGGCATTATTGGGATGAGCCTGCGACCATTTCTCCCAGGCGCCAATGGCGTTTGCCGCCTGACCGCGCTGCATCTGAAGCTGAGCGTAGATGGCCACAGCTTCGCCATCATCCGGATTCACCTCCATGGCCTTCTGCGCCGACGCAGCGGCCTGGTCCGGGTTCTTGTTTTGCATTTGAACCTGGGCCAGCAGGTCGTAGAAGCCGCTGTTCTTGGGGCTCTTGGCGATTTGCGCGTTGATGCGCGCCAGGGCCTGGGCGGGCTGTTTTCTGTAAAGATCGTAACCTACCAGCCCGCGCAGTGCGGCAATCGCATTGGGGTCGTACTGCAAAGCCTGCTCCATAAGCGCGGCGCCGTCCGCATAGCGTTTTTGCGAGAAGCGCAGCTCGCCGAGCATAAGATAAGCCTGTGAACTTTGCGGGGCGACGCTGATTGCGGTTTTCAGGTCGGCCTCGGCTTTATCCATGGTGTTATGGGACATCTCCGCGATAGCTCGCCACAAATAACCGCCGGGGAAACGAGGCGCGACAGCAATCGTTTTTTCCGCAATATCGGCAAGCGAACTCATGTCGCCACGCTGAGTTGCCATGCGCGCCAGTTCCTCCTGCGCCTCCAGGGAACGCGGATTCAGTTGCGCCGCCTGATGAAAGCTCTTCTCCGCCATGCCGTTATCGCCGTTGGCCAGCGCGGCCCTGCCCAGCCATAGCTGTATAAAAGCGTCCTTGGGGGCATTGTTGGCAGCAGCCTGAAGGGCATTGACCGCTTCCCCCCGCTTGCCGTTATTCAGCAGCACAATTCCATTGAGCACAGCTACCTGGGGATCCTTGCTGTTTTTCTTCATCAGCTCGGTGATCACGGATTGTGCGGTCGCATAGTCCTTAACCAGAAGAAGAACGCGAACATATCCCTCCTGCACAGACAGGTTTTTGGGATACTTCTTCGCCAGGCCGGCGAACTCCGCCCTGGCTTTATCTATCTGTCCCGTGCCGGTGTAGTAATCCGCCAGCATGCGCACACCCTGCGGGCTGTCCGACAGATCATTCGAAGCCTGGCGAAGCACATCCTCGGCCTTAGGCTGATTCCCTTGTCTGAGGAATATCTGAGCGAGGCTTTCGCGTGCCGTCAGATTTTTTGGATCGGCGGCGATGGCGTCGCTGCATGTCTGTTCGGCCTCCGGCCAGCGGCTGTTCTTTGCAAAGTAAGCGGCAAGCAGGAGTTTGGCGTTTACCGATTTTGGATCGAGCGCGACAGCCTTCTTCAATTCATCTTCTATGGAAGCGCCCTTGGTGGTATCGCCCACTTCAAGCAAGGCCAGGGTTTCATGAAGCATGGCCTCGTTGGGGGAGAGATCCAGAGCTTTTCGAATCTCGGCAAGGGCCAGATCCTTCTGACCGCGCCGGGCCGCAATGCGGGAAAGCAGAGCATGGCCGTCGGCATTGTCCGGTTGCGCGGCCATGACCGCGTCAGCCTGCGCCTGGGCATCATCGATACGGCCCCCGGCCAGTAACATGTTTCCCAAGTCGATTCTCGCCTTGTAGTTAGCCGGCTGCAGGGCAACGGTTCGCTGGAGTTCGCCAAAAGCTGCGCGCAATGCACCCATGTGCAGATAGGACTGCGCCAGGGCATAATGCGCATCGGCGAAGTTCTTGTCGATCTTCAAAGCGTTGGCATACTGAATGGCGGCTTCCCGTTCCTTGCCCTGCGCGCTATACTTCTGTCCGCTTTCCAGATATTTATGTTTGCGCACGTTCGGGTCGCGGTGGCACCCGGACAATAAAGCGAGCGACAGAAAAAGCGCAACGATCCCAATAGCCGAGTGACGAATCCGCGGATTCCGCCTGCCGTCGCATTCGAATTGAAATGCCATGACTCTGCTTTCCACTGTATTCCATCCTTTCAGATGCTTCTCAAACGGCAACAACATGAAGTTGTTAGCCATAAACCAATGCCATTCCCTACTACAAGCAATGTGCTTAGTCAGGGATAAATCGCGGCAGCATGGGCGCAATCTGCCTGGTAAATGCCTCGGCGTTCTTTCTTGTGGCCAGCGCATCGCTGCCCGAAGGGAGCGGCGTGACGATCCGTATCAGCGCCCCGTCCGTGCGATTCATCCGTATTGCATCATAGACCATGTAAAACTTTGCGAGGTACTCATCAGACACGCTTCGCCCATGCGCCTGGTACCAGTAAATGACGAATTGCCATTCCGTGCCATTGGAGACAATGTACTCGCCCACGCGATGCGGTTTGCCGTTCACGTCGTTTAAAATTACGGACTCGGACGTTACGAAGACCCAACCGGCGCCCGGCAGGCAATGTTTGGGAGAATGAATGGTCTGGCCCGTTCTCTGGGTGGGAAAATAGCCGATGAACAAACCGATTGGCTGTGCCAGCCCTTTCTGTGTATAGACGCGCGAGAGAACATCTCCGGCTCCCAGTACACCGAGCGTCTCCTTGTCGATTTCCTGGTCGATTCCTGTCCATCCAGCAATGTTAGCGGGGAACCGCGCCAAGGGCTCGCTGGGGGGATTGTGATCGACAGCAGGGCGGGTATACAGTATCAGCCCAGTGGCAGCAAGCAGAAAAACCGCGGTCCAGAAACGTAAGTTCATCATATCTGCCGCCTTTTAGCCGGGAATAAATTCATCGTTAGATGGACGAGATACAGGCACGTAAGCGAGACCAAAAAGATAACCCAGCCGGAAAATTCGTGAAAAAAGCCCAGGGCCTTATCCGGATCCCAGTACTGGACGCACAACCCGGTGCCGAGAATGCGCACGGCGTTAGCCGCAATCGCGATGGGAATACTGGCCAGAGCGAGCGCCGCCCTGCGCCAGTTGGATTTCTCCAGGAAGTAACCATAAAAAATGGCAAGAGTAAACAGGCTCATCAGCGAGCGGATACCACTACACGCCTCGACCACCTCCAGCCTCAACAAGGGAAGATTGATCACGTTTCCTTCGCGCAAAACCGGGACGCCGAATAGCGGAAGCAGGATGCTGGCCAGCTTAGAAGCCAAAAGCTGTAGCGGGAAGGTTATCTGATTGAAAATAATGGCCGGAAGCGGGATTGCCAGCAACAGAACCAGTAGCGCGAAGCGTAGCTCTTTCAAGAATTGGCGGCCGGCAAAGCAAAGCACCAGTCCGGCCATCAAAATGATCAGCGAAACCCTCGAGAGGAAGAGCTCGGAACCGTAAATTCCCAGGAGCAGAGTGACCAGTCCCAAGGCCATCACGGCAATTCCGCCCCAGTACGGTTCGATACGTATGGCGCGAAGAGTCTTTCTCTTTTCCCACACCAGATAAGCCGCGAAGGGTGGGACCAGAAAGCCGTGAGAAAAATCGGGAATCTGCCACCAGTCGACAACCAGATTTATCAGCACGCGGAAATAAATCGCCACCACCAGCAGGCAGATCAACACCGCACCGGAGGCAAATTGAAATTGGTTGGAGCGCCAACTGCCGGGGAGAGAAGTTCGCGTCCGCGTGCTTTGAGTCATGAATGCAGCCCTCGAGCCTAAAAACCCATACTACTCTACAATAACAATCGGATTGCCGAAAGAGAAACAGCTTGAGTGAGGGGATAACCCCATTAAAACACCATTTTTAGGGAATCCATCTTCCGACGCCGCAGGAAAATGATTTCCACTTTCCATGACAATTAATGGTACACTGTTTCCCTGTGGGATGGAATCATTCTGCCTTATGATTGGCCTTGCCCGAGGCAGTACACCCAATAGTAAATATTGCGCGAGGGAAGCCCATTCCTTGTTTTGCACTCCGAGGCCTGGAGCCAGCATACTAAAGATGAAGTGAACACAGGTCCCCTTATGGCAACAATTGCAGTGATTCACAACGAGAAGAGACAGGCGAAGCCGTCCCCGGCAGCAGAGGCACGAATTCAACGTGCGATTGCCCGGCTTGCCGAAAGCGACTGTCCAGTTTTGATCCTGGGCGAACATGGCGCCGGGAAGCGTTACACAGCCGCGCAAATCCATGCAGGATCGAATCCATCCAGCAGCGTGTTCCAGGAGATCCGCTGCGCGGATGCCAGCGCGGAGTTGCTGCGGAAAGCGCTGACAACCAAAGGAACGATTTATCTTGTTGAAATAACGGATCTTAGCATTTCGATGCAGGAGTTAATCGTCCACACATATTTTCACTCCGAACGGTGGCAAACCTGCCGCCTTCTATGTGGTTCGAGCCGTGACCTTGCAGAAGAAGTAAAGATGTGCCGGATGAGAGAGGATTTTTACTATCTTGTCTCGGCAGTTACTCTTCGTGTTCCCCCGCTACGCTACAGGAAGCCAGAGATTCTTTCCATCGCCGATGATCTGATGACGCAGTATTCCAAACAGTTTGATCGCCCCAAGCCGGTTCTATGCAAAGAGATTATCGGATATCTGATGGAGCACTCCTGGCCCGGCAATCTGGCGGAACTTCAGACCGCAATAAAGACGGTTGTGGCTATCGGAGATCAGGCAATATCCCTGGCGGCCCTCAAGGCGGCATTGCCATTGGGAAGGCCGAACGGGAATCGCAGGCCCATGTTACTGAAGGAAGCCACGCGGGCCTCATCGATCCAGATCGAACGCCAGTTGATCTCCGAGGTTCTGGTTTCCACCGGCGGCAACCGGAAGCGCGCCGCGCTCGATCTGGGAATCAGCTACAAAGCCCTGCTCTACAAACTCAAGCAGATCGAAACGGAGAACCAAACCGTATATTGCAGGAATGGAGTTGCCCTATGAAGACAGGAAGCCTTCTGATTGTGGCTTTTCTTGCCCCGGCGCTTATCAGCCCGGCACAAGACACAACACCTTCAGCACAAGATGCGGCTAAGCCGGCCGCGCCGGCAGCGACAACGACAGCAATCGCCGTGCCTGACAGTTATGTCATCGGCGTGCCCGATGTGATTATGGTATCCGTGCTGAAAGAGCCGACATTGACGAACACCATGCTGGTCCGGCCAGACGGCATGATCTCGTTGCCGCTTCTTGGCGATGTGAAGGCCGAGGGAAAAACGCCGATGCAGTTGGCGGACGAAATAACCACCAAGCTGAAGATGTTTATCCAGGACCCGAATGTCACCATCATTCTGACCCAGATGAACAGCAAGAAAGTGTATCTGATGGGTGAGATTGGCAAGCCCGGCCCGATTTTGCTAACACCCGGCATGACATTGCTTCAGGCTATTGCCACCGACGGCGGACTCTCGCAGTTCGCCAACTCGAAGAAGATATACATTCTACGCAACCAAGGAGGAAAGCTGCAGAAGATTCCCGTGCAATACAAGCAAGCATTGAAGGGCAACGCCTCTCTCAATCTCAAGCTGAACCCGGACGATACCATTGTGGTGCCGTAAGACAACCCACATGAAACCAAGTCTCACGCTTATGGCGATTCTCATTACCGTCAGCACCGCAACAAGGGCGCAAGTTGTGCCTGTGGCGGCCGAACCCACTGGGCTGCCGGTAAGCGGTACGCTGCATTATGATCTGCGCTACTCGCAAATCGCTCAGTTCGGCGGCGGGACCTGGGGAGACGTGCAGAGGAGCATAGCGTCCGGAGATGCAAGCTACGCAAATATCAGCAAGCGCCTTCCGTTCAGTATGCAGTATGGAGGCGGCTACGGCTGGACCTTGTCTGGTACGCCTACAGCGGGAAATGTGTTTCAACACCTATCGGTGTCGCAGGGCATTGTTGGGCGAAAGTGGAGTCTCGCTGCCAGCGATAACGTCAGCTATACTTTCGAGACCCCGACCATAGGTTTCACGGGGATTCCAGGAACAGGGGAACCTATCAGCGGGTCTGGCACGACAACCACACCCGACCAGACTATTCTGACACTGAATACCCGCACTCTCGACAACATCGCGACAATAGGATATATACAGAAACTCAACTATGCAACGACACTCAACCTGGACGGCACATGGGGAGAGATGCGCTTTATCGACAATAACGGTCAGAATACGGAGATGCTGACGGCGAACACTGGAATCACGCGCCGCCTGGACGCGCGCGTTTCGGTTTCAGGCCAGTATTCCTTTACCCGCTTTAACTTCAGCGGCTCCGGCTATTCTACACAGGCCAACACCGCGCAATTCGGCGTTACTCGCAAGTGGAACCGTAAACTTACTACAGCCGTCACAGCGGGACCGGCGTGGATTGCCAGTTCAGGGGTTCCCAATCCAGGAAGCTTAGTTCTTCCCAGTACAACCACGCTATTCTTGAGCGCATCAGTGAGTTACCAACAGCGGCGCGGGGCTGCCAGTGTGAATTATTCACATGGGACCAACGGCGGCGCGGGATATTTGCTAGGAGCGAATATTAGTAACATCAACGCAAACTACTCGCGGGCATTTGGAAAGAATCTGACCATCGGTGTGACCGGATCGTACATCCGCACTACCTCACTTCTCGCTGCCGAACTCGAGTATGCTTGCTCAATCGACAATGTTACCTATATCTGTTTAGTTCCACTCAATATCACGCCGGTTACCAACGCAAGATATGGTGGAGTGCAGGCCACGCGGAAGCTTGGCAGATACTTTAATGCATTTGCGAGTTACACGGCAATTGACCAATCGTCCAATTTGCAGACTTCAGCACCTAATACACCGTTGAGTTCAAACGCGACTATTCTCAACGGACTGAACCAGGTGATTAGCTTCGGCATCGGGTATTCTCCGCGCGAAACGCACCTCAAGAAGTAATTCATCAAGGAGGCTTATGCTCGGCCATCGTGAACTAAACATGCAGGACTACATGGATATATTGAAGCGGCGCTACAAGCTGATTCTGGCCTGCACGATCCTCCTCCTTGGAATAGGCGCCGGCCTCAGCTACCTTCTGCCCCCGCAATATGTGTCCCAGACATTGGTGCTTATTGAGCAGCAGAAAGTACCAGAGGACTATGTCAAGCCGGTTGTCAATGAAGACCTGGGCGCGCGTCTGGCGTCGATGAGGGAGCAAATATTGAGCCGTTCGCGCATTGAGCCGATCATCGAGAGGTTCAACCTTTATGTTAGCAGCAAGTACACGATGGACGACCGCGTCGAAATGACGCGCAAGGCAATCGGGATCAACCCGATACCTTCTGGGCAGTCTCCGCGTGGGATGCCGGGCTTTTATATAACGTTCAAGGCGCAGGATGCACATACCGCCCAGCAGGTGTGCGGCGAGATTACCTCGCTCTTTATCAGCGAGAATTTAAGCGCACGCGAGGAATCTGCCGAAGGAACGACCGACTTTCTCAAGCAGCAACTTGCCGATTCAAAGCGAAACCTTGACGATCAAGACGCCAAACTAGCCGCCTTCGAGCGCAAGTACTTTGGCATGCTTCCCCAACAGGAAGGAGCAAATGCAAACACGCTTCAGGCGCTGACGGCCCAGCTTGATGCCACGACGAGGGAGATAGGCAGCATGGAGCGGGGAGCGACACTGCTGGAAGCAATGATTGCCCAGCAAACGACGGAATCAACGCATGTCGACCCGGCTACAGGGACATCGGTTGATACCCCGGATGCGCAACTCAAGACCGCACTCAATCAGGAAAAGGAGTTGGAGGCTCTTTACACGCCTAACCATCCAGACGTACTTGCCATCAAGCGCAGAATAACCAGCCTTCGCGCGGAGATTGCGCACGACGCAGCCGAACCGGCAAAAGGAGATACCGGCGCCAATTCCAAGGTGGATACTACCGCCAAGACAAAAGACTCGCCGCAGATGCATCAGCTAAAGCTTCAACTGGATGCGGAGCGGCAAGCTATAGCCGCCGCCAAGCAGGAGCAGGCAAGGCTGGTGCAGAAGGTTCGCGGTTATGAAACCAAGATTGAGTCAAGCCCGATGGTTGAGGAAGAGTACAAACAGATCACACGCGACCATGATACCGCAGTACAGTTCTACAACACGTTGCTGGCCAAAATGAATCAATCGTCCATGGCCACCGCTTTAGAGCACCGTCAACAGGGTGAACAGTTTCGCGTAATGGATGCAGCTAATCTGCCGGATTCGCCCACCTTCCCCAACCATCTCCTGTTTACTGGAGGGGGGCTGGCATCCGGCCTTGTCCTGGGCCTGATTCTTGCCGCGCTGCTCGAATACCGCGATAAATCGCTGCGCAACGAGAACGACGTTTTTGCATTTACCAAACTGCCGACACTGGCGGTCATTTCGTACATCGATGAACTCGATAAGTCCCACGCCGCAACAAAGCGAAGAAATCTAGTTGAACGAACGATCAATTCCACCGAAAGCGCGTCCAGCTAGCCATGTACAAATCATTCTACGGCCTTCGCGTTCTTCCTTTCGGAACCAGTCCAGACCCGCGGTTTCTCTTCCTGAGGCCGCAGATCAGGGAGGCGCTCGCCTGTCTGCAATACGGCATAGCGGCGCGCAAGGGTTTTGTGGTCCTGACGGGAGAGGTGGGAACGGGCAAGACAACACTGCTCAAAACGGTTCTTGACAATTTCGACAAGGGGCGCATTGCAACGTCTTACGTCTTTAATCCGAGATTAGAGGTACTCGATTTTTTTGAATTTATACTTACCGACTTTGGCATAACTCCAACGACGCGGACCAAGGCCTCCATGCTTTTAAAACTCAATGGCTGGCTTATTGAGCGTTATCGCGCGCATCAGTTATGCGCTATCATTGTTGATGAGGCACAGAATCTATCCTGGGAACTTCTGGAAGAGATACGATTGCTGACAAACCTTGAAACCTCATCTGAAAAAATGGTGCAAATTGTTCTTTCCGGCCAGCCTGAACTGGAGGAAAAGCTGTACCACCCAAGCCTGCGCCAGCTACGGCAACGCATATCGTTGTGGTGCAGGACGCAACCGTTGACGGTTGAGGAAACCCAGGCCTACATCGGAGAGAGAATGCGCATTGCCGGAGCCACCGAACCGGTATTCTTGCCCGAGGCGGCCGCGCTCGTGTATCACTACTCGAAAGGAATTCCGCGCATTATCAACCTGCTCTGCGAGCAAACGTTGATCTTCGCATATGCGGAACAGATCAATCCCATTCCTGCGCATATCGTTGAGTCGGTTGGTCTGGAGCTCGATCTTGTCCAGCATCCTTTCACGATCTCATTTTCGGCGATGCAGGCGTTAATAGAGCGTTCAGTACAGCCAAATATACTGGACATTATCACCCCCGTCGCCGGCAGCGAGGAATCACTGAAGGACAGCGAAATATGAGCCGTATTTACGATGCACTACAAAGGGCGGATCTTGAACAGAAAGCCGCACAAGGAACCGACAGCCCAAGGGCTGCCGAAACGTTCACTGTTCCTGGCGCCGATGCTCTACCAACGATCAGGACGGATGTTATGATGGAAAACATCCCGCAGTATGCGTGGAAACCCTCCATGGCCTTCCTTCCGACGTTAGAAGAGCGCGGCATGGATGTAGAGCAGTTTCGAGGCCTTAGGTCACAACTCTACCAATATCGCGATCAGGCAAAGCTAAAGACGATCCTTATCAGTAGCGGCATGCCCGCGGAAGGCAAAACCTTTGTCGCGGCAAATTTAGCAATCAGTCTAGCGCGCAACAAGAACAATAAAGTACTTCTCATTGATGGCGACCTACGCAGTCCCTCGCTCCATGTTGTTTTCGGCGCACCTGATGTTCCCGGACTTACAGAGTATCTGACGGGGTCCGCAGAGCCAAATGAAATCATGCAACACTATCAGATCAATGACACACGAGAAGGAAGCTTGGCGCGCGGCATTCCGAATCTTACATTGATTCCTGCCGGAGCAGGCGGGGATAACTCATCGGAACTGGTCGCCAATCACCGAATAGAAGAGCTAGTAGCCATTCTCTCCCCGCACTTTGACTGGATTCTAATCGACTCCCCGCCGGTGCTCGCGGTAGCGGACGCAATCGACCTGGCTCGCGCCGCAGATGCGGTGCTGCTCATTGCACGAGCCGCCACGACGCCTTATGACATTGCACAACGCGCACAGACCGCCTTCAGCAATACGCGAATTCTCGGCTTTGTTCTAAATGCGGTAAAAGACGCGACCACCAGTTCCGCGTACTCCTATTACTACGGAAAGTATGAAAAGCAAGAGGTCGTAAGCAGTAATCCTGGACGTAAGGCTAAGAGGCGGAATAAATGACCAGATTATTCAATGTTTACTACCCAGCACGAACTCTGGCGCGTCTTCTCTGCGAAGTTATCCTTGTAGGAGGATCATTTATACTGGCCACAGTGCTGCTCACAGGGCCAGCTTGGAACATTATACTGATCTATGAAAATGGCTTGCTGAAGATCGCCGGCATCACTGCCTTTACCCTGCTTCTCACTCATTACTTTGATCTGTATGGACCGCGGCGCTTCTCAGAGAGCTGGGAAATATATTTTCGCCTGTTACTTGTTCTAAGTGTTTTATCGTTTATTCTTGCAGGATTTGTTTATCTATTCCCGGATCTGGACATCGGGCCATATGTTTTTCTTGTTGGTGTCTCTTTTCTTGCGATTGTTCTTGTCCTTTGGCGCGGCGCCTATGAGTGGATCATTGGCCTTGCCATATTTCGGGAACGAGTTTATGTTTTGGGCTGCGGTGATCGCGCCAGCTCGGTGGTTGAACTGTTGCGAACCAGCCGCGATGCCGGCATGGAAGTTATAGGCTGGGAGGGAAAAGGCGAGATTCATGGCCGGCTTGAGCGCTTCTCCGCGGATCTCCGCGCCTTTCGTGGTCCGAAACCCGGCATCGATCGCGTTATCGTTGCCATGGAAGACCGCCGAGAATCAATGCCTGTTCGAGAGTTGCTGGATCTACGCCTGCTCGGAGTTATCATTGAAAATTCCAACTCATTAGTGGAGCGGCTCTCTGGTAAATTGCCATTGGATGGGCTCAACCCAAGCACCCTCATCTTTACAGAGGGGTTCCGGATGGACGCGTCGCAGCAGGTATTCCGGCGTTTGCTCTCGTTCGCGGTCTCCTTTGCGGCACTGCTGATCTGCCTGCCGTTCCTGCCGCTGATTGTTCTTGCGGTGCGCCTCTCTTCGCCGGGCCCCATACTTTTCAAACAGACACGCGTTGGGCGGCGTGGGAAGTTATTTACAGCTTACAAGTTTCGAACCATGCGTCAGGACGCAGAAGCGCAGGGAGCAGTGTGGGCAACCAAGGACGATCCGCGCGTAACTGCGATTGGCAGATTTATGCGCAGCACTCGGCTCGATGAGATTCCGCAACTATGGAACGTATTGCGCGGCGACATGGCATTTGTAGGCCCCCGTCCGGAGCGTCCGGAGTTTGTGTACTGGCTCAGCCAGGAGATTCCCTATTATGACCTGCGGCACATGATTCGTCCGGGGATTACGGGTTGGGCACAGGTACGCTATCGCTATGGCGCCAGCCTGGAGGAAACCAAGCACAAACTCGAATACGATCTTTACTACGTCAAGCACCTGTCGATTGGCCTTGACTTGCTCATCATGTTTGAGACCATCAAAACCATCATCCTGCGCAGAGGCGCCCAGTGAGAATTATTTTCTGGCTATCAATGGCCGGCATTCTCTATACGTATGTGGGATACCCCGCAGTGATGTGGGTGCTCTCGCGGCTACGGCCGCGGCGCTGGTTCATCAGCCCAATCTCTCCCAGCGTGAGCATTGTGCTCGCGGTGCACAACGGCGAAGCCTTGCTCCCAGGCAAGATCGAGCACCTGCTTAGTCTCGACTACAGCAACATCAAAGAGATCATCCTGGTTTCTGACGGCTCAACCGACGGCACTGCGGAATTGCTGGCGCGCGAGTGCCATCCGCGCATCATAACGGTCATTTTAGACGAACACTGCGGCAAGGCGGTTGCCGTCAATGCCGGCATGGCGAGGGCAACCGCGGAGGTGATCCTCTTTGTTGACATCCGGCCGGAGATTGCTCCGGGA
>Ga0326727_10006066_pt1 | contig 33566 bp, 24 predicted proteins | sample MB2enrmetagenome_FD_207643 | JGI IMG/M metagenome (GOLD analysis project Ga0326727, IMG submission 207643) | Lab enriched peat soil microbial communities from McLean, Ithaca, NY, United States - MB29MY | ecosystem: Environmental > Terrestrial > Soil > Wetlands > Peat | place: USA: New York...
CGCCGCCTGGATTACGGGATAGTGCTCCATCAGGAGCGTCATCAGCCGATCCAGGTATCCGTACTCGGCCTCTTTCTCCCCGCGCGCCAGCTTTTGAATTCCATCGAGAAGCCGGAGTGTGTCCGGGGAGGCACTCGGCAGCGCTGCCGCCCTCCTGAGAGGGGTAAGCGAGCCGTAGAGCTCGGACAGGATGAGCTGGGTATCTTCTGCCAGGCTGATGAGAAGCCCCCTGCATGCCGCCGCGAGGTCATCCGCGCTCCGGTAACGGTCTGCGGGGTTCTTGGCCAGGCAATTCCGCAGTATTTCCCATATGCCGGGGTGGGCGTCCGGAAACTTCTCAAAGGTGGGAATCGGCGCATCGGACAAAATGTTATCGAGGGCTTTGTTGCTGTCGCGGTCATGAAAGGGGTGAACACCCGTGATCAGTTCGTAGAAAATCGTTCCGGCGGAAAAAATGTCGGATCGTTCATCACACTCCGTCTGCTGAACCTGCTCCGGGCAGAGGTAGATAGGAACGCCCCAGCGCACAGCCGGGTGGGGGAGGTGTTTCCTCAAGAGGTGCGCGACCGCAAAGTCCCGGATTTTGACGCTGCCGTCGGCGGCAAAATGGATTTTCCCGGGGCCGAGGTCGCGGTGCAGAATCCCCTTTTTGTGCGCGTGACCCAGCCCCTCTGCGATCTGGATCATGATGGAAAGCTTGGTTTCAACCGGAATGTCCGATTTTTGCGCCATCAACTTTCCCATGGTGCTGCTGCCGAGGGACTCCATCGCGATGTAGCGGGATTGCCCCTCCTTGCCGCTTTCAAGGATCGCGGCAATGTTCGGGTGCTCGAGGTTGGAAAGCGCCCGGCACTCGCGGGCGAAGGTTTCTTCGAGCGAGTCATCCCATTTGATGCCTTCGCACAGGATTCGGACCACCACGGGCCGGTCGATATCCTGACCGAAGCCTCGGTAGACTGGCCCCAGATGGCCCTCCCCGAGCTTATCGGTGAGCGTGTATTTCCCAAGATTTTGAGCCGCTTCAAACAGGGAGGCTGCACCCATGATCCGCCCGCTCCTTATGATTCAACTGCCTAGCGATTGTTTTCGGCAAGAAAGAGCTTCCGGACGGTGACGCGCATCACATTTTTGTGTTTACGGGTTTGCCCGTCAACCCGTGAACGCCAAACGGATGTTTGCAAGTTCGCAGATTTGCATATATAAAGTTGCCAAAGGGAGGGCCTATGGGGGGGCGATTACAAGGACGGGTTGCCATTATCACGGGAGCTGGACGCGGCTTCGGCCGGGCGATCGCGGAGAGGTTTGCGGCCGAAGGAGCGAAGGTTGCGGTCACCTCGCGCACTCGCCGCCAGGTCGAGGAAACAGCTGAACGGATTCGCTCGAGCGGGGGGGAGGCGATCGCGCTTGCGGGGGACGTTGCGGAGCGCAATCACGTCGCCGGCGTGGTCGGGGAAACCGAACGACGGTTCGGGCCCGTGAGCCTGCTGGTGAGCAACGCCGGTATCACCGGTCCATTCGGGCCTATCTGGTATGTCGATCCCGATGCGTGGTGGGAGGCCCAGATGGTGCACGTGCGGGGGATGCTTCTTTTCAGCCGTGCCGTGCTCCCCGCAATGGTGGAGCGCAGAGGCGGCCGAATCATCGTGGTCTCCGCATTGGCCGCGAGACTCGTTGAGAAAAACTTTTCCGCCTACGCGGTGTCGAAAGCCACTCAGGTCCGCTTTATCGAACATCTGGCTGCGGAGGTGAAGGAATTCGGCATTGCGGCTTTTGCCATCGAACCCGGCACCGTTTACACCGACCTTGCGGTGCAGGCGATCGCGAACCCGGACATCAGGCGCTGGAGGCCGGGAATGGCTGAACACCTCCAGGCAATGGGAGAACAACAAGATACGCGCGAAGGATTGTCGAAGTGTGCCGGCTTTTGTCTGAGGCTTGCCTCGGGAGAGTGCGATGCCCTTTCCGGGCAGTATATCGACGTCAGGGAAGATCTCGACGAGAAGCTGCGCCAGGCCTCCGGCGCTGCGGCCCGGTAATTTGCTGCGGATTGCGGTTGAGGTGGTTCAATCATCGGCGGGGAAGGAGTCCCTTATGGACGTTACGGATCGGATCGCAATGCTGGAGGAACAGATGGCATCTCTGCGCGACCGGGTCGGCATCATGGAAGATGCCCTGGCCATCAGGAATCTTCAGCACAAGTACGGATACTACCTGGACAAAGGACTTTATGAAGCGGTTGTAGCTCTTTTTTCACGCGATGCCGAGGTGCATTTCCTGGGTGGTGTTTTCAGAGGGAATGCCGGCGTCCAAAGGCTCTTTCTGGACCGGTTTCGTGCCACTTTTGCCGGAGGAACGGACGGTCCGAAACCAGGCGTGCTGATGGAGCATCCGCAGCTTCAGGACGTGGTCGACGTTTCTCCCGATCGGAAGACAGCGAAAGCCCGATTCCGGTATTTTATGCAGGGGGGGACGCACTATACCACCGGCAAAGCCAGTCAGTGGTGGGAAGGGGGCGTTTACGAAAATGTCTATGTCAGGGAGGACGGGGAATGGAAAATCCGCGTGCTGATTCCCAAGATGGTCTACATTGCGGAATATGAGCACGGCTGGGCTTTTTCCAGGCCCAGGTATTTTCCATTCTTTTCCAAGACCTATCCGGAAGATCCGCTGGGTCCCGACGAGCTTTCAAAGGAGAAACCAGCCCTGTGGCCGGACAACGATATTCTTCCGTTCCATTACCCGCACCCCATAACCGGCCAGTGGGTCAAATAGCGCCATCGTGATGCCGGTCCCGATCGCCGGGGACTGACCCGCGCAAAATCTCGAGGCTGAGCTAATGCCTATTCCATCTTAATTTAACCCCTCATTCCTGCCGATATAAACAGCGAGACGGGAATGCACCGGCCCAAACGTCCTCATACCTTGCCGGGCAGTGTTAGGAGGAGATGGATGCCCGCAATCACGATTATGGAAGACAGCAACATCAGCATGTGGTATCACCCCGAAAGCAAAATTCTGCACCACCAGACTCACCACTTCTTTAGCGGAAAACCCTTCCGGGACGCGCTGACCAAGGGCGTAGAAATGTTCCAGAAATATGGCGCCCAAAAATGGCTCTCCGACGACCGGGAGACTACGGCTCTGGCGAAAGAGGATCTGGAGTGGGGGGACAGGGAGTGGTTCCCGCGCGTGGCGAACTTGGGATGGCGATACTGGGCGATCGTCGTGCCCGAGAAGATTGTGGACCAGCTGACTTTGAAGAGGCTGGCGGAACTCTATTCTGCCAGGGGGGTCAAAACCAGGATCTTTTCCTCTCCCGAAGACGCCAAGAGTTGGCTGGAGCAGTGTTCATAGGCGAAGTCCTCCGCAATGACGTGATGCCTGCCGTTCGGGTCCGGGCCTTCCCCGCCTTCCCGCTCGTGGATGACCGCTTCAGGGCAAGCGGCCGCTCGCCCCTGCGAACCCGCTCCGTCGTTGCACGGAGCGAGCAGCTTTGGACCCGTGCGCGTGGATGACAGCGGCCTTCGGGCTCGGTGGCGCGGGATCCGTAATTGGGGTTGACAACTCTTCGCGCTCTGGATTAACTAGCTGCACGTTTTGTTTTTTCTCTAAGCTTTTCCAGTCCTCGAATCTGGTCCTAGGAACCTGTGGGCTGTTGTTCGAAGGAGGCCGCTCGATGTCGATTGTGATTGTCGGAATGCTCGATGAACGAGAGGAAGCCCTCCAACTCATCAAAGACTGCATTGAAGGCAGGGGGCTCAAACCCTGCCTGATCGACATCAGCGTCGGGACCGGAGCGATCGTTCCGAAGCTTCAGCCGGATGTGAGCTGCGGGGAACTGGCTGAATTGGCGGCGAAAGGGGCCGCACCTCCCACCGGCAGGAGGACCACGGCAACCTCCGTCATGGCCGCGGGTTTGAGAGCCAAAGTGTTGGAGCTTCATCGAGCGGGTGACCTGGAGGGGATCATCGCGATCACGGGTATGACCGGAGCGCTTATCACGCTCCCCGTGATGAAGGAACTGCCTTTCGGGCTTCCTAAAATTCTCATCTCGGGCGCGACTTCCATGCCTGTACACGCGAGCCAGTTCGCCGATTACTTTTCTCTCAGGGACATCACCGTGATGCACACCGTGGTCGACACGGTCGGCATGAACGCGCTGGTCAGAACGCTTGCCGTCAATGGAGCCAACGCAATTGCCGGCATGGTGGAGGGGGGCGGATTCTCACGAAAGGAGGGGAAACCGTCGGTTGCCATCACCGAATTCGGGTTTTGCGACAAGGGCGCCCACTATATCCGTGAGATCCTTCAGCAGGACTTTGAGATTGTTTCCTTTCACGCCCAGGGGCTTGGGGACAGGGCCGCCATGGACTTGGTGCCGCAAGGCATGTTCAAAGCCGTCATCGATCTCGTTCCTGGCGCCTTTACCGAATACCTCCTGGGCGGCAACCGAGGAGTCGCCGGGCCCGATCGTCTTGACCTGGCTTCACATCTGCCGATCCCTTACATCTTTTGCCCCGGCGGTTTCGACATCATCAGCTGCGGCCCACTGGAAAGAAAGGACGCGGATGATCCACTCTGGACCTCCAGAAGGCTCGCGGAAAGAAAACTCTACATCCAGGACCCTCCGAGGGTTCAGGCACGGATGAGTCCCGGCGAGTTGAAGCAGGCGGCGGTCGCGGCTGCCGAAAAACTGAACGCGTACGAGCGCAAGGAGAGGGTCAAAGTGGTGATACCTCTCAGGGGGTTTTCTTCACTCAGTGTCGAGGGAGGGCCGCTGTACGAGCCGGAAACAGACAACGTTTTTCCTGTCGCCATGAAGAGCCGGATCGACCCTGCCATCACGGTGACGGAGGTGGATTCGGACATCAACAGTCCCCGGTTCGCCCAGGCTGTCGTGAATGCGCTCAAAGCCGCATTCAAATCCGTGTAACTTCGTCGAGTTAGAGAGGATTACCGGCAGATGAACAAGATCGCATTCGTCGATCAGACCATACGCGATGCCCAGCAGAGCCTCTGGGGCAATATGATGAGGACCGATCATATCACCCCGATCGCGGAGATGATGGGCAAGATCGGGTACAGGGCCGTTGCGACCGTAGGATCGCAGGCATTCACGATCGAGGTCCGCAACCACAACGAGAATCCGTGGGATAGGATCAGGGCGCTGTGGCAGCTGATGCCTCAAACCTGCATTCGCGGTTCCTATCAGACCGCCAGCCTCTCCTCTTTCGACCTCAGCACGCCTCGCAGCATTATTGAACTCTGGATCAAGCGGTCCGTCGCCAACGGGATCAGAAGCTTCTGGATTTGTGATTACCAGGAGAACATGCCGCGCTTCCGGCACTTCGCCGAGATCGCCCGGGCGGAGGGAGCGGAGGTCGTCACGGCGCTGATGTACACCGCCAGCCCCGCCCATACGGATGAGCACTGGGCGCAAAAAGCATGCCTGATCGAGGAGTCGAGGGATTGCATCGACCGGATCATGATCGAGGATGCCTCGGGCGTCATGACGCCCGAGCGCACAAGGCAGCTGATAGCGATTGTTTCCCGCAACACCACGATACCGCTCGAATTTCACTGCCACTGCAATTCAGGTTTGGCGCCGCTTTGCTATCTGGAGGCCGTTCAGTCGGGCGTCACGACTCTTCACACGGCGGTTTCGCCTCTCGCCAACGGCACATCGCTCCCGGCCATCGAATCCGTGCTCAAGAACGTCCGGCGGCTGGGCTTCGATTCGGATGTCGACGAGGACGCACTGGCAGCCGTCTCGGCTTATTTCAGAAAGGTGGCCGCGGCCGAAAAGCTTCCCCTGGGCGCCCCGGCGGAATATGACCTGTTCCATTTCGAGCACCAGGTGCCCGGCGGGATGATGACCAACCTGACGCGCCAGCTACGCGAAGTCGGGATGGAGGACCGCCTGAACGAAATCCTCCCTGAAGTTATCGAGGTCCGCAAGGAGTTCGGATACCCGGTCATGGCCACGCCCTATTCGCAGATTGTCGGTGCCCAGGCGGTGGAAAACGTGATTTCGGGCGAACGGTATAAAACAATAACGGATGAAACCATAAAGTATGCGCTCGGGTACTACGGCAAGCCCGTCGTTGCACTCGAACAAAATGTCATGGACCGGATCCTGAGTCTGCCCAGGACGAAAGCATTCCTCGACTGGCGGCCCGAAGGGTATTTCAAGTCTGTTGATGAACTGCGCAATGAAATCGGCCCGGACCTTTCCGACGACGATCTTTTGCTCAAGATACTGATACCGGGCAAGCCTGTGAAACGCCGCGAACCCGCGAAACAGGCTGATTCCCCGGCGGCCCAAGCTGCAGATCCTGTCGCTCGATCCGGCTTTGGCGACTTCCCCAGCCGGTTCGATGTTGAAGTGGACGGCGAGGTCTTTAGCGTGAAGATCTCGCCCGTCTGGAATGATGCCGAGGCGACGGCTTCGCCGGAAAACGCGGGCAGCGGTGCCAAGCAGGAACAATTGCCCCCGGGAGCCGTCGTCTGCGGCATGGCCGGACTGGTCCTTTCGATCGAGGTTACACCAGGCCGTCGTGTCGAGGAGGGAGATCTGCTGGCGATGGTCGAAGCGATGAAGATGAGACGGCCGATTGTGGCGCCCAGGGGCGGGGTGGTGAAGGAAATCCGGGCTAGGGAAGGGGAGATCGTCGACGCCGCGGACGTCCTGGTCATCCTGGAGTAGGGCATGGTCAAAAAAATTCTGGTGGCCAATCGGGGCGAAATCGCCGTTCGCGTCATGAGGGCATGCCGCGACATGGGAATCGCCTCGGTCGCCGTCTATTCGGAAGTCGACAAAGGAGCGTTGTTTGTCCGCTATGCGGATGAGTCCTGCCTGATCGGCCCGTCTGTCGCGTCCCGGAGCTACCTCGACGTGCAAAAGATCGTTGAGAAAGCACTCGAGTGCGGCGCGGACGCCGTTCATCCGGGGTACGGGTTCCTGGCGGAGAATCCCAAGCTGGCCTTTGCCTGTGAAGCGGAAGGCTTGAAATTCATTGGCCCGTCCGGCCGGTTGCTGGCGCTCGTGGGGGATAAGGTGGCCGCCCGACGGGAGATGTTGCGGGCGGGCGTCCCAGTGGTGCCGGGGGCCGAGGAGTGCGTGTCCGGTTTTGAGCATGCCAGAAATATCGCCCGTGAAATTGGATATCCCGTGATCATCAAGCCCTCCGGAGGAGGCGGGGGAATCGGGATGACGGTCGTGGCGGACGAAAGAGCATTGGAGAGCGCGCTGCAATCGACCCAGGCGATTGCCAAAACCACCTTCGGTATCGGCGAAGTCTATATTGAGAAATATCTGGCCAACCCCAGGCATATCGAGTTCCAGATACTGGCCGACTCCATGGGAAATGTCGTTCACATGGGCGAACGGGAGTGTTCCATTCAGCGAAGGCATCAGAAGCTCGTCGAGGAATCCCCCTCCACGGCACTCGACCCGGAGCTCCGCAGCCAGGTGGGAGGCCTGGCGGCGCATGCGGCCAGGTCCGTAGGTTATGAGGGCGCCGGAACGGTGGAGTTCCTTTTTTCGGATCAAAAATTTTATTTCCTGGAAGTGAATGCCAGGATTCAGGTCGAGCACCCGGTGACCGAGATGGTCACCGGAATCGATATCGTCAAAGAGCAGATAAACATTGCCTCCGGGATCCCGCTCAGCGTGCGGCAGCAAGACATAGCGATCAACGGCAGCGCCATTGAATGCCGCATCAACGCGGAGGATCCTCTGAATGACTTTGTCCCGACGCCCGGCAAAATCACGTCGTACCATGCTCCGGGCGGACCGGGGATTCGCGTCGACAGCGGTGTGTTCAGCTCCTACACGATCCCCCCGTTTTACGATCCCATGATTTCAAAGCTGATCGCTTGGGGCCGCGACCGGGACGAGGCGATTGCGAGAATGCGGCGGGCGCTCGGGGAATATCTCATCACCGGAGTGAAGCATAACATCGCATTTCACCTCGCGGTCATGGCGAACCAGCGTTTCGCAAGAGGCGAACTGGGCACTCATTTCATCGACGAGGAAAGGACGCTGGTCGATGACATCAAAGAAATCGCGGAGCGGATGAGCCGGGTCGAGGAAAAGGTGATGCGTCCAGATCTGAAAAGAAGAGTTGCCGCCATTGCGGTTGCGGCCGCTTTCCGCCGGATGCCGGAGCGGAGGGCTTCTAAGGGATGACGAAGGGAAACGCCAGGCCGCGGTTTTTCCTTCGTCGTGCGGAGGGGATATGGTTGCCAAACCTAAAGTTCTGATGGTGGTTACGCTGGACACGAAGGAATTGGAGTCGCGCTTTCTCAGGGCTTGCCTCGAGGACAGCGGCCTGGAGGTCTATCACCTCGACGCGAGTGTGCGGCGCACCATTGCCGGCGGTTCCGAAATCACGCCGGACCAGATCGCCGCCGCGGCAGGGAAGACGATGCCTGAGATCCGTGCCCTGAATCACGAGGGGAAGTGCCTGGCCATCATGACTGAAGGTGCCATCAAGTGCGCGCATGACTTGGACAGACGGGTCGGGCTCAGCGGGATCATCGGGGCGGGTGGATCGCTGGGAACGGATCTCTCTACGGCCGTGATGCGAAGCTTCCGCTTCGGACTGCCTAAAGTGATGATTTCGACGATGGCGTCTGGCATGGTCCGGCCGTTTGTCGGCACGAAGGACGTGGTCATGTTCCCCTCCGTCTGCGATGTGGCGGGACTGAATACCATCACCCAGTGCATTTTTCAGAATGGGGCACGCGCGCTGGCCGGCATGGCTTATGGCTACAGTCCTTCAATGACCAAGGCTTCCGGCAAGCCTCTCGTTGCCCTTTCGAGCCTCGGCACAACCGAAAAATGCAGCGGTGCCGTTCGCAAATCGCTGGAGCGGATGGGATTCGAGGTGATGGTGTTCCATACCCAGGGCATCGGCGGAGTGGCCATGGATGAGGTCGTGCGCGATCGTGACGTGTCCGTGGTCGTCAACCTCTCCATCATCGAGGTGAGCGATTTCCTGGTCAACGGCCTGTTCAGCGGCGGACCCGACCGGTGCAAATCGTCTCTCGAAAAGGGGATTCCGACTGTTTTTGTGCCAGGCAACATCGATTTCATGGTTGCAGGGCCCATCGAGGACGCAAACGCCCGATGGCCGGGGAGGAGATGTCACATCCACAACCCGGAACTGACGGCGGTGCGCGCGGAGGCGGAGGAATTCAGACGTGTGGCCGACCATATGGCGGGATTGATCAAAGAGGCGAAGGGGCCGGCGATTTTCCTCGTTCCGCTCCTTGGCTTTTCGGCGCACGACAGCGACGAGGGGCACCTGCACGATCCGTCCTTGCCCCCGGTCTTCGCGGAACACCTGAAGAAGGTTATGCCCGCGGAGGTGCCGGTTGTGGCGCTTTCCTACCACATCAATGACGAGCCGTTCGCCAAGAGAATCGTCGAGCAGGTGCTATCGTTCCAAAGGGCGCAAACGGTCATTTCGAGTTAAACTCCAAGGCCCGAAGCTAATGGACTCCCTTCAGTATCTCCAACAGGAAATTCCAGAATCTCTCGACGGTGTCGATAAAGATCTTCTCGTCCGGTGAGTGCACCGCTTCGAGCGTCGGCCCGAGCGAAACCATATCCATTCCCGGGATGCGCTCGCCGATGATGCCGCATTCCAGACCTGCGTGGATGGCTTTGACCTCGGGATCCTTCCCGTAAAGAGCGCGAAAGGCCGATTTCGCGACACCGAGGATTGGAGAAGCCAGGTCCGGCTTCCAGCCTGGATACGCATCGGTATGTTCCACCCTTGCCCCGCCCAGCTCGAAGATGAAGGAGACGCTCCGCGAAATGTCGCTGATTTCCGAGGCCACCGAACTCCGCTGGCTGGTGGCGATCTTTATGGCGTCTTTTGCGGTCTTGATGACCGCAACATTCGTCGAGGTTTCGACCAGCCCGGGAATGTCGGCGCTCATTTTGATCACACCGTGAGGAAGCGCGGCGATGGTCTTCAATAATTTCACCTGTTCGGATCTCCGGAGCACCTTCCATTTTTTCCTCGAATTCATCCTGGCCAGGGCGACGCGGAGATCGGGTTCCGTGCCGGCGAGCTCGGACTTCACCGTGGCGTTCACGTCATCGACAATTTTCCCGGCTTCCTCGACCTGCTTCGAAGGGACCAGGAGTACCGTCTCGCATTCGCGCGGAATGGCGTTGTGTTTATTGCCGCCGTCGAAAAAGGCCAGCCTCGCACCCACCGCCTCGAGCGCAAGGACCGCCCGGTTCATGATCTTTATCGCGTTGCCTCTGCCTTTGTCGATATCCAGTCCCGAGTGCCCTCCTTTCAGGCCCGACACCCTGACCTGGACCGGCGTCATCGAGCCCGTCGCTTCGTCGAAACGGACCTTCCATGTTCCGGTCGTGTCCTTGCCTCCGGAACAACCGACATAGAGCGTGCCCTCCTCTTCGGAATCGAGATTCAGGAGTGTTCGGCTCTCCAGGAAATCCGCGCTGAGGTTGTTCGCTCCGGTCAGTCCTGTTTCCTCGTCGACCGTGAACAGCAACTCCAGGGGGCCGTGCTCGAGCGACCGGTCCTCCATGATCGCCAGGCTCGTTGCGACGGCGATGCCGTTGTCGGCGCCGAGGGTGGTCCCGTTCGCCATCAGCACATTTCCCTTCCGGACGATTTCAATCGGGTCCTTCAGGAAATTGTGAACCGTATCCTTGTTCTTTTCGCAGACCATGTCCAGGTGCCCCTGGAGCGCCACCGGGCGGACATTCGGGCGGCCCGCGGACGAGGGCTTTCTGACCACGACGTTCCCAAGCTTGTCGGCCTTAGCCTGAAGGCCCAGTTTTTTTGCGACATCCAGGACATACTTCGAGGCAGCGGCCTCGTTCTTCGAGCCGCGGGGGATGCGCGAAATTTCGGCAAAGTACTTCCAGACCAGTTCCGGTTTCAGACCTTCGATTGCGGCGGGCATGGATGGATTCCTTTCTGTCTTCGTATTCCTACGGTCTATAAGGATACTTTACGAAACCCACGAAGCCCACGGAAAATTCTCTTTTGGGATTTTCGGCTGTTCCTTCGAAGCGGATCTTTGTGATAATACATTGATCTATGCGGTTTGGAGGCAACGATATGGCACACTCGACAGCACAGCCCGTGCGTGCTTTACGCACCGTTCTGGATCCCCGGGGCCAACCGACGGCCGAAGTTCGGCCGTCGCCCCTGGCACCCAGGCTCGACACCCTGCAGGGAAAGACGGTTTACCTGGTCGATATCGGGTTTGGCGGGGGCTATGACTTTCTGGAAGAAGCCGCCGCCTGGCTCCAAAGGAACGTCCCTGCCATCAAGATCGAGCTGAGGCACAAACGTGGAAATATGTTTCTGGGTGACCCGGAGTTGTTCGCTGAAATCAAAGCCAGGGGAGACGCGGTCATCTTTGGGGTCGGGGGGTGAGACGGTTGCACGGCGAGTGTCGCCGAACACTGCAGAACTCTCGAAACCAAGTTCGGAATTCCCACCGCTCCCGTGGCCAGCGGCCGCTTTGCTGAATTCGCGGCCACCGATTCCCAAAACCACGGCATGAATCTCAGATTCACTTTCCCGCCCTATCCGCTCGTCGGGCGGCCCAGGGAAGTGCTGCGGCAGTATGTGGAAGGACGGGATCCGATTTCAGGCAAGCCGCTGATGCCGCAAGTCGTGGATGCGCTGACCAAACCGCTCAGCGAAACGGAAAAGGCTCCGAGGCCGCTGCGGGGCGCTTCGCGCCCGCGCCTGCTGAAGCCGGACACCGAGGAAAACCTGCAGCAGCTGTTTTTGGAGAATAGCTGGGCAGACGGGCTGCCGATCATCCTGCCGACGGAAGAGCGGGTCGCGCACATGCTGACCGGGACGTCCGCCGATCCGAACGAGGTCGTGGGGCGGATGACGATCACGACCAACCAGGAAAAGCTCGAATACACGGTGGAGAAGGTCGCGGCGAATGCGGTGATGGCCGGGGCCGGTCCCGAGCATCTCCCCGTGATACTCGCGCTGGCGGCAGGCCAGGAAGGTTCGATGCCGAGTTCGACGACTTCCTTCGCGCGCATGGCATTCGTGAACGGGCCGATCCGGGAGGAGATCGGGATGAACTCCGGCCTGGGGGCGCTGAGTCCTTTCAATCACGCGAACGCCGTCATCGGGCGAGCCTGGACGCTCATGACGATCAATCTGGGGGATTCGCGGCTGGGCGAGACCTTCATGGGCTCAACCGGCAATCCCCTCAATTACAACAACATGTGCTTCGCGGAAAATGAGGAGCGAAGCGTCTGGGATGCGTTCCATGTTCAGAGGGGCTTCAGGAAACAAGAGAGCGTCATCAGCATCTTCCGTGGCTGGAGCGTCATCAACAGCATGGGCGCCGCCGGCTGCTGCCGTCCCGCGCAGGAGGAAATGCTTTTGCTGTTGCAGGCGTTCCCGGCGCTTCACGGGTCCATCACTTTTGTGATGGACCCACTCGTCGCCAAGCATCTGAAAGAACAGGGCTTCAATACTGCAAGACAGCTGGCGGAATGGATATGCAAAAACTTCAAGATGCCGGTGGGACAGTACTTCGGTTCGGATCTCGTTTATTCTTTCGGGAATCCGCTCGCCCGGGACGGTGTCGAACCGTATGCCTCGTGGTGGAAGTTGCCCAAGGAAACCCTCATTGCGCCCTACTATCAGCCGGAGCTGATCAATTCGGTCGTCGTCGGCGGGGAGACGCAGGCCTTGTGGTTCACGACGGACATGGTGTGCAGCCAATCGCTGCCCATCGATAAATGGCGGCCGAAGAGCGGAGTGTACCAGGAAGAGGAGCAGGCGGCGCGCCGGCGGTATGCGCGCCAGAAGCGGCATGCGGCGGCTCTCGTCGCCAGCGGCTACGACCTAAAATAAAAAAAGCCACGGAGGACGCCGATTCCGCGGATGAAAAAATCGGTGTCCTCCGTGAAATCGGTGGCGTTTCTTCAGGCTCCTGTTTTGCCCACAACTTCGAGCTGGAAGCCACCCAGCTGTTCCTGGGTCGCAAAATAGCTCACCCTGACGCGGTGCGTCTTGAGTGACGCCGAAAACTCGGCCCCAATGCCGTTGGCTCTCATCCCCTCGACCACGGCATCGTAGTCCGCCTGGATGCCGAAGCTCAAATGCTGTATGCCATTTCCCTGTTTGTCGAGGCAGCGCTGGTGGCAGCCCCCTGGGCGCACTCCGATGGGACGTATCAATTCAATCTGGATATCCCCCAGCTGGCCGTTGGCGAAAGCGACATCCAGCGACTTCATGGCGGACTTGGGCACCGGTTTTTCATTCAAGGAAGCGTGGGTCAGGCCGGGAGGACCGTAGGAATATTTCCAACCCCCGATCCCGAGAAGCTTCTCAAACTGCCTTGCCGCTTTCTTTTCGTCCTCGAGCACGATCCCGACCTGGTTGATTTTTTTCCCGCCGCAGAAGACGGGCTCGTCCATATGGACTGCGGGGGCGCGGTCCGGCACCAGGATGCCTGTCCGTTTCATGGGGTTTTGCCCCGCGTGGCAGGCCGGGCTGGAAAATTCAATGCGGCACCCCAGGTCTCGGGTGGTATCCATGACGGAAAACAGCGAGCCATCTCCCGCGCTCGCCTGCATCTCGATGCCGACCCCGGCCCTTTTCAGGCCGCCTAAAACCTGCTCGTAATCGACGAGCGTGCCGAACCCGAGGGTGTAGAAGCCTTCTCCCGTCTCCCGGAGGAACTCGGCATAGGAACTTGGGCCGGATACCGGTTGGATTAATTTAAGGGAACGTCCGCCGAATTCTGTCAGCCCCACCTTCAGCAGGCAATCGGCGTCGGTCACCGCCTGGTCGTCGAGGACCACCTGTTCGGGCTTCAATTCATAGAATGTCCACGCAGTGCCGAAGACTTCGGAAAAGCGCCTCGCCACTTTCTCCGCGTCAGAAACCACGAGGCTGAACTGGACGATCTTCTCCGCGCTCAAGTTTGCCGCAGGTTGCAAGGCTTGCGACCTCTCCATAGGCCCTCCCCCGAGATGGATCATTGATCCATGGATTGGAATGGATCTATACTCGTCACAGATTTCATCTCTGTCAACCAGGAAACCAAAAGGTGGGTGCCTATGAGCGATGTGCCTGAACGAGAAAAAACGAGCATCCCTTCCATCCGGATCCCCCAAGCGGTTGATGACTCGCTGAATGCCCCCGTGAGCCGGGCGGACTTCTCCGGGCGGGGGATGACCGGAGCACAGATCTTCGCCAATCTCTGCAAGGATGAGGATCTCGCGGCCTTGTTCTGTGCCGCGGGCAATTATCACATCGTCAACGAAATCGCGCAGGTTGGCATCCCCTGCTACGGCGGGCGGACCGAAGGGGGGATGTGCGCGGCCGCCGATGGTTTTTCCCGCGTCACGGGCGAGGTGGTGGCCTGTTCCGGCACGGAGGGCCCCGGCATCACGCACATGATGATGAACATCGGCAGTGCCCATGCGGCCAACAGCGCACTGCTCGTGCTGGCCAGCAATTCCTTCCTGAGTTCGGAGGATTCCCAGAGGTGGATTCAGTTCATGTTCCAGCAGCCGATGACCGAAGGCATGAAAAAATATGGGAAAAGGATCACGGTCGCGGAACGGATCCATGAATACGGTGCCTATGCGTTTCGAAGCCTGAAGTCGGGCGTGCCCGATGTGGTTCACCTCGACTTCCCGGCTGAAGTGGCCATGCAACGCTTCCCGGACGCGTCCAGACTCGAACGCTTCTACGGCAAAGAACGCTACCGTGCCGAGTCGAGGGCGTACCCCGGGACCAGGGAAGTCCGGCAGGCAATTGAAATGATCGACAAAGCCGAGCGCCCGGTTTTAATCGCGGGACACGGCATCTTTGTGCGCAAGGCCTGCGATGCGCTCATGCAGGCCGTGGAAAAACATGAAATGGCGGTGGTCGGATCCGGCCCGGTGCGAGGCCATTTCCCCGACAGCCACAGGCTCTCGGGCAGCATGTCGAACGAGGCATTGATGAACGCCGACCTGGTCGTCTTCGTGGGCCAGTATTCCATGCCGCCGGCGGAGGAGTGGACGTTTTCTCCAGGAGTAAAAACCATTCGAGTCCATCCGGAACAGGGCGACCTCGGCCGAAACTGGCCGATCGATCTGGGAATCGTCAGCGATGAAAAAGTTTTCATGGAAGCGCTCGCCAACGGGCTTCCACCGAAGAAGCGGGACTCCTGGGTGAGCGAAATCGGGGCCGCAAGGCGCCAATGGGAAAACACCCAGCTCGGGCTTCATGCGCAGTTTCTCAAATACAGCCGCGACACGAACGCCCTCCATCCCTTCGTGCTGTGCAAAGAGGTCCACGACTTTCTCTACCAGGGGGATATCGATCCGAAGCAGACCGTCACCGGCTGGGGCGGCAATATGATCGGGTTCGGCTGCATGCGCTGGCTGCGGGCAAACCGTCCCGGGCAGGATGTCACGGTTGTCTACCAGTTCGGGGCGATGGGGCCGGATCTGGCGATGATGATGGGCGCCAGCGTGGCCGTGCAAAGAGGCATCGGCCCGCATGCCCCCTACCGGGGGGCGCCGGTGGTGGTTGTCACCGGCGACGCCGGGATGGCCTACAGCCTTTTCGAGCTCGACACCTTCGTCAAATACAAGCTCCCGGTGATCTGCATCGTGTACAACAACGATTGCTGGGGCACGTTCACGCTGGCGACCTCTACGCCCCGTGCCGCGCATATTTACATGTTCCAGGAGAACCTTCGTTACGACAAAATGGCTGAAAATCTCGGGGCGCGCGGCGAATACGTGCGTACGCCCGACGAGCTGCGCGCCGCCTTGAGGCACAGCTACGACGCCGCGGCAAAGCAGGGCTACTCAACCCTGATCAACTGCCAGGGGGTCGCGGAGTTCAATTTGGCCAGCGCCTATCCCCCGGGACTGGATTTTTCGCCGGAGCCGGGCGTCGGCGCCATCAAGCATTGACCCGTCCGCAATCGTCGATCCGGAATCGGTCAGCGCCCGGAGTCGGGGGTCCAGCCGTTGCCGAGACCATACGGCAGCGTCACGAACGGGGCCGCCTCGACGTGGTGAATCAGGCCATCCCGTATCCCGAAGGTTTCCATCGTAACCAGATTCTGCAGCATTCCCGGGGGGTCACCCGGCTTACTGCCCCGGCGCGTCCCGTCGTGCACAAACAGCGGGAAAGTGGCGACCAAGCCTTTCTGCTCATCGACCACGAGCGCCCGCCGCGGCCGGATGTGTTTCATGTAGGCGAACGTTTTGGAATCGATCTGCTGGGCGCAGGTCAGCATGGAGAAGCGCAGCATTTCCCGTCCCTGGGCTGTATCTGCCGTGGGGACGAAGGGCGCCGGCATCATGCGTCCGCCCGGCGGCGGGTTATTGACCGTCTGGTAGCCGTTTTCGTGGCGCACGCAGTCATCGGCAAATGCCCCGATTTTTCCGCTGTCCCCTTCCAGGGCGTCAAAATAGGAATTCGCAACGCGAACGAGCATATCCCGCGAAGCCCTCTGGGCCGGCGGAACATCTGTCGTCAGAATCGGCGCGGGCGTAGTCAGCAGTGGGATCGCGGCATCATTGATCTGCCGATCATAGAGCTGCTCGACCTCCTGGATCTTTCCCCGGTCCACCTTCAGGCGAACTGCCACAAGCGCATTCTGCCCGCCGATCTTCAGTCGCGCCTGCAGCGCCACCTGCCCGGCGACCGGGTCCGCAATATAGATTTTAAAAGAGGTCGGTTCGACCTTAAAACGCCAGAGAACGCCCTCGCCGACATTCATGACACCGGTGTTCTCGGTCATTCGAACGTCGATCGACATGGCCGGCACGGCCTTGGGGTCATGCTGGTACAGGGCATCCATGTACCCGTCCATGATGCCGACCAGGCAGGCCCGGTCGCAAGGCTTCTGATTCGCCGCGTTCCATTCGGGTTCGCCCGCGAGCGCCGTCAGGCCGGGCAGCAACAGAATGATCGACAGCACAAGAAAGATTTTTGATTTCATTTCTTCTCCCCCCTGTCTTGGATTTCATGACGTAGTGCCGGGTCGGCATTCACCCGGCCCGAAGCATCCTGAATCTTCAGAGATCCGCGGATTCCTTCTCCCGGTGCGCGTCCAAATACAGGCCAATCGAAAGGAGCAAAAACATCACCAGCCCCGTCCAGTTCTGCCACTCGTGCAGCCAGGACCCTGGACTCTTGGCGAGATTGGGTATGATCGTGACACGCCAGGTTTGCTCTGTAAACTTCAGCAAGGCGGCCAGCACTCCGACGAGAGCACCGCCGGCGATGAAGCCCGATGCGATCAGCGTCCCCTTCTCGTGGCGCGCCTTGGCCAAGAGAGCCCGCTTGGAGGACCGCTCGAGGAACCAGGCCGCGGCCGCGCCGAGCAGCAACGGGGAGTTCAACTCCATCGGCAGATACATCCCGAGGGCGAAGGCCAGAGCGGAAATGCCGCACATGGACATGACGACGGCAAGCACGCCGCCAAGGGCATAATAGAACCAAGGCGTGCCCTCCGCCCCCATGACGCCGCGCAGCACGGCCGCCATCGCATTCGGCTGCGGCGCCGGCAGGGCATTGGGATGGGCGGGGCCGGGAGAAAAGCCGTAGACTTTCGACATAAGCAGGATGACCGTCGTCGTCGCCGCGGAGGCGGCGATCGCCCCGACCATATTGCTGAGTTCGATCCGCTTCGGCGTAGCGCCGAGCCAGTATCCGATCTTGTATTGCGTTACCAGCGAGCCGGACATCGACAAGGCGGTGCAGACGACTCCGCCGATCAAAAGGACCTGCAGCATGCCGGACGCCCCGGTCAATCCGAGAGCTGACAGCACAACGGCCGTGATGATCAGGGTTGTCATCGTCATGCCGGAGATCGGCGTGATCGAGATCATGGCAATGGCCCACGCCGACACCGCCGCAAAGAGAAAGGCGATCACGAGGGTTAACAAGACCGACGTCAGGGCGATTTTCGATGCGCCGCCCGTGCCGGCCAACACGGAAAAACGGAAATAGAGAAGCACCAGGATGCCGGTGGCGGCGATCCCGGCGAGGACCGCGGACATCGGCAGCGACCTGTCCGTGCGCTCGACGGCGGGGCCTTCCTTCTTCTTTTGCACCAGGCGTGCGATCTCCCCCATCGCCTGTCGAGTCGCCTGCCCGATCACCGGGGACATTTTCAGAATGGAAATGATGCCGGCGGCAAAAATGCCTCCGATCCCGATCGGGCGGACGTATTGGGAAAAAATGTCTTGCGCCGGCATCTGGACGAGCGGCAGGGCTCCGAAGGAGATCGCGCCCGGCAGGTACTGGCCGAGATACGCGAAAAGCGGCACCAGCACGAAAAACGAGACAAACGATCCGGCGAGAATGATGGAAGCGTACCGGATCCCCATGATATAGCCGAGCCCCAGAACGGCGGCCGACGTATTCATGGTGAACACCGCCTTGTATTTGGCGGTGAAACCGCCGAGCGCCGCAATGGCACCGGTCGAAAAGTTCTCTGCCCAGGCGTGCATGGAGGGGCCGATGAAATCGAACAGGGCCGCCGTGATTGCGGAATAGCTCAGCACGATCGCGCTATGCCCTCCCCGCTTGCCCGCCATCAGTATCTCGGTCGTGGCGCGCGCCTCCGGGTAGGGGAGTTTGCCGTGCAGGTCGCGAACGAAATAACGTCGGAAGGGCGCGAGGAAAAAGATTCCCAAAAACGCCCCCAGCAGGGGGACAAGAAAAATCTGGAAGAAAGACGAGCGGCTTTGGAGTCCCAGGATGTAGATCGCCGGCATCGTGAAGACCGACCCTCCGGCGACAATCCCTGAGGTCGCACCGATGGCCAGGACGTTGACATTCTCGAGCAGCGTCGACGGGCGGCGCTTCATGAACTTCGCTGCGAATACCGAGAACCCGACCGCAAGAATTGAAATCGGGATTGCGGATTCGATCCCCTGTCCCAATTTCAGTGCGATGTAGGTTGCGGCTGCCGAGAAAATAACGGCCCAGGTGAAACCCTGGACAACCGACCGGAGGGTGACTTCCGGCGCAGCGACTCTTGCCGGAACGACCGGCTCATAAATCTCACCTTGTTTCAGCTCGCGAAACGCATTCTCTGGAAGACGGACGTCCTCCTGATTCACGACAGGGATTGGGGTCATTGAGTTCCCTCATCATATTTTTCCATCACGGATTCGATGACACGGCGCGAGAGGCTATGATAGCCCGATTTCCCCTGCTCATAAATCTTTTTGGCCAGGTCGCGCGTTCGCGCGTGTCTCCCCAGGGCGGTGTAGAGCGGGCGAAGGTACTTCATGCGTCCGACCTCGAAAAGCACTTCCCTCACGCGATTCAAGACGGGCTCGTACCCGGAGCCGGCGGCGATGGTAAGCCATTCGACCAGGATTTCGTAATTGCCTCGCTGGGTCAGGTTGAAATTCTGATCCAGCCACGAGAGCGCTTCGTGGTCGAGCTCTCGTGGGAGATTCTGCAAAAAGACGAGCAATTCGCCCGGATCCCAGGTGCCGGCCTGCCCTTCCGACGGGCGGCTGCCCCCGGCAAAGGCGCAGGCGGCCGTCTTCAGCTCCTCGAGCTTTTCCGACTTGAACACCGGCGCGTTGGAAGGCATGCCGGTCTCATAAAGCCAGGCGCTGGCATTGACTGCGGCTGCCGTCCCCGGCAGTTGCCGCTCCAGAAATTCAAGGAACTCCTCGGTTGTGATCGAGGTGAAACGGAAGTTTTGAATGTAGCTCTGCATGAACCGGTCAAACCGGTCGCGCCCGACCTCGAGTTCGAGAACGCATACGAATCGGGAACCCTTCTCATAGGGAATGGACGAGAACGCATCATCGGGGTCAACGCCTTGCAGGTCCGTGCGGAGCTTCGTCAGCGGCGAACCGTAGCCGAACCTCGCGACCGATTCGTCAAGCGCCGCCTGCCCGATGGCCCAGCGCAGCGCCGACGATTTCTCTCCGTGCAGGGCATCAAGAATCCGGCGCTCCGCCCAGGTCGTGAAGCCTTCATTCAACCAGAAGTGATCCATCGTGGCGTTGGTTACGAGGTTTCCCGTCCAGGAGTGGGCCAATTCGTGCGCGATGACATCAACCAGCGAGCGGTCTCCGGCAATCACCGTCGGGGTAAGAAAAGTCATGCGCGGATTTTCCATGCCTCCGAAAGGAAAGGCCGGCGGGAGGACGAGCATGTCGTAGCGATCCCACTCATACGGGCCGAACAGCTGCTCGGCCTTTTGAATCATAGGTTCGACTTCGCCGAACTCGTACTCCGCCCGATCGACCATCTCCGGCTCAGCCCAGACCCGGGCGCGCGGCGACAGATCGCGCCACGCCAGATCGCCGGCCGCGATCGCCAGGAGGTAGGAGGGTATGGGCTGCGGCATGTCAAACATGTGGGTGCGGATCCCGGGCGTCAAACCCGGCGCCCGGCCTTCAGGTCCGGCCGACATCACGGCGTTGATTCCTTCGGGGACCGTGACCATGGCCCGGTAGGAAACCCGCACGCGCGGTGTGTCCTGGCACGGCACAATGGTGCGGGCGTGGATCGCCTGGCACTGCGAATACATGAAAGGCCGGCGTTTGCCGAGGGTCATCTCGGGTTCGAACCACTGCAGCGCGATCGCCTCGGGTGAAGTGGCGTAATGGATCGTAACGGCCTGCGTTGCGTCCGGAAGGCTGAGTCTCAGGCGTTGTCCCAGAATCGGCTCTTCCTCGGCAAGCTCGAAGGGAATCGTCCCGCCGCTCTGCGAGAAGATGGAGTGGATGGTCAAGGTCTTGGTGTCGAGGTCCATGATCCCGCTGCAAGGACGCTCCAGCAGGAGAATCACGGAGCCGCCGATCTGATGATGCTCAAAATCGATGAACCAATCGAGCTCCATGTGGCGCGTTCGCGGCTGGGTTGTGTCGAAATAAGAATGTGGATCTAGCCGGGTCATGCTTTGTGCCCCTTTCCGTTGCGATTGGATGTTCGAACCATTCTAACTCTAAGCTCAAAGACTGTAAGACTCAAAGGTAGAATGCCGAAGAAAAAGGTGCTATAAGACGGTCACCCGAGGTGGCCCATGCAAACGCAGAGTTCCAGAGTCCTCCCTGTCGTTAACCCCAGAACGGGCGAGATCGATTACGAGATCCGGCCGCCGACTTCCGCAGAACTCGCTCGCATCTGCGGCCGATTGCGGGCGGCGCAGGGCCCCTGGGCCGAAGCTCCGCTGCAACACCGCGTCTCGGCCATGAAGAAATGGGCGGAGCGGATCGCGGCGCACCGGGACGAGCTGGCCGAGCGCGACTCCGTCGATACAGGCTACTGCACGATTTCAAAAATGAGCCCGGATATCGTGGTCGGAAACATTATGAATTGGTGCGGCATGGCCGCCGAGGTCCTCCAGCGTGCGAAGCCGGAGGGGAAGACCTCCATCATGCCCACCGTTGCCTTCAGCACGAATCTGAGGCCCTACCCGCTCCTTGGAGTCATCAGTCCCTGGAATGCTCCCCTGATGCTTTCCCTGATCGATGCCGTGCCTGCGCTGTTCGCCGGCTGCGCCGTCGTCATCAAGCCCAGTGAGATGACGCCGCGCTTTGTCGAACCCATTATGCGCACCATTCGGGAAGTGCCTGAACTTGCCGAGGTGCTCACCTATGTGGTGGGCGACGGCGAAACCGGGCAGGATGTCATCCATAACGCCGACATCGTTGTTTTTACGGGGAGCGTCCCTAACGGCCTGAAGGTCGCCGAAGCCTGTGCCCGAAAGTTTATCCCGGCGTACCTGGAACTGGGCGGCAAAGATCCCGTCATCGTGACCGAGACCGCAGACCTGGAGAAAGCCGCGAACGCCATCGTGCGCGGCGCCTGCTTCGGCACCGGCCAAGTCTGTTTTTCAATCGAACGCATTTATGTGCAGGAAAAAGTCCACGACGCGCTGGTCGATGCCCTGGTGAAGAAAGCGGATCAGGTCGTCCTCAATTATCCTGACGTCGACAAGGGGCAGATCGGGCCGTTCGGCACGGCGCGGCAGGCGGCGATTGTGGACGAGCATCTTGACGAGGCGGTCGAAGGCGGCGCCATTATCCGCACGGGCGGCAAAAGCATGAATCTCGGGGGCGGTCGTTACATGCGTCCGACGGTGATGACGAACGTGAACCATACAATGAGAATTATGAGGGAAGAAACTTTCGGCCCGGTCATGCCGGTGGCCAAATACAAGACTGAGGAGGAAGCGATTCGTCTGGCCAATGACTCGATTTACGGATTATCGGCGGCGGTCATCGCCGGCAGCGCGGAAGAAGCCAAGCGGATCGGCTCGCGGCTCGATGCGGGAACGGTGTGCATTCAGGACACTTTCCTGACACTCTACAAGACTTTTGATGTCGAGTCCGATTCGTTCAAGTTCTCCGGCATGGGGGGCTCCCGCACCGGCCCCGGCTCGATTCTGCGGTTTCTCAGGAAGCAATCTTTTTTGGTGAATACGATCGACCCCGCACCTTTGGCGTAGATTGGAAATTCGAGATTCAGCGCCGAAAATTGCGGGGGGGAGCCGTCACCCTATTCCCCGCACAGGGCGGGAATTTCAGCTTCGCTTTTCCTTGCGGATGATGGTCCCCTCCATTTTGCGGTAGGTTCCTTCCGGGGTTGCTACCGTCACCCCGAAATCCACAGCCAGATCCTTGATGACCGGGAATCCCCGCATCGGTTCGACGACGAGGCTTTCGCCAGGGTAAAGCGGTCTCGAACAGGTCCGGATGCCTTTCCCGTCCACGGTCATGACGCAGGAGGAGCACCAGGAGCACCCGCAGCAATAGTCCCGGAAAGCAAGGGTTTCGTCGAGATGATCCCGAACGTACTCGAGCGCGCAGAGAAGCAGGAGGCCTTCCCTCCAGGGAACCTGATAATTTTCATACCTCGGGGCGCGATCGATGGCGGGATCAAACCTGAACACTTTCAGTGCAATCGGTTTATCACTCATTGGGAAACCTCCGGGCCCAAACGCGTCATGACAATCGGAACGGAGCCCAAATCCATCGTCCGGCCATTGTTGACCACCGACGTATGCCTGAGCCAGTCCGGACGAGTCTCGGGATAATCCTCCCGGAAATGCGCGCCGCGGCTTTCCGTTCTGAAGAGCGCCGATCTCACGATCATTTCGGCCACATCCAGCATATAGGGGGCCTCGATCGCCTCGACCCACCCGAGATTGAAGCGTCTGCCTTCGGGCACTCTCATTTTCGGCAGGTCGTCCTGTTTGATGGATTCGATGGCCGAAAGCGCCCTCATCAATCCCCGCCCGGTCCGGGCGACGCCCGCGTGCTCCAGCATCGTGGCTGCCAGCTTGTCGATGATGGATTTCGGCGTGGTCTCGCCGGTCTTGACGAAGCCGGTCAGCCTGGCGTGCTCGTCCCGCAAAAGAGACTCGTCGGATGGGATCCAATCGTTTTCTGAAGCATATTCCGCCGAATACCTGCCGGCGCGCGCCCCGAACACGATGATTTCCGTCAGGGCATTCCCACCCATCCGGTTGGCGCCGTGCACTCCCCCGGAAACTTCGCCGGCGGCGTAGAGTCCCCGAAGACTGGTCTCGCAGCGCTCATTGATGTGCACGCCGCCCATAAAGAAATGAGCGCCCCCGGGGGTGAACTCGATCTTCCAGGTCTTGGGGTCGGGGGCGTCTGCGCTCATCGCCTTGATGAGTTTCCACCGTTCCCTGGCAACCTCGGCCGCAAGCGAACTCTTGAGCTGCTCCTCGATTTCCCGGGACGACAAGGGAGAAATCGTGAGATCGATATAGACCCCCCCGCGACTGGTTCCTCTCCCTTCCTTGATCTCTTTATAGGCCATTCGCTGAATGGCATCCCTGGGCTGAGGCAGTTTGATGAATTCCTGGTCCAAAGCGTTCCGGTACTGGCCGCCGCACAGCGAGACCAGCAAAGCAGGATTCCCCAGAAGCCAGGGGGGCCACAGCTGATTTCCGGTGAATTGGACCATCTCCATTTCGATGAGTGCCGCGCCGGCATGGTAGGCCATGGCATACCCCATTCCCGTCGCATGGCCGTGCATCCCGAACGGGGCGTTGGTCGAGTGCGGGTACAGCTCTCCCAGCCCTCCGGCGGCCAGAACCGTCGCTTTCGCCTCGACCGCCTCGAACTCGCCGGTTCTGATATTGAGAATCGTGGCGCCGGTGACTTTCCCGTTGCCCGCGAGGAGTTTGGTGGCGATGACGTCGGTAAGGGCGGTCACGTTCGGGTGCCGCCCGAGTTCGTGGCGCAGCGCCGTCATGTAACTGGCGCCGGGGATGAGATGGGCGCGCGGAAACGAGCGTCCGCCGCCGGGAGCATCGGGGGATGGACCGCTGCCGCGCCTGTCGTCGAAAGGGATCGGCTTGGCACCCCACTCGATCAATTCCTGGGCGCGGGCGGGCGCCTCTTCCGACAGGGCCTCGACGAGGTTCTGGTCATTCAGGAAGCATCCGATGCGAACGATATCTTCAAAGATGTATCGGGGACTGTCCTCGGGATGCGAAACCCACTGCATGCCGCCGTTCGCCATGGCGGTGAGGCCGCTCCGCCCGATGGGCCCCTGGTTGAGGACGAGGACGCGCAGTTTGGAATTTTTGGCGGCTTCGATTGCCGCCCTTGCGCCTGCCCCTCCGGCGCCGATGACCAATATATCCGTTCGGATCGTCATTGAAGTCTTTTCTCCCGGCAAGGTTGGTTTCCAAGCCTAACCACGAAAGGCACAAAATACACGAAAAAAATAATCGCGAGTTGTCTCTTGTTTTTCGTGCAATTCGCCCATTTCGTGGTTATAAGATTTGATCCTACAAGGAGACACTATGAAAGTCGTGCGTCTGGGTTGGGTCACGGTGGTGGTGGGGATGCTTTCTCTCGTTGGCGGCGCTTCAGATTGGCCTCAATTCCGCGGACCCCAGCGAAGCGGGGCATCCCAGGAGTCGGGCCTGCTTCCCGAGTGGCCGAAGGAAGGACCAAAGCTCGTCTGGCAACTCAAGGATGTCGGCGAGGGATACGGAGAGGTTGCAGTCGTCGGGCAGCAAATTTACCTCGTCAGCAACAAAGGACTGGACAACGAGTTTGTGCAGGCGCTTTCGGCCAAGGACGGGAAACAGATCTGGGCGACCCGCCTCGGGAAAGTCGGCAATCCGGATCAGAAGCCGCCGTACCCGAAAGGCCGGTCGACCCCGTCGATCGATGGCTCGCTCGTCTACGCCTTCGGCTCCGATGGGGACCTTGCCTGCCTGGAAACGGCGACCGGCAAATTGCTATGGCAAAAAAACGTCCGAAAGGATTTCGGCGGTCAGCCGGGGATCTGGGCTTATGCGGAATCGCCGCTCATTGACGGAGATGCGGTCGTTGTGACGCCCGGCGGGAGTGAAGCGACCATTCTGAAGCTGAACAAAAAAACGGGTGCAACCCTGTGGAAGTCTGCCATACCGGGGGGGGATCCGGCCGGGTACTCGTCACTCGCCGTTGTGGAGGCGGCCGGGCGACGGCAGTATGTTCAATTCATGGAAAAGGGTCTCGTCGGCGTGGATGCCGTAACCGGGGAGTTCCTCTGGCGCTATACCGGGATGGTTGGAAGCCCGGCCAACATGTGCATGCCCGTCGTCCGCGGCGATTACGTCTACAACGCCAATCCGCGGCGCGTCGCCGCCGCACTTCTCCAGATCAAGCCATCTCAAAATGGGGTTGCGGCACAACAGGTTTATCTGGAACGCGGCTTGCCCAATGACATCGGCGGCCAGGTGCTCGTGGGCGATTATCTGTACGGCACGAACGCGGATGGCGGGCTCATGGCGGCTGAATTCAGCACGGGCAAAATCAAATGGAAGGCGGAGGGTATCGGCTCCGGATCCATTTTCTATGCCGACGGCCGGCTGTACCTGCACGGGGAGAATGGGGAGGTGGCGCTCGTGGAGGCAACGCCGGAAGCGTATCGGGAGAAAGGGCGCTTCACACCTCCCGGCCAACCCCAGCATCCGGGCGGCCCGATGGAGAAGGCGTGGACCTATCCGGTGGTTGCCAACGGCCGGCTGTACATCCGCGATCTGGGCACGCTGTGGTGTTACGATGTGAAAAAATAATGAACCACGAACCAAACGGGAAACACGAGCCTCCAACGAGGGTTTCGTGTTTCCCGTGTGGTTCGGTTCTGGTTGCCGTCTTACCTGGTCACGTCGCGGGCGACGCTGGACAGTCCATCCTGCCAGCTGCTCCACCCCGAATTCATCCCATACGGCGACTGAGTCAGCACGGCCTCGATCCGGCGGATTTTGCCGTTCTCGATCCTGAACAACTCGGCGATCTCCCAAGTCCAGGGATTGACCGGGCCGCCGGTAATCTTCCTCCCGTCCTTCGTCTGGAAGGTTCGATCCTGGCCCAGCGCGTGATCAAAGAAGCCGAAAGCAAAGACCAGCCCTCTCTCGGGATCGACCGCAAAAAACCGGCGGTCCCGGATTCGCCACACGAAATGGAGCAGTCCCGACTCGAACTGCTCTTTGCAGCCCCAGGAAGCCGAGTAGGTATTCGAGGTTTTGGGGTCGGGCTTCACCTGTCCCTCGCGCAGCGGGACACTCGTGCTCTGCGACCCGTTCTCCAGCCGCACGCAATCGTCGGTGAAGGGATAGGTCCCCGTTCCATTCAGCCCCTTGCCGTCGTTCTTCTCCATGCCCGAAAAGTACATATTGCCCACCCGGATCAAATCCGCGCGGGACATCCGTTCGGCCGGCGGAATCGTGTCCGTGAACAGATGGTGGGGCGCGCCCATCTTTTCAAGGTTCGCGGCCGGTCCCGCTGGCGCCGCAGGGGCTGCGCCTGCGCCTCTGCCGCCCGGACCCGCCTGCGCGCTCGGACGAATCACCAGGCTTTCGATTTCCGTAATCTGACTGTTTTTAACCTTCAGGCGGAGCGCAATCGGGGAGGCTGTGCCTTCGGGGGTGTTCCCCTCCTCGCGAATGGTGGCGATGACCCCGACCTGCCCGGCCTCCGGGTCGGTGACAAACAGCCGGTAACCGCCTTTGCCGGTCATGATCTTCCAGTGCCCGTCCGGGAGTACCAGCCTCTGTCCGTTCTCCGTGAATTTCACGTCTTTCGCCAGCGGCAGCAAGGAAGGATTGTGTGCGATCGCCGCGTCGAAATATTTCTCCACGAATCCTTCCAGGCAAGCCCGGTCGCAGGATACGGTCTTCGCGTTGGCGGAGCCTGCCGCGAGGGCGGCCAGCAGAAACCCCGCTGCTAGAAATGCCAAGAGTCTTTTCATCGTGTGCCTACCTTTCTGAATGGGGCGCCCGGAGGGCGCGAAAACCAGAAATGCTTAGCTTTCGGGCCTTGGCGGCTTCCGTGGCGATGACGGCTTGATTCAAGTAGCTTCTCCCTGAAAATACTTTTCGGGAATGATCGGTGACGAGCTTTTGTGCCATTTCTGCCCGCATGATTGCAAGCAAATACATGACGTCCTGGGTTACAATGCCGTGCGGCTCTGGCCTCTGGGCAGCGTGGACAGATATGGGCAACAAAGGGATTCTCAATGCGTTCGGTGCTTACTTGCTGTGGGGACTCGTCCCGATCTACTGGAAGTTTCTAAAGCACGTTCCGGCGATCCAGCTCATTGGCCATAGGATTGTCTGGTCCTTCCTCCTTCTGGCCGCGTTCCTCCTCGTTACGCGGAAGTGGCGGGAGCTGGGAGTCTTGGCTTCCGACCGAAAGATCATAGGCATTTATGTCGTTGCGGCGTTGCTATGCGGATTCAACTGGTTTATCTACGTCTGGGCCGTGAACGCCGGATTTATCGTCGAGGCGAGCCTGGGGTATTTCATTACGCCTCTGTTCAGCGTGCTGCTCGGCGTGGTTTTTTTGAGGGAGAGACTCCGCCTTCTTCAGTCGCTTTCGGTTGGATTGGCCGGTGCGGGAGTCATTTATCTCGCGTTCGCCGTCGGACGCCCGCCCTGGATTGCGCTCGGTCTGGCATTCACCTTCGGCCTTTACGGGCTCGCCAAAAAGAAAGCTCCGCTCAGTTCGACCTATGGGCTGACGATCGAATCGGGAATCCTTTTTCTTCCCGGCCTGCTTTTTCTGGTTTGCCAGGATTGGATCGGCCAGGGGGCCTTTCTCCACACGGGTCTCCGGTCGGACGTTCTGATGGCCGGCGCGGGGCTGATCACGACTGTTCCGCTCGTTTTGTTTACTTCCGCCGCGCAACAGATCCCGCTCACGACGGTCGGGCTCATGCAATACATTACCCCGACGTGTCAGCTGCTCCTGGGGGTGCTGGTTTATGGAGAGGCTTTCAGTCGAACGCAGGCGCTTGGGTTCGGATTCGTTTGGGCCGCACTCGCTGTTTTCTGCACGGAAGCGCTGCTGTCGAACAGCCGCGGAACACACGGCGGACACGGAAAAAAAGTCCGTGTCGTTCGTGCTTAAGGCGTTTTAAAATGGGGATCGAATCTGCCATGACACTTGTGCTGGTCCGGGGCGGGGGTGATTTGGCCAGCGGCGTGGCGTTGCGGTTGCACCGCTGCCGTTTTCAGGTCATCATCACCGAGCTGGAGCGGCCTTTTGCCGTGCGCCGGCGCGTCTCTTTTGCCGAAGCGGTTTATCGCGGCGCCACCAGGGTCGAGGAGTGCACCGCGCGCAGGGTCGCGGATCCGGAGGACAGGCTAGGCGTGCAACGGATCATCGAAGAGGGTGACATCCCGGTTTTGATCGATCCTGAAGGAACAGCCATCCGGAATTTTCTCCCGGCTGTCGTTGTCGATGCTCGAATGCTAAAGCAGTATCCAAGATACGATCAGGCTGCGGACAGGCTGGTGATCGGATTGGGGCCCGGATTCGTGGCCGGCGAAAACTGCGATGCCGTCGTGGAGACCAACCGCGGCCTCTCCCTGGGCCGTGTGGTCTGGAAGGGGCCGGCCGAACCGGACACGTCTGTGCCTGAGACAGTCGGCGGCCACGGGGAAGAGCGCGTTTTGCGTTCTCCTGCCGACGGGCCGGTCATCGCTCACGCCGAAATCGGCGATCGCCTGGAACGGGGGCAGCTCATTGCCGAAGTCGGCGGGCAGCCCGTAAGAGCGGCTTTCAAAGGAAGGCTGCGGGGGCTAATCTTTCCCGGTACAAGGGTCGAGAAGCACAGGAAAATCGGAGACCTTGATCCCCGGGGTGATTGGCGCGCCTGCACACAGGTCTCCGACAAATCCCTGGCCGTTGCGGGCGGAGTGCTCGAGGCGATTCTCAGCCGGAGATCGTCAGGATCGGATAGGAAGAAACCATAGAGTCCAGTTGGGCCTGAGAGGAGAACGAGGTGGCGGTCAAGAAGACAATCAGTTTGATGGTGAACGGGAAAAGTTATGCACTGGACGTGGGCGGCAAGCCAGGCCAGGTTGATCCATCCCAGACTCTGGTGCGCACGCTGCGTGAAACGCTCGGGCTGACCGGGACAAAAGTGTCCTGCGCGAGCGGCGTCTGCGGCGTCTGCACGGTCATCATGAATTCCAAGGCGGTGCCTGCCTGCGGGATTTTGACCATCGAGTGTGATGGGAGCGAGATCACGACGATCGAAGGGCTGCGCGACCCGAAAACAGGCGCTCTCGATCCGCTGCAACAGGCTTTTGTGGACTACACCGCCTTTCAATGCGGTTTCTGCACGCCGGGCATCCTCATGACTTCGAAAGCCCTTCTCAATGAGAATCCTCACCCCACGGAGGAAGAGGTGAAGGAAGCCCTTTCGGGCAATTTCTGCCGATGCGTGAGCCACTACCAGGTGTTGAAGGCGGTCATGTCCGTGGCGGGGAGGGGCCGATAATATGGGTGAAAACTACCGATATCTCGGCAAAAGCGTGCCGCGTCGCGATGCCACCGAAGTCGTCACGGGAACGGCAGAGTACCTCGACGATCTGAAATTCCAGAACCTCCTTTGCGGGAAAGTGCTCCGCAGCCCTCACGCGCACGCCGTCATCAGGAGGATCGACAAGCGCAAGGCCGAGGCGCTCGAGGGCGTCATGGCTGTGGTTACCTGGGAAGACATCCCGGACTGGAGAGGAGGCACTCCCCGCAACGTGCGGGTGCTTGACAAGAAGGTCCGGTACGTGGGGGATGCGGTTGCGCTGGTTGCGGCGGCCACCGCCGAGATCGCGGAAGAAGCCCTGAGGTTGATCGCGGTGGATTACGAGGTCCTCCCGGCGGTTTTCGATATTGACTCCGCCCTTAGAGAGGACGCGCCCTTGCTCTACGAGGAGCTCAAAAGCAACATCCTGCCCGGCGGCACGCCGATCTATGGCCCCAAGTGTTTGCAGGGGGTTGTGTACGGGGACGTGGAAAAGGGGTTCGCCGAAGCGGATGTGGTCACCGAAGGCACTTTTGGCTACGAGAATATTCCTAATGCCGCCCCTCCGGAGTCGGTGGGGGCCGTGGCCGTATGGGAACCGCCCAACCGGGCCACCGTATGGGGGACAAGCCAGGCGCCCTACCTGGACAAAGTGACGCTCTTCCATGTATTCAACCGGCAGATAGAAATCCGCAGCATCGGCAACCATGTCGGCGGCGGATTCGGGACCAAAATCATGTGCTGGCAGGTACAGGCCTATGCAATCGTCCTTGCCCGCGCAACGGGACGGCCCGTGAAGGTGATGTTCAGCAAGGAGGAGCACCTCGCGGCGTTCACCCTGAGAGTCAGTTCCCGAATCCACGCCAAAGTCGGGATGACGAATCAGGGGGACATAACGGCTATCCAGGGAACCTGGTATGTGGATACGGGCTATTATTCCTTCACGACCCAAGCCCAGGTCGCGGTCGGCTCCGGCGAACTCCAGATCATGACCCAGTGTCCCAATTGGGATCTGAAGAACACCATCGTGGTCACCAACCGGAATGCCTCGGGCGCCACCCGGGGTTTCGGGGGCCTGGAGTTGAAGTGCTCATTTATCCCGCTGCTATGCCTGGCGATGGAGAAGGCGAAGCTCGATCCCTTCGATGTCCTGAAGAGGAACTTTGTCAAACCGGGCGGAGGCTATTACTGGCGCGACGGGGAGTGGTACACCTACCACGGGGTCGATTTTTCGAAGGCCATGGACAAGGGCGCCGAGCTTTTTGGATGGAAAGACCATTGGAAAGGCTGGCTGACGCCGACTTTGGTGAACGGCTCAAAACGTCGCGGGATTGGAGTGGGGGTTCACGGGAACGCGGATGTCGGCGAGGACACGGCCGAGGCCTACGTGCAGCTTGGTTATAACGGCACGGCAACGATTTTTCTCTGCGTTGCGGAACACGGGACCGGCCAGACCTCGAACTATCCGAAGATGGCCGCCGAGGTGCTCCAGATTCCGCCGGACCGGATCACCATGTCTCCTGCCGATACGCTCGTCACTCCGTTCGAGTTCGGAGCGGTCGGTTCAAGAGGCACGTATGCGATCAGCAGCGCGGTCATCAATGCCGCGGAAGATGCGAAGCGCCAGCTCCTGCAATTGGCGGCGCCGAAGCTCGGCGCCGATCCCAAGGATCTCGATACGGCCGACGGGGTTGTGTTTCTGAAAGGCCGGCCGGAGAAGGGAATCAAATGGAGAGCCATGGGGCTCGACCGTACGATTCTGGGTTACGGTCGGTTTGAACCCGATTTCACCATGTGCAATTGCATCATGTGCTTTGTCGAGGTCGAGGTTGATATCGAGACAGGCAAAGTGAGCCTGATCCGGGCCGTGAACGCGACCGATGTGGGTCAGGTGATCGATCCCGTGGGGCTGGCCGCGCAACTGAACGCGTGCTGGGGTTCGGCGGGAATCGACAGCGGGATTTTCGAGGAGTCGATCCTGGACCGCCGGACAGGCCACATCCTCAATGCCAACCTGATCGATTACAAATGGAGGACTTTCGCCGAATTGCCGGTCACCGAACACGTGGCGCTGGAGACCCCTTTCCCCAGCCATCGATTTCACGCCGTCGGGGTGGGCGAAATCACCACGGCTCCGGGGACCGCCGCGGTGCTCATGGCCGTTTCGAATGCCATCGGCGCCTGGCTGTACCAGTATCCCGCGACTCCTGATCGAGTGCTCAAGGCGCTCTCGAAAGGAGCTGCATCATGAAAAACTTCAAGCATCACGATGCCCGATCCCTCAGACAAGCGGCGGCCCTGCTTTCGAAGTACAACGGGAAGGCCAAGGTCAATGCCGGCGGAACGGATCTGCTCGGCGGCTTGCGCAACCACTCTGGCGCCCCTTACCCCGAGGCAATCATCAATATCAAGAATGTCGCCGGGCTCGACTTCATCAAGGCGAACGGCCGGAGGTTGCGAATCGGGGCGCTCACCACCCTCGCCGCCGTGGTCAAGTCGCCGGCCATCAGGCTGAATTATCCGCTGCTTGCGGAGGCCGCCCACTCGGTAGCCAGCCCAAATCTCAGGAACATGGCAACGGTGGGCGGAAACCTGGCGCAAGACGTGCGCTGCTGGTATTACCGCTACCCGCAGCAAATCGGAGGTCCGATCGTCTGCCTGCGCAAAGGAGGCAGAACCTGCAGTGCGCTGACAGGCGACAGCCGTTATCACTCGATTTTCGGCGCCGCCGCGGCTGTCGAACGCCGCTGCGCCGGGCATTGCCCGGCCCGTATCGATATCCCCGGCTACCTCGGCCAGGTCCGCAAAGGCAACATCGCCGAGGCCGCCAGAATGTTAATCAACTACAATCCGCTCGCCGCCATTACGGGAAGGGTCTGCCCCGTATTTTGCGAACCGGAGTGCAATCGAAGCGAGTTCGACGACCCGGTCGCCATTCACAGCGTGGAGCGGGGCGTGGGCGATTACCTCCTCGACCACGCCGAAGACTACTTTGTCCCGCCACGAATGGAATCAGGGAGGGAAGTTGCGATCGTCGGTTCAGGACCTGCCGGCCTGGCCGCGGCCTTTTATCTCAGAAGGTCGGGCCACAGGGTGACGGTGTTCGAGAAAATGCCCGAGCCCGGAGGGATGCTTCTGTACAGCATTCCTCCGTATCGCCTGCCGAAAGAGGTTGTGCGCAAGCAGGTGCGGGCCCTCGAGTCCATGGGCGTCAGGTTCGAAGTGGGCTCAAGAATCGGCAGTCAACGCACGATTGACGAGATCAAAGCGAATGCCGATGCCGTGCTGCTTGCCGGCGGAACTTGGAAGAGCCTGAAACTGGGACTGGCTGGGGAAGAGGCGGTCAACGTCTGCGGCGCGCTGGAATACCTCTGCCGGATCAACTCCGGTGAAAAAGTTTCCCTGGGCAGGAAGGTGATCGTCATCGGCGGCGGGAGCGTAGCCATTGATGCGGCCCGGACAGCCCGGAGGCTCGGCTCGGAGGACGTGCACCTGGTCTGTCTGGAAACCCGCGATCTTGCCTCCGGCGACCGGATGCCTGCTCTCGACCGGGAGATTGCCGGTGCGGAGGAAGAGGGGATTATCATCCATCCTTCGCTGGGCATCAGGGAAATCGACCTGGCCGACGGCAGAGCCGCCGGCGTCAAGACGAAAAAATGCATTTCAGTGCGCGGGCCCGACGGCAGGTTTGACCCGAAATACGATGACGCCGTCGAGACTCCTGCTCTCGAGGGGGAAGCCGTC
>Ga0326727_10006067_pt1 | contig 33566 bp, 26 predicted proteins | sample MB2enrmetagenome_FD_207643 | JGI IMG/M metagenome (GOLD analysis project Ga0326727, IMG submission 207643) | Lab enriched peat soil microbial communities from McLean, Ithaca, NY, United States - MB29MY | ecosystem: Environmental > Terrestrial > Soil > Wetlands > Peat | place: USA: New York...
TGGCCTTGCGCTGTATCCACTCCAGCCGTCGCCTCGACTCGTTCTGGAAAGAGCGCCTCAACAGCCGTGCTGCCACCAACGACTGTCTGAAGCTGGCAGCCTAACCGAAGAATTCTGTCGTGCGCCCATTCACCCCCCCCGCCACGTTTAAAGCTTGGAAGAAACTGTGCGTTTGATTTAATCTCAAGGGCCAATGCGAAGCTTATTTGCGGATTTCGATCCCGGCACTTTGGGAGGGGTTATGGCGGCCATATTCTTTGGTTCTTGTGCAATTATTGCCATCGTCGCAGCAGGGGTTATGTCTATGTTGGGAAAAAGAGACGCTGCCAGATTGACGCTGAAAGCGTCCCTTCTATTTATTGCGCTCGCGTTTCTGGGTGTAATCGTAAACGTCATTTCGGCAATAATGGCATAAAAATCAAACTGTACCACTACTGAATGGAGGGATGATTTGACGGGGGCGCGCCGCCGTGGCACGGTGGCGGGAATGTTCGCAAGATTGTCAAGGTGGCTGCTGGTGGCGATGCTCTTAATCTTTAAACGAAGAGGGGGATTAAGATTAAAATTAGGATTAAGATTAAGAGGGGAGTCCAAAAACTTGAAATGCACCCGAAGGCACTGGGTGGCTGTTGCGGCGGCGCTGGCAGCGGGCCTGGCACCGGAGGCGGTCCGCGGGTGCGCCTGCGGTTGCGGGGTTTTTGACGTGGCGACGAGTTCGATGTTTCCGCAAGGCGCCGGCGGGATGGCTTTTTTTGAGACGGACTTCCAGGACCAGAAGCATAATTGGCACGGGGACTCGACGGCGCCGGCGGCGAACAACGGGGACAAGGAAATCCGAACGTGGTTTTTCACGCCAGGCGTTCAATTCATGTTTAACCGGAGTTGGGGCATCCAGGCGGAGGCGCCTTATGTTAATCGCGTGTTCAAAACACTGGGGGGCGCCGACGGCAATACGCTGATCACGGAGCATTGGAGTCAACTGGGGGACATCCGGCTGGAAGGCATTTACACGGGGTTTTCGCCGGATTTGTCCACCGGCCTGACGTTTGGTTTCAAGCTGCCGACGGGGAGTTACACGCACAACGATGTTTATCAGGACATTGACCGGGACTCGGAAATTGGAACGGGAAGCACCGATGTTCTGCTGGGCGCTTTTCATCGCGGCAGCGTGACGAAGGACAACAGCTTGAGTTGGTTCGCGCAGGGGTTGTTGGATGTGCCGGTTCTGACGCAAGCCCATTACCGTCCGGGGCTGGAACTCGACGCCGCGGCCGGCCTTCACTACAACGGTTTGTCGCTTGGCCGGGTGCGCATCACGCCGGTGGCACAGGTCATCGCTTCGGAACGGACGAGTGACACCGGCCGCAACGCTTCCGGCGGCGGCAACGACAACCCCGGCGGCGGCACCGACTCCGGTTACCAGCGCATCCTGCTTTCGCCGGGAGTCGAGTTTCACCTGCATCCTGTGAGCCTTTATGCGGATGTGGAGTTGCCGGTTTTCCAGGATTTTCGAGGGAATCAGTTGGCGGCGGCGGCGCTGTTCAAGGTGATACTGAGCTATCACTTCTAGGCGGGCTGCCATTTTCGCAATTCTTCCCGTCTTCTATTCCGAATATGCCGCCGCGCCGGGGCTTCTAAATTTCCGGGGTCCTGGTTTCAGAGATGTCGTCCCTGACGGGACTGGAAAGTAAGGATACGGTCGGCGAGGGCACCGACCGCGACATGCGGGGGCGCATGTTCTCCCCGGAACAGGAAGTTCCGTCGGCGGGACGCCGACGGATGCGGTCGAGACGACCGCGCTCCCCGGAACAGGAAGTTCCGACTTGTCGGGATTCCTGCCTGGCACAAGATTCTCTCCCATCTTGGCAGTACAGGCCGGTTCTCCTCCTCCACACCATCGCGGCGGGTGCCGCCATGATTGCAGGAGGCCATCGGCGGGCCGGCCGCATCCCGGCCCGCTCCGGCCCATTTTTTGTTCATACGATTTTGTTGTTGCGTAATACTGCCGCATCCAGTAATACTTTCACAAATGCGCGTAACACTCATTGTTTCGGCGGGTCCGGCGGCGGTTTTGCGCCGCGCGGGGCGGAACTTTTGTTCCACGCTGGCCGCCGGCTTTTGCGGCGGGCTGCTGGCGGCTGGAATTGCCCGCGCCCAAACCGTCACGAACTCCGGCGCCGTTGACACCAACATTGTTGTCCGGCAACAGCCGGCGGCCGCAATCTCAATCGGCCCCACCCGTTTGCCCGAAACGACGGTCACCGGGCGGCAAGACAGCATGATCGGCATTGCGGAGTCCGCCGGGCAGGGAACCACCGGCGCGGCGCAGCTTGCCGACCGCCCCATTCTGCGCAGCGGGGAAATTCTCGAAACCGTGCCCGGCGTCATCATCACCCAGCACGCCGGCGGCGGAAAGGCGAACCAGTATTTCCTGCGCGGCTTCAACCTGGACCACGGCACCGATTTCGCAAACTACCTGGATGGAATGCCGTTGAATCTGCCGTCGCACGCGCACGGCGAGGGTTACTCCGACATGAACATCGTCATCCCGGAATTGGTGGAGCGCGTTAATTACGAAAAAGGCCCCTATTACGCCGACGTGGGCGATTTCGGCTCGGCGGGCGCGGCCCATCTGGACTTTTACAAGACGCTCCCGCAAAACATCCTGACGGTGGAGGGCGGCATGTTTGGTTATGAGCGCGGAGTGTTCGGCCTGTCGGAAAAACTCGGCCCGGGCAATTTGCTTTGCGGAGGCGAGGCCTGTCACGATGACGGCCCGTGGGTGCATCCCGACGACTATTCCAAGTTCAACGGCCTTTTGACCTACAGCCAAGGGGACGCGGCCGACGGCTTCAGCGTCACAGGGCGCGCCTATCACGGCAAATGGAATTCGAGCGATCAACTTGCTGAAAACGCTGTGCCTCTGGTGGGTTTCTTCGGCACGCTCAACCCGACGGATGGCGGCAATTCCGGGCGCTACAGTTTGCAGGCCGAATGGCATCGCGAGGACGCGAATACCCAGACCAAAATCATGGCCTACGGTTTTTACTACGACCTGGATTTGTTTTCCGACTTTACCTATTACCTCACAGACACCAATCGCGGCGATCAGTTCGAGCAACAGGACAAACGCTGGGTGGGCGGATTGGACGCGCGGCACACCATCACCAGCGAGTGGTTTGGAAAGGACGTGGAAAATTCATTCGGCCTGCAAGTCCGCGACGATTGGATCCACAACGGCCTTTATCAGACGGAGGATCGCGCGCGCGTGGACAAATTGGACACGGATACCGCCCTCAATGGCGGCCTCTTCGCCAACGGTCTCCCCTACACCTGGCTCCCGGCCGACACGGATGTGAATCATCTTACGGACACGCAACTCGGTCTTTACGTGGAAAGTAAAATTCAATGGGCGGAAAAATTCCGCTCGGTCCTGGCGATGCGCGGCGACTTGGATTACTTCGATGACACCAGCCTGAGCACCCCGGCCAACTCCGGCACGTCCACCACGCTGCTGCCCAGCCCAAAGATGAGTTTGATTTTTGGCCCGTGGAACAAGACGGAATTTTACGCGCAGGGCGGATTCAGCTTTCACAGCAACGACGGGCGGGGCGCGACGCAAACGGTGGAGCCGGTTTCGGCGGACAATCCCAATCCCAATACGCCGGTCGCGAGAATTCCTGGTCTGATCCAGACCAAAGGAGCTGAAATCGGCGTACGCACTTTGGCCCTGCCTCATTGGCAGAGCACGGTTTCGTTGTGGTATCTGCACAGCGAATCCGAACTGGAGCAGGATGGCGACACCGGCGGCACCGTCGCCTCGGAACAGCACAGCGACCGCTACGGCGTCGAATGGGCGAACTTTTACACGCCGTTGGAACATCTGGCTTTTGACCTTGATCTTGCGGACTCCGTCGCCCGGTTCACTTCGCCGGATCCGAATGATGCCGCGTATATCAATCCCGCCAACCCGGCTCTGGGTCAGGGTCCCGGCGGCACGCGGGTGCCGGAAGCGGTTGGCGCCGTGATTTCGTCCGGCATCACGTATCATGATTCTCGTGGTTTTTCGGCGAGCCTGCGCCTGCGATACTTCGGCCCGCGCGATTTGACCTCGGACGGCATTTACCGCTCTGATTCAACATTGTTGCTCAATGCGGAGGCCGGCTACCAAATCAACAAGACATGGCAGATTTCCGCCGAATTTTTGAACTTGCTCGACAGCCGCGACCACGACATTGACTACGCCTACGCCTCGCGCATATCGCCAACGGCGCGCGCGGAGTTCACCGATGTTTATCATCCCGTCGAACCTTTCCAAGTGCGGGTCGGCATGACGGCGCGATTTTAGATTCTTGATGCCGAAATGTCGTGAATTCACCTCTCAGATAATCAGGGGCTCGCGGCGCTCGCCCCTCCCGAAATCCAGCGGGAGGGCGGAGCGCCGCGATGCCCAAACTTCAAATTACTTGCGCGGGGCGTTGGTGGCGGCGGCGGCGGCCTGGAGCTGGTTGATGCGGTCCAGAGCGTTGGTGTATTTGCCGACGAGGTCGTTGTAGAGGTTGACGGTGTTGGTGTATTTTTGAACGTAGTAGTCGCGGTTGGTGGCCAGTTCTTCAACGACGGCGTTTTGTTTTTTAATGCCGGCGTAGGCGATGTCCAGATTGCTTTGCAAGGTGGCGACGGCGTTGGTGTATTGGGCGATGTCGCTGAGGAGGGTGTCGTTGCTCGCGCCCAGGCCGGCGACCTGGCGTTTGAGCTGGATGATGAATTCGCCGTTGGTTTTGAGGGCCTGATCGAGGTTGCTGTTCAGCCCGGCGATGGTTTGGTCCATGCGCGTGATTTGGTCACTCATCTTCTCCAGCGAATTGGTGTAGCCTTCGATCTTGCTGTCGCGGTCGGCGATTTGCTGGTTGCGGTCGGCCAGCCAGCCGCGCTGCACGGTCTGGAAATGCCATTGCCAGACGCACAGGGCGCAGAGGGCCAGGGCGAGCACGATCAGTAAATTTTGTTGGAAACTTTTCATTCTTTAACGCAGGCCGCGCGATTCGTCCGTCCCGGTCACCGCGACGGCCACGCGCTGGATGCCGGCTTGTTTTACGAAATCCAGCAACGAGATGGCGTCGCCGTAGCGGGCGTCGCGGTCGCCGCTGATGCTGACGGGGAGGTTGGTGTTGTGGGCGAAGCGATTGGTGAGGAGGTCGCGCAGATCGGCGCGGGAAATCTGCGTTTTGTCAAGATGAATCAGGCCAAGGCGGTCCACGCGGAGGTTGACGATGTCGGGTTTTTCGGCGGAGGCGGCGAGGGTGGCGGTGGGGAGGCTGGCCTTGAGGGTGCGCACCTTTTGCATTTGCAGGCTGACCATCATGAAGGAGGCGAGGAGGAAGAACATGATGTCAATCAAAGGAATGATTTCCAGGCGGGCCTTTTTGCGGCGGATGGGGGAGCGGAGTTTCATGGCTGGCCCGGCCCTCCGGCGTTTTCCCTGACCATGAAGGCGACTTTTTGCACGCCGACGTTGCGGATGGTGAGCAGGACGTCGGAAATCGCGCCCTGACGGACATCGCCATCGCCGCTGAGATAGACGGGGAGATTGGTGTCGAGGCGGAAACGGTTGCTCAGGACGAGGCGCAATTCGGGCAGGGTGATCGGCTTTTTTTCCAGCCAGACCCCGCCGTTGGTGTCCACGGCGATGTTGATGAGGCCAGGCCGGAAATCGGCGGCGGCCCTGGAGGCGGAGGGCAGGTTGACCTTGATGTTATGGGCCTGCTCCAACTGGAGGCTGACCATCATGAAGGAGGCCAGCAAAAAGAACATGATGTCAATCAGAGGAATGATCTCGATGCGGCAGCGTCTGCCCTGGACTGGAGAGGAAATTCTCACTTCTCCGCGGCGGCTTTCCCGGCCTTGATCATCACTTCGACATTGGAGGCGGCGGTTTCCAGCTCAAATTGCAGGCGCGTCACCTTGGCGGTGAAGAAATTGAAGGGAACGAGGGAGAAAATGGCGATGCCCAGGCCGCAGCAGGTGGCGATGAGGGCCTCGCCGATGCCGCCGGTGACGGCGCCGACGGCCAGTTCCTCGTTGCCGACCTTGAGGAAGGCGTGCATCAGGCCGGTGACGGTGCCGAGCAGGCCCAGCAGCGGGGCCAGCGTCACCAGCGTGTCCATGACGGTGAGGAAGCGGCCGGCCCGTTCCAGTTCGATGCCGGCGGCGAGCTGGAGGGCGCCTTCCATGGAGGTGTGGACATGGTCCAGGCCGCGGTAGATCATGCGCACGACGGGGTCGTCGGAATTGCCGGCGATTTGAATGGCGGCGGGGATGTCGGAATTTTCCAGGGCGGCGAGGACTTGCTCGAGCTTCCTGGGGTCGCGGCGGCGGCTTTCGCGCCACCACCAGAAGGAACGTTCGCCCACCACCGCCACCGCGACCAGGGCGGCGGCCAGGATCGGCCACATGATCGGTCCGCCTTTTCCAAAAAACTCGATAACGATATTAGCCATCATAAATTTGACAGTGTTTCTTAACCGGAGGTCAGTTTATAGTTGATTCTCGCCTGAAACAGCCGTCCGCGCGCGCCCTGCGCCACGGTCCAATGCCGTTTGACAAATTCGACGGAGGCGTGATCCAGAATGGAGGAGCCGGAGGACTCCTTGACCTCGGCCGAAATGATAACGCCCGCCTCGTCCGCCGTCAACAACAGCTCCACCGTCCCCTGCTGGCCAAGCTGCTCGGCCATGGAGGGATACGGCGGGGCCGGGCGCTCGCCGCCCTGGCCGGTGCTCTCCAGGCGGCTGGGCTGGGCGGGCTTCTCGGCCGGCGGCGGCGCCGGCGGCGCCAATTTGGTTTCCGACGGGACTTGGTACTCTTTGGGAGCAACGAGGGTGCCGCCCAGCGTGGGCACCTCGAATCGGATGGCCGGTGACGGGAGCGTGACGATCACAACTTTGGGCGGAGCGGCATCCGCCTGCTGCGGGGCCAGATCCTCCGGCTTCAATTCGGCGGTGGGCGGCGGCGGCGGCGGGGGTTCGATGACGACCGGCGCCGGCTCTTCCAGATGTTTGGCGACGACAAGCGGCGGCGGGGCAGGACGGAAACCAACCAGGCCGATGATGAGAAAGAGCAGGCAGATGGAGTTGGTCCAGGCCAGATGGCGCTCATTGTGGGCATGGGGCACAGGCAGACATATCCGGGCCAGTTCGGATTTCAACTGGCGGCCACCGGCGCCCGTACTTGTATTCACTGTTGCATTCACTGCATTCACATCAAGAAGAATATCGGATTACGCATCAAAAAGCCAAAGTGAGGCCGCCATAAAAGGCGCGGCGCGGACCGTAGGCCGGGGCGGCGATGCCGACGCCGGTGCCGTTGCGCAGCTCGTAAGATTCGTCCAGCACATTCAGGCAGTCAAAACGGAGCTTCAGTTGGCGGATGCCTGCGGCGCGCATGTTCCATGCGTATTCGATGCCCAAGTTGACCGGGCAATAGGGTTTCAATTCATCCGTGTTGGCAAAACCCGCCCGCAGGCCGGAGCCGTAGAGGAAGTCCGCATGGACGCGGAGGTTTTTAATCAGATCATACGATACACCGCCGGAACCGGTGAAGCGCCCCTGGTGGTCGAGTTGCATGTGGTTGGTGGTCAGGTATTCCAATTCGTTGTTCGGAAATTCATTTTCAACCGAATCAAAGTCCCGCACCCAAGTTTGGACGTAGGAATAATTCCCATAGACGGAGAAAGGGCCTTGTTTGTAAGTGCTGCTCAATTCCGCGCCATAAACCGTTCCGGACGAGTAATTAAAATTGTTGAGGATGACCGCACTGCCAAACTGTCCGTCGTCCAGCAGGTTTTTGGCCAGTTTGCAGAACGCATCTCCAGTGACTTGCCAGGCCGGGGTGATTTGCCGTGAGAAACCAATGTCAAAATAATTGTCGCGTTCGACTTTTGGAGGATCATCGCGGTCATTGAAAGGAGCGTCGGTGGTATATTCGAATGCTTTCACGGTGGACGGAGGAATGTATTGCAGCGTGGGCGGCATAAAATAGCGGGCATAGCCGATGTGGGCGGTGGTGGCTTGGTTGATCTGCCAGACGAGGTTGGCCCGCGGACTGACCTGCTGTTCGTCGTCGAACGAAACATCAAAGCGGTCGTAGCGCAGGCCGTAGTTCAGGGTCAGGTGATCGGTCAACTGCCATTCGTCCTGCAGGTAAACGCCGGCGGTCAATCCGCTGTTTCCACCATTGGCGATGATGCTGTAGGGCATGGCAGACGATTGTGATGATGTTGTGTTTGGCAGATTGTTACCGGAGCCTGAGGGGGAGAATTGATTAGTGGACGGGAAGACGGCGGACGTTGTGTCGAGCCGTTCGAGGTCATAAGTTGCCAGCATGCCGGCACGGAGGGTGTGGTGATCGCCCAATTCGTAAGACGAATCCACCTGCAAGCCATTGGCGAAATCGCTGTTGTCCACCTGAGCCGCGTTGCCGCCAAGAAGAAGACTTTGCACCGGGTCAGGACTAAAATTGATGTCCGTATATCGGGTAAAGGCGGAAACCTGGCAGGAGAGGTTGCCCGCAGATTTCTGATAGGAGAGCACTGCGTAATAATTCTGCTCGGTCTGGTAATTGTTGGCCGTGGACGAGTCGGCTGAGGGGCTGCCCGTCAACTGATAAATGGGCGCAAGCCCCGCCGTGTCGGGAATCTGAAAGCCGGCGTCGGAACTGCTCAGAAGCAAGGTCAGCCGGCTGGTTTGGTCAAAGTGATGGGAGAAGTAACCAAAGAGCTTTTCCTGATCCGTCACATCGTGGAGCGGATTGGGGCTGGCCGTTGTGTTGTCAATGCCATGGTTGTCGTGCAGATAGGAGCCGGCGACAAAAAAGTCCAAATTGCTCGTGGTGCCGCCCCATTGCAAAGAGGGATTGAAGGTGTCGTAACTGCCGCCGTAGAGCGAAAGTTCAGAGCCGTTCAGTTGAGAACCCGTCTTGGTGCTGACATCAATAATTCCGGCGGTGCGGTCACCAAATTGGGCGGGCAGGGTGCCCGTGATCAGAGTGACCGAATGGATCAGGTGGGTGTCAATTTCCTGCCCAAAACCATTGAGGCTCTCCGGCAGCAAAACGCCATTGACCCGATATTGCACGTCGCCGTGATCGCCACGCACATGGATTTCCCCGAATTCCTCCTCCACCACCCCCGGCGCATGCAGGAGCACCTGCTGAAAAGACGAACTTTCGCCCTGGCTCATGGTTTCAATCTGGTTGGGGCCAACCCTATAAGTGACGGCGCCCAAACTGGGGGCGATTTGCTCGCGGGCGGCGTCCAAATCTGCCGTAACAACGACGGTGTCCAGCTTGACCGGGGAATTGGAGCCGGCGGCGTTGGCGGAGGCCGCCGCAGGGGCGGATGGCAGGTTGGTGTTCATGCCGACAGCAGTTGACGGCTGGTCCGGCCCGCCCGCAGCGGCGAGGGCCGGAGGCAGGGCGGCGACAACAAAAAGGACGGGCCGCAGCCGGATGCCCCGGCCCCATCGTGGAAAGATGCACATTTCTTGTATTTTATACCACAAAAAATGTGCGATGACAAATTAAATGTTATCATGTAGAAACAAATAGTTGAGTTCAAAACATCCCGGCCCGGCGGGCCGGGAAGGAGGCGCCAGCCGCGGGCCAGGGCGGGCCGGCCAGGATTTGGACCTGGAGGGGCGCCCGCTCCCGTTTTTGCATTGATCGTTTTCATGTTCCGGCGGCCGTGAGGGCTTCAGAACTGATAACTCAGCGTGCCGAAGAGGCCTCTCCGCATTCCGTATTGAGCGGCGTTGACGCCAACGCCCGTGGCGCTGCGCAACTCGTAAATGTTGTCGGTCAAGTTGACAATATCAAGGCGGGCTTTGACGAACTGCTTTTTGGCAACCTTAAAAGTTTGCTGCACGCCGATGTTGATCTCGTAATAGTCCGGCACGGTCGCGCCGTTGGGGATGGGGCCGGCTCCGTCGGCCGCGGGTTCCAGTCCGCCGCCGCTCTGCCGTAATCCGCTGCCGGTGACAAGGTCCAGATACGTCAGAGTGCTGGCTTCATGCGATTCTTTGAAAAGATAGGACAGGCCGGCCGTGGCGGAGTAGGTCTGGTCGTGGTCCAGGTGAATCCAATGATTCTGGACATAGTTCAGATCGCCTTGAGAGAACAGAAACTGCGCCGAGTCCCAATTCTCACCCTGGGCGACGGAGTAGGCGGCGTTGGCGTAGGCGGAAAAGCCTTCGTTCCGGTAGGAGGAGGTCAATTCCAGGCCATAGACCCGGCCTTTTTCGTAGTTGAAGGCGGAGAGAATGAGCGTCTGCCCGAACAGTCCATCGTCAAGCTGCTGCTGGGCGGTTTTGTAGTAACCGTCCAAACCGACGCTCCATCCCGGCAGGATCACCTGGCTGATGCCGGCGTCGTAGTAGTTGGCGCGCTCGGCCTTGACCGGGCTGTCCTCGGTGACAGCGGGGTAGCCGGAGGTGCCGATGAATTTGTTCAAGGAGCCGGAGCTGACATTCTCCACGGGCGGCGGGGTGAAGTAGCGCGAGTAACCGGCGTGCAGCGTGGTGCCATCGAACGGCTTATAGACGAGGTTGGCGCGCGGACTGAGTTGATTTTCCGCGTCGAACGAGGAGGAGTAAACGTCGAAGCGCGCGCCGAAATTGAGGGTGAGCTTGGAGGCGATTTTCCATTCGTCCTGCAAATACGCGCCCATGAACAACCCGTAAAGCGGATAGTTGTCCGGGATGTTGGTCAGGGACGTCGTCGGGTTTCCGGCGCCGTTCAGGTTGAAGACCGTGGTGGAAGTATTGTTTTGATCTCCCGTGGCCAGAAACGACCCGCCCGCCCGAATGGTATGGGAGTCGCCCAATTGATAACTGCTGTCCAGTTGCAGTCCGGCGGAGTAAAGCGTTCGATGCACTTCGCTGGCCTCGCCGTTGAGAAAGAGGTCGCCGATCGGGTCGGGCCTGAAGTGTTGTTCGCTCTCCCGGCCAAAGGCGGAGATTTGATAATCAAAATCGCCGGCGGATTTTTGGTAGGTGAGGACGCTGTAATAATTCTCTTCGTTTTGATTTTCATTGTCGTTGGCCGAATTGAAAGTGCCCGTGTAGCCCGGAACATTGGCCGGGTTCATGGCTGAAGACCACAGAGCGCCCCCCGGGGCCGTGCCCGACGCGACGTTGGGCGTGTTGGGCACCTGGAAGTCGCTGTAGGACGCGCTGGCCATAAAGGTGAGCCGGCTGGAAGGATCAATGATGTAAGAGCCGTACATAAACGTCTTGAACTGCTCCGTTTCATCATGAATGGCCGTCGAATTGGGCGTGGGATTTTCCACGCCCAGTTCATTGTGGTTGTAGCTGCCGTCAATGAAATAGTTGAACTTCCCCTCGGAGCCGCCGTATTCAAAACTGGGATGGAAGGTGTCGTAACTGCCGCCATAGAACGAGACTTCGCCGCCGGGATTGAGCGAGCCGTTTTTGGTTTGAATATCTATCACCCCGGCGGTGCGGAAGCCGTATTGCGCGGGCAGCGAGCCGGTGATCAGCGAAATGTTCTGGATGAAGTGCGGATCCAGTTCCAGGCCAAACCCGGCAATGCCTTCGGGTAACAGCACGCCGTCAATGCGATATTGCAGATTGGCGTGCTCGCCCCGCACGTGCAAATCCCCGTTCTCCGCCGAGTCCTCCGCCACGCCTGGAAAATGGGTGATGATTTGATTGACCTGCGCGCTCTCCCCTGACGGAAGGGCCAGGATTTGCGCCTCGTCCTTGACCGATTTCGTGGCTCCCAGACTCGGCAGGATCTGGGTGCTCGCCTTGGAGTTTAAATTCCCCACCACCGTCGTATCGCCGAGGGAGGTGATGTTGGTTCCCGCAGCCGTGTTGGTTCCACCAACCATGGTGGCGGCGGCTGAGTTGGTTCCGCCGGCCGGGGCGGCCGGTGGATTATTCGTCTGACCCCGCGCCTCCCGGGCGGCCATCGCCGCCAGCGCAATTGCTGTCATATACAAATTACGGTCTATAAATTTCATAAATGGCAAAAAAAGGTTGAAGTTTCAAAATCTCCCGCACGAATTACTGTCAATCATAACTTGCGCCAATGGCGGCGCATCACACACAAAGAGAGCCGGTTCATTGTTGATACCGGCGAACGAATCAGATGGGGAGGGACGGCAGGGAAGGAGGACCGCGGACGGGCAGCAAGCGGAGGTCGGCGGAAACAAAAACGGCCTGGCGCGGGGAGTGGATGAAAACGGGCAGCGGCACGGGAGGAAGCAGCGGGACCACCGCATCAGCGCAATGAACCTGCCCGTGGATGAACAAAGTAACAGCGCATTGGTGGTCCGGTTCCGACGCGTCCTGATGGATCAGTTCGTGCAGGCCGGGGAAAGTCACCATCGCCTGAAGAAGCAGAAAGACGCCAAGCCCCAGGGCCGCGAGGCCCCGCTTCGCCCTTTTTGAAAAGGCCCATGAAAGCGCCTGGTGCATTCACACTAAAATACTTAGGAAAGTCCTTTTTGCAAATGAATTCTCAATCTCCGTCAGAAGCAGCGATCCCGCCGAGGATCGCCTGCACGTCTCGCGCTCCGTAAAGGACGCGCACGATTTCAACGGGCCGCTTTTCGCTCCGGTAGATGATAAGGTAACTCCGCACACCCCAGAAACGAAGAGGCTCATCCGCGAGGTCGCTGCGGAAATGACCGATTCCGGGTGTTCGGGCCAGCTTGCCCAAGGCATCGAAAAGCTCGTCGCGGATACGATCGGCGGCATCCGGGTTCTGAAGATCAACCGCGATGTAACTCCACATCTCCTCCAGGTCAGCGCGGGCGGCGGGCGCAATGAGGTAATCGTTCATCGCCCGGCTTTGCGGAATTCCGCGCTTTTTTTCTTCATGTCCGCATAGACCAAGCCGCCCGGAATGCCTTCGCCCCGGTCCAGTTGGTCAAGGCCGGCCTGGATTTTCTTCCGCACTTCGGCCAAATGTAGCTCGCGGAGGCAGTCCTGGTCCTGCAAAAGCCGAAGGCCCTCGCGGACGACCTCGCTGGCGGATTGATACTGCCCGCTTTGGACTTTGCGCGTGACCAACTTTTCCAGTTCTGGAGTCAAAGATACATTCATGGTGTGGCAAACTATCATGGATAACAAGGAATGTCCAATTCTGTTATCAATCTGAATTGCCCACTTTTTCATTCCCTCCACTCCAAACGCTGTGCCATAATGGCGCGCGATAATATGGCGTCTCAATCAAGTTTTCTGGACAAGGTACTCGGCCGCATCGGGCGGCTGGATACCGAGGGGCTGCAAACGGTCGTGCAACGGCTGGCGCGCGAGCGCACTTTTCTGGAAACGCTCTTCAATGCCATCGAGGACGGCGTGCTGGTGCTGGACGAGCAGGGCCGGGTCATCTATTTCAACCGGGCGGTGACGCAATTGCTGAACTGGCCGCCCGAAGAGGTGGAAGGCCGCCCCATCACCGACTTTCTGCCGGAATTGGATTGGCAGGGCATCCTGGCAAAGAAGGCCGAGGGCGGAGCGCGGGTGGCACGGCATGAGTTTGAAGTGAGTTATCCCCGCCCGATGTTCCTGCGGCTTTACGCCGCGCCGCTGGACGGGGAATCGCGCGGCGGCTCGGGCATGGCGCTGATTTTGCACGACGCGACGGAGGCGCGGCAAAAGACGTTTGAAGCCATTGAGAGCGAGCGCCTCCATTCCTTGACGCTGCTGGCGGCGAGCGTGGCCCACGAAATCGGCAATCCCCTCAACGCGCTGCACATTCATCTCCAATTGATGAGCCGCGAAGTCCAGAAACTGCGCCATCCCGCCGCGGCGGCGGGCCGCTCCCGCGCCGGCCGCGCCTCGGCGGTGGAAGCGGCGGAGGCGGTGTTGAAGATCGAGCATTATCTGGACGTGGCCAAGGGCGAGATCACGCGGCTGGATTACATCGTCACCCAGTTTCTCCAGGCCATACGCCCGTCGGCGCCCAAGTTGGCCGACGCCTCCCTCAACGAAGTGGTGAGGGAGACGCTGGAGTTGCTCCGGCCCGAACTGGACAATCGCAGGCTCAATGTGCAGGAGAAGCTGGCGCGGCGTCTGGCCACGGCCCGGATGGACGCGGGCCAGATCAAGCAGGCCCTGGTCAACCTGATCAAGAACGCCATGCAGGCGATGCCGCCCGGCGGCACGCTGACCATCGAGACCGGGCAAAACACCGAGGAAGTCTGGGTCAGCGTGGCCGACACCGGGGGAGGGATTGCGCCGGATCAAGTCAATCAGATTTTCGAGCCTTTTTATACGACGAAGAAAAAGGGGACCGGGCTGGGGTTGATGATCGTGCAGCGCATCGTCCGGCAGCATGGCGGACACATCGAACTGGAAAGCCGGGTGGGGCAGGGGGCGACGTTCCGGATTTGGCTGCCGCACCGGGAAAAACAACAAAAACTGTTGCGATGAACTCTGAAACCGAAAACAAACCGCGCCTGCTGATCGTGGACGACGAGAAGCCAACCCGCGAGGGGCTGCGCGCCGCGCTGGAAGGCCATTACGAAGTCTGGGTGGCGGAGGACGCCAAGGCGGCCATGTTGTTGTTGGAGCAGGAGAACTTCCAGGTGTTGCTGACCGATTTCCGCCTGCCGCAGGAGGACGGGATGAAATTGATCCTTCGCGCCAAGTCGCTTTCCCGCCCGCCCATCTGCATTTTGATGACCGCTTACGGGTCGGAGGAACTGGCCGTCCAGGCGATGAAAGAGGGGGCCGACGACTACATTGCCAAGGGACGCTTGCAGATTGACGAACTGGAAATGCGCATTGACCGCGCCTTGAGGCGGCAGAATTTGGAAACGGAAAATGTCGCGCTGCGGCAGCAACTCAGCGCCAAGTTCGGGCTGGAGAACATTGTGGCCGAGTCGGCGGCGATGAAGGAGGCGGTGGACATGGTCCGGCAAGTCGCCCCCACCCGCGCCACCGTGCTGCTGTTGGGCGAAAGCGGCACCGGCAAGGAACTGATGGCGCGGGGCATCCATCAACTCAGCCCGCGCGCCGCCCATCCGATGGTCAGCGTGCATTGCGCCGCCCTCTCGCCGACGCTGTTGGAAAGCGAACTCTTCGGCCATGAGAAAGGCGCTTTCACCGGCGCGCACGAAAAGCGCATCGGCCGGTTTGAGCAGGCGCAGGGAGGAACGTTGTTTCTGGATGAAATCGGGGAGATTGACGCCACCCTGCAAGTCAAGCTTCTGCGTTTCCTGGGGGAGCGCACCTTCGAGCGGGTCGGCTCGAACAAAACGCTGACCGCCGATGCCCGCCTCATCGCCGCCACCAACAAGAATCTACAGGAGGCGGTCGCGGCGGGCCGGTTCCGCGAAGACTTGTATTTCCGGCTGCGGGTGGTGGAAATCACCCTGCCGCCTTTGCGCCAGCGGGCGGAAGACATTCCGCTGCTGGCGCAGGCCTTCCTGCGGGAATTCAGTTCGGAAAACAACAAGAAGGTGAACGAATTTACTCCCGACGCTCTCGAAGTTCTGATGAATTACGCCTGGCCCGGCAACGTGCGCGAACTGCGCACCGCCATCGAACACGCGGTTGTCCTGACGCGGGGCGACCACATCGGCGTGCGCGATTTGCCGCCCGCATTGCGCGCCGGCAGTCCCGCGGCTGGTCAGGACCGCTGGCTGGCCCAGCCGGACCTCACGGTGGCGGAGGCTGAAAAACAATTGATCATCCGCGCCCTGAAGGAGGGCGACGGCAACCGCACGACGGCCGCCCAAAAATTGGGCATGAGCCGCCGCACCCTGCACCGCAAACTCCATTTCTACCACTTGGAGGGATTTTGATCCACCGACGAAGGGAATTTCAATGCCAAGACCAGTCTATGAGCGCATCCAGGACTTCATCAAGTCCATAGAAACCGGCGCCGGGGCCGCCATGCTCTTGCGGGCCAGCGTCATCCTGGCGTTTGCCGCGCTCGCCATGTTCTTCAATTTCACACGGTCTGAAGGCTTTTCCAGCCAGGAAGCGATGGAGTCCGCCCATCTGGCCCGGCAAGTGGCCGGGGGAAAAGGCTATACGACCGAATCCATCCGTCCCTTTTGCCTGCATCTGTTGCAGCAGAATGATCCGGCCCACGCCCAGGAGGTGCTGCAACATCCGGTGCCGGATTTGAGCGTTCCGCCCGCCTACCCGTTCCTGCTGGCGGGCGTGATGAAAATTGCGCCGTTTCACTTTGAGGCGGATGCCAGGCAACCTTGGTTTTACCAGCCGGAATCGTGGATTCGGGCCGTGAATGAACTGCTCTTTTTTCTGGCCGTCCTGGTCCTTTTTCAAGTGGCCCGGCGGCTGTTTGACCGGTCGGTGGCGTGGCTGTCGGCAGTGCTTTTCGCCGGCACGGAGCTTTACTGGCAATTCAGCGCCTCCGGGTTGTCCACCCTCTGGCTGGTGTTGATCTTCCTGACTTTGGTTTGGAGTTTGGCCGCGTTGGAAGAGCGCGAGCGCCGGCCCGAGCCGCCGCCACTGCCCGGTTCGCTCGCCTTGGCCGCGCTGGCCGGCGCCTTGGCGGGCGTGGGTGGATTAAGCCGCTATTCCTTCGCCTGGATGATTGTTCCCGTCCTGATTTTCCTCCGGCTTTTCTTCTCCCGCGCCCGCGCCAGATTGGGCCTTTGCGCTGCGCTGGCGTTCCTGGCCGTCATGGGGCCGTGGATCGCGCGCAACCTCATCCTCAGCCAGACCTGTTTTGGCTCCGCCGGCTACGCCCTGGTGGAAAACACCCCGCATCTTCCAGACGACGTTCTGGAGCGCTCCTTTCATCCTGCCGCCGCCCTGAGCCACGTGACACCGCGGGAGTTGCTGAACAAATTCGCCCTCAATGCGGGTCAAATCGTCAAGAGCGACCTGCCCCGGCTTGGCGGCAACTGGGTTTCGGCCTTCTTTTTGTGCGGTTTGCTTCTGCCATTTCGCAATCCGGCGTTGCGGCGTTTCCGCCTTTTCCTCCTTTGGTCCCTCGCCTTCATGGCGGTGGTCCAGGCCGCCTGCCAGACACATCTCAGCGCCGACTCCCCCGAAATCAATTCCGAAAACTTGCTGGCGATTCCCGCTCCGCTCGTTTTTGTCTTCGGCGCCGGCGTCTTTTTCACTTTACTGGAACATTTGATCCCGGCCGAGGATCCGCACGGCCGTCGGGCGGTGACGGGAGTTTTTGCGCTCGTCTTGTGCGCCCCGCTGTTTTTCACTTTGCTCGGGCCGGCCAAAATTGCTTCCAGCACGCCGTATTTGCCCTTGCACATTCAACGGGTCTCCGCCATGATGCGACCGGATGAATTGATGATGAGCGACATTCCGTGGGCGGTGGCGTGGTACGGGGACCGCCCCTGCGCCTGGCTGACGCTCGGAGTGGCCCGGCCGGCCGACAACGCCGGCAATGCGGACGATTCAGAAACTTACGAAGAAATGAACAAACTGAGGCCGGTACACGCGGTTTTTCTGACCCAGCGCACGAGCGACCGGCGATTTCTTTCGCAAATGTTTGCACATGAACAAGATAGGAATGGCGATTGGAGCTGTTTTTACCTGGACGGCATCACAAACTGGGGGCACGGCGAGGTTCCCACTGGTTTTCCGCTCAAGGAATCGCTATTAGACTGCGTTCCCTACCAAATGTTCATTAGTGACCAAATTCGCTGGCAGACGACAACTCAACCCGGACGGGGCGATAAAAAATAATTTAAAAAAAATTCAATTTTCCTTTGACAATTTTGGCAGGTACACTTAAAACATCAAAAAATGGATGAAGCGCGGCGAAGCCCGCTTTCTCCATGCGAGGGCAGCACAAAATATAATTTATGAAAAGAATCATTGCTTCCATTGGTTTTGCCGCGCTTGGCGTGTCAGCTCTGCACGCCCAGAATTCCCCCACCGTCACGCCCGAGGAATTGAGCAACCCGCGGGGTTGGTCCGTGGCGGCCACACTGCGTGGATTTTATGACGACAACCCATTTACGCTGCCCAACGGCGCGGCCCGCTCCACTTACGGCACGGAGATCAGCCCTGCCGCGGCGTTCAACCAGACCTTTAACAGTACCACCGTCACCCTGAGTTATATATTTGATTGGCTGTATTATAGCCGGTTCAACACCTCCGACTACTCGCACCAATTGAACGCCGACGTCAAAGAGCAATTCTCGGATCGCTACTCGATGGAGGTGAGCGACTCGTTCGTTGTCGCCCAACAACCCGGTGTCATTGACACGTCAATCACCACCTCGCCGTACTACGCATCGGGGAACAACATTCATAACGACGGCAACATCTCTTTCACGGCGGGTTTGGTTCCCAAGCTGGATTTGCAGGTCAGCTACGCCAACAACCTTTACGCCTATCAACAGACCTACGGCGACGTTTACAATCCGACGTACAACCCGGATGGCTCATTGCGTGCCTTGGATCCCAGCCGTTCGGCGATTCTGGATCGCATGGAGCAACTGGCCACCGTCAACCTGAACTGGAAGGTCCTCAATGATCTGACCGGCGTTCTCGGCTATTCTTATGGGAATACCGGTTATACCAGTCCTGAACCGATCATTTTCGCCGGAGCGCCTGGCGCTCAGTCCTTTGGCAATCCGACGAATATCCTGAGCAAGGTTCGCGACAGCGACTCCCACTTCTTCTTTGTCGGGGCGGATGAGCGTTTCCTCTCCACTTTGAGCGGTTCCATCCGGGTAGGCGGCGAATACCTGGATTATTACAAAGTTCATACCTCGGACACCTCTCCTTACGTGGACGCCAACCTGACTTGGACGTATATGCCCGAGTCATTTGTTCAAGCCGGGGTCAAGCATCAACACAGCGCGACGGACGTTCTGGGCGCGCTGCCGACGAGCGGTGGGGAGCCTGTTTTGGACGCCGAAGATACGGCAGCTTACATGTCCATAAACCATAAAATATCCGGGGGCTTCACGGGCGGCCTGCTCGGCCAGTATCAGCATTCCGTCTTCAATGGCGGCACCGTCAATAACCAATCTGAAGACTACTTCATCATGGGCTTGAATTTTGGCTACCGGTTCAACCCTTATCTCAAGGCTGAAGCCGGGTACAACTGGAACAAACTCGTGTCCGATGTTTCCGGCCGCGATTTTACGCGCAACATGGTGTACCTCGGCGTCCGCGCCTCATATTGAACATAAATTCGTGCTTTAGGTCAGAGAGCTAGAACGTATGGCATGAGTACGCTCTAGCTTTCTTTTTATTATGGAAACCGTCCCAACCGCTGAAACCCCCGCGACAAACCTTCATTTCCTGGACTACTGGCGGGTCATCCGCATGCGCAAGAGCCTGATCTTGACGGTGTTCCTGCTCTGCCTCCTCACCAGCACCGGTTTGACCGTGCTGCTGCCCAAGCAGTATTCCAGCACCGTCCGGATTGAGGTGCAGAAAGACGCTCCGGAGGTGGACATCCGGCAAGGCGGTCAGGCCAGCCTGCAAAATTGGGACCCGTACTATCTCACCACCCAGTTTAAAATCATCACTTCCTGGCGGATTCTCACCAGCGTCATTACCAACATGAACCTGACGCATGTCCTGGCCGAGCAGGATCAGTCGGCCACGGACTATACGCTGGATTATGCTTACACCGTATTGTCCAAAAGGGTGGCGGTTGATCAGACCCGCGGCACCAGCTTGATCGAGATCACGGTCAGGAATTCGAACGCCAAGCGGGCGGCCGACATCGCCGATAAAGTGGCGGCCGTCTATAAGGAATTCCGCAAGGAGACCTGGTTGAGCGACCGCACCAACGGCATTGCCAACCTGACCATCGCCATCAGCACCAATCAAGAGGCCCTGCTGGCCAAGCAAACCAAGCTGGACAACATGCGCTCCAACCTGAGCATCCTGGAGATGGAATACAATCCCAACGCCACGGCCTCCATTATGATCGAAACCATGCGGGGGTTGGAAACTCAGCGAATGAGCTGCCAGGTGGATTACCAGGACCACTTCAATACCCTGAGCAACCTGTATCTCCTCAAGTCCAACAACCTTCTGCGCGAGGCGCTCGGCACGGCCTTTGGCCGCAACCTGGATCCGGAATTGTCCATCAAAGCCAGTGATCTCTCCCGCGCCAGGTCCGATTTCATCCAGGTGACAAACATTGGTTACGGCCCTGAACATGACCAGTACAAGGCCGCCCTGCATAATTTGGAGCAGGCGAGCAATGCCTACGAAGCGAGAATTGAGGGTGTTGTGGTCGGCCTCGAAACCCAGGTCAACCATGACAAGAGCCTGCTCGACTTCATTCAAAATGAAGAAAACCACACCAAGACCAACGCCATCATGGAGGCCATCACCGATCGCGAATACGACGACGCCAAGCGCGACCTGGAGAATACGCGGCGCGTGGTGGATGATTTGAAACGCCTCCTCATCGAACAAACGGTGGAAGCTAAGCAACCCACCGAACGCTCCGTCGTAGTCTATGACCCCGCCCGCGAGGAAACACGGCCGGTCAGCCCCAAACCGTTTATTATCATCCCCGTGGGTATTTTCATGGGGCTGCTCGTGGGGGTCGGCATGGCCTTCTTCGTGGAATACCTGGATACCAGCGTCAAGACCATTGATGATGTGGAGCGCTCGCTGCAAGCGCCGGTTCTTGGCGTCATTCCCCAGAACGTCGGCAACATCCTGGACGACGGGCCGGAAAGCCCTCATGCCGAGGCCTACCGTGTCTTGCGCACCAATATGTTGTTCGGACGCAAGAATGAAGACTGGACGACCATCACGGTGTTGAGCGGCGGCGCCGGCGAAGGCAAGACCACCACCCTCTTCAACCTGGCCACCGTTTTCGCCCAGAACGGCCAGCGCATTTTGCTGGTGGACTCCGACTTGCGCCGTCCCAGCATTCATCGCCTGCTCCGCTCCAACAACGCCACCGGCCTGACTGATTTGCTCCTCAGCAAGCAGGTCACGCTCGATCAGGTCATCCAGAAAACCAAGCTGCCCACCATGGACTTTCTTCCCAGCGGCAAGCTGCCCAGCAGTTCCATGAGCATTCTCGGTTCGGCGCAGATGAAGGACATCATCCGCGAACTCAAGCGCCGTTACGACTTTATATTCTTCGATGCCCCGCCGCTGCTGGGCGTGAGCGACGCTGCCATCATTGCCAGCGAAATGGACATGGTTCTGCAAGTCATCCAGTACCGCCGCTACCCGATGCCAATGACCCTGCGGGCCAAACAGATGATCCAGAAAGTCGGCGGCAATCTCATGGGCCTGGTGCTCAATAACATCAACATGAGCCAGGATGAGAATTATTACTATTACAGCGGCTACTACGAGTATGAATACCGTTCCAAGAGCGAACCCACCGTGGTCCAACTCAGCGAGGCCGCGGCCAAGACGGCCAAAATGGACATCAAGCAGAAGTATTGACTTCCGGTTATCATCTGGCGCAATTGTATTATGACATTTTCACAACGCAGTGTCCGGCGCTTCCTGGGCATGGCCGGTCTGGCGGCGGCAACCTGGTTCCTGGCGGGCTGCGCTTCCGGCCCCCCGCCCATCACCGGGCCGCCCAATCGCTCGGTTGACCAGATCCTTCTGCAAAACGGAGACGGCATCGAGGTGGATTTGACCGGGACGCCCATGACAATTCCGCCCACCATCACCAAACTTAACGGAGCGGGCACCATCAGTCTTCCCTCCATTACCAACATCGTTGCTATTGGCAAGACTCCCCACCAGTTGGAGCAGGAGATTCACGACGCTTACGTCCCAAAGATTTACTCGCATATCAGCGTCACCGTCACTCCCGGCGATCGCTTTTATACGGTGAGCGGCCAGGTCAACCCGACCGGCCCGGCAAAACAGCCTTACACCGGGCATGTCACTGTCTTGGGCGCCATCGGCGCCGCCGGGGGCTTCAACGACTTCGCCGCCAGGAAAAGGGTCCAATTGACCGGGCAGGACGGGAAGATTTACATCATTGACTGCAAGAAGGCGCTGAAAGACCCGAAACTCGACATCGAGGTTCTTCCCGGCGATAAAATCTTCGTGGATCAGAAAACGCCATGGGAAGCAGCGACGGGCCAGTAACTCAAAGAACCCGGCCAAAACCGCAGGCACCCACGGGGTCGTTGTCATGGTCCAGCTTCAAATTCTCTCGGGCAAGAAGGCGGGCGCGCAATTCACCGCCGCCCGTCTGCCGGTGCAAATTGGCCGCGAGGCCGGAGCGGATCTCTGCCTGGAGGAGGCGGGAGTCTGGCCCCGCCACTTCCAAATCACCCGCCAGGGGCTTGATTTGGTATGCCAGGCCCACCCCGACGCCCTGCTCTCGATCAACGGCGTCCAGGCCGGCCGGGCCTTGTTGCGCAACGGCGACATTATTTCCATCGGCACGCTGAAAATCCAATTCGCCCTCTCGCCGGTTCGCCAACCCGGCCAGCGCGCGCGCGAAGGCCTCACTTGGGCCGCCCTTGGCCTGCTTTGCCTCGCCCAGGTCCTGCTGGTTTATCAGCTCATCCGCTGACATCAGCCGAGCCACTTCGCATTGGCAATTCTTTGCATTTGAATTTTGAGAGGCAATCGGCGATTGTGTAGGCCGATGGACAAATCTCATGAGATTCTTAATTGATAAGGTCTGGCGGCTGGCGCTGATGCTGGCCGTCCTTCCCACACCCGCCTTCGCCCAAGGCGCTTCCGCGGGCGTCTTGTCGCGGCCCGCCGCCGATGCCGGGGACATCACCGAAGCCAGCCGCGACCAAACCGAAAGCAACATCACCGCCTTGGTGTCCGCGCTGATGGAGGAATGGCAATACTCGCGCCATCCGTTCGATGCGGGCATTTCCAGCAAATTCCTGGACCGTTACCTGGATTCATTGGACAGCCGGCATATTTGTTTCCTGCAATCCGATCTCAAGGACTTCGACGTTTATCGGACCAACTTGCAGACCCTCTCGCTGCGCCGGCACGATTATTCACCTTCCGAGGTCGTTTTTTCGCGCTTTATCCAGCGCGCGACCGAGCAGACCGCCTTTGTCACCAATTTGCTGCGGACGGACACCTTTGACTTCACCGGCCACGATCGTTTCACCCCCAACCGCCGCAAACTGGCCAACCCGACGAATCTCGACGACGCCCGGCAGCTCTGGCGCGAGCAATTGCGCTATGAGTACCTGGATGAAAAACTCAAGGAAGGCAACATGGCGATTTCCGGCCCGGCGAGCTTCGACGAGCAGAGCAACGTCGTGATTTCTCTGCCCCTGGCTTACACCAATTCGGTTTCCGCCAAGGCCGCCGGCACGCTGCCGGACGGGATGGCGGATGCCGTCCGCTTCCAGGAATACCGGGACGATCCCAGCGAACGGCGGGCGTTTGAATTTCCCGTGCCCGTGCCGTTGCTGCTCCCTGACAAGTTCCTGGACCTGGAGCATCATCAATTCGGCTCCATCGCCGCGGCCGGCTCCAACATCATCGTGCGGCTTCAGATTCCGCCCGGGGACACCGCGCGGAAGGCGACCAATAATTTCTACTCCGAAACCGGACAGCGCCTGGGCAGCATCACTTTTCTGCATCCGGCCGAGCCGGCCCCGGAAACCAACGCCGCCGCCGCGCCGGGCCAACCGGCGCCCAAGCTCAAGGGGTTGATTGAGTTGAACCGGAAGGACCCGGTGGAAATCGTCAAGACCCTGACCAAGCGATACACTGGATTTCTCAAGAATTACAATGATTTGACCAACGACGATTACGTCCTGGAAGATTATTTGGATGCGCTGGCTCACGCCTACGATCCCCATTCCGATTACATGGGCCACGCCTCGATGGAGAGTTTCAACATCCAGATGCACCTTTCCCTCTCCGGCATCGGGGCCCAATTGAGGAGCGAGGACGGCGATTGCAAGATTGATCACCTGGTCCCGGGCGGGCCGGCGGCCAAATCAGGCCAGATGACCAACGACGACGTCGTGGTGGCCGTGGCGCAAAAAGGCCAGGAACCGGTGACCATCACCGGGATGCCGCTGCCCAAGGTTGTGGAAAAAATCCGCGGGCCTAAAGGCACGGAGGTGGAACTGACCATCCTCAAGGCCCATCCCGCCGATCCCACCGACCGCACCAAGACCGTCACCCTGGTCAGGGACGTGGTGAAACTGGAGGACCAGGCGGCCAAGGCGCTGTTTTATGTTGTGCCCGCCGGCTCCAGCGCCGCGCCCGCCCGCATTGGCGTGATTGAACTGGATTCCTTCTATGAGGACACCGAGCCGGACCCTCCCGGCGAACCGCCGCGCGATCACCCCGCGACCTCCAAAGACGTGGCGCTGCTGATCAACCGGATGGAAAAGGAGAACGTGGACGGGATCATCCTGGATTTGCGGCGCAACGGCGGAGGATTCCTCGACGAGGCAAAACGATTGACAGGCTTGTTTGTCAAGGGCCGTGTCCCGGTCGTGCAAACCAGGTCGCCCGACGAAGGCCCCGACCACATGCGCATCATCGAGCCGGAATCCACCCCCGCCCGCGGCCCCGCCCTTTGGGAAGGGCCGTTGATCGTGCTGACCAGCCGCGTCAGCGCCTCCGCCTCCGAGATCGTGGCCGGAGCGTTGCAGGATTACGCCCGCGCCATTATCGTGGGCGACAAGGCCACTTTCGGCAAGGGCACGGTGCAGACGGTGGTATCCATGAGCGACACCATGTCCAGACGGCATGTTCCGTTTGCCTACGACCCCGGCTCGCTCAAAGTCACCATCAAGAAGTTCTATCGCGCCGGCGGCGCCTCCACCCAAAGCAACGGCGTCGCTTCCGACATCGTCCTGCCGTCCATCCTCAATTACGCCGAGGTGGGGGAAAGCTCGCTCCCCAACCCCCTGCCGTGGGATGAAGTCAGCAGCGAAGAGCTGCCCGACTTCAATCTGGTCAAGCCCTATCTGCCGGAGTTGCTCAAACGCTCCTTGAACCGGCGCGAGACGGACAAGGACTTCGCCTATATGCAAGAGGACATTGACGAATATCGGAAGTCACTGGCTGACAAGAGCATTACCCTCAACGAGGCCGAACGGCTGGCCGAACAAAGGACCAACGCCGCCCGCTCCGAAGCCAGAAAAAAGGAGCGCGCCGCGCGCCCCAAATCCGGCGACAAGGTCTATGAAATCACCATGAAAAACGTTCATGATGAAGCATTGCACGAGCCGGAAGCCAAACCCAAACCGGCGGCCGGCGCCGACAACGATGAAGATCCGGTTGAAGCCGCCGCCGCGCCGGACCCGGCCGCGGGCGATCCGGCCCTGCTGGAAGCGCGGCGCATCATGGCCGACTACGTCTCGCTGCTGAAAAAGCCGCTGACCGCCGCCGCCGCCGCCGCCGCCCAATAGGGGCCGCAAGCCCGAAATGGCAGGGCGGGCAGTCCTCTGCCCGCCGCCCTGCGCCTCGATCTTAATCATAATGAATGTTCTGGTCATCGGTTCGGGCGGGCGCGAGCATGCCCTGGTTTGGAAATTGGCGCAGTCCCCGCGTGTCACCCAATTGTGGTGTGCGCCCGGCAACGCCGGCATCGCCGCCGAATATTTGACACGCAACGGCGCCGCCGCCCAATGCGCCCCCATCGCGGCGGACGATCTGCCGTCCCTCCTGGCCTTCGCCCTGGAAAAGAAGCCCGCCCTGACGGTCGTCGGGCCGGACAATCCCCTGGCTCTGGGCATCGTGGATTTGTTCCAGGCCGGCGGCTTGCGCATCTGGGGGCCGAACCGCAAGGCGGCGCAGTTTGAATCTTCCAAGGTTTTCTCGCAGAGATTCATGGAGAAATACGGGATTCCCACGGCGCAATCCGGGACTTTTTCGGAGGCGAAACCGGCCCGGGATTTCGCCGCGGCGCTGCACGGCCGCTGCGCGGTCAAGGCCGACGGCCTCGCTCTGGGCAAAGGCGTCATTATATGCCGCACCCCGGCGGAGGCAGCCCGGGCCGTGGATGAAATCATGCTGGGCCGGAAATTTGGCGCGGCCGGACGGCAGGTCGTCATTCAGGAGTTGCTGGAGGGAATGGAGATTTCGCTCCACGCCATCTGCGACGGAAAGACCGCCCGGCTTTTTCCCACGGCGCAGGACCACAAGCGGCTCGGCGAAAATGACGCGGGTCCCAACACCGGCGGCATGGGGGCTTATTCGCCCGCGCCTTTTTTGAGCGAAACGGAACTGGCGGAGACGGGGAGGAAAATCCTGACGCCGTGGCTGCGGGGATGCCAGGAGGAGGGAATTGACTTTCGCGGCATTTTATATCCGGGCGTAATGCTGACCCGGCAGGGGCCCAAAGTGCTGGAGTTCAACGCGCGATTCGGCGACCCGGAGGCGCAGGCCTATCTGCCACGACTGGAAAATGATCTGCTCGATTTGCTGGAGGCCAGCGTGGACGGCGGGCTGGAGAAAATGGAGCTTCGCTGGCGGCCTGAAACGGCGGTCTGCGTGGTGATGGCGGCGGCCGGTTATCCCGGCACGCCGGCCCGGGGCGCGCTCATCCACGGCCTGGCCGCGGCGGGCGCGCTCGCCAACACCAAGGTTTTTCATGCCGGCGTGGCGCGGCAGGGGGAAGGGATTGTCACCCACGGCGGCCGGGTGCTGGGCGTGACCGCGTGGGAGGCCGGACTCAAGGCGGCCCGGGACAGGGCTTACGAAGCGGTGGCGAAAATTCAATTCGACGGCGCGCAATTTAGAAGAGATATTGGAGCCAAGGCATTATGATTTTTATGCTGAAAATAAGACATTGTCTTTCAATTTTATTTTGCGCGGCCGCCTGCGCCGCCGTGGCCGGTTCCACCAACGAACTGCCAAAATTCGACGAGGTCTATCAGTTGTTGCGCGCCCATCTCAACGGGGCGAACGACGCGGAGCTGAACCGCGCCGCCGTGGAGGGTTTGCTGGCGGAACTCAAGTCAAGCGCAATGCTGCTCGGCCCCACGGACGCCGCCGGGCCGGCCCCTGCCGCTTTCGCCCTGGGCAATTCCATCGTCTATGACGATTCCTACGCCTGTTTTCGCGTGCTCAAGGTGGACACCAATCTGGCCGGCCAACTGACGGCGTCCTATCGCGAAATGGCCGCGACCAACAAATCCAAGATCAAGGGCGTGATTCTGGATTTGCGGTTTGCCGGCGGCACGGATTTCGCCGCGGCGGCGGCGGCGGCGGATTGTTTTCTCAACAGCGACCAGCCCTTGCTGGAATGCGGCGGCGTCATGGTGCGTTCCACCAAGAAAAACAATGCCATTGCCGTCCCGCTGGCCGCGCTGATCAATTCCAAGACGAGCGAGGCGGCGGAAGGGTTGGCGGCCCTTCTGCGCCAGACCGGCACGGCGCTGCTGCTGGGAAGCGAATCCGCGGGCCGCGCCTTTGTTTTCAAGGATTTTCCATTGAGCGACGGCGGCAAATTGCGCATCGCAGTAGGGGAAATCAAGATGGGCGACGGCTCGGTTTTCCGCGGCGGAATCAAGCCTGACATCGCCGTCAAGACCAATCCAGGGGAGGAAATGGCTTATTGGGAGCATCCTTATCAAAGAGCGGGCGAGGCCGGAAAAACCAACGCGGACGGGACCGTTGCGGCGGGCAGCACTTCGCCGTCGGACAGCGCCTTTTTCCGGCGATTCAATGAAGCCGAGCTGGTGCGGGAGCAGCGCGAAGGAGCGGATTTGGAGGCGGAATTCGGCGGCGGCGGGCCGGCGCCGCTTGAGTCACATATAAAAATCATTCACGATCCCGTCCTGTCAAGAGCATTGGATTTGCTCAAGGGGCTGGCCGTCATCCAGAAACCGCATCCGGGGTGAGACCGGGTTTCAGATAGGGCCGCAAAGATTCGACCAACTCCTTGGGCAGACGCTTTGGCCTTTCGTCCGTCGAGGCGCAGATGTGGCGCGTGACTCCTTCGGCCAGCAACGCGCCGCCGTCGTTGAGGATGCGGAAGCCGACAGTGAGCCGCACGCCGCCCATTTCGGCGATCCAGAGTTCAATCGCGAGCAAATCATCATAGCGCGCCGGGCCTTTGTAGGCGATCTCCACGCCGATGACGGGAAAGGCCGTGCCGGCCTCCTGCCACTGGCTGGCCGAGCAACCAAGCTGGCGCATGAATTCGCCGCGCGCCGCTTCCAGCATGTCCAGGTAGCGCGCGTAATAAACGTGGTTGCCCACGGTGCATTCCGCATAAACCACGCGATGCGCGTGTCGAAAGACTGATTCAGGCATAAAAAAATCCGGCGCGCAAATGAAACACGTATCCAAAGCGTTTCGTTTGCCACCCCCGATGTGATAAACTTTAGCAGTTTGAAATTCGACGAGGCAAGCAAAACACTGGAGGTATCGGTGCGCGAACTGGCCAGGGAGGAGGGTCCCGGCCGGATCGGTTTTGAGCGGGGCGAAGGCTGGCGAAGGCTGGGGCAGGGCGCGGAACTGCACGCCCGCGTTTTGGAGGAACGCCGCGCGGCCCAGCCGGGCTACCGCAGCGAGGTCCATCTGCGGGCCGCCGTGGCGATTGACGGCTGGACGGCGGTCATCACGGGACGCCTGGATGGCTGCGTCCGGCAGCCCTCGGGCCAGTGGCTGATCGAGGAGTTCAAATCCGCCTTTCTGCCCGGCCAGGAAATCCCCAGCGGCGACCCGGCCTTTGCCCGGCATCAGCGTCAACTTCTTCTTTACTGCGATCTTTGGCGGCGTCTCGGCAACGGCGAGGTGGGCGGCCGGCTGATTTACGTGGACCCGGCCGGCGGGGAGGAAACGGTCGTTCCCGCCGACTATGATCCGGCGGAGGTGGAACGCGAACTGGAGCGGCGGTTGCGGCAACTGCTGGCCATCGGCCTCGCGGAAGCGGAAACTCGCCGTCAAAAGGCCGCCGCCGCCGCCCGTCTTCCCTTTCCTCACGACGCGCCCCGGCCATGCCAGAAAATCATGATGGACGCGGTGCGGGAGGCGTTGGAGGCGGGGGAAAACCTGATCGCGGAAGCTCCGACCGGGTCGGGCAAAACCGCCGCCAGCCTGCATCCGGCGCTGGCCCACGGACTGGCCGCCGGGCGCCAGGTGTTCTTTTTGACATCCAAGACCTTGCAGCAAACCATGGCGGTTTCCGCCTTGCGCGCCATGAACCCGGAAGGCGCTTTTCGCACTTTGCAAATCCGGGCCAAGGAAAAAATGTGCGCCAACGACCGGGTGTTCTGTCATGAAGATTTTTGCCCCTACGCCAGAAATTACGCCGAAAAAATGGAGCGGTCGAAAATCCTGGAGCGCCTGCGCCGCGGCCATTTTCATTTTGATCCCGACGCCATTTTTGCGGAGGCGAAAAGGGCGGAGGTCTGTCCCTTCGAGACGCAACTGGAACTGGCGGGCGGCGCGGACGCCATCGTGGCGGATTACAATTACGTGTTTGAGCCGGGGGTGGCGTTGCGCCGGCTGGAGCCGGAGGACGAGCCGGTGCTGCTGGTGGACGAAGCGCACAATCTGCCTGACCGCGCGCGGCAAATTTTCTCGCCGGAACTTCTGGAGGAGGCGTTTCGCGCCGCGCGGGACAGCCTGCTGCTGCGCAGCGGGGAATTGTTTGACAGCCTTTCCCGGACCCTCGGCGAACTCCTCGCGCTCCTGGCCGACACCGCCGCCGCCCGCCCCGGCCCCATCACGGAAATTGATCCTCCCGCCGAACCCATGCGCGCCCTGTGGAAGAACTGGGAGCCGGCCTTCGCCCGTTATCTTTCCTGGAAGCACGAGGCGAAAGTGGCGCCGGCGGAGGATCCAATTGTTGACATTCATTTCGTCTGGCGGCGTATTGTCGCCGTCCTGAATCTGTTCGGACCCGGCTTCACCTGCGTGGTGGAAAACCGGCCCGCCGGGGCGCGTCTGGCCCTGGTCTGCCTGGACCCGGCGCGCCCGCTCGGACCGGTCTTTCGCGCCGCCGCCTCGACCACGTTGCTGTCGGCGACGCTTTCCCCGGTGGAGGTCATCCGCCGCACTCTGGGCCTGGAGGCCGACCGGACGCGCGCGATCTCGCTGCCGCCGCCGTTCCCGCGCGAAAATCGCAAGATCATGATCCTGCCGCAGGTGCGCACCGCCTTCGCCCATCGCGCCAAGAATTACGCTCCCATCGCCCGGTTGATCGGGGAGATGGCCGACGCGCAACCGGGCAACGCCCTGGTGCTTTTTCCGAGCTATCAATTTCTGGAAAAGGTGGCGGCCTTGTTGCCGGCCACGCGGGCGCGGCTGGTAATCCAGCGCGCGAATTTTTCCGAGGCGGAGCGCCACGGGGTTTTCCGGGAGCTGGCCGCGCCGCCGCCGCAGGGCATCCTCCTCTTGGCGGTCCTCGGCGGCATGTACGCCGAAGGGGTGGATTATCCGGGCGAACTGCTTTCGGCGGTTTTCATTGTCTCGCCGGCGCTGCCGCAGGTCTCCTTCGAGCGCGAATTATTGCGGCGCTATTTCGACATGACGGAGCAGGCGGGGTTTGAATACGCCTACCTGCAACCGGGGATGACGCGGGTGATTCAGGCGGCGGGCCGGCTGATCCGCGGCGAAACCGACCGCGGGGTGATCGCGTTGCTCTGCCAGCGTTTCCTCCAGGAGCCGTACGCCGGACACTTGCCACGCGATTGGTACGACGAAACCCCGGCGGAACTGGCCACCGCCGACCCGGCCGGTGAAATCCGAAAATTTTTCCAGTACTAGATTCGAGGCTCGACCTCACCCCGGCCCTCTCCTCCCAGGAGAGGGAGAATCGTCGTCCGCCTCACCGAAAAACCCGCGACTGCACTGGCCGGCCGGCCAACCATCAACCCAAGACTGCCGATGCCCGTTCCCTCTCCCATCCGATGGGAGAGGGTCAGGGTGAGGGTATTCCGGCGCGTTATTTCTTTTTGACCACATCGAAGAATTCCTCCGCCAGTATATAACCCACGCATTCCGGCGCGCCGCAACGGCACGGATGCTCGCGGTATTCCTCCAGCGTGTAGCCGTAGTTGAAGGTGATTTCCTCCCCCGCGGCGATGTCGCGCCGGGCGGTGATCCAGATGCGCCCGCCGCTGAACTCCGCCTCGCAATTGGGCGCGCAACTGTGATTCAGCCAGCGGGCCGGATTCTGTTCGTTGTTGCCGTCCAGGTCGAACTCGTCATCCAGGGCGAAGATAAAGGTATTGCCCTCTTCGCAACGGCGAAGGGACTCCGCCTTGGTGATCTTCTCGCCGATGTATTCCGCCACGCGCGCGCCGCGGGGCAGGCCGTGATTGGCGAAGCCGCCCAGGCCGTGAATGGGCGAGGGGCGGAAGCTCAGGCGCTCCCCGTCGAGTGGTTGGGCGGATGACATGCGCAGTCTGTTTTAACTATTCAGCCCGCCACGGTAGGGCGAGACTCCGTCGAGACCTGACTCAATTTCGTCAGAAGAGGTCGCGGCTCGACGGAGTCTCGCCCTGCCGTTGGGGAAGGCCCACCATCGCTTGCCACCATCGCCACGGGCTGAATAGTTGCAATCTGTTTTACTTGGCGGGATAGGACCAGACCCAGTCGCCTTGCGTCTGGTCGAACAAAGTTTTGCCCGGCACGCCGCCGTCGTCCTTTTCATCCCAGCCGACGGAGTAGAGTATAAACCGGCCGTCCTCGGTGCGGCGATACTTAAATGGCTCGCCCGTGATCACGTCGTTCGGCGCGTGGGCCATGAACTGCGGCGACAATGCAGCCAGTGTTTCCGGGAATTGGCCGTTGGCCAGGCGGTATCGTTCCAGGGCGCAGGCCAGCGCGGCCTGATCGGCGGCGGTTTGCGCGATGGCGGCTCTGGCCTGAATATTTCTAAGGCCCGGCAGCAGTAACAATGCCATGAGGCGATGGTGCCGGATGGCATAGAGCGTCTTCCCTTCCCGCGATCCGGTATATATTTGGCGCTCCACCGCCTGCGCATCCAACGCGGCCTTGCGAGGGGAAACCATTCTTGCGGTCAAGTCCACGATCCCTTCAAACTGCGCATCAAACAGCTTGTTGTAATTCAATTTGTCCCGGTCATACCATCCGGAAGGCATGACCTTGGCGATCATGTAGATGACCGCATTGTTGAACTGCTCCGGGTTGTTCTCAAGAAAACCACCGATGCGTCCGGCATAGGCAAGCCCCTTCTTCGAAACCAGATCCGCGGTTAAAGTTCCCTCCGCTCGTTCCGCGTTGAGTGGCCGTTCCACGTCGCCGAGAAAATTGTATGACAAAAAACGCGCCTGGAGTTCCTTCAATTGAGCGTCGGTCCAGCTATGTTCGGCCAGGCCCTCCCAAACCGGCTGAATGGCAATGTGAACGCATGCCGCGCGCACCATATATGAGATTAAAAACGGCTCCGGTTTGATGGAGTCGGCCAGGGCCAGCATCAGTTTCACATCGGCCAGGGCCAGGTCGCTTTGCCCTGCCGCCAGTTCCGCGCAGGCTTCCAAGTTCAGGCGCTGCACGGTTTGCTTGATCTTGGCCAGATGGGGGATGATAATATCCCAAGGATTTTCCAAATCATAAACCACTGGAAAGCGCGAATACTCCCGGCTGCTGGCGGCGCGAAGTTCCGCAAACACCGCCGCGTCGGGTTTCATGCCTTCCAGAATGGCCGGGGCCGCCGCCGCGCGCGCAGCCAGGTCGGTGATGTCCGTTTCAAATCTCTGATCGCGCTTCAATTCCCCGTGTTCCAGGGCGGCGGCAGCCTGTTGCCACGCCACCAGGTCGGTGAAATGCCGATGGCCCTTGTCCTTGTACCTGGCGCTGTTGGTCTCAAAAACATTGTTGTCAGCACGATGGTAAAGGTCGTTGGTAAGTATGAATGGGTTGGTTTGAAAAAATGTTTTGAGAAACGGCGTCGCCGCGAAATTCTGGTCATCCGGCACCGGCTTTGGAATATACGTGCTCCAATCCAGCGATAAACCGCGCGCGGCGGCGGCATCCCGATATTGGTTCCAGGCGTGCCGCCCGCGCCAGTCTTCCTCACCGTAAAACAGGCCGATGATCGTCACGGCCCAGGCCAGCACAATTAACATGCGCCGAATCCCCCGCCAACTGCACAGCCAGCGGAAAGTTCGAACTATATTGCTGCGCTCCCAGATGGTGAGTTTGTTTTTTGGTTGATCGTTCATATTACACCTCGTCTTGTTTTAGTTTTTGCCGGTAGGGCGACGCTCCTGCGGAGCCTTTTCCCAAAACCCAACCCCGGCTCGGCAGGAGCCTCGCCCTACCTTCTCCCCGGACGGCGCGCTGCGCCGCCACACCTTGGGAAAAACCTTGTCCCGCATCCCATCACTCCACCACTCCATTCCCCGTTCAAACCACCGCCCGCTGCACGGCTATTTCGCTCCGGCGTCCCGGCGGCGTTGCCGGCGCGGACGCTTCCACCACCGGCGCATCGCTGTATTCGAGAAGGAGCCGCCGGTTTTCCCGCAACGACGCCCACAGTTGTTGCGGCGTCGGTATTTTATCGCGCGGAATGCTCGCCACCATGTCCGGCGCCCCGGACGAGTTCAAAATCCCCACCACCACCCACACCGCGCTCATGGCGGCGAAATGCCAGCGCAACGACCGCACAAAATCGCGCCATGAAAAGGTCTCTGCCTCGGGCGG
>Ga0326727_10006068_pt1 | contig 33564 bp, 29 predicted proteins | sample MB2enrmetagenome_FD_207643 | JGI IMG/M metagenome (GOLD analysis project Ga0326727, IMG submission 207643) | Lab enriched peat soil microbial communities from McLean, Ithaca, NY, United States - MB29MY | ecosystem: Environmental > Terrestrial > Soil > Wetlands > Peat | place: USA: New York...
CGACGGTTATTGCCATGCTGAGAAGAGTCCGTTTCATAAGTTGAACTCCTTGTTAGTCTTTATGCTCTATCTTTCCAAAAGCAAAATTGATTTTCTTCAGAGCACATCCCTTTGTCAAGGAGAGAGTCTGCGTCTCAACGCGCAAAATGGGGATAAATAGTATAAACCTCAGCTATATGCTGAGGTTTATTGAGCAAGGCAGCTGTATATGTGTTTTATATAATAAAACGGGGATGACTATTCAGGGGGAAAGGGCGCAAGGTAATGGACGAAACGAAATTTCATCCATTGGAAAATTGATTTACAGTGAAACGAGGCGCTTTATCGAGCTATGCAGCTCAGCCATGTCTTTTTTTGTCTTTTGTATGAAGGGATTGTCTTCAGGCCTGCCTTCGACCGCGAGCATCTCGGCCTCGCTGCGAAAGGTCGCCTTGCGGAAGCGATTTTCATAATCCTTGGCTCGCGTCTCGAATACTCCGGCCTTGACTCGAGATGAGAGAGCCTCGAGATCGCGTAGCGACCGCTCAAGCATCTCCTTCGCCTCGATTTTATCTCCGTAAAGCCAGCGCAGCGTGGCCCAGGCGTGGAGGGCCTTGTCCGCAGTGTATTCCGAGGACAGGCGTCCGTATTCGGCGTGCATGGCCTTCCAGTCGCGGATCGCGCCACTCTTCGCTTTTTCCAGCAAAGCCTCGAGCTTGGGCATGGGGACGAGTTGGCCGCCTAGGTTCTCCCACTTTTTTTCGCGCTTTTCGCCGCAGCCCGAGGCAGCGTCGAAGGAGGCTATCGCCGCACCGATTTCGGCGTCGCCGAAATCGCAGAGGGCGGTGAGGACGGTATTGCCCGCGTACCACAGGAGCATCTCGCGATAGGCGGCGACTGACCGCCTGGGCTGGCGCAGGATGACCGGCCTGTCGGCGTTCTCCACCGTTTTTCCGGGCAGCTCGATCTCCCTCACCTCCTCGAGCGGTTGAAGTCCCGCGCTAGCGGCCCAAAGCTCGATGAGGCCGATCGCCGCGATCATCTCCTCTGCGGTGTCCGGGGCGAAGGGCGAGAACTCGAGCTCCTGGTAGCGGTTCGCGCGCTTGTCGCGCGCGTGAAGTTTGCCCTCGTTGCGCATGAGGGCGTAGAGGTTGTGCGTCCACCAATAGGCCGGCACGAGGACCAAGCGATCGGAAGAGCGGTCGTCGTCGACGAGGCAGAAGGGCAGGCGTATGTCCAGCTCGAAGCGGTAGTCTCCTTTGGAGAGGAGGCAGAAGGAGGCGAAGCGCGAGCTGTGCTTGACCGAGGTCGAGAGCCCCGGCCAGAAGCCGCGGCCTGCCTCGATCTCGCCGTCGGGAGCGCGCGAGTTGTGATTGGAGCCGATTGTCGCGCCCGCAGCCATGTTCGACTGGCCGCGCACGAGGGCGGCGATGAGGAAGCTCGTGTTGTGGTGCTGCTCGTGGCCGGGGAAGATCAGGTTGTTGAGCATCTCGCAGCAGGAGACCGTGGAGTTGTCGCCCAAGACCGAGTGGATGAGGCGAGCGCCGTACTTGAGCGAGGAGTTGGTGCCCAGGACGAAGCGGACTGCCTTGCAGCCGTAGAAGATCCTGCAGCCCGGCCCTACGATGCCGTTGACCAGCTCGACGCCTTCGCCGATCTGGGTGCGCTCTTCCTCGCTCGAGAGGATCGAGAGATTTTTAAGTTTGTTCGCGCCCTTGACGTAGGCGGCTTCGCCGATCGCGACGTCCTTTATTATACGGTTGGACTTGAGCACGGAGAAGCGGCCTATCGTGCCGTAGCGCCCCCGGCGATGATCGAACATCGCGTCGGTCATGTCGCGGAAGGCCGCGAGGAGGGCCGGATCGTCCCGCCTGCGCGCCCAGAGGTAGGCGTCGGCCGCGGTCATGTCGCGGAAGGGCAGGACCGAGCGGCCGCCCGCCTCGTTCATGAGGTCGAGCTGGACGCGGAGCTCTTCGCTCTCTCCTTCCATTATTATGCCCGAGCCGAACTTCGAGTGGTTCGAGACGTGGATCTCGTCGTTCGATAGGAGCACGCAGCCATCCCCGACTAGGTAATGCGCGAGGTAGGCGCAATCGTGGATCGCGCAGTCGTCGCCTATATCGCAGGCCACGATGCGCGAGCTCGTGATTCCGATGGGGGACTGAAGGTCATGGTGTTCGACCACCGAGCGGCGAATGGCGCCTAGTCGCACGAGGCCCGCGAATTCGCTGCCCCGTACGAGATCGGGAACGAAAGGCTCGGAGACGCGGATGAGGCTCCAGTCGCGGCAGCGGTTACCGTTCTCTACCAGCGCGGTTATCTCGGGACTCGTAAGGCCTCGGTAGGATGCGCTCTCGCGTCCGAGGAACTGCCCGAGCTGCTCGTCCCTGATCCTATACTCGGTTTCGCCAGAGAGGAGGAACTCCTGTGGCACGAAGTCGAGGCCGTACGAGAGCTCGTCTATGACTCGTATATCGTTCATTCCTTGGACGAGAATATAAGCTCGGCCCAGGCTGCGCAATCCCCGAGAAAGTATTGGGGGATTGACCAAGGTGCCGCTTTTTGGCAAGGTAGGCCATGCCCCGGGAAACGGTTCTTGATGATCGCCTCGCGACCGAAGCCGAGAAGGTAGCCTTCAAGGCCTTCTCCGAGCTCGTCGCGGCCGACGAATCGCATCGCGCTCGTTACCTCGTGCAGATCGCCGAGGTGCTCGGCAATCCTGGCGAATTCGAGCAGTTCGTGTCCGGCTCCCAGGCCGACCGCCTCGCGCGTATCGACAGGCTCTTACACGTTTTCCGTGAAAACGTCGAACTCCTTATCCACAAGACCTGGGTCGAGAAATCCGAGGAAAAGCCCAAGGATCGGCTCATCGAAGACCTCGCGACTTTCGAGCGCGAGTTCCGCGACGGCGCCGTCCTCATCGCCTTCAGACGCTTCGTAGCCCTCGCCAACGCCCTCGCGAGCCTTTTATTCGGCCACCAGAGCAAGGACGAGGACTTTATCCCCTATTGCTTCCGCATCGATCCCAAGTTCGGCCTTTTCTTCTGGTATGTAAGCGAACTCGAAAAGCAGGCTCGAGACGGCTCCCAGCCTGAGGAGCTGCTGACGCTCGAGACTCTCCTCGGCATTTACGTCCTGTCGAGCTTCTAGTTTTCTCCTAAACTTAGCCAACCTGCTTCGGGGTACTCTCGTTTGCCTACGTCCGCGTAGGCTTCGGTCGGGCTCTCTCTCCCTTGACAGTTTGTCCTCGGTACCTCAGCATTCCTGGATACTGAGCGTTTGTCGTAAGGAAGGTAGCGTGCCGGCTGAAAGGTCTATCTCCCCCGAAAAAGCCTCTCTCCACAAGACGGTGGACTGGGGCGCGATCATGGTAAACGTAGCGCTTCCCTTCGCGGGTGTCATCGTCGCCCTTGCCGTGGGCGCGATTATGCTTCTTCTGCTTAAAGCTGATCCGATCGCAGCCTACGCGGCTCTCGTTCAAGGCGCGGTGGGCTCGACTTTCGGCCTCACCCAGTCTCTCGTCAAAGCCACTCCTCTGCTCCTCGTGGGTTCCGGCATCTGCATTGCCTTTCGCGCCAACATGATCAATATAGGCGGCGAGGGGCAGATCATTATGGGTGCGCTCGCGGGCGCGGCTTTTCCCCTCGCATTTCCGGCCCAGAGCGGTTGGATCCTCGTGCCCGGCGCCTGTCTCGCGGGCTTCATGGCCGGCTCCTGCTGGGGCTTTATCCCCGGCATCCTCAAGGCGCGCCTCAAGGTCAACGAGATACTCTCCACGATCATGCTGAACGCGATCGCTCTGCAGATCATGAATCTCCTTCTGCAGGGGCCGCTCATGGACCCGGACGGCATCGCGCACGGCACCTTCCTCCATCAGACGGCGCAGCTGCCCCAACAAGCCTTTTTGCCGCGGCTTGTGCCTCAGACGCTCCTGCACTCGGGCGCGATCCTGGCCCTCCTCGTGGCTATCGCCTGCTATTTCTTCCTGTGGCGGACCGGACTCGGGTTCAATATCCGCGCGGTTGGCCTCAATCCCCAGGCTTCGCGTTACTCGGGGATCAATGTGCCCTTCTACGAGGCCCTGTCCATGACTCTGGCCGGTGGGCTCTCGGGGCTCGCGGGCGTCATCGAGGTGATCGGGGTGCAGCATAGACTCATGTCGGGCATTACAGGGGGCTACGGCTTCACGGGCATCGTGGCTGCCCTTTTGGGCGCCCTGCATCCGCTCGGTCTCATTCCGGCGTCCGTGTTCTTTGGCGGCCTCCTCGTAGGCGCGGACAAGATGCAGCGGGCTGTGCAGGTGCCCAGTTCGCTCATCACGGCCATGCTGGGCCTCATCGTGCTCTTCGTCTCGGGGAGCTCCCTCTGGGCGAGGCGCTGGATGGCACATCGCGACGCGTCCGCGGCCTTAAGTGCTTCCAAGCTCGGGGAGGAGCTTTGAGTGGCATATCGCCCGACGTGATAATCGGTATCTTCTCGACCATGATGGCCCTCGCCACGCCTTTCCTCTATGCCGCGTTAGGCGAAACTTTCGCCCAACGCTCCGGCGTGGTCAATCTCGGCGTCGACGGGATCATGCTCATCTCAGCCTTCGCGGCTTTTTACGTCGTCCTCCTCACGAACGATCTCTGGCTGGGCGTCGGGGCCGCCGTCCTCGTGGGATTGGCCATGGGGCTCCTCATGTCGGTGGTGAGCGTCACGCTCAAGGCCGAGCAGGGCGTGAGTGGGATAGGCCTGTATATGCTCGGCATGGGCCTCTCGAGCCTCCTCTTCAAGGTCCTGGTCGGCACGGTGAAGACGGTCCAGGGCTTCAAGGGCGTGCCTATACCGCTCCTCTGCGACATTCCCTTCCTCGGGCCCGTGCTCTTTCGTAACAGTGTCCTCGTGTATGGGGCCTTCCTCCTCGTGCCCCTCTCTTGGTTCGTCCTCGAGAAGACCACTCTCGGCCTCAAGATCAAGGCCGTGGGGCAGAATCCCGCCGCGGCAGACTCGGTCGGCATCAGCGTGAACGGGATACGCTATTTTTCAGTCTGCCTAGGCGCCGCGCTCGCGGGAGTCGCGGGCGCCTCCATGTCGGTCTCGCTCCTCAACCTCTTCCAGGACAATCTCACGGCGGGGCAGGGCTTCATCGCCGTCGCTCTCGTCTACTTCGGCGGCTGGAACCCCTGGGGCGTCCTTGCGGGGGCGCTGCTCTTCAGCGTCGTCAACTCCATCCAGCTATGGATGCAGGTGCTCGGCGTCAAGATCCCCTCGGCGGTCGCGGTCATGCTGCCTTATGTGCTCACGATCGTCGCGCTCACCGTGACCGTCAACCATGGTCGCCAGCCGGCTGCGCTCAACAAGCCCTTCGAGCGGGGCGAGAGTTAGGGAACAGGTCCCGGGGGCTCGGGCCGTCGGCCTTTGGGTTCCCGGGCATTGCACTTCGTCCGATCGCTATTAAGGAGGAATGAGAATGAAATCGAGGAAAGTATTAATGGCCTTCGCCCTCGCGGCGCTCATCGTCGCGGGTGCTTTCGCGGCACCGATCAAGATCGCGGTCATCATGCCCAGCGCCACTACCGACATGTCCTTCAGCCAGTCCATGTGGCAGGCTCTGCTCGCGGTCCAGAAGGAATCAGGCGGAGAGTCGGCCATCGTGATCAAGTACACCGACAACATGTGGAACGTCCCCGACGCCGCCGCGGCCATCCGAGATTACGCGAGCCAGGGCTTCGACATCGTCATCGCCCATGGCTCTCAGTTTGGTTCCTCTGTCCAGGAGATAGCCAAAGATTTCCCTAAAGTCACCTTCGCCTGGGGTACCGACGTGAACACCTTCGGCCTTCCCAACGTCTACGCCTATACCGCGGCTGCCGAGGAGGGTGGCTATGTCAACGGAGTCCTCGCCGCCAAGCTCTCGAAGTCGAAGAAGGTCGGCGTGACCGGCCCGATCGAAGTGGGCGACGCCAAGACCTACATCGACGGCTTCGCGCAGGGCCTCGCCTCCGTCGATAAGTCCATCGCCGTATCGAAGACCTGGACCGGCTCCTTCTCCGACGTGGCCCTCATGACCGCCGCCGCCCAGACGCATATCGCGAACGGCGCCGACGTGCTTACCGGCTCTTCGCAGTCCGTGGTCGGCTCCATCGGCGCTGCCAAGGACAAGGGCGGCGTGCTCTGGTTCGGCACCCAGGCCGATCAGGCCTCTCTTGCCCCGGCCCTCGTCGTCGCGAGCCAGGTCTACGACTGGACCGGCATGCTCAAGGATATCCTCGCCAAGCGCAAGGCGGGCACCTTGGGCGGCATCGCCTACACTCTCACGCTGAAGAACGGCGGGCTCAAGATCGCCTACAACCCCGCCTACAATCTCCCCGCCGCGGCCAAGAAGGCCGCCGACGAAGCCGCGGCCGCGATCGCCAAGGGCACGCTGAAGGTGGCTCCTTAAGATGAGAGCAGCGCCGCGTGAGGCGGTATCGAACGCTCCGCGCGCGGGGACGCGCGTTGAACGTGCGGGAACGCACGTTATGCTCCGCGATATCGTGAAGTGCTTCCCCGGCGTCGTCGCCAACTCTGGTGTCTGTTTCGACGTCGAGCCCGGCGAGGTTCATGCCCTCCTCGGGGAGAACGGCGCGGGGAAGAGCACGCTCATGCGGCAACTCTACGGCATGTACCAGCCCGACTCGGGAGATATCTACGTCGATGGGAAGCCGCAGACCTTCCGCTCTCCCTCCGATGCGATCCGCCTGGGCATCGGGATGATCCATCAGCACTTCATGCTGGTTCCCACGCTCACCGTCGCGGAGAACGTCGCCCTTGGGCAGAGGTCGTCGCGCGGCCCCCTCCTGGACCAGAAGCGCGTGATCGCGCGGGTCAACGAACTCTCCGCGGCATACGGCATCAAGGTCGATCCCACCGCGCGCGTATGGCAGCTCTCGGTCGGCGAGCAGCAACGCGTCGAGATACTCAAGGCGCTCTACCGAGGCGCCGGCCTCATCATACTGGACGAGCCGACGGCCGTCCTCACGCCGCAGGAAGTAAGCGATCTCTTCGACACGCTGCGGCGCATGGTCGCCGAGGGGCACTCTCTCATTTTCATCTCGCACAAGCTCGCCGAGGTTCTCGCCATCTCCGACCGAGTGACCGTCCTGCGCGACGGGGAAGTCATCGGCACGGTGCCGACCTCCGAGGCCACGCGCGACGGTCTGGTGAAGATGATGGTCGGGCGCGAAGTCAAGGAAGTCGAGCCTCGGCCCCTCAAAGCGGGAGAGGAGCTGCTCCGGATCGAAGGACTTCACGCGTTGGGCGATAGGGGCGATGAGGCGCTGCGCGGCATCGACCTTTCGGTGCGCTCGGGCGAGATAGTCGGCCTCGCCGGTGTCTCGGGCAACGGCCAACGTGAGCTCTCCGAATGCCTCGCAGGCATGCGCCGCTCGAGCTCCGGCGCCGTCTCGATAAGCGGCGCGGATATAACCGGAGCGAACCTCAACACGCGCCTCGCGGCCGGACTTGCCTTTATTCCCGAGGAGCGCATGCGCGACGGAGCCATACGCGAGTTCTCGGTCGAGGAGAACGTGTTCCTCCACGACCACAAGCTGCCGCGCTTCAGACACGGCGCCTTCCTCAACTTCGGCGCAATGCACGATTACGCCCAGGGTCTCGTCGACGACTTCGCGGTCAAGACACCGAGCCTCGACACGCCGATCAAGAACCTCTCGGGCGGCAACATCCAGAAGCTCATCATGGCCCGAGAGCTCGCGCGCGGGCCTCGCCTCCTTGTAGCGGCCCAGCCGACGCGCGGCGTCGACATAGGCGCGACCGGCTATATCCACCAGCGGCTCCTGGAGAGGCGAGACGCGGGAGTTGGCATCCTCCTCATCTCCGAGGATCTCGACGAACTGACTTCGCTCTCCGACCGCATCGCGGTGATGTACGAGGGGCGGATCGTAGGAATCGTGAATCGCGGCGAGGCGAACGTCGAGGAGATAGGCCTCATGATGGCCGGTATACGCGTTTAAATGTTATCGCTGATAAAAGTTTTGAAATGCACTGCAAAATGTTTTGAAATGTAGCGATAAATGTTTTGAAAGTAAGCGACTCACAAACCTAGAGCGAAACTCCAACATTTACACTGAAAACCGGAAGCCCAGCGGGAATGTTGTAGGCCATATCGATCCCCGCGGCGGGAAGAGCTATGTTATGGAGATAGAGCCGGTAGCTCAGGCCCGGGCCGTGAAAGAAAGCGACCGACTGTCCGTCGAGCCCCGTGGCATAGGCGCCGCCCTCGTAGAAGGCGCCGAGGGTCATGACCGCCCAGCTCGCCTTCACGAAGGGCAGGTCGAGTGAAGCGTAGAGGGCCGCCGAGTCTATGGCATAGGAGCTCCCCTGCGGTACAGTCCTGTAGCCCACTCCCGAAAGCGCGCTCTGCAGCATGAAGCATTCGCTGCCGTATGAGCCGACGAAGCCGAAATCCGCAAGGCCGTCCCAGAAGGTATCCAGCTTGAGGTCCGCCTGGCCGCTGACTGTGTCGTACTGAGGCCCTCCCGAAATGTCGAAGCCATGCAAATAGGTGAGGCTGGCGCTCGGCCCCGACTTGTGGTAGGTCGTGAATCGCTCGTCGTCGTATATCAGGTCGACTCCCGGCACGAGGACGAGGTAATCCGTCCGCTGGTCGTATTTTTCGGCATCGTCTTCCGATAGACCCCGATATCGAACCGTGAAGCGAGGCTGGGCGTACAGTGTCTTGTCGGACGGATAGGCCAGGGAGAAGCCGCCCGATCCTGTCGCGGCGGTGAAGTCGGCGAAGTCGGAGTTGTCCATGTAGGTCGCCTCCTCGGAGGAGCGCGCGTACGAAGCGTAGACTTGGAGAGTGACGTCGGCGCCCAGGAAGCGCGGGTCGATATAGGCGATCGTCCCCGACGGGCCAAGGTTGGAGTCAGCGCCCCCTACGACCAGGGTCTTGCGCAGGCCAAAGAGATTGAACTCGACAATGTCGAGGCCGGCCGACCAGCCGCCGCTCCCGTACGAGCCGGAAGGGACGGGGATCAGCGTCCACTTGTCCTTCACCCCTATCGTCACGACTGCGTCGCCTGACTCGTCGATCACCGCCGAGAGTGAGACTTCACTGAATATCCCGGACAGGAGCAGGTTCTGCTTGGCCTTTTCGCAGTCGACTTCCGCGAGCTTCTCGCCTTCGGAGATCCCCGCGAGCTCGACTATGACGGAGGAGCGCGTACGCTCATTGCCCGTGACTACGATTCGCGCGACGCGGGCTTCGCTGTGCGCGGCGACGAAGGACGCGTCGAGGCTTTCCGCCTGCTCCGCCAAGGCTGCGATCGCCATAATGCCGAACGCGAGGACAGCACACCGACAAATCTGTCTCGTTTCGATTATATGCATTTCGTTAGTTTCGCTTCTGCTCGAAATGCGAAAACTCCATGCTGAACGAGGCGCGCCCTTGAGTCACTGAGCGCAGGCTCGTCGTGAAGCCGAACATCGCGACCATCGGCGCCTGTGCATGGATGAGCTCGCTCGCGGGCCTCGACTCGGAGCCGTTTATGATGCCGCCGCGCTGGGAGACGAGGCTCATCGCCTCGCCTAGGAATTCCTTGGGGCAGGAGATGTCCACCTTCATGACGGGCTCGAGCATCACCGGGCCCGCTTCGCGGCAGGCCGAGTCGAAGGCCATGTTGGCGCAGGCCTCGAAGGCGAAGGGGCTGGCGGTCAGCTCGTCGTATTCGATGCCCGTGAGCGTGACGCCCACGTCGACGGCGGGGTAACCGAACTGGATTCCCGAGCCGAAGGCCGAGTTGAAGCCGCGCTCGACTGCCTCGAATATCTCGTCCGGGACGCTCGGCGCCCGCACGACCTTCGTGTAATTATTGCCCGTGCCGCGCGGGAGGCTCTCGACCTTGATCGTGAGGCCCGCGGCCGACTCCTTGCCGGCCACCTGCTTGCGGTAGCGCTCGGTGTGGGTGGTGCTCTTGGTGATCGACTCGCGGTAGGTGACTTGAGGGTTGCCCTGCTTGGCCGCGATTTTGAACTCGCGGATGATGCGCGTCACGAGGATGTCGAGGTGGAGCTCTCCCATGCCGGAGATGACAATCTGACCGGTCTCCTCGTTCTCGCGCGTCGTGAAGGTCGGGTCCTCCTTCGAGAGGATCTCGAGAGTCTCCTTGAGCTTGTCGCGGTCGGACATGGTCTTAGGCTCGATTGCGACGGAGATGACGGGCTCGGGAAAGTGCATCTTTTCAAGCGCGAGGGGCCAGCCCTCGGTGCCGATCGTGTCGCCGGTCTGCGCGCTCTTCATGCCCACGATGACCGCTATGTCGCCCGCGCTCACCTCGTCCATGGGCTCCGACTTGTTCGCGTGCATGCGCAAAAGGCGCGTTATACGCTCGCGCTTCTTCTTGTTCTGGTTGTAGACCGTGCTCGCGTTCTTCAAAGACCCCGAGTACATGCGCACGAAGCACAGGGGCCCCGCCTCGCGGTCGTACTGGACTTTGAACACAAGTCCGAGGGGATGGCCATTCGGGTCGCAGAGGACGTCGACCTCCTCCTCCTTCTTGAGGTGGAAGGCCTTCGCGGGCGGCACCTCGTCCGGCGCGGGCAAGAAATCGACCACCGCGTCCAAGAGCGGCTGCACGCCGATGTTGCGCCTCGAGGCGCCACAGCAGGCGGGCACCAGCTCGCGCGCGAGGCAGGCCGCGCGCAGCTCGCGCTTGATGAGCTCGGCCGGCACGTCCTTGCCCTCGAGAAAGAGGTTCGTGATCTCGTCGGAGCGCGTCCCCAGAGCGTCTATGAGCTTCTCCCGCGCCGCTCGCGCGACCTCGGCTCGCTCGGGCGCGATGGGACTGCGCGCGATCTCCGACCCGTCATCCGAGAAGCGCAGCTCCTCCATCGTGATGAGGTCGAGTACGCCCTCGAATGATCCTTCCGCGCCGATTGGCAGCATGATCGCTATGGGCTTGGCCGCGAGCTTCTTGCGCATGTCCTCGAGCACCGCCTCGAAGTTCGCGCCGAGCCGGTCCATCTTGTTAACGTAGGCGAGGCGGGGGACGTGGTAGCGGTCGGCCTGGTGCCAGACCGTCTCGGACTGCGGCTCGACTCCGTCGACCGCGGAGAAGACCGCGATGGCCCCGTCGAGGACGCGCAGGGAGCGCTCGACCTCGGCCGTGAAGTCCACGTGGCCGGGAGTGTCGATGATGTTGATCTGATGGCCCTGCCAGTAGGTCGTGGTCGCGGCGCTCGTGATCGTGATGCCGCGCTCCTGTTCCTGCTCCATCCAGTCCATCGTGGCTTCGCCGTCGTCGACCTCGCCGATCTTGTAGGTTTTGCCGGAGTAGTAGAGGATGCGCTCGGTGGTCGTAGTCTTGCCGGCGTCGATGTGCGCCATGATGCCGATGTTGCGGGTAGTGCGGATATTCATAGTGGCTCCGGGTAAAGTAAGCGTATTCCTTTGCATCATATATGGAAAAAGGCGCTGTTTACAAGCGGAAGGGGAAGAGCCCGAACGGGGGAAAGGGCATATATCCCGCCGTGTGCACTCCGCCCTGTCTTTTCACCTTTGTAGCCTTAGCCCGTCGACGACTGCCCGTCCGCTCGCCTTCGTGATCTCGCTCTGCCTTGGTACCGTCGCCCGCGGCCCGGAGCTCGGCGTAGCGCACGATCTTTTCGAGCGGCATCCCCGTCGCCTTGAGCCTCTGGACAAACTCCATCCACGCGAGATCGCTTTCGTCGAAGTCACGGAAGCCGCTGCCGTTCCGTTTGGCGGCTTGCAGGACTCCCGCTTTCTCGTAGTAGCGGATCGTGTACTCAGTTAGGCCGACACGCTTCGCAAACTCGCCTATGCGCATATTCCCCGCCCTCTCGAGGCTATGCCCTAAAGAGTCTTCTCGTAGCGGACGAGCCTCTGGCCGCTCTTCGCGAAGCGCTCGATCTCGTGGAAGCCGCGGCCCTCGTACATCTTTCGCGCGGGCGCGAAGAAAGCCTCGGCTCCCGTCGCGACGAAGGCTTTCGTAAAGCCCCGCTCCCGGAGCAGCTCGGTCATATGGGCTATCTGCGAGGAGCCGTAGCCGCGACCGCGGGACTCGGGCAGTATCCCATTGTGCCCGACGAGGACTTTATTGAGGCCTCCCCGCGGGTCCCAGGAGCAGAAGCCGACGAGCGTTCCGTCCTCGTAGCTCGCGAAACCCGCTCCGCCCACGGTTCCCAGGTTATCGAAGACGAGCCGATCGTAACTTTGCCAGTCCCTGCGCCACTCGGCCTCGAGCTCGCCGTCCGCGGGGTAGGAGTACGCTGCATAGAAGCGCTCGAGCATGCCGAGGATCGAGCCTCGACTCAGTGTCGATAAATGCTTGAACTCGGTCACCTCTCCGATCCTCTGCCCGAGGGTATCCCTCCTCCGCGGCTCTAGGCAAGAGGAGCCATGCCGCTCGCGCGGAAGGGGCGAGAAAGCAAAAAACGAAATCGCGCCACCAAATCCGAAAAAAGCCGACCTTACAGCTTCTTGGAGACCGTGCTTATATGTTTACCGTAATCGCCAGAGGGGTAGGAAAGCATCGATGACAGTTTTTAAACGAAAGGCCGGGCTACGGGGTGAAAAGAGCTTCGCGAAGGCCTTCGGTGAGCAGCGCTACCTCCAGGCCATGGCAATTCCCGGTGTCATATGGATGCTGATCTTCTGCTACATACCGATGTATGGGGTCGTCATCGCCTTCAAACAATTCGACATTATCAAGTCGATGTCGAGCGCGCCCTGGGTCGGTTTCGACCATTTCGTAGAGTTCTTTCAGGACGACCGCTTCTGGCTCATCATGCGGAATACCGTATGCATCAGCCTGCTCAAGCTCGCGATCTGTTTTCCCCTACCGATCGTCTTCGCCCTGTTCTTGAACGAGATCCGCTCGGGCAAAGTCAAGCAGGTGGTGCAGACTATCTCCTACCTGCCCCACTTCCTCTCCTGGGTAGTGGTGGGCGGCCTTCTCATCAGCTGGCTCTCCGATTCCGGCGTGTTCACCCAGGCCTTGGTGAGCCTCGGCCTCATCAAGGACCCGATAGCTTTCATGGGCGAGCCGAAGTACTTCTGGGGAATCCTGGTGCTTTCGGAGCTCTGGAAGGAGCTCGGCTGGAGCGCCATCATCTACCTCGCCGCGATCACCTCCATCGACCCCGCGCTTTACGAGGCCGCGACGATGGACGGCGCGGGACGCCTGCGAAAAATGTGGTGCATAACGCTGCCCAGCATCAAGGGCACTATCGTGATGCTGTTCATCCTCTCGGCGAGCTCTATGCTCACGACGAACTTCGATCAAATATTCGTGCTCAACAATCCTCTGCTCTACGATGTGAGCGACGTGATCGACATATTCGTCTACCGCTCCGGCATCCAAGGCGCTCGCTATTCCTTCGCGACTGCGGTGGGGCTTTTCAAGTCCATCATTGCGCTGGCGATCTTGTACGGCTCGAACAAGCTGAGCCAAAAGCTCACGGACTCGAGCCTCTTTTGAGATCGGCCGAGCGTGCGTCTCGAAAGGGAAAGGTGCATCGATGAATATCGCGCATGCGAGAAACCGTTCCCGTAAAGGGCGGGAGAGAACATTCCAAGCAGTCCTCGTCGCCTGTATGTGCTTGTTTTGCGTCGTGATGCTCTATCCGATCTGGTACACGGTCGTGCTCTCGCTCAACGACGGCTACGACGCTCAGCGCGGCGGCATCTACACGCTGCCGCGCAAGCTTACTTTGACGAACTATTCCACCGTCCTGCGCTCGACGGGTATTCTCAAGGCTTACGGTGTGACGATTGCCCGCACGCTGATCGGCACCTTGTCCTCGGTGCTCTTTACTGCCATGGTCTCGTACGCCTTGTCGAAGAAGAAGCTCATAGGTCGCAAGCTGTACATGGGCCTCGGCCTCGTCACGCTTTTCTTCAGCGGCGGCCTTATCCCCTACTTTCTCCTCATCAAGAACCTCGGCCTCTTCGACAACTTCTGGGTCTACATTATTCCGGCGCTCTTCAATTTCTACAACCTCCTCCTCTTCCAGTCTTTCTTCCGTGGCATTCCCGGCGACATCGAAGAATCGGCTTTCATCGACGGAGCGAACGATTTTCAGATATTCATCAAAATCATCGTTCCCCTCTCGATGCCTATCATCGCCACGATCGCGCTTTTCAACGGTGTCTATCACTGGAACGATTATTTCGTAGGCGTCCTTTACATAAACAACCCGGATCTGCAGCCCATTCAGACTTACCTCTATCGGGTGATAGCGCAGAACAGCTCGAACATGATGATGACAAGCATTCCGAGCGGAATCCCCTACCGGAGCGTCACGTCGCAGTCGATCCGCTACGCGACGATGGTCTGCACGACGCTGCCGATCGTCTGCGTGTACCCCTTCCTGCAGAAGTACTTCGTCAAGGGAATGCTGCTCGGCTCGATCAAGGGATAGAGCTCGCCGCCTTATCGCGGCGGACTTTCGCGATAAGCGCTTATATGTTTCTTACGAGGAGGTTTTCATGAAAGTCAAGCTTTCTATGGCGACGCTCGCTATCTGCATGCTTGCGCTCGCCTCGACGATCTTCGCCGAGAGCAAGCAGACCGCCGGAGCCGAACCGGGGTGGATGAAGGACAAACGCCCGGTTACCTTCAGCTGGTACGTCAATTTTTCGTGGTATCCGAACAAGTGGGGCGAGGACCTCACCAGCCAGTACGTGACCCAGAAGACGGGAGTCAACGTCAATTTCATCGTGCCCTCCGGCAACGAGACGGAGAAGCTCAACATCATGATCGCCTCCGACACACTGCCCGATTTCATCACGCTCGGCTGGGGCGAAGAAGCCGTCCGCAAGCTGATCGACGGCGGCCTGGTCTACTCGCTCAGCGACCTAGCCGATAAGTACGATCCCTACTTCTACAAGGTAGCTTCGCCCGGCCGGCTCGGCTGGTACACGGAGAAGGACGGCAAGGTTTACTGCTATCCCAACGCTTCCTACTCCCCCGAGGACTACAAGAAGTATCCCCTCTCCGCGGGCCAGACCTTTCTGGTGCGCAAGGATATGTACGAGGCCATAGGCAAACCCGACATGCGCACGCCCGAAGGCTTCCTCAAGGCCCTGAAGCTGGCTAAGGAGAAGTTCCCCCAGGTCAATGGACAGAGCCTCATTCCCTTCGGCCTCAATGAGTTCGGCGACACAGGGAATTCCTCCCTGCAAGACTACCTCGCGAACTTCATAGGCTTCGAGCGCGAGCGCGGCAGCAAGTACTTCGACCCGAAGATCGGGCCGGACGATCCCGAGTACGTCCGCTGGATCAAGACGCTGCGCAAGGCCAACGAGCAAGGGCTCCTGGCCAAGGACATATTCATCGACAAGCGCGTGCAGATGGAGGAGAAAATCGCCCAAGGGCGCTACTTCTGCATGCTCTTCCCGCGCACCGACCTCGTGAACCAGCAACTCTCCCTCTACAGCGCTGATAAGAACTCGGTGTACATCGCGGTAGACGGCTTCGCGAACAGCAAGCTCGGCGCGCCCAAGCTCGAGGGCCCGAGCATCGCCGGCTGGACCGTGACCCTCGTCTCCAAGAAGTGCAAGGATCCCGATCGCGCCATCAAATTCATTTCCTATTGGCTCTCCGAGGAGGGCCAGCGCGACTTCGCCATGGGTGTTCCCGGCACTATGTACAAGATGGTGGACGGCAAGGAGACCTGGCTGCCCGAAGTCAATGCCTGCAACCTTAACGACCCGACGACCTTCTCGCACAAGTACGGCGCGGACAACAATTATTGGATGCTCATGGATAGCCCGATGTTCGTGTCGCGCTGGGAAGCGCCGCTCAGGGGGCCCCTCAAGCAGCTCGACGACTGGACTAAGGGCAAGGTCGTGAGCTACGCGATCTATGACAACATCAATCCCCTGGGCGACAGCCCCGAGGGATTGGCCTTATCGAAGATTCAGGCCGAGTGGGGGCGCACCCTGCCTAAGCTCCTTCTCGCGAAGACTGACGAGGAGTTTGACAGAATTTGGAGTGAGTACCAGACCAAGAAAATCAAACTCGGCTATGATAAAGTGCAGGCCTACCAGACCCTGCGCGTGAAGGCCAACAAAGCCAAGCTCGGCCTGTAGTCTATTCGGGCGCGCTGCCCGCGCGGCGAGGTGTCCATGCGACTCCGTGAAAAGCTCTTCCTCGCGAACCTCGCCGTGCTCTTCCTCTCGGTCATCCTCGTCGGCTGGTATGCCTTCCGTAACATCGAGGAGAGCGTCAAGAGCGACACGTTGAGGCGCGACGGCTATAGGCTGAAGCGCGTCGTGGAGGATACCCGAGGCAGGCTCGAGACGATTCAATCCATCTCGGGGCTTATGTCGCGCTATCGAGGGCTCCTCAACTTCTTCGCAGAATCGGAGTCGGAGGGCGAGCCGAGCGTGGAGCAGCTTATCGCCTTTCGCTCCGATGTCCTGGGCGCTATCGACAACGTCAAGAACATCAATCCCTTCATCTCCGACATACGACTCTACGTGAAGCAGGACTTCACTTACGAGTTCTGGCCTATCATTTTCGGCGAGCGGCGTCTCGCAGAAGAGGGCTGGCTCGCTTCGCTCCGCTCGAGCCCCACCGGGACGCTGTGGCGCTTCGATCACCTTGACCTTCCTTCGCTCCGCCGCGAGAAAGAGGACCGCCTAGTGTCGCTCTATATGACTGCCCGCTATCCTGGGCAAGCCTATGTCGGCGTTCTCGAGGTGAGCGCCCGCCTGGAGGAGGTGCTTGCGGAGGTCTTTTCGCCCGACCCTAACCCCGCCGAGTCCTGCCTGGCTTTAGGCGGTGATGGGCGCGTCTATATAGCGGCGCAGCCCTCCCTTCTGCCCGCCGACACCAATAAGCGCGCTCGGATCATCGCGGACATTCGTGGCCGCGTCGGGCGCGGCGAGGGCAGCGGGCACTTCGAGCTCAGCGGACCGGCCGGTTCCTTCCTCGTCAGCTACAGCGAGCTCGGCCAGTTCGGTCTCAGCATCGTCGCGCTTTCGGACATGCAGCCCATCCGCGCGGCGATAGGCCGCGAGCGCGCCGTAGTCATCGGCCTCCTCCTGGCCATTTTCCTCGCCTTGCTCTCGGTCACCTACGCGCTCACGACCGTGCTTTTGAAGCGGCTCGAGCTGACGCTGCGCAGACTGCGCCTCGCGAGCGAGGGCGACCTCGAGACTCCCTTCACGCTTCCTGGCAATGACGAGATAAGCGAGCTCTCCGCGCGCATCCAGGCCATGGTCGAGAAAATCCGCGAGCTCTTCGCCCTCTCCGAGCGGCGCAACGAGGCCGCGCGCGAGGCTCAGGTCAGGAGCTTCTACTCGCAGATCAACGCGCATTTCATCTACAATACCCTCGAGAACATCAAGATGATGGCCGAGATGGACGGGCAATTCCGCGAGGCCGACGCTATCGGCAGCCTCGGACGGCTTTTGCGCTACAGCCTCAAGTGGGACTCACAATACGTGGACCTCGCCCAGGAGGTCGGCCATATCCGGAACTATCTCAAGCTCATCGCCCTCCGTTTTGATTTCAGGATAGGATTCGACGCCGAGCTCGAGCCCGGTGTCGAGCGCTGCTATATCCTCAAGATGATTCTGCAACCTCTCGTGGAGAACGCGGTACTGCACGGGATCGAGCCGCTCGGGCGCGACGGACTCATCGAGCTCCGCGCGGCGAAAGCGGGAGGGCGACTGTGCATCGAGCTTCGCGACGATGGCTCCGGGCTCTCGCCCGAAGGCATCGCAGTGTTCAACGGCGAGGTCCCAGCCTCGACAGATTCCTCGGCCCGCAACGGAATAGGCGTCGCCAACGCGCGCGAGCGGCTCGCGCTTTTTTTCGGGCAGGGGGCATTCCGCCTCGAGGCCGAGGCGCGGATGGGCGGGGGCCTCCTCGTGCGGCTCGAGCTTCCTCTGATCTCGAGCCTCGAAGGCCTGCGGGGAGGGGGACATGAAGATTCTCATAGTTGACGACGAGCGCACTATCAGATCCGGCCTCATCGCCATGCTCGCGCGAGAGGGGCAGGACCCAGCCGATGTTCTGGAGGCGGAGAACGGCGACCGCGCCCTCGAACTGTACCGCAGGGGAAGGCCCTGGTTCGTCATCACCGACATACGCATGGCCCTACGCTCTGGCCTCGACTTCCTCGAGGGGCTGGGGGCGCGCGCGGCCCGCGATTCGTACATTGTCATCCTCTCGGGCTACGACGACTTCTCCTACGCACAACGGGCGATGCGCGGCGGCGCGCGCGAGTACATTCTGAAGCCGATCTCTCGGTTCGATCTCGCCGCTTCGCTCCGGCGCGCTACAGAGGCATTCCGCGCTTTTCAGGAAAGCGCGGCGGATCTCACGCGCAGCGCCAATCTCGTTCGCGAGAGCGCGCTGCGCTATGTCGCGCTGAGCGAAAGCCTGAAGGCCGAGGACTACGAGAGTCTCGCCCGGCAGAGCGATTTCGGGCGGCTTCTCGATTCATACCGCGTCTGCGCATGGAAGCGTTCGGCCGCGGCTCCTGCCCGCCCTTGGCAGAGCGGCGAAGCGCGCCTTCGCCTCGTGGACCCTTTCATCCCTTACCTCGACCTCATCGTCGTCCCCTCGGACCTGCTCCTGCGCGGTGTCTCCCTCGAGGGGTGCGGCTACAGCGACCCTGTCTCGGGCTTGGCAGCCTTTCCTTGCGCCCGCGCTCAGGCGATTGCAGCCTGGAAGCGCCTCTTCCTCGATCCCTCTCTCAAGGTCGCCGGACCAGATGGCCAAAGGGTGGTCGAGGATTTCGATCCCGCCGCGGAATTGGAAGGCATGCTGCGGCATCCCGAGCTATTTCCGTCGAAGGCCGAGAGCGCCGCGCGGCTCGCGTCATTCCTCGATCCCCGCAGGTTCAGGAAGCTAAGGCCCGAGCGAGTCGCCTCTACCTTCGGCTTCGTCGCCAGGGAACTCGAGCGGCAGGACGAGCGGGCGAGCGAGCTCTACGATCCCTTCGCCTTCGGGAGCCTCGAGCAAGCCCTGGACTGCTGCGCGAGGCTTGTCGACGCGTATCTGAGCCTGCGCCGGGTCGGTCTCGGAGAACAAGGCGCGGCTTCGGCCGAGCTCACTAAATCGCGCCGCCTTATCGAGGCAGCCCTACGCTTCGTCCAGTCGCATTTCCCCGACCCCGGACTGACCATGGCGATGGTCTCGAACCAGCTCTCTCTCTCCTACAACTACTTTTCCGAGCTCTTCAAGAGCGTTACCGGCAAGAACTTCGTGGCCTACCTTAGGCAGCTGCGCATAGCCCAGGCGCGCGTGCTTCTCCGCGAGACCAACCTCATGGTCGAGGATATCGCGGCCAAGGTCGGCTACGCGGACGCGAAAGCGTTCTCTAAAGCGTTTAAGGCCGACGTCGGTTGCTCTCCGTCTGAGTACCGCCTGGCCGAAAGGGACATCATATGAGACAAGCATCGAGCTGGGTGCGCGCCCGGCTGGCGGAGATGAGTATCGAGCAGAAGATCGCACAGATGCTCATCCCGAATTTTCGGCCCCAGTCGAATCCCGACGATATGGCCGCGGTTCTCGTGCCCGGTCTCGATCCGGGCGGGGTCTTCTTTTTCGGGGGCACATCCGATGAATTCCGCCGCGCCGCGGAGTGGCTGCAGGATCGATGTGTCCTTCCCGCCCTCGTCTGCTCGGATCTCGAGAGCGGGGCGGGACGCATGATCAGTGATTGCGTCACCTTCCCCGACCTCATGGCCCTCGCCGCCGCGGGCTCCTTGGAGCTCGCGCGCGCTATGGGAAAGGCGACCGCGCTCGAGGCGCGCGAGCAAGGAGTGCATTGGACCTTCGGGCCCGTCTCCGACCTCAACGCCAATCCTTACAACCCGATCGTCAACACGCGAAGCCTCGGCGATGATCCCGCCAAGGTGAGCGCCTTCGCGCGCGAACTCGTCGCGTCCATGCAAGAGCATGGGCTCGCGGCCTGCGCCAAGCATTTCCCCGGCGACGGCTGGGACGACCGCGACCAACACCTCTGTACGACGATCAACCCGCTCAGCCTCGACAAGTGGGATGCTCAGAGCGGCAAGGTCTTCGCAGACCTTGTCCGTGCCGGAGTGAAGAGCGTCATGGTCGGCCATATCGCCCTTCCTTCCGTAGATCCCGGCAACCCTAACGATCCCTTCGGCCCGCCGCCCGCCACCTTCAGCCGCAAGATCGTAACCGCTCTCCTGCGCGAGAGGTTGGGCTTCGAGGGTGTCGTCGTCACCGATGCCCTCGAGATGGGAGGCCTTGTCACGCGCACGCATAGCCGCGCCGAGCTTATCGTCGCCTGCGTCAACGCTGGCTGCGACGCACTGCTCTTCAGCGAGACGCGCCACGACTTCGAGTCGCTCCGAACAGCAGTGATCGATGGCATCGTGCCGGAAGAGCGGATCGACGAGGCCGTGTCGCGCATCCTCGCGCTCAAGGAAGGCCTAGGCCTGACCTCGCACGACGCCGCGCGGCCGGGCCGACTCCTCGGCGCGGCCGTGCGCGCGGGCTTCGGTGCCTCGGCCGACGCGGTCGCTCGCGGGGCAGCCACTCTCGTCGCGGACAGGCTGCTGAGCGCGGCACGGCGCCTGTCGCCCCCCGGCCGGGTCCTCGTCATCCATCTGCGGAGCAATGCGCAGTACAACGTCGACGGCTTCGATGCTCTCCTCGCCGAAGCCGGCTTCGAGGTGGAGCGAAGGACCGAGGCTGACTTCGACCGCGACTGGGCGCATCTCGATTACTCCTCCTACGCAGCCATCCTCTTCTTGTGGACCATGGGGCCGACCTGGGGCACTTCCGACATTCGCCCGGGCGGATCCTTCATGCGCATCCCCTGGTTCGTGCGCCAGGCGCAACCGGCCTGTCCGATGCTGCACCTCAACTTCGGGAATCCCTACCTCGCGCACGAACTGCCCTGGGCTGACTATGTGCTCAACGCGTACTCGCCCGACATCCACTCGCAGCGCGCCGTCCTCGACGTCATTTTGGGGAAGGAAGAAGCGCGCGGGGTGAGTCCAGTAGAGATTGGAAGGCCCGGGCGTCTGCTCTCCCTCATCGCGCGCGGCCTGACCTCGAAGCAGTAGGATGTTGGTCCGGAAGTCATAGATCCACACTTCCTCATAGCGAGTCGCCGCTCGTCCTTCGCTTGCGGTACCTGAGGAGGTACTTCTTCGCCTTCACGAGGTCCTTCTCCTCTACCGCTACTGTGATGGCGACGCCCAACTCCGCCGTTTTGCCCTTCGAGGACAGCTCGTAGGGGATGGCATGGTTCTCTAGAATGGGGATGAATCGCTCGAGCTTGGTCGGGCTGTCGAATGTCCATAGAGCTATCAAAGTAAAACCTCCAAAAAGGGGAATGAGAGGGCAGTTCTCGCCAGCTATCCGATGGTACTCTATCTCCCGTCTCATGGCGATATTTATTGTCTACATATAATAGAAAGGAACTTGTGAGGCGCGTGTCGGCCTTACGGATCGAGGTGACGCCTACCGCTTATCCCGAGTTTTTGATATAATACCTCTGCGCTTGAAGTTTTTTCGCTATGCCTGGAGGATCGAATTTGGGCTTGACCATTCACTTCGAAAAGGAAGTTTCCGATGCTCTCGAGCAATGGCTCAGCACCGAGGCGCGCTACATCATCGGGGCCTTCGGCAAGCCCTACGACCTTGAAAAGATATACGGCGCCGAGACGAACGCGATTATCGCCGAATGCAAGAAGCTTGGCGATAAGGTCGTTAGCGGCATTACCATGGTCCTCGATGATGAATTGCGGAAGCTCGATGTAACTTTTGTGCGTCTGCAGAATGGAAATACCTTTTTTATCGATGAGAAATACAGGCTTGTGAAAAACGCTGAGGCGAATGATCGCCTGGAAGCGCTCATGAAAGAGAATAGCCCGAGAGTTTTTTCCGTCAACACAAAATAGATTGGCGCCCCTTCCGGGGTGTACTTAGCGAAATAGCAAAAACCCGATATATTGATAGCATGCCTACAGTCGAACTGCTCGCTCCGGCGGGCAACCCGGAGGCGCTCGACGCGGCCCTCGGCGAGGGCGCGGACGCCGTTTACCTCGGCGCGCGCAATTTCAACGCGCGTATGCGTTCCAACAATTTCGCCTTCAATCAGCTCGAGGCCGCGGTGGGAGCTTGCCGCAGGCAGGGCAAGAAGCTCTATGTCACAGTCAATACGGTCTTCGAGCAGCGCGAGGCCGATCGCATGTGGCAGTTCCTCCAGTACCTCGAGGCGCTGGCGCCAGACGGCATCATCGTACAGGACCTGGGTGTCGCACAAATGGCGGCCAAGCACTTCCCGAAGCTCGAGCTCCATGCGAGCACGCAGATGAACATAGCCTCCGCGAAGGGGGCGAACCTCCTCTCGCGCAGGGGCTTCAAGCGCGTGGTGCTTGCGCGTGAGCTCAGCCTCGACGAGATCCGGGCCGTCAAGCAGGCGACCAACCTCGAACTCGAGGTCTTCGTGCACGGCGCGCTCTGCGTGAGCGAGTCGGGCCTATGCATGTTCTCGAGCTATCTCGGGGGCAAAAGCGCGAACCGAGGCTCCTGCGCCCAGGCCTGTCGCCGCCTCTACGCCACAGACGGCCAGTCAGGCTATTGGTTCTCGCCTGACGATTTCCAGCTCATCGAGTATGTCCCGGAGCTCATGGAGGCGGGAGTGGCCTCCTTCAAGATCGAAGGGCGGATGAAGAGCGCCGAGTACGTCGGCCAGGTCGTCGCGGCCTACCGGCACATGATCGACAACTGGAAGCTAGACCGTGAGCGCGCCCTGGCCAAGGCCCAGGCCATGCTCCAGTCGGACTTCGCGAGGCGCAAGACGCGTTTTTTCATCGCGGGAACGATCGATTCCGAATACATCCGCCCCGAGCAGTCTGGCGGCACGGGCATCAGCCTCGGGAAGATCCGCGACATCCGCGTGATCGACGAACGGCGCTTCGCCCTCTTGGCGTCCTATCCGGGGCTAGCCGAGGGCGACAGCCTGCGCTTCTATAGGCCCGACGACTCGGAGCGTTTCACCGCCAAAGTGCGCGAGGTGCGAGAGGTCCCCTCCGGCATGCTCGTCGCCGCGGATACGGACTTCCGCCAGAGCGACATCGTCTACCTCGTGCAGATGAAGTCTATGGCGCGGCGCTACGCGCCGGTCTTGCCGCACGACATTTCTCGATACCATAAATTCCCCAGCCACGATACGGCTCCCGAGCCTGAGATCGCCAAGGCGACGAAGGCGGAGCTGAAGGCCGACGCCGCCCGTCTTCCCGACGGCATCTACGCCCTGGTCGGTCGCACGGGCGACCTCCACGTCCTCAACGCAACGAGGCCCGAGAAGGCCATGCTCCTCTTCAACAAGGCCAACGCCGCTCTCATGCGCGCCGAGGAAGCGACTCTGCCCTTCAAGCGCGACAATCTCGTCCTCTGGCTCGATCCATGGTATCCCGAGTCCGACGCGGAGTGGCTCCTGCCCGAGCTCGAGTATTGGATCGGCAGAGGCCAGCGGCTCTTCGTAGCAAACAATCCCGCCCATCTGGGCATCCTCCGGGGCCTCGCCGCCGGCCGCGCGGCGAGCGCCGCCGCGAGCGCGTCTTCCTACGAGGGCTCGAATCCTCGGTCGGCGCGGAAGGAAGAGCCCGTTACGATCATCGCCGGCCCCTACCTCTACGCGTTCAACCGTTGGGCGGCCTCCTTCCTCTTCGAGGAAGGCGCGAGCTGCATAGTGCCGCCCCTCGAGATTTCCAAGCAGGACTTCCAGAAGGTCGCCGAGGCCGCGCCCCCCGCGGCTTGGATGCCGATCGTGTTCTCCTATCCCGCCCTCTTCCATATCAAGGCCGACCTCGCCTCGCGCTACGACTTTAAGTCCTTCTCCGACCGGGACGGCTCGACCTACGAGATCTTAAGGCTCGGCGAGGGAACGGTTGTCACGCCGATGAAGCCTTTCTCGATCGTCGACCGCATCCCTTTCCTTCAGAAAGACGGGCTCGGAAAGTTCATCCTCGATTTCTCGAGCGTGAAGCTCACCAAGCCGCTCTACAAGCAAGTCATGAAAGCGGCCCAGGAGGGCAAAGTGCTGCCCGAGACCGGGCGCTTCAATTGGAAGGAAGGCTTTTGGCAGGCCGAGGAGAGTGGCAAGTGAAGGCAATCCGCTGTCTCATGCTCGATATGGGCGGAGTCCTTACCCAGGAGCAGGACCTGGATAAGGTCGACGAGCTCATGGCTATCCTGGGCGCGAGCTGCGAGCGCGACGCCTTCCGTCGGAGGTATTTCGAGCTGCGCTCCGACTACGATCGCGGCACGATCGACGGGCACGAGTACTGGCGCCGCGTGGCGAGCGCGCTCTCCCTTCCCCTGGGCGAGTCGGACATCCCCAAGCTCATAGCCATCGACCTCGCGAGCTGGTTTACCATGCGTCCCGCCATGCTCGAGTTCCTAGGTGGCGTGAGGGGGAGGGTGGGGCGCCTCGTTCTCTTGTCGAACATCCACGCCGACGGGGTACGTTATCTCCGCGAAGGCTCTGGCCGTCCCTGGGCTGGGCAGTTCCACGAGCTCGTCCTCTCCTGCGAGTACAAGCTTCTCAAACCCGAGCGGGAGATCTACGAGCTCGCTTTGAATATCGCGAGCGTATCGCCGGCTGAGACTCTCTTCGTCGATGATAATGAAGAGAACGTAATTGGAGCCCAAAAAGCCGGACTATCGAGTTTCCGTTTCGTGAACGAGGCCGATTTTTTCGCCCGCTTATCCTCGGAGTACGAACTTGTCCCTTAAAAAATCATTGACCGCCGTTTCAATAGATGATTAAATAGATCAAAGGTTAAACGGGAGTTTTGGATTATGAAACTCTCTCCTTCGGAGCATCATGAGCGAATCGGCGGGCAAGGCACTCGATCTTCTATTCTATCTTGCGCGCACGGGCAACCCCGTGACCTTGGCGCGTCTGTCGCGCGAAACAGGAATGAATAAGGCCACTGCCCTTCGCTACCTGAACGTGCTCGAGTCGCGGGGAGTGACCGAGAAATCCGCCTTGGGCTGGTCCCTGGGGCTCGCCCTCTTCGAACTCGGCTCCCATGTGCCCATTCGCTCTATCGTAGTCGAGCGCGTGCGGCCCTTTCTCGAGCGTTTGGCCCGTGAGACGGGCGAGAGCGCCAATTTAGCCTGCTTGGCGGGCTCGAGCGCCATCTATCTCGATCGCGCCGAGGCCGACAGGAGCTTGCGTATGCGCTCCGTCCCGGGCGACCGACTGCCCTTGTACTGCACGGGGGTCGGGAAGGCGATACTCTCCCTCTTGAGCGAGGATCGCATGCGCGCCATACTCGGCTCGGGGCCCCTGCCCAAGATCAACGATAAGACCCTCACCGATCCCGAGGACGTGATAAAGGAAGCTCTCGCCGCGCGGAATACCGGCTACGGCCTCGATCGCGAGGAGTACGAGACGGGCCTCACCTGCATGGCCAAGCCCCTGCGTCTGCCAGGCTCGGACTTCGCGGGAGCCATCAGCGTATCCGGGCCGACCGCGCGCCTCCGCGATCCCGCGGCGCAGGACCGCTTCGTCGACTGCCTCTCCCGCGCCGCCGCCGAGGCCCAGACCTCCCTCGAGGCGGCGGCCGGCGTCGATGCCGTAGAGGCCCCCGCGCCGGTCGTCGCGAGCTCGGCTTAGAAGCGCGGCCCGCCGTCACATCGTGAAGACTTCGACCCCCGCTTTACGGAGCTGGTCGAGGGCGACTTTCGAGATGCTCTTGTCGGTAACCAGCTTGTCGATGCCGGAGAAGTCACATACGAAGCAGAGCGCAGGCGTCCCGACCTTGCTGCTGTCCATGACGACGATCTTCTCCCGGGCGTTCTTGAGCATAAGACGCTTTATCTCCGCCTCCGACGGTATGGCCGAAAAAAAACCCTCTTCAAGGAGCAGCCCTGATACGCCAATGATTGCCTTGTCGACCCTGTACTGTTTGATGGCCTGCTCTGCCGCCACGCCAATTGTGGAATTCGTGCTCTTGGCCAGCTCTCCTCCCGTGAGGATTACTTTATTGTCATTAATATCCGCGAACAGCTCGCCAATGGTCGAAGTATTAGTTACGATGAGCATCTTTTTCTTGCTCGTCAGCTTCTTGGCCACGCACAGCGTCGTGCTTCCGCCGTCGATCATGATGCTGTCGCCATCGTGCACGAGCTGCTCGACGAGGTCGGCAATCCGTTCCTTGTCCTCTATGTGTTGAATGGAGCGCTCTTGAAGGGTCGTGGTCTCCCAGAGGGAAGGCTGGGCGCGCTTTATCGCGCCGCCGTGCGTGCGATAAATTAGGTTCTGCTCCTCCATGATGAGCAGGTCGCGGCGGACGGTCGCTACCGTGACATCGAACCACTCAGCCAGTTGGGCGACATCGGCTCGGCCATTTTTATTGATGTATTCGAGGAGCTTGATCCTACGCTCCTCGACGAAGTCCTTTTCTTTCATAGCGGTGTCCCCTCCGATGAGAGGGACACCGCGGGGACCGACCCCATTACCCCTCTGTGCCTTACCGATGTATTTTGCATCTTTTTATTTTATACCGGCGAGACGGTGCGAATCAACATTCGTCTTCCGCCGCCGGATCTGGAATGGATCAAGCCTTGCCGTCGGACCCGCACATCTTGAGGTGCTGGATCGCTATCGCCTTCATGGCGAGCTTCGAGGGAGTGAGCAGCTTCATAAGATCGAGGTCTCCGGGATTTTCCTCGAGGGTCTTGCGGAGCGTCTCGATGAAGCCTTGGCGCATAATGGTGCTGAAGTTGATCTTCGCGACGCCCAGCGAGATGGCTTTTTTTATGTCCTCGAGGGGGATTCCCGTGCCGCCGTGAAGGACGAGGGGAACGTGGGTGCGCCTTTCGATGTCAGACAGGCGGTCGAAGTCGAGCTTGGGTTTTTTCGTGTACAGGCCATGGGCGTTGCCGATGGCGGCGGCGAAGCAATCGACACCGGACTCCTTCACGAAACGCTCGCAGTCGACGGGGGAGGCGAGGGCGTCCGACTCCCCCTTCTTGCCTTCGGGACTGTCGGCTGCTTGACCTATGACGCCGATCTCGCCTTCGACGGAGACGCCGCAGGCGTGGGCCGCCTCGACGACCTTCTGAGTGTTGCGGATATTCTCGTCCAGGCTGAGCCTGGAACCGTCGTACATGACGGACGTGAATCCGTAGTTCAGGCAGCGGACGGCCTCATCGTAGGACGGGCCGTGATCTAGGTGTATGGCGACGTTGATCGGGAGCTTATCCGATAATGTCCTAACCATCGCGACGAAGGTGAAGCCGTTCATGTAATCGATTTCGCTCTTAGCTGCTTCGATGATGACCGGTGATTTCATCTCCGTCGCCGCCTCGAGGATCGCCTGGGTGTATTCCAGGTTGTTCGTGTTAAACGCCGCGACCGCATAGTGGCGGGCCTTCGCGTCAGCAAGCAATTCCTTGGTCGTTACGATACTCATGCTATACCTCTCTCCTCACAATGGATTTCCTCTATACTAACGTCGAGATGAACCCCCCGACGAAAGCATCCCCTAGACCTATGGTCGTCACTTTTTTTTCTGCCACCCGCACCGACGGTACGCAGACGGTCTCTCCCGCGCCTGCGCGATTCACCGCCTCGGCGAAAGCGCCTCCCTCCTCTTCATCGGGGAAGTCTCGCGTCCGAAGGAAATCGTCCTTCGAGAAGTCGTCGCCTAGCCTGAAGCGGGTCGTCGCCATGCTTATCCCCTGCTTGAGGGCGGATGTGTATTTTGCGCAATCACGCCCGCTCGCGAGCGCCCAGTGACTCGTGTGGACCACTATCACGGGCACGCGGATAATCGAGCGGAGCGAGCGGACCGCCCGTAGCACCTTTTCAGGATCGAGGAGGTCGACTTTCTCTCCCAGATAGGCTTCAAGCTCGTCCTCGTTGAGACTGAACACATCGAATCTGTGGGCAAGGTTGTCCAGCACGGTGCTCTTGAACTCGTCCACATGAAAGCAGGCATCCTCATAAAAGACGGTGGTCGTTTCCGGCAGCTCATTCAGCAGGAGATCGAGCTCCCTGACACGTTCGAGGAGTATCTTGCCGTCCTGCATCGCGTTAAATCCGGAGACGAGGAAGGCACGGGCGTCGCGAGCTTCTTTGAAGAACTCGGGCGTGAGCCTCATCGTCTGGTTATCGTAATCGTTGTTGTAGATAATCCGGCTCGAGACCGGCGCGGTGATATCAATATCGCCAGCGACCACTCTCGCGCCCTTTATGAACTGCACGATCAAGTGGGGATAGGAGCTGTCTTTCTTGTTGCTGCAGATCCAGGACACGTTAGGCGGCAGGAGTCTCCGTATGTGATCGTTTATCGTGACGAGGTGCACCGAGGACGGAATGCCGATCTTGCTCATGGCGATCGCCGCGCGCGGGGCAGTCCCTCCGATCGTTATGCGGAACGTGAATCGCTTTGCGAACTGGGTGATGACTCTCATGTCCTCGACGAAGCATTCGCCGCCTTTGCCTTCTTTTAAGAAGCCGAGGATTGAAACCGCGAGATCGCGAGTGTCTCGTATGCGCTGGATTGGGCGAAGCTCGTTCCTCGCGATACGATGTTCACGGACTAAATCCTCGAGGACGCCCGAGTCCCACGCTATTTCATAGTCCGTGTTATCGCCGAGTCCCAACGCTAAAGCCCCGTTCATCGTTTTCCTCCGAGCAAAAAGTCGCTTTCCATTAATAAACCGTATCGATTCTAAAAAATACACAAATCAACATATTAACTTGTATGTAAATGACTATAATGCCGATCAAAGACGATGTCAATGTTAACTATTAACTAAAACGAACATAAATATTGAGCATATGCTATCGTTTACATCTTGACAGATTGCGAGAGTTAACTAATCCTAATAAATGAGCCGATGATGAGGCTCAATCTTCGACTTTATCTCTATAAAGGGGGATGGAATGATCCGTAAAAGACTTCTGGTATTATTGTTGTCGCTGACGCTGCTGTCCGTAGCGCTCTCTTCCGTAGGCGCACAGACCACAAAGGCCGGCGATGTCACGATCGAGTTTATTCAGTGGTGGGCTCCCGAGCTGCCCGCCGGCTCGCTCCGCGCGATCATGGACGATTTCGAGGCTCAAAATCCAGGAATCAAGGTCAAGCTCATAAGTGGTCCGTACTCGAACACGCACGATCAGATCGTGACCGGCGCCGCCACCGGTACGCTCAGCGACGTTGTCGGCCTCGATGGCGCCTGGGTCAACGATCTTGCCAAGCAAGGCGCTATCACGGCGCTCGATCCCCTGATGGCCGCTACGAACTACGATGCCAGCCAAGTAGCCGCAATCATCAAGCTAAACGGCAAGAGCTACATGTTCCCTGTCGCATCCTTCGTCTACCCGGTCTTCATCAACCTCGATCTCTTCAAAGCCGCCGGTATCGCCAAGCTGCCGACGAACAGAACGGAATTCCTCCAGGATGCGACGAAGCTAACGGATAAGTCGAAGAACCAGTATGGCTGGGTGCTCCCCCTCTCGCTTCAGACTCCCAACGGCGTCCAGAATGACGTCATGTCCTGGGTCTGGGCCTCCGGTAAGAGCATGCTCAAGGACGGCAAACCCGATCTTACCAATCCCGACGTGATAAATACCCTCAAGTACATCCAGTCCATGTATAAGAAGGGCCTTATCTCCCCCGGATCTTTCGCTAAGCAGGAACAGGACAAGGTCGAGGAGTTTGTCAATGGCCGCGTCGGTATGATGATCGATACGCTCGCCCACATCAACATGATCCGCGAGCGGAATCCCAAGCTCAACTTCGCCATTTCGGCCCTGCCTGCGGTCGACGGCTACAGTGGTCGCCGGGGACTTCCCTATGCGGCCTGGGGCATAGGTATCAGCGAGAGTAGCCAGCATAAGGCCGAGGCTTGGAAGCTCGTTTCCTACCTCATGAGCCCCGAGGTGAACAGCAAGCTTGTGTCAATCGCTCATGCCTTTCCCGGTAACGTAAAGGCTAAGCCCGACTTTGTCGCCACTGATCCACTGTTCGGCAAGGGCTTCGAGATCTTCCAGTCCGGCAATCTCGCCAACGAGTTTGTGGGCCTGCCGGTCGCCGAGCAGCTCATGAGAAGCTTCGATGAGGAGATCCAGTTGATGCTCGACGGTAAGCAGACCGCGGAAAAAGCGGCTGCCAACGCCCAGGCCAAATGGCTTAAGTCCTTCTAAGGCGATTAAGATTCTATAAGTAGTCAGTGTAATGGGGGTCAGGCGGCCGTGCGATACCCGCGCGGCCGCCTGAGCCTGTGAAAGCGAGGGCGCATGGCATTCAGCAAGAAGGAGAGATCCTTACATCTATTGATTTCGTTCCGGACCAGGCGTGCCATAGCGCCGTATCTCTATCAGGCGCCGACCATCATCCTGTTGACAGTGCTCATGCTCTATCCGATCATCGTCGTTGTCCGCTATTCCTTAATGGACAACGTGATCATGAACAAGCATCCGGCGTTCGTGGGGCTTCAGAACTACATCGCCGTTCTCTCGGACGCAACCTTCCGAGCATCCGTAGGCAACACCCTCTACTTCACGGTAATGAGCGTGATCTTCCACCTGATGGTAGGACTCGCTTTCGCCATGCTGCTCAACGCCAAGGTGGTCAAGCCTCTCGTCCGGAGCGTGCTTAGGGTATTGTACATCATGCCGTGGGTCTTTACGGCTACAATCATAGCGATTATCTGGCGCCTGCTCCTGAACCCTAGCGGTGTCGTTAATTATATACTGCAGTCCATGGGAATAATCGGCGAGAACATCGAATGGTTCTCTTCGTCGGCTGTGGCGATCCATGCGCTCACCTTCGTCAATATCTGGGCGGGCTATCCCTTCTACATGGTCAGCCTTCTCGCGGGGCTTCAGGGCATCCCGAACGATCTGTACGAGGCAGCCATCATCGACGGGGCCAGCGAGTCCCAGAAATTTTGGCATATTACCATTCCACAACTATCGCCAATAATAATCAGCATTGCTATGCTCGATTTTATCTGGACTATGCAGGTGTTTTCTCTTGTCTGGATGACCACGGGTGGCGGCCCCATTCACGCCACCGAGGTCCTGGGCACCTATACGTATAAGCTCGCTTTCAGCACGTACCAGTTCTCCATGGCTTCGACGAGCGCAGTGATAATCCTGGTTTTGTCGATGAGCGTAGCGTTTTTCTACGTCAGACATCAGAAGGCGAGGGATTAGGTTATGGCACGGACGATCAAAGGTACTAGGCTGATTTTATGCATCGTTACGTACTCAGGACTGGCGATCGGCTTGGTCTACGCTTGCTTCCCCGTTTTATGGATGTTCTTCTGCTCCATAAAGTCTAATACGGAGATATTCTCCTTGCCTCCGAAGTTGCTTCCAAAGGCCTTTACACTGAGCGCCTATCATTCCATTTTCGCCGACCCCACCAAAATCAGGTTCTTCTTGAATAGCTACTTGGTGGCGACTGTGGTGACCCTTTTGACTCTTTTGGTGGCGATCTTGTCAGGGTATAGCTTCAGCCGGCATTCCTTCCGCCTGAAGAAGCCGCTCAACCTGTTCATAATAAGCACTCAGACAGTCCCCCCGATCACGCTGCTCATCCCGTATTTCGGGCTCGTTGTCATATTTAAATTATATAACACTTATTTCGCGCTAATCCTTACATATATGGTCTTTACTCTGCCCTACGCTATCTTGATGATGACCGGCTACTTTAATACCTTGCCGAAGGAACTCGACGAGGCAGTAGAGGTCGACGGTGGTTCCAATTTCTTCGCCCTCAGGCGGGTTCTGGTGCCCATCTCGGTCCCTGGTATAGTTGCTACGGGCGTGTATACATTCCTCCTCGCGTGGAATGAATTTATCTTCGCCCTGACGCTGACCAAGACGACAGAGATGCGGACAGTGCCGATTGGCATCCAGCAGTTGATGGGGCAGCATGCCTACGAATGGAACGAGATGATGGCGATGAGTATTTTGGGCTCTTTGCCTATCCTACTCTTATACCTCATCGCGCAACGATATTTCCTCGCGGGCATGACTGCCGGGTCGGTAAAAGCCTGACTCAACACGAGGATCGAGTAGCGTAGGGGGGGGCATGCCCTATAATTCCCACTTCCCGACACCGGTGGGGCCGGATACAACTGGCCTTGTGTTCCACAGCGACACTTCGGCCTCCGTACGGTATCAGATACGAAAGTGCGTGCAGAACTGCGCGAGTATTGAAAGCCGTCGGAATGCTTTGCTTGGTATTCTCGTTACAGGATATCGCAGGTCTTGCCAACGCGGGAAAGTTCCGAGAGCACGCATTGGAAGAACTTGAGACCAGTAGTCAGGCGCTTGTCTATATCGTCTTTGGTCGCACACAGAGCAGTGACAGAAGGGGCCGTCGAATTAGTCGATTCAAGTCGATATGTTGTCAAATCCTCTTCCTTCCCGGGTTTGGGCCGCTTCTATAAAAATGGCGTTCAAGCTCTTCCCGGCGAAGCGGCAAAGGGGATCGTTCTTGTCGCTCACATGCCTTTGCCTCGCATCAAAAAGCAAAGGCGCCCTTGATGGGCGCCTTTGCTTTTTGATGCGAGGCAGGCTCCCACTCTGGAGGAGAATCCTGCGCCGCCGTGGCGGACGTTCCGCTTAGAAGACCTGGGCTGCCTCGGTCTCAGGGTTCTCATTCTCGGGGGGCGTTTCTTTCTTCTGCGGCTTGAACTCGACATGCTCCGCCACGACCATGACTCGCGACCGCGCTTTGCCTTCGGGGTCTTGCCATCTATCTTGCTTCAGTCTCCCGACAACGCGGACGCCGCGCCCCTTTTTCAGGTTCTGCGCGCAGGCGAGGCCGAGCCTGGCCCATGCCTCTACGTCAAAATAGGATACTTCCTTTTCCGTGTTGTCGTTCTGGCGATAAAAGCGGTCGGACGCCACCGTGAAGTTGCAGACCTGAGTCCCTGTGGACAAAGTCTTGCTTTCGGGGTCTCGGACGAGATTCCCCTCCAGTAGAATGCTGTTGAGACTATTCATAGCTTCCTCCCCGCGCAGTCTCTTCTTGCGAGCCGCGCACTCCTACTACGCGCGCGAGGGCGCATAGCGATTGAGTTTTGGAAGAAAGTTACCTCTATCTTGTTTTTATCATGCCGACGAAACATTCCGAAACTATACATCTCGAAGTCGACGCCTAGGCATGGCTTATGCCTCGCCACATATCATGAAGGCTAGCGAAGCGATCGCCCCCTTAGGACCATTCGTCCTCTTCATCCTCGTCGTCATCGTCATCGAACTCGTCGTCCTCGGCTTCCTCTTCATCGGCCTCCTCGTCGAAATCGTCATCCTCATCGTCCTCTAGATCCTCGTCTTCCTCAAGATCGTCCTCATCCTCGAGGTCGTCCTCATCCTCGAAATCGTCGTCTTCTTCCTCGCTTTCCTCGTCGAGGAAAGGATCGGACTCCGTTTCGTCGCCCATATATGGCCTCCTTGAGCTCCAATATAGCAATCTAGCAGGGAAAGTCTAATAAAATCTATAGAGGCTCTTTCATAATGCTGACTCAAGGATTTAAAAAGCGAATAGGGTCGACCTTTTCCGGTAGAATGTGGGTTACGAGGACCACA
>Ga0326727_10006069_pt1 | contig 33551 bp, 19 predicted proteins | sample MB2enrmetagenome_FD_207643 | JGI IMG/M metagenome (GOLD analysis project Ga0326727, IMG submission 207643) | Lab enriched peat soil microbial communities from McLean, Ithaca, NY, United States - MB29MY | ecosystem: Environmental > Terrestrial > Soil > Wetlands > Peat | place: USA: New York...
TGATGCTGATTTCTCGAGTCCACTCCTCAAACGTAGTATCCTCCACGGTTTTGTTAACCTGGATGGCGGCATTATTGAACAACACGTTGATCCGTCCGAAAGTTCGCAGTGTCTGGTCCACCAAGGCATGGACCGATTCAGGATCCGACACGTCCGTCTTAACTGCCAGAGCCGCTCCTCCCGCGGACTTGACCTTTATCGCCGTTTCCTCTGCCCCCTCCAGATTGATGTCAGCAACCACCACCAGGGCTCCCTCCTTGCCGAACTCCAGGGCGCTGGCCCGTCCGATACCGGATGCGGATCCGGTGATGATCGAAACCCGACCTTCAAGCTTCATGCTCTATCTCCTCTTTTCACGACTTCAGGTAGCGCTGACCTTCAGAGCCTGCCCTGAGCGGAGCGAAGGGTCAGCATTCTTGCCAAAACATCGTGCCGACCCTTCGCTCCGCTCAGGGCAGGCGCTACAGGAGCGCGACGCAGGCACGACAACCGTCATCGCAATCGCCCCAGCGCCCCCTTCCAGTTCTCCGGCGCGTAATATACAGTGGCGCTGATTTCTACGGTGAATTCCTCCCCAGCCCCCAGCGTTCGGCTGGTCTTCTGTTCGTAGGCCTGCGCGAGATTCACCGGGACGCCTGTCCAGGGCTCTAGGATGACGTGGTGGTGGCCGCGCCATCCGCCGTAGTTAAGCCACATCCACAAACATGGGCACTGCTGGAGCGGGAAACGCAGAAGGAAACCTTCTCCAGTGGAGGAGTCCTCCACAGCGTAGACGCCCTCCGCAAGATCAACAGCGTAATGACCAAAGCACAGGTTCGAGTCAACGTTGCGAACCTTATTCATTTCCGACCTGCCCGCCTCCGCCTCCAGAATCGGCCAGTCGTAACGCTGCCCCGGCGTACCCCACCCAGGCTGGTTGCATTGTGCAATTATGCCGTGCTTGGCGGGAACGTGCAGAACCGTGTGCTCGTTGATGGCAAGGGCGGGATGAGTCCCCCAAATAAAGTCAAGCCGCATCGGGCCAAGATTCGTAATCCGATAGTGGATCCGCACAACCGGAGACAGTCCCTCGAGCGTCACCGTCTTAACTGCTTTCACGGGACTGATGGGGCCAAAGGCCGATAATTGCGCCTCGATATCTTTCCCACGTCGTCTGATAGCATCGACATCCCAGCGCACGGAACGCAACTCACCGAGGTTCGGGTATCGTTGCTCCCGGAGTACGCATTCATCACAAGTGGGAAAGGCATCGTCCCAGCCTCCGCACCAGTAGTTGTCGAAATCCGCTTCCACGGGATAGGTCTGGGGGGGAATCCTCGGGTTGTGCCACAGAAAGTTCTTTCTCGTTGGCTTCCAGATTAGATCATAGATCTTCGCTCCGAGGTCGGGAAGCAGACGGACTTTGAGCCAGCGGTTTTCAAGGTCGAGAGTCGTTAACGATCCCAGTCCGTTTTTGCGAAGTGAATGCGATGCCATATCAGCTATCAGCCGTCAGCGAACCGCTTTCAGCTATCTGCCTTCGCCATGGGAGCATGCCCTGTACTTGCACACCGCAGCCACAAGGGACGCCCCTACACGGCGTAAGCCTTTAGCGTATCCGCGTTAATCTCGATCCCCAACCCAGGCTTGGTGGGTACAGCCACCTGGCCGTGCACGACTTTGAAAGGTTCGGCCAAGAGTTCCCGCCGCAGGGCTGAGTCCGTCACCGAAAACTCCAGAAACGCCGAGTTCGGTATGGCGGCAATCAAATGCAGACAAGCCGCCACCAACACTCCGGTTCGAAAGGCGTGGGGCACACACGGGCGATTGACTTCCTGCGCCATGTAGGCAATACGCTTCGCTTCGGTAAGCCCGCCCACGCGCGAAATATCCGGTTGGATCACGTCCAAATGCGCATCCCAAATCAGGCGGCGAAACGTCCACCGGCCCACATCCTGTTCCCCCGCCGCAATGCGCAGCGAAGTAAAATCGCAGAGGCGCCGATAATCCTCGATCGCTTCCGGAGGAAAAGGCTCTTCCATCCAATAGATGCCCAGAGCTTCGAATTCTTTGGCGGCTTGCATGGCCATCTTCAAGGTGTACCCGTGGCCGATATCAATCATCACCTCAATATTGGGCCCCGCGGCGGTTTTTGCCGCCGCTGCGAGTTCGACGTCTCTGCGCACATCTTTGCCGAGCGGGCCGTAGCCGAATTTCATGGCGGTGAAACCCTGCTCAGCGTAACGGCAGACCAGTTCCTTGACTTCCTGCACGGTCTCGGGCATCAACATACTTGCATAGGCACGGACCTTTTCGCAGAAACTTCCCCCCAGCAGTTTGTGAACGGGCTTGCCAACCGCTTTGCCGAGTATGTCCCAAAGCGCCATATCCACGCCGCTCATAGCGTGGACAACCACGCCCAGCCGCCCGTAATAGTTCGTCTTCCGGTACATTCGTTCCCAGATCTGCTCGATGTCGAAGGGGTCCATGCCGAGCAAGACTTCGCGCAGTCCGTAGCAGGTGCCATGCGACATTTCCGCGTTCACGACGGCTTTGGCGACCTCCGGAGAAGTGTCGACCTCTCCGTACCCTGTTATGCCTTCATCGGTTTCGATGCGAATCAAAAGGTCATCCTGTGTTCCGTCTGCGACGGCTTGCCGCTCCGGCAGACGCAAGATGATCCCCTCCACACCGGTGATTTTCATAGGTAGTACACCTCTCGCCAGCTTCTTTCCACTTGCAGCATTGGCCCCGCGTCTCGCGCCTGTAGCCCCGACCTCCCGGCCGGCAAATGCTGGCCTGAAGGCCAGCGCTACAACCACACCCCGGCTAACAGCTATCGATGATCCCAGGTATAATAGCTGTCCTGGGGACTTGAGTGTCAAGACTCTCAGGCCGAATTTGGGGTTTTTGGTTCAAAAGGTTGAACGCATTCGAACGGCGGAGGACGGCCATGGCTACACAGAGAACTTATCTGGTCCCATCGACGATGCGAGCGATGAGGGTGTTGGAATTCCTCGCTCACTCGAAACGTGGCGCTTCCGTCTCGAACATAAGCCGCAGCCTGGCGCTTCCGAAGAGCTCGACGTTCATGCTTCTGAAAACGCTTGAACAGGAAGGGTACTTGCAGCGGAGCGCCTGGTCCGGCAAGTTTTACTTTGGCGTCAGGCTCGTTCGCCTCTGCCGGAGCGCCTTGGCTAATCTCGACCTGCGCGAGGTGGCGAGGCCCTGGCTGACGAATCTGATGCGGCAGACCGGGATCACCGTGCACTTGGCCGTCTTGGAGGGCAACGAGGCTGTCATCATCGACCGGATATCCCCTCCCGGGTCGACCGCCGGCGCCGACTGGGTGAGCCGCAGGCTGGATGTCAATTGCACCGGAGTCGGCAAGGCCCTGGCCGCTTATCTTCCTGAAGAGCAATTCGAACGATTGATCACCGCCCAACGTTTTGCCCGGCATAATGACAACACCATCGTCACCGTTCCCGGCTTGAAGAAAGAGCTGTACAAGGTCCGTGAACAAGGTTACGCCCTGGATGACGAGGAGGACGAGATCGGCGTGCGGTGCGTCGGGGTACCCATCCTTGACAGTCATCAACAGGCCTTCGCGGCCATCAGTCTTGCCGGGACAACACAACTTATACCCCTCGAGCGGGTCGCCAGCCTGGCGAACTCGCTGAAGCAGACGGCCTCCGAGATTTCCTTCCAAATTAGGTCTCCGCATGGCGAGGAATTCGGCGGAACCGATCGGTTGGTTTCGCCGGTAGCGTCGGAGGCGTCGTGACTTCATCCCGTACCACCTGCCGCCGTAAGCGGGGGAGCCGCACATGGCAACCGAACTAAATGGAGAAACTCCAAATCGCAGAGCTTCGGCGCCAGCCTCGTTTCGGGGTTCGGCTTTTTTGTTCAATCCATTGAACGCACCCTGCCTTTCCAGGAGAAAGCCCCTTGACTCTCTGCCCTTTCCACAGCGAATGTGTATGAAGAGGGCTTGAATTTCGTTTACAGAGCGACAGGCTACAAACCGCGCACTTCCCGGGCGCTTCCAGAGAACAGGAGTAAAATAATGACGGACAGAACTCACAGTCAACAGGCGACTTTTCACCACCGCCTGCATCTCGTTTACACTGCCCTTGCACTGTTCGCGGTGGCGCTGGCTTTTGCGCCAGCCACTCGAGCCAGCATCACCGGAACCATCTCTGGGATCGTGACCGACCCGAGCGGAGCAGTCATCCCCGGAGTTAAAGTGGTGGCCTTGAACACGCGGACGGGGGTGAAGGATACAACCACCACCGACTCTCGCGGCTTCTACTCGTTCCCGTCGCTGCCGATTGGCGAGTATGAGATCCAGATCGAGAAAACCGGCTTCCAGGGATACAAACAAACCGGCCTGGTGATTGACGTGAACAGCGCGTTGCTTGTTGACGCCACGCTTCAGGTGGGCTCGGTTGCTCAGGCGGTGACCGTCTCGAGCACGGCCTTGCACGTCGAAACGACCAGCACTCAGCAAGGAGAGGTCATCACCGGAACGCACATGACGGGCCTTCCCCTGAACGGCCGCAGCTACACGGACCTGCTTGCACTCCAACCGGGCGTTGCCCCGCAGCCCTCGGGAGAAGCCACCATCTACACCAACTCGTCCACGCCGGTCTCCGGCAGTCTCAGCGCGGGAGGGCTTTCGATTAACGGGCAAAGGGAGACGGCCAACGGCTTCACGGTGAACGGCGCGGACGTCAACGAATCGCTCTACCAGGACACCAGCATCATTCCCAACCTCGACTCGATTGCCGAGTTCCGAATCCTGACCGGCAATTTCAACGCCGAGTACGGGAACTACAGTGGCGGCCAGATTATGGTGGCCACAAAATCCGGCACCAACCGTTTCCACGGCGATGCCTTCGAGTTCCTTCGCAACGACGATTTCGACTCGCGCAACTTCTTCTCCCCCACGCGCGGTTCGTTCAAGCAGAATCAGTTCGGCGCGACGCTGGGCGGGCCGATTCGGCCTAACAAGGCGTTCTTCTTCGTCGACTATCAAGGAACCCGCAATATTATTGGCCAGGATACGGGTGACATCCTGGTGCTTTCGAACCAGGATCGCATGGGCAACCTTTCGGACGAGGCGAGTTCGTTTTATACGGTTGGCTCGAACGGCCAGGTCACGCCTAGCGTGGTCAGCGGGCCGTACTGGGCGCAACAGTTGTCGCAGGAGCTGGGCTATGCGGTTTCTGCCGGCGAAGCGTATTACGTTCCCGGATGCACCACATCCTCCCAGTGCGTCTTCCCCAATACGATGATCCCCCAATCCGTCTTCTCCGCTCCAACGCAGCACCTCTTGCAATACATCCCGCCGCCTAACAACGGCCCGTACTTCACCAGCTCCGCCTACAACCAGACCTTGCGGGACGACAAAGGCGGCATTCGAGCCGATGTGAACACACGATTCGGGACGGTGTCCGGATACTATATGCTGGATGATTTCACGCTGGTGAGTCCCTATGCCACCTCCAGTATTCCAGGATTCGCGGACCAGACCGCGGGCAGGGCTCAACTGGCAGTGCTGAGTCATACGAAGTCGTTTGGCGCCGCGGCCATCAACGAGTTTCGCCTGAGTTTCATGCGGAACTCGGTTTTTCAAAACGAACCGGTTCCCGGCCAGGGCGTAGGTCCGTCGCTGAGCTCGTTGGGATTCGTCGTGGGCGCCAACACGCTGGGCATCGTTCCCATCGACCCGCAGTACGAGGGCGTTCCCCCCATCGGTCTCAATGAGTTTGGTTTTGGCGTGACAGGGCAGGTGACGAGCACGCTCGACACCATCTCCCAAGTCCAGGACAATTTCAGCAAAGTGACAGGCACCCACACCCTGAAATTCGGGGCGAACTTCCACTACGATGAGGCGAACCTGGACTTTCCCAACGCGGAAGGCGATGGCGCATTCAGTTTTGCGGGCACGGAAACGGGGTCTGATTTTGCCGATTTTCTGATTGGCGCTCCTACCGCTTTTACTCAAGGCACGCCCGAGTCTGGTCCGACTCGCATGCATTACATCGGACTGTACGCTCAAGACAGTTGGCGCGTGCGCCGGAATCTGACGGTCAACTACGGTCTGCGCTGGGACGTCAGCGCGTTTCCCTACGCCACCAATAACGAGATCGCCACTCTGATCTACGGCGAGCAGTCGCAAGCTTTCCCCGGCGCGCCGCTGGGCCTGGTCTATCCGGGCGACCCGGGGGTTCCACGAACCATGGCCCCCACCGGCTATCACAATTTCGCTCCCCGGCTCGGCTTGGCTTATTCGCCCAGCTTCTCCGATGGAATCCTCAGGAAAATAACCGGCGGGCCGGGCAAGAGCAGCGTCCGAGTCGGCTACGGCATCTTCTACACGGAACTCGAAGGCGTGAGCTTGCAGATCGGCCAACCGTTCACTCCCTACGGCTTGTATTACTACAGCCCGCTGCCGCCGCTTTTCGCGACGCCTTACGTCGACCTCGCCACCGGCAATAGCGAAGGCCAACGCTTCCCGGGCGCCTTCCCGCCGCCGCCTTCTCCGTCACACCCCGACACGAACGTCAACTTTTCGAACTTCGAACCGGTTTCGAGCGAACCTGTGATCTATCATGGCAACAAGCTCCCCTACACCGAGTCTTACTCGCTCTCTCTCGAACGACAGTTCGGCTCCGATACTCTGGTTGGGCTCACTTATGCGGGCGCTCAGGGGCACCGATTGATTGTCGGGCTGGAATCCAACCCTGGGAACCCGGCCCTCTGCCTGAGCCTGAGCCAGCCGAGCGAGGTCATGCCCGGAACTCAACCCTGCGCGCCGTTTGGTGAGGACGGGACTTATTACCCCGCTACGGGCGGCGTGGTGAACAGCACGCGCCAAGTGTACGGGCCGAACATCGGCAGCGATGCGTTTTACGACACGATGGGCAACTCGACCTTCAATGCGCTCGAAGTCACCGTTCGGCACGCATCGGAGCGCAGCGAATTTCTCGCCAGCTATACGTACAGCAAAGCCATGGATAACAGTTCGGGGCTGAGCGACCAGGTGTATCCGTTCAATTACAGAATTTCGAAGGCGCTTTCCGCATTCGACACGACCAACAACTTCGTGGTGAGCTACACCTACACTCTGCCGTTTGACCGCTGGTCCCGGCGGCGCAGGCTCGCCGGCGGGTGGAGGCTTTCGGGAGTGACTCGGTTCGCCACGGGATTCCCGGTCGGCTTGAGCGAGTCGGACGATAACTCGCTGCTGGGAACCAGCGGCTCCGGCATCGGGGGCGAGGTGGACGTGCCGAACTATACGCCGGGGAGCCTGAACCGCACCAATCCTCGATCCGGACTTCCTTACTTCAACACCGCGCTCTTCTCTCCCGAGGCGCTGGGGCAGTTCGGCGACGCCAACCGCCGCTTCTTCCATGGTCCCGGTCTCAACAACTTCGACTTGGCGCTGCTCAAGGAATTGCGCTTGACCGAAACGAAGAGTTTCGAATTTCGCGCCGAGTGGTTTAATATCTTCAACCATGCACAATTCGGGGCGCCCAGCGGCAACGTGAACAGCACGATTTTCGGCTTGGTGACTTCCGCGAACGCGCCTCGCATCGGGCAGATGGCGATCAAGTTCTTCTTCTAAGTCAACGCCATTAGTTTTGCTGACATTACAGGGTGAACAATGTTCAACTCTCGATGCGTTCCGTGCGTGTTTTTGATTGCGCTTTGCACTCTGCTCCCGGCCCGCGCGCAGGACCAGCAGGCCAGCGCGCGTATCACCATCGACCCCGCGCAAAAGTTCCAGGAGATCCAGGGGTTCGGCATCAACTACACCGGTCCTTATTTCCGCAACGATCAGAAGGCGACGTTCGACACCCTGATCGACGATCTGGGTGTGACAATGTTCCGGGTGGTGGTTTACCTGGTCTATTCCAACTGGGAGGAAATGCCGGGCGCCAAGGACTGGGAGTACTGGAACGATCGCTACTCCACGCCGATATTCGAAGCGTCGTGGACCGGATTGCGGTACTTGAACTCGCGCGGCATCCGTCCCATGCTGGCGCTGATGGGGCCGGTGCCGGGTTGGATGACTGACAAGAATCCGCCGCCCCCCAAACACGCGGTGTGCCAGCCCAAGGTTGCGCCCGACCTGCAAGGCTACCTGAGCCCCGCCCACTATGACGACTTCGCGGAGGAAGTCGGCACGATGGTGGAATACGCGCGCATCCAGGCGCATATCGACTTCGATTACTTCAGCCCCTTCAACGAGACGGACTGCTACCCTCCGGAAGGTCCGCGAATCGACCCTGACGAAGCGCCGAAGGTCCTCGAGGCCGTGGCGCAACGCTTGAAGAAAGAAGGGCTGGGAGATGTCCAGTTGGCTGTTGCCGACAATGCGATTATCACCAACGATTATACCGATCCTATTCTTAAAGACGAGGAATTGATGAAGCAGGTCGGCGTCTTCACCTTTCACACCTACGGCGAAAACTCGATTGGCGCGCAGGTGGACCGGGTCAAATCCAGCAAGTATGCGCGAGTTCCTGTGTGGCTGACGGAGTACGGCGATTTGAACGACGAGGACAAGACCTTCGAAAACCAGTGGAAGAATTTCGCGCTCAAGTCCAACCGGCGCGCGCTGATCGCACTCAACCAGGGCGCCAACGCCTTGTTCTACTTCGACGCCTTCGACGATTACGAAGAGTGCGCCCGGCGGCTCTGCTTTTACGGCCTGTTCCGCAGCGCCAGTCATGTCTACTCCCCGAAGAAGAGTTATTACGCCACCCGCCAGCTCTATCACTTCGTGCGGCCCGGCTGGCGGCGGATTGCTGCCACGAGCGAAGCCCCTGGCCTGATTGTCTCGGCCTTCCAGGGCCCGACACCGGACGCGCTGGTATTGGTCGGAGTGAAGGAAGGCGGCCCAGGCCACTTCGAAATCGATCTGCCGCAGACCGGTTCGACGCCTGCGAGCTGGGATCTGTACGAGACCACCCGCGAACTCGATTGCCAGAGAGTCGTGACCGTTCCTGTGCACGATGGCCGCGCGGAAATCGAATTGCCCGCGGAGGCAGTGTTCACGCTGGTCGGGAAGAGGTAGGGCAAACACTTGCGTCCTCCGTGCAGGTTTTGCTTCTCTCTGTTCCCTGTGGCTGCGAAAGGATGAAACACAGAGATCACAGAGGCGCTCTGTGGTCTCTGTGTTGAGCTTTTTGATGGCACGGAGGACACTGAGAACTTCATTGGGTTGCGGCCGCCGATCCGCGCTCTGGGACGGGCTGGAATCCTCGGGCGTATTTCTTCAACCGCTCCTTGTCACCCCACACGGATTCCGTGTGGGCCAGGATTTCCTCCGGCGTGAGCCAAAGCTGCTTCATCTTTCTCTGGCTATGTAATCGCGCCATATCGTTAAAGTGCGGTGAGGACGGGTCCTCGGATTCTCCATAGGGCAGAAGACTCCAAGCCTGCTTGGGCGAACCTTCCTCGACCACCAGCAAGTGTCCCCAGCCGTCGTCGCAGTGGATCGTTCCGTCTTCAGCCTGAGGGCCGTCATCGGGATGGAGCACGTCAAACACGCCTGTCCCATCCATCGGGAACGTGCCGCCGCGCTCGAGGATGTTCACCTTTCCCCAGGGGACTTCCGCCTTGCCGAAGTCCTTCCGAATCCGCTGTATTCCCTCCCCCAGAGCCTTGAGCGCCATGGCCTGCTCCTCAGGTGAATCAAGGTCGATCCTCCAGCGTGAGTAGGCTAGAAATCTCCCCAACCGGGCGGGCGAAAACAGGCCGCGGTAGGCCTGAGCCCAGAAGTAAAGGTAAGTCTCGGCGGCGGAATCCGGGGCCGAACGGCGGTCCCAACTCTTGAGCGTCTCGACGGCCGGCGCGATGCCCGGATCGCCAACCTCGCGCGGTTGTTTCCGGAGCGCCCGGTCGAGCAAAGGAACGATCACGTCAGCGGGCACGACATAAGTGTCGTACGCCAGCGCCTTCATTTCATCCAGGGTGAATTTCTTGTCCTGCGCCAGCACTTTCAATAGCCTTTCCCCGCGCGGATTCAAATCCTCCTGGCTGATCTCCGGCTTGGTCACGGAGAGCAAGTAATAGGGGGCGGGGTCGAGCGGTTGGAGCCCGGAGTTGACGGTCGAGAGCCAGGGCGGATTGTTGCAGTTCTGGATAAAGCCGGAGGGTGGGTTCAGCAATTGGGGATACTTCTCGAGCGGGAAATACGGCCCCCATTCGGTCGCCTTGGTCCAGCCCGGCACCGGCTTGCGCCAGTCGTAAGCTTCGGCGCGCTGGGCAACCGTGGCGTTGTGCACCCAGTAGAGGTTGTTCCGGTCCGTGTAAAGGAGATTCCAGCGCGGCATGAGGTGCGAGGCAATGATGGCTTTGAACTCCTCCAGATTCCGCGCCTTCATAATGCGGTAGAGGTTCGTCGAATAGTTCACGCCCAGGTAATTGGGCAGTTTCACCGCATACGCCCGGTGCTGGTCCCGATCGAATTTGACGATAGGGCCGTGGTGCGTGTAATAACAGGGCAGCGTCAGCGTTTCCATTCCGTTGGGGCCCTTGATTCGGAAGGTCTCGCTTTCGACCTTGATCTCACGCCAGCCGCCCTCGTACAGATATTGGAGGGAGTTTGCGGGGTTGAGCTTCTCTTCATACACATCCGAAATGTTCGGCATGTTCCAGGTGGCGGACCAGGTGATCTTGTCGTTCAATCCGTCCAGAAAGAACGGACTGCCGAACCAACTGATGCCCGCGGCGTCCAGCTTCCCGGGCGTGATCAGATGCGCCTCGTAATTCTGAAAGCGGTTGGCCCACGGCATGTGCGTGTGTTCGACATGAATAATCCGGCCGTCGGCAGATTTGGCGGGCGCGATGGCAAATTGATTGGAACCCAGGTTGGGGAATGAATAGGGCAGGTCATCAAGCTTACTCAGCGCTTCATGAATGCTGTAAAAGCGAAAGTACTGGCTGCGCTCGAGCGCTTCCACGTCTTCGGGAGCGATAGCGTCGATCCAGGAGGGCACCGCGGCGCGGTGCTCCTCGATGTAGGCATTCACGCCACGCGCGAAACTGGAGAGAATCCGGTAGACCTGCGGGTCAATCTCATCGCGGTGTTCGACCACGGTCTGCCTGGTGCGCAACAAACGCTGCAAATAATCGCCGTCCCAACGATACTCGTAAGGAATGAAGCGCAGGTACCCGTCGCCGAGCGCTCGGAAGCCCTGCACTTCCGCGCGCCGCCCTTGGGCGTCACGATACTGGATGAACATCTTCTCCAGATGGTCCTGCGCCTGAGCATAGCCGTATCCGAAGAAAGTGGCTTCCTCCGTCTCGCCGATAATGTGCGGAACGCCATACTCGTCGCGATAAATGCTGACTTGGCCGGCCAGCGGATCGCGCGCCTGAAGACTCCACGGCAGCATCGCAAGGATCACGAGCACAGTACTGCACCATCGAGCAGTTCGTGTCATTCTGGGACCGTCCTTCGGTCGAGTTTTGGGCGCCTTCGAGCTTGCGGTTACATCTCAGTGCCCTCCGTCGCAACCCCGACAGCGCATCCGAACGCATCATTGTCCGCTACGTTCGCCCCTTCTGGAGCCTTTAAAGGCGTTCGTTTTGCGCACTCTATTGTAGTCCAATCGTTTGTTTTCAATGACTTCTTAGCTTCGTTCCCACGATTTTGTGTTGTTTCGGAAGATGAAGGACCCACGGGCGGCAAGCTCTGCTGTGAGGCTTCGACAGCCCCGGCAGGGGCGCCAGAAGGTCGCCCACGGCGTGAGCCGTGGGTTGGCGCATCCACCCTCTCCCCCGTCCCCTCTCCCGCCTCGGCGGGAGAGGGGTGTCCGTCAACCGACGGACGGGGTGAGGGTCCTTCCATCCAGGGCTCACGCCCTGGGCTATGTTCTTCCGCCCCTGACGGGGCTGACAATTCGCCCTCGCGGCCTGCGTTCGTTGCTGATTCCGGTAGGGGTGGTTCGCGAACTGCCCCTACATCGGGGGCGGCGTTGGGTGCGGGATCAAACCGGCTCCCCTCCTCGGATGAGGAGGGGCTTACGGTGGTGGGCGCCGGGCAGCCTTCATTACAGAAACCTGGCGGCATCAACCTCGACAGCAGGTCCGTGGTGCTACCCATCCTCCTCCACCGCCGCTCCTGCATCTCGTCCAGCAGCCGGATCTTCCGCTCCATCTGCCGGTGCAAGGCGTTCGACTGCCGGATAATCGCCGCCCACTGCGCGTGCGACGGCGCCATGGCTGCGATCCGCGCCGCCCGCGTATTCTCCACGTGTTCGTGCAGAAACAGCTCGTATTCCCCCAACACCTCTTGCGTCTCGTGCACCACCTCCATGTCGAACACCGTCTTGGTGTCCCCGAAGTCCTTCCCCTCCGCACGCAGCTTGCGCAGCTTCACAAAGCCGTTCAACAGCCCCGCGCCCCGTACGGTCGGCTGCTGGCCGTACAGCGCCAGCAGCAGGCGGTGCATATCGTCGTTGAACTCGTTGCGCTCCATCATATCTTCCAGCATGCCCAGCATCTCGAGTATCTTCTCGAACTTGCCCGGCGAGTCCAGCGTCACCCGCAGGCCCTTCTCCAGCATCTCGGCCTGCGACATGGTGGTCCCGTCACAGCCCACCTGCATGAGCTGCTTGCGCCGCTCCAGATCGTGCTTGCGCACGTTGCACACCTGCACGGCCGATTCGGAACGCTCCAGGCGCGCTTTCTTCCAGATCAGCACCGTGATGTCTTCCACCAACACTTGCTCCAGCGCGTCGGCAGGCCGGCGCGCCTCCAGCAAGCCCAGGTAAAGGCGCCGGAAGTGGCTCGGGTCTTCGCCCAATTCGATAGCCGCCTCCTCGCAAAAGTATTGAACGTCGGAGTAAAGCCCGTGCTTCAGCGCGTTGCGGCGGGAGTGCCGCTTGCCGCGACCGGTGCGCGGGCCGGTGGACTTACAGGAACTCTGCCGGCGCGCATCGGTCTGCGCCGGACTTGGATTTCTGGTTTGCATCGAAGTTCTCCTTCTCGATTTGGTTCTCGGGGCCAGGCTGACCCAGCCCCGGCAGGGGCGGCAGAAAGCAGCGCACGGCGTGAGCCGTGGGTTTGAGCGCCCACCCTCTCCACCATCCCCTCTCCCGCTAGCGGGAGAGGGGTGTCCGTCAACCGACGGACGGGGTGAGGGCCGCTCCACCCAGGGCTCACGCCCTGGGCTACCCTCTTTCGCCCCTGACGGGGCTCGGGCGCACGGGCGGTTCGCGAACCGCCCCTACGTCGAAAACCTCAAACCGCTCAACCACCCCCTGCCCCCTCCTGATCCCGGGAGGGGAATAGTGCTCAAATCTACTAGCGTATCAGGTTGGCCTGAGAAAGTGGATAAAGCTGCAACAGATGAGAATATTTATTTTTAGTGCCATGGAATCAAGGGGTTGGCGAGTCGAAAAAGTTTCACATTGTGAAATTTAGGGGTCAGACTGTGGCATTTTGACACATATATTCAGAAATCTGCATATAAGCCGGACGTAGGGGGACGGCTTGCCGTCCCCGCGTTTCCGCTGATCCCGACGAGGGTAGGGCAAGCCCTACCCCTACACCGCCCGGCGCCGACGAGGGTAGGGCAAGCCCTACCCCTACACCGCCCGGCGCCGAAAGGGCGCATCCTCTGGAGTTTTCGTTCAACCCAATGAACAACTCGCCTTTCCCGAGCCCGAAGCCGCTTGACTGACCGCGGCTTCCTCGACAATCGTATAGACACAGCGACTGGTGCAGGCCTGGGAGAGATCCCTCGCTCGGCACAGCGAAGTTCAGGACACAGGAGCCAACATATGATGGACAGAACCGGGAAAGAATCGGCCCTATTAATAGGCTGGGTATCCATGTTTCTTGCGGTGCTTGCCGTCTTGGTGATTTTTGCTCCAGGCGCACGGGCATCGGACACGGGGACGATCTCGGGCATCGTGACCGACCCCAGCGGTGCGGTTATCCCTGAAGCGACGGTGACGGCGTCGAACAAAAACACCGGAGTGAAGGAAACAACCACCACCGACACGCGTGGTTTTTATTCGTTCCCGTCACTGGCCATCGGCGAATATGAGATTCAGATCCAAAAGACGGGATTCGGAGGGTATCAGCAAACCGGCCTGGTGATCGACGTCAATAGCTCCTTGCGCGTCGATGCTACGCTGCAAGTGGGCGCCGTGGCGGCGGAGGTTACCGTCTCCAGCACCGCCTTGCACGTCGAGACCACGAGCACCCAGCAAGGTGAGGTGATTACCGGAACTCACATGACGAGCCTTCCCTTGGACGGCCGGAGCTACACGGACCTGCTGGCCCTTCAACCCGGGGTCGCACCGCAGGCCTCGGGCGAGTACATTACTTACACCAATTCCTCCACTTCGGTTTCCGGAGGGCTCAACGGAGGCGGGCTCTCAATTAACGGGCAACGGGAAACGGCCAACGGGTTCACGGTAAATGGCGCGGATGTGAACGAGTCCATTTACCAGCAGACCAGCGTCATCCCCAACCTCGACTCGATTGCGGAGTTTCGCATCCTGACGAGCAACTTCAACGCCGAGTACGGCAACTACAGCGGCGGGCAGATCATGGTGGCCACCAAGTCCGGCACCAACCAGATTCACGGAGATGGCTTCGAGTTTCTGCGCAACACCGACTTCGACGCCAGGAACTTCTACTCCTACAACCAGGTCAATCCCGTCACCAACGCGGAAATCCCCGGCTCGGCGATTGGCGCCTTCAAACAGAACCAGTTTGGCGGCACGGTCGGCGGGCCCATACGGCGCGACAAGATTTTCTTCTTCGCCGACTATCAGGGAACCCGCAACACGATCGGCCAGAATACCGGGCTGATCGCGGTGCCTTCGGTGGCGGATCGCAGCGGTGACCTGTCGGACAAAGCGAGTTCGTTTTATACGGTTGATCCGACCACGGGCCAAGTTACACCCTTCACCGTGAAAGGGCCAGCTTGGGCGCAAACTCTATCCACGGAACTCGGTTATCCGGTAAGCGCCAACGAGGCCTATTACATGCCGGGATGCACCAGTTCCGCCAATTGCGTGTTTCCCAACGCCATGATCCCGCAAGCCGCCTTCGCGAATCCCACCACCCACTTGCTGCAATACATCCCGCCACCGAATGACGGTCCGTACTTTTCTACTTCCGCCAACAATCAGACGCTTCGCGACGACAAAGGCGGCGGCCGACTCGACGCCAACACGCGCCTGGGCATGATTTCGGGGTATTACATGCTGGACGACTACAAGCTTGTGAGCCCCTACGCAACTTCCAGCCTTCCCGGATTTGCGGACCAGAACTCAGGCCGCGCGCAACTGATCGAACTGAGCGATACGAAGTCCTTTGGCGCTGCCTCGCTGAACGAGTTTCGCGCCAGTTTCATGCGCAATGCGATTTTCGAGGACAAACCGATTCCCGGGCAGGGGCTGGGCCCGTCTTTCAGCTCACAGGGCTATGTGGAAGGGTTTAACACCTTGGGCATCGGCGTGATTGCCCCACAATACGAAGGAGTGCTGCCCATCGGTCTCAACGAATTCGGCTTCGGCATCAGCGCCAACACCACGCTCCAGTTCGACAACATGTTCCAATTCCAGGATAATTTCAGCAAGGTGTTCGGCACGCACACGCTGAAATTGGGGGCAAACTTCCACTACAATCAAACGGGCCTCATCTGGCCGGACCTGACCAGCGACGGCAACTTCTATTTTAACGGCTCCGAGACGGGCAGCGACTGGGCCGACTTCCTGATCGGCGCTCCGGTTTTCTTTGCGCAAGGCGCGCCAAACGGATTCCCCAATCGCGGCCATTACTTCGGCGCCTACGTCCAGGACAGTTGGAGGGCAAGCAGGGACCTCACCTTGAATTACGGCTTGCGGTGGGACGTCAGCCAGTTCTGGTTCAACCCCCGCAATGAAGTTGACGCCATGATCCCGGGCGAGCAATCGGTCACCTTCCCCGGCGCTCCCACCGGCCTGCTATTTCCGGGCGATCCCGGGGTTCCCACCACCGTGGCGCCAACGGGCTACCACAATTTCGGCCCGCGCCTTGGCCTGGCGTATTCGCCCTCCGCAAGCAGCGGACTGCTGGCGAAGCTGACCGGCGGGCCGGGCAAGAGCAGCATTCGAATTGGCTGGGGCTTGTTCTATACCGCCATCGAGGACCTGAGTGTTCAGGTGCAAACGGATTATCCCTTTGGTCTCTACTACGTCAGTCCGCTTCCCCCGGAGTTTGCCACTCCCTACGTCGATCGCTCCTCGGGCCATAGCGAGGGCCAGCGCTTTCCCATCACGTTCCCGCCTCCGCCCAACCCTTCCCACCCGGATAACAACGTCAACTGGTCGCTGTTCGAACCCGTGGCAAGCAACCCCGTAGTCTATGGGGGCGACCGGCTTCCTTACTCCGAGGATTACTCGATCACGCTGCAACGGCAGTTTGGTTCCAACACCGTGGTTTCACTTGCCTATGTCGGCGCGCAAGGACATCGATTGATGACCGGTCTCGAGTCAAACCCCGGCAATCCCGCCTTGTGTCTCAGCGTCAGCCAGCCGAGTGAAGTCATGCCCGGAACAACTCCCTGCGGGCCTGGGCTGGAAAATGGCGTCTTCTCACCCGCCAACGGCGGCCCGGCCATCAATGGCACCCGCGAACCTTTTGGTCCGCTCTTCGCCAGCAATGCGTGGTACGACACGATGGGAAATTCCAACTACAATGCGTTGCAAGCATCCGTGCGCTTCACCTCCGGGCGCGGGGAATTCCTCGCGGGTTACACTTACAGCAAGGCGATGGATAACGCCTCGGGACTCGGCGACCAGGTCTATCCGTTTGACTACAAGCTCACTAAGGCGCTCTCCGCGTTCGATTTGACGAACAACTTCGTGGTCAGCTACTCCTACACGCTGCCTTTCGACCGGCTGACCGGGAAGAGCAGGCTGGCCAGCGGCTGGAAACTTTCGGGAATCACTCGTTTTGCTACAGGATTTCCGGTAACCCTCAACGAGCAGGACGACAACTCGCTGCTGGGCACCGGCACTTCCGGCATCGGCGGAGACGTGGATGTGCCGAATTTCACGCCCGGAAGCCTTAACCGCACCAATCCTCGCTCCGGACTTCCCTACTTCAACACCGCACTGTTTTCGACCGAAGCCCTTGGCCAGTTCGGCGACGCCAACCGCCGCTTCTTTCACGGGCCGGGCCTGAACAACTTCGACATGGCGTTGGTCAAGGACCTTCGGCTGACAGAAACGAAGAGCTTCGAATTCCGGGCTGAGTGGTTTAATATCTTCAATCACGCCCAATTCCAGACGCCGAATGGCGACATCAACAGTGGAGCCTTCGGGTTGGTAACCGGGGCGAATGCGGCGCGCATCGGGCAGTTGGCGGTGAAGTTTTACTTTTAGGGCCTGGTGTTAAGGACTTCAGCCTGCGCAGCGGGCGTCAGCGAGTAGCCCACGGCGTGAGCCGTGGGTCGCGAGGGCCCACCCTCACCCCCGTCCCCTCTCCCGCCGAGCGGGAGAGGGGTGCCGAAGGGGGGGTGAGGGCCATGTAACCCAGGGCTTACGCCCTGGGCTACTCTATGTCGCCCCTGGCGGGGCTGGCGCGACCTACTTCGCGAGTGACTGGGACGAGCAGCTAGTCAGGTGACAAAAATGAATATATCCGCCGCGCATTACGCGCGCTCGCTTTTCGCTATTCTTGTCGGAATCAGTCTTCTCAGCGTGGGTTCGGCGTTCGGGCAAGCATCGGGCGGGCCCGAGCCGCCGGGTTGGTTTGCCGGGGATGCGCACGTTCACCGAGGCGTCGGCTGCGGGCGCTCGAATGAGAAAGAAATGCTCACCCCGCAGCAACTCATGGACATGATGAAGGTGAATAACCTCGCGGTGATTTCCGTGCTGGCCGACGCGGGCAACGGCGAAATCAAGTACGCCGATCAGGACCTGGCGATGATCGACGGAAAGGACAATCCCGTTTCGACTCCCGAGCGCATCATCCATTGGGACGCGGAGTGGCATTACGATCCGGAAGGCGTGACGTTTGAGAGGAAGATGATCGGCGGGCACCTGATCCTTCTGGGCCTCAAGCACGGCGGCCAGCCCTTTGCGCAATACAACTACCCGATCTTTGATTGGGCCAAGAAGCAAGGCGCCATCGCCGGATTCGCCCACCTGCAGTACCTGCCTTTAGCATTCTACGGGCCGCCAGACGGCATTCCGACTTCCCTGGACTGCTGCGCGCCTCTCGAATATCCGGTCGAGACGGCGCTCGGGTCAGCCGCATTCCTGATGGAAGATGTGCACGGCAGCGATACCGCGTTGCAGGCGTATTACCGCATCCTCAATACCGGCTTTCGTCCGGGGCTCGTCGCCAGCACCGACTATTCGTGCAACTATAGCGAGCCGCTGGGGACGCTGTTGACCTACGTTCGCATCCCCGATGGCCACTTGACCTACGGGCAGTGGATCGATGGCCTGGCCAAAGGACGAACCGTGGTTTCGCGCAACGCCCACAACGAATTCCTGGATCTTAAAGTGAACGATTCGTCGCAGCCGGGCGATGAGATCCACCTGGAGGGAAACCAGCCCTTGCGGGTGCGGATCGAGTGGCGGTCGGTACGCAACGACCTGGGAAGAATCGAACTGGTCCAGAACGGCTCCGTGGTGGCCTGGAAGATGGCCGAGGTCGGTCCTGACTCGCCGGCGGTTTTCGAAACCACTCTCGCCTTCCGGCGCAGCGGTTGGCTCGCCGCAAGACGCATGGACTGGCAAAACGGCCATCGTTCGCATACGGGCGCCGTCTACGTCATCGTCAATAACGCGCCCATCCGGGCCAGCGCTTCGGATGCCCACTTCTTCGTAAGTTGGATCGATAATCTGCTCAAGCAAAGTTCACCGGAGGGCGAGTGGAGCAGCTTCTTCAGTAACGACCGCGAAGCTGCACAAGCGCGGTATCGGAAAGCGCGCGCCATCTTTTTGCAGAGAGAGATAGAGGCGCGACAACAGGGGAACTAGGGTTATGTCCCGGAAGTTCGTTGAATATGTCAGCCCGCCGAGCGGGCGTAAGCAAGTAGCCCACGGCGTAAGCCGTGGGTGCGCGAGGCCCTCCCTCTCCCCCGTCCTCTCTCCCGCTCAGGCGGGAGAGGGGTGCCGCAGGCGGGGAGAGGGCCGTTCAACCCAGGGCTGACGCCCTGGGCTACGCTCTTTCGCCCCTTCGGGGCTGAGGCGCGTGGCCGGACTTAGTCAACGCTTCCAGGACGGTAATCATGCCGAATCGAATGTGGTCCAGACAGAAATTGATCCGCGACGTTTTGCTGGGCGGAACAGTGCTCGCGGCGATCGTTGCGACCGCCTTGCTGCCCGCATCCGCGCAGGAAGTGTTCAACGGCCACAAGGTGATCCTGGATGCCCAGGGAAAGATTCTTCCCTGGCCCGCCCCAGCCGAAAAGGCCTACGACCATTTCCTTCGCTTGCGCTGGGACTTCATTAAGACGAAGGTCCCCAATTGCCCCGGGCCGCCGCCGCGATCGTCTTACCCGCAATATTATTTCTACTGCGCGTTCTGGGATAAGAACGGAGTCTTGGATCCGGACACGTGGATGAATGATGTGGCGGAGAAGATTCCGAATTGGTTCGAGTCGGCTCGCCTGTACTACGCCTACACGGGCGACGCCACCGTGATGGAAATCGACAAAAAGCTGATGGACTATACGCTGGCTCACGGCACCAGCCCGCCCAGCTTCGCGTGGCCGAACTTCCCTTATACGACCACCAACGCCGGAGACATGGATTTTCGCGGCTTTACGAACGGAAACCACTTCGCCCTGCATGAAACGCAAGTTGGATACGCGGGGGATATGGGGCTGGTTTATTACCGGATGTACCTCTATAGCGGCGACCAGCGTTTTCTGACCGCCGCTCTCAACGTGGCCAACACCCTGGCCCGTAAAGCGCGCACCGGCACAGCGACACAGTCGGTGTGGCCTGACCGGGTGATCATGGACAGCGGGAAAGTCACGGCAGAGTATGGAGCGCACCTGGTGGGCTGTTACATGTTATTCGATCAGTTAATCAGGGCAAAGCAGGGCGACGTGAAGGCCTACCGTGATGCTCGCGACAAAACCCGGGAGTTCCTCCGGCGCTATCCCTTGAAAACCGGCTATTGGGCCGACGGCCACACCGATAACGCAGTCAACAGTAATACGTATAAGAGTAATACCCCTGAAAGTAACTATACGTTGGCCTTGTTCGATTATCCCGACCTCGATCCTGACTGGCGGGCGGATGTGCCCAAGCTAATCAAGTGGACCGAGGAGTATTTTGTTTTTCGTTGCGCCCCCGGCGAGCCCGCAACGCAATGGGGCGCGAATATCGTAGGAGAGCAGGATTCTTTCCTGCCCAAGATGGACTACCAAACCGCGCGATACGCCGCCGAGTGCGCGCGGTGGTATGCGGTTTCCGGGGATGAAAGCTACAAGGAAAAGGCCTACCGCTCGTTGAACTGGGTAACCTATTGTAATAAGGCGGACGGGGAAGGCTTCGAGAGCCCTGTCAGTAAACACATCTCGAACTGGTGGTCGGATCTTTACGGGGAATGCCCGCGGATGTTTTACCCCGCCTTTGCAGGAGTTCCGGAATGGGGTCCGCCCGGGGCGAATCACATTCTGTATTCAGACGCAGTGCTCAAGGACGTGGCCTACGCGTCGAAGCAAGTCCAATACACAGCCACGCAGGGGCCGGGAACGGAATACCTCCGCTTGAACTTCCATGCCGCGAGCGTCACTCTTGCGGGCGCCCGACTCGCCTTACGACATGATCTGAGTTCGCAGGGGTACACCTGGAAGGACCTCGGGCATGGCGATTACGCCCTGAACATTAGAAGGGACAAGCCCGGCGCCGTGGTGATCCGATGAGGCCATTCGTGGCGCCCATCCAACCACCTACTCGATCATCCCGCTTTCATTTTCCGGTTTCCACAGTGAAGCCTCGGGTGTACAGTATCCCCGTTTGGATGCAAACATAACAATTCGCACTTGATGTGGTGCGGGCGTCTCGCCCGCTGTCGCGGGGGCGTCTCGCCCCCGCAAGGTCTCGAGGGCAGAGCCTGTCCTGAGCGAAGCGAGGTAACGCCCGCGCCAAAGCGGGCGAGACGCCCGCACCATAATTCTCGAATCTGAGGGAACAACTATGAAGGTCTCGTTTGCAGTGAAACATATCCCGATGTTTCTTGGCGCTCTGGCGGTACTTGGCTCCGTAAGCATCGCCTTCGCGCAGGAAGGCTACTTCCGGGCTGAGAATCGTGATGGCGTCTGGTGGATCATCGATCCGAGGGGCGCGCCCACGCTCACCGTGGGCGTGGACAACATCTCGTACGAATCCGACCAGGTCCGCGGCAGCGGTGCGTGCCCTTATTGCGAAACCCTCGAGAAGGTCTACCCCGACCGCAACGCCTGGGGACTGGAGGCGCTGGCCCGAATTCGCCAGTGGGGTTTTAACAGCATTGGCGCCTGGTCGGACCCCATTCTCTGGACCCACGGCGTTCCCTACACCGTGATCCTGGATATTGCCGCGCGGGCGGGAGCGAATTGGCAGGAAAGAAGACCGGCGGATTACTTCGATGCGCGGTTTGAGAAAGCCGCAGCCGACATTGCGGGAAAGGTCTGCCAGTCGCGGCGCTTCGATCACATGCTCCTGGGATACTTCAGCGACAACGAACTGCGCTGGGGACCGGACTGGGGCGGCAAGGAAACCATGCTCGAGATGTACTTGAAATTGCCGGCGGGCGCAACCGGGCGACGCAAGGCAGGCGATTTTCTGCGCGAACGCTATGCAAACGATATCGGAAAACTGAACCAGGCCTGGGGTGTGAGCGCGACGAGTTTTGACGACCTGCCCGAGCCCGGATCCACCGCCGCCTACAAATCCGACGCGGCGCAGTTTCTGGAAATCGCCGCCAACCGGTATTTCGAAGTGTGCGAGCAAGCCATTCACGCCGCCGACCCCAATCACCTCTACCTGGGGGCGCGATTTGCCGGCATGCCGCCGGAGACCGCTCTGCGCGGCGCTCACCACGCCGATGTGGTTTCGATCAACGTATACAGCTTTGATCCGCGCCCGACGGTGCAAGCTGTCTTCAAAACGACAGGGCGGCCGGTGATGATCGGAGAGTTTGCGTTTCGCGCCCAAAACTCCGGCCTTCCTAACACACAGGGCGCAGGGCCCAAAGTCCCAGATCAGGCCGCCCGTGCCAAAGCGTATGCCGATTACGTGTCGCAACTCGAAAGCCTCCCCGAGGCCGTCGGCTACCACTGGTTCGAGTGGGTCGATGAGCCCAAAGAAGGCCGGTTCGATGGTGAGAACTCGAACTACGGCTTGGTCGACATTCAAGACAAACCCTATCAGGAATTCATCGAGACCGTGAAGAAAGTGAACGCGAAGGCGGCGGAAATCCACCAGCACGCAGGGAAGAAGTGAAGCGGCTGCGTGGGGCGGCCACAAGGGCCGCCCCTACGAGTTGGACATTATTCCGAACGCAGGACCGTGAGCGGCTCGGTCCGCACCGCACGAAGTACAGGCGGCAACGCGGCCAGCAGCGCGGCAGCGAAAATCGCCAGTGCGGGCACTGCAAGCATGACGGGATCCGTCGCCTTTACTTGGTAGAGTAGCGATTCGATGTAACGCACCGCGGCCATGCCGAGTGCCAGGCCCGCGAGCGCTCCCGCCAAAACCGAAAAGCAGACCTCCGTGGTCACGTGACGGGCGATGTGCGCGGCGGGCGCGCCCAAGGCCATGCGAATGCCGATTTCGTGTCGGCGCTGGAGCACTGAGTAGTCGAGCACGCCGTACAAGCCCACACCGGCAAGCAACAGGGCGACGAGGCCAAAGAACAGCGCCAGGCGCGCCAGCAGGCGCTCGCGGAGGGTGTGCGACTCGTTGATTTCCCTCTGCGTGCGGATGTTGCTGACGCGGAATCCGGGCCGCGCGCGGGACACTTCCCGGCGCAGGATCGACGCCATCGCCATCGGATTCGGGCCGGACGTGCGCACGATGAAGATGCCGGAGTCCCGGGGCTTGAGTGCGCCTTTCGCGTCCACCGCTCGAAACGGGTAATACGCTTGGGGCAGGATCGGCCCGCGGATGTCCCGATAGCGGACGTCGCGCACGACGCCCACGACCTGGAAGGGGAACCGGCGGCCTTCATCGAGCAGCATCTCAAACGGCTTGCCCACAGGATTTTCGCCTCCAAAGAATACGTTGGCAAAAGTTTCGTTCACGATCGCGGCGCCAGGCTCAGAGTCGGTAGAGCAGAAATCGCGCCCCGCGATTAAGGGAATCCTCATCGTTTCCCTCCAGTCCGGCGAGACGCTCAGCAAATAAGCCAGCACGCTGTTAGAAGGGCCGCCGTTGATGGAAATGAAGTTGTTCCAGCTCCAGCCGCCCAGCAGCGTGGCGCTCGCCACCGCCGCATTTTCCACGCCCGGCACGGCGCGCAGGTGTTCGGCCACTTGCTCCCAGTTGTCGGGAGACTGTGGGTTCTCTGTAACCGTCTCAAGCGCGAGGACGCGTTCCGCAGAGAATCCGGTGGGTTGATGAGACAGCCGGTCGAACGTGGCCACAAACAGGCCCGCGACGAACAGCACCAAGAAACAGAAAGCCGTCTGTAGGCCAACGAGGGCGTGCAACAGGCGCCGCCGTGCGTGCGGGTCTTCTCCGCCTTTGAGCGCGCTCACCGGTTGGATGGCCGAGGCGCGCAGCGCCGGCGCAAGTCCGAAAAGAAGCGTTACCGCGACCGTCAGGATCAAACCGAATCCAAGCACACGCCAGTCCGCAGGAAGCAGCAGCCGCACGGGGTTGTCCGCGGGATTAAGCATCCTGACAATCAACGGTGCGGCCCACCAGGCGAATACGCCGCCGAGTGCGGCTGCGAGAAACGCAACCCAAGCGCTTTCCACCATTACCAACTGCACCAAGCGACGCCGCCCCGCGCCGATCGAAACGCGCAGCGCCATCTCGCGCGCCCGGGCCGCCGCCTGCGCCGTCATAAGATTGGCAACGTTTGCGCAAGCGATGAGCAAAACCAGCGCCACCAGCACCGCCAGAGCCGCGAGGGGACGGCGATAATCGCTCTGCAAATCGGAAATGCCCCCGGCGGCCGGTTCGAGCAATAGCTTCTGGTTAAGAAAGTTTTCGATCTCTTGTCTGGGCATGTTGGTAAAGGCTTTCGCCCTGTCCTCTTCAAAGGCCCGAGAGACCGCGCCTAGCTTGGCAGCAAGAGGTTCAAGGGCAACCCCGGGCTCTACCCGCGCCAGCGTTCGCATCCACGTCCAGTCGCTACGAGTGGCGCCGGGATGCATCATGGTGGGAATGAAGATGTCGGTCATCGTGCCGGGTTCGGTGCCGGTGAAGATTTCCGGGCCGACACCGATGATCTGGTAAAGGTTTTTGTCCATGCGAAACGTGCGCCCGATCACGTTGGGGTCCTTGCCGAAGTGGCGCGCCCAGTAATCGTAAGAAAGAACCGCGTAGGGATGCCCGCCGGGCTTCACATCGTCGCTCTCGGTGAAGAGCCGCCCCAGCGCGGGCCGCAATCCGAAGGAACCGAACATCCATCCCGAAACATATTGCAGGTACGCTTTCTCGATATCCCGTTCCGACCCGTAGGAAAGTTCGGTTCGATCTGAATAAGAGACGGCGATCAGTTCGGCTTGATCCTTCACCGCAGTGCGCATCAACTGGAAGTCAGGATACGCCCAACCATCGAACGTCTGGGGCTTGCCCTCGGGGCCGATACCCTGACGCGCCGGCGCGTAAAGCTGCTCCGGCGCCGCCACGGGCAGGGGCCGCAGCAGCAAAGCGTCGATCAGCCGGAACGCTCCCGTACAGGCCCCGATTCCGAGCGCCAGCGAGAGAGTTGCTGCCGCGGAGGCGGCCTTGTTCTTTTTGAGTTGCCGCCAGCCGAAGATGACGTCGGCGTGCAGCGAGTCGAGCCACGGGACAAGCCTGAAGTCACGGCTCTCTTCTCGCAGCCGCAGCGCGGCGCCGAACGCGCGACGCGCTTCGGCCGGGTCGCGACCCTGCGCGACAGCCTCTTCGATATGCGACTGGAGTTCTTCATCAATCTCGCGGCTAACACGGTCGTTGCGAAACACATTTGCGATCCGTGACCATAACGACATATCACACCGTCCTTAGAACGCGGTTTACGGCTGCCGTCACCGCCGCCCAGCGCGACTCTTCAGTTGCAAGTTGTTTCTTGCCTTCCGGCGTCAGTTCATAGAGGCGCGACCGGCGCCCGTTCTCTTTGGTGATCCATTCGGCGCGAATCCAACCGGCCTCCTCCATGCGGTGAAGAGCCGGGTAGAGGGAGCCTTCCTCCACTCGAAGCACTTCCCCGGACCTCGCGTGGATCGCCGTCATGATTGCGTAGCCGTGCAGGCGAGGCTGCCGCGAAAGGATTTTGAGCACCAGCAGATCGAGCGAGCCTTGCAGGGAATCGGGCTTAGGCATGTCCGAACCTCACACTACATAGACGTCTGAGTACTCAGAATGTTAGCAGGAAAATCGGCGAATGGGAATCCGTGGAAAAATCAGCGGCGATAAGAGCGGGTTCGCGCCAAGGCGAAAAGCACACCCAGGACGCAAAGAAAACAGACCACGTCGACTTTGCGCTACTTCGCGGCTTTGTCCGTCAGCCGACGGACGAGCTATTTTGGCTTTTTCACACCTTCTAGCTGGCAGGGGTTCGGGACAGCTAGCCAGCCAGCGGCGAGTCGGTGGACCCAGCCTCTGCGGTGGAGTTCTGGCGGATCACGCCAGTCTGGTCAGTATAGTAGTAGTTGTACCCTGTCGTCCCTGGGGTAATAGGGCCACCCGAAATCGAGTATGAGTAAATCCTACCCGATGTATCAGCGACACCCGCAGAATAGGTGAAGGTGTAACCGCTCTTTGAACTCTCTGTCGCACCAGCCGAACCTCCGGAGAGGATGCTGTCAATCAATCCCGCACCCGAGGGGACCGGAGTCGTCCCGGTGCTCGGGGGGCCCAAGTAACCCAAGGTCGGAGTGTAGCCGCCATAAGTCGAACTGTAGGTGGCTTCCGCGGTATTCATGACATGGAGCGATCCCACTGCCGAAGCCTGATTGGCTGCGGCCCGCGAGCGCATCAAGTTAGGGATGGCAATGGCTGCAATGACCAGGATGACTGCCACAACGATCAGCAACTCTATGAGTGAAAAGCCTCGTGGATTCTTGTTCATATGTCCACCTTGTTGCAATGAGAAGCAACGTATTGCATTAAGAGCGTAGAGCACTTTGGGTGCCACGCAGAATCTCAAAGCGCTTTTTCCTTGAGGATAAGAGGCGCGTTTTCAATGAGTTAAGATACAGGCAGGACTTAAGTCCAGGGTTCCCGGTTCAAGAGTACTGGACTCGCCAATTTCCGTCGAGACGCAGTGACAGAATATGTCATCAGGGTTTCCCCGACTTACGCTTGGGCTTCACCCCAAGCTGACAGCTTGACGCTGTGGTCGCTCCCGGAGGCCGAGCGGCACTTCGACCGCGCCGTGGCGATCCCCGAGAATCAGGGACGGTGCTGTGGTATGCTCTGCTTGATTGGCTGGTGAGTCGCAGGTCAGGTCGCCCACATTTGGGCTCTCCAACTTCGACGGCCAGCTTGCTACGCTGCACTGAGAATCGGACTTATCTACGAGGTGACACCGCGGTGAACAAGGTACAAGTACGATTTACGGATTTCTTTGCCCAGACGATCCAGCGAATGCGGGAGGACGGACTGTTGCTGGTGAGTACGGGCACGGACGGAAAACCCAATGTCATGACGATCGGCTGGGGAACCATCGGTTGCATCTGGTCCCGGCCTGTCTTTATCGTGTTGGTCAGGCCGTCGAGGTATACCTATAGCCGGCTCGAGCAGGTGAGCGATTTCACGGTGAACGTGCCCCCAAGGGAAATACCGGAGGCCGTAGGGATTTGCGGGACAGTTTCGGGGCGTGACCACAACAAGTTTGAAGAGGCGCATTTGACCCCGATTCCGAGCCGCGAGGTGCGATCACCCATTATCCAAGAGTGCGTGGTTCACTACGAGTGCAGGACGCTGCATCGCAACGATCTGGCGCCGGAGGCGTTGGCCCAGGCGGTGCGCGAGGAGTTCTATCCCAGCGGAGATTTCCACCGCGTCTATTTCGGAGAGATTGTGGCTGCCTACGCTGACGAAGATGCAAGCACGCGCTTGAGCGCGTCAAGCAGGGAACGGGGGATAGGGAATAGGGAATAGAGGGTCAGAGCGGCAAAGGGCTGATTGTAAACGAATCGGGAGAAGAGGTCCGGCAGGTGTGGTGCTGCTTCCAGCCTCCACACCTTAGCCCTCAACCTTTACCCATAACCACGCCGCTCACAAGGGGCAGAACCTATGCGCACGATTATCCGCACCGTACTTCTGATGGCTCTTGTTGTCTCGGCGTCGGGCTCTCTGGCAGGCCAGTTGCCGCAGGAGACGATGAATCGCATCGACGACATCGCAACCAAGGCATTGGCAGACACCGGGGCGCCCAGCGCCTCAATCGCGATCGTGAAAGACGGCCAGATCGCCTATGTTAAAGCTTACGGCCAGGCGCGTCTCGATCCGCCGACTTCCGCCACGCCCGAAATGCGATACAGTATTGGCTCCGTCAGCAAGCAATTCCTGGCTGGGGCAATCCTGCTGCTGGTTCAGGACGGCAAACTCTCGCTCGATGAGCACGTCGGGCGCTTCTTCCCGTCTTTGACGCGCTCAAGCGACATCACCATTCGCCAACTCCTGTCCCATACTTCCGGGTACGAAGATTACTACCCGTTGGATTATGTGGCTCCTTTTATGCAGCAACCCGTCACCCCGCAGGGCATCCTGGAACGGTTTGCGGGGAAGCCGCTGAATTTCGAGCCAGGGACCCAGTGGCAGTACAGCAACACCAACTTCGCCGTGGCCGGTCAGATACTCGAGAAGGTGACCGGCATGAAACTGATGGCTTTTCTGGAGAGCCGCATCTTTCGCCCGCTCGGCATGCAAAGCCCCATCGACCTGGATACGCATCCACTGACCAGTTCCGACGCAGGGGGCTACACCCGCTTCGGTTTGGGACCTCTTCACCCGGCCATGCCGGAAGCGCCGGGCTGGCTGTACGCGGCGGGTGAGCTCGCGATGACGGCACGCGACCTGGCACTTTGGGATCAATCGTTGATCGAGCGAAAACTGCTTCGCCCGGTCACGCTCGATGAAATGATCAAGCCGGCGCGGCTCAAAAACGGAGCGCCCGTAAACTATGCGCTGGGCGTGGGGATATCGAACGCCTCAGGACATCCGAGGCTGACACATGGCGGGGCGGTGTCAGGCTTCGTCAGTGACAACGCCGTGTGGCTTGACCAAGGCATTGCTGTCGCCGTCCTGACGAACCTGGACGGGTCAAGTGCCGCTGGATCCATCGTCAGCCAGATCGGAACATTGCTGGCGGGAGAGAAAGCAGACCCGCAAGCCGCTTCGTCCCTCGAGCAGGCACGGCAAATCTTCAGCGACCTTCAGCAAGGAAAAATCGACCGTTCGCTTCTGACCTCCGACGCCGATTCCTATTTCACTGCCCAAGTGCTAGCCGACGCTGCTTCAAGCTTGGGTCCCTTGGGAACTCCTTCCAGCTTCGAGCAAACCAACTTCGGATTGCGGGGCGGCATGACGTATCGGAACTTTCGCATTGCATTTGCGGGGGGAAAGTCATTGCATCTCTCGACGTTCGCCACGCCGGACAGCAAACTGGCGCAATACTTGATCCAATAAATTAACCACAGAGGCAGTGAGACACGGAGAAAGGCACCCGGAGTTCTCTGTGCCTCCGTGTCTCTGTGGTCAAAGGTGTTATCGCGTGAGTGCGGTCAATTCGTTGACGCGGCGGATCACCTCGGCGCGCTCCATCGTCTTGTATTTTTCGGGGAGGAGGCTCTTGCTGGTGCATTCCAAGACAGCCACCAGGTTCTGCAACTCAATTTCGGTGGGGTAGGAGGGGGGGACAAAGTCCTCCAAGGCTGCTTTCAAATCATCCACGTCTACCGTGACTTCATTCTCCAGCGCGCTCTTCATGAGGGCCCGAGTGAGTACCGCTTCGATATCGGCCCCGGACAAGGTTCCGGCGTGCTCGAGGAAGAACTTCTCGATCTCTTGGGAACCAATATCGATGCCGGTCTTCTTCTGCATGGCGCGCAGGAGCGCCAGGCGCTCCTCATCGGTATCCGGGTAGAAGAGGGCAATGTGTTCCTCGGCTCGTCCCTGGCGTTTAAGGTCGACCGGCAGCAAATCGGGACGGCACGTGAGGAGGAACCAGATGACCTTTCCGCGCAGCTCGGTGTTGCCCATAAACTGGGCGATCTGGGCGAAAACACGGTTCCCCACGCCACTGTCGCCGGAACTCGAGCGATCGCCCAACTGCGCATCCGCCTCGTCCACGATCACGGCAATTGGGCTCATGGCTTGGAGCAGGTTGAGCACCCTCTCGAGATTTCCTTCGGTGACACCCTGCCACATGCTGCGAAAGTTCTTCAGGATGACAGCGGGAATTCCAACCTCGCCCGCGAAGCAAGTGGTCAGAAAGGTCTTCCCGGTACCCACGGGCCCACAGATGACATAGCCCATAGGGAGGACGTCGGTTCTTCCGGCACGAATCGCGGCCGCCGCGTTTTGCAGCTTCTTCTTGGCCTGGTCGTTCCCTGCCACCAGCGAGAGATCGAAACGGCTCTGAATAAACTCCAGCAATCCCCCCGATTCCGCCTCGATCAATTCCTTTTTCCGCTTGGTAAGGAATTTGAGCGTCAAGGGTTGACTATTCTGCACCGCGTGGGAGATCAGAGTCTGCAGTTGCACGCGCTTCAGGCCCGCCGTCAGCTTGGCCAGCGTAGCGTCAGTCACTTCCGAACCGGAAGGCAGTGGCGTGCCGGCCAACTGCGACCGGATGAACTCAAGCCGATCAGCTTCGTCAGGCAAAGGAATGCCAATAGAAGCCACCGCAGGGTTTTGGACAATTCCCTGGTTCAAGTCAGTCTGAGTTTCTGCAATCAGGCAAAGGGTGACATCCGCCTTCAAGAACGCAGGATTCTGCGCCCAGCGCTTCAATATGACCAGGGCATTGCGGTCCTCCGCCGGCATCCCCGACACGTCGCCGGCGGGGGCGATGGTCTCTGCATAATCAATGATGAGCGCGATCTTCTTGCCTTCCGCGATGCGCAGCCGCAGGTAGTTATCAAGCAGGTTGAGCACCCCATCCGGGTTGCGGGGCAGTCCGGCGGCGTAATTGGTGCCATGATAACTGTCATAGCCGGTCAAGGCACGGAGGAAATCCGCTTGAGCTTCGGGTTGCGCGAAAGTGAGGCCGCCACCCCGATCGTAACTCAGGATCAGATCGCGGCGGGGGAAGAGCGCCTCGTTCAAGAAGCGCGGCAAGCTGAGGAACTGGGTCGCGCCTTCCCGCTTCACGGGCACATAGTCGCGCACGTTGCCGTAAAGTACGAACATGGCAAGCGTGCGAGAATAGTACTTCTCGGAGAGTTCCCTCGCCCAGGCAGGCAGCGATTCCAAGCGTGTAGAGTTCGGTGTGGGTGTAGTGGCCATGTTTAAGACTTCACCTAAGCCTGTCATTCCGAGCGCAGCGAGGAATCTCGCTCTGGATCTTTGCTTCGCGATCGCCGACAAGTCAGAGCAAGATTCCTCGCTCCGCTCGGAATGACATAAATGGTTCCTCTGGTTTCAATTCCGAACGCGCGAGTTGGGTACAGAACCGGAACTCGAAACGGATGAATCGGTCGGCAGCGGGCCAAAAGTTTCCTCGACTCCCGGCACCGCCATGTCGAAGACGGCCTCGACCTGCCGCACGGTTTCTTCGGTTTGCTCGACATCGCGAACCAGGTTATCCAATTGGTCGCTCACCTGCTGCGGATCGCGCATGGTCACGGACTGGTCGTTGATCAATTGCAGGACATCTTCGATCGCCGAGCACTGTGCCTGCACCACCTTCTGGTTGTCGCGAACCTTTTCGTATTTCTCCAGCCGCTTCCCCAGGATTTCGATTCGCTTGCGGTTGATCTCCTGCACCTGTGGGGGATCTGAATTCAACGTGTGCTGCAGATTGGCGATGTTCTGCTTGATGGGGTCAGGGTCGGTGGTCTGCAAGTACTCGCAGTGCTGGTAGTCGGCGTAGAGCAAGCGCAGGTAAGCTTCGAGAAGGCCCTGAAGCCTCTGCTCCATCTGCTCCAGAAACATCTGCGAGGTCGACGACAAGCGGCTGTAATTGGCGCGAATGCCGGCGCACAGGGAATCCAAGGAGGCGTAGCGAGTTCGAAGCTCGGGCGGCATTTCGTTGAACATCGTTCCGAGCTTCATCTCGCGCTGGCGCTTTTGCTCAGCGTACTTCCACGACCGCACCAAACGCCGGAAGGCGCTGCTGCGGGGCGCGAGGCTCAGATAGATCATCTCCAGGCCTGCCGCCAGGATCAACGGAAGTCCGGTCCCCGACAGCACGGCGAAAAGCGCGGCGCCCGCGAGCCCGATCCAGTTGTACTGCCATTTGAGCGCGGCCTTCACCAAGTCGGCCTGCTGTAAGCCAAGCTCGTCCGCCTGGCGCTTGACCATCCCTTCCACCATCGAACCGGCTTTTGCGGCCGTGCCCTGCTGGGGAGTTTTCTCCTCCGCCATCAAACACCCACCCGCACATGGCCCGTCCCCGGAGCGCGTCGGAGGCACGCCAGCACGTAATCCTGAAGATCGTGAAACTCTTTCGTCTGCTTCATCGCCGGATCTCGAGGACGACCGAGCGCCACCGGAACGTCCTCTACTATTGTACCGGGGCGGGCGCTAAGTATAAAGATTCGGTCAGCCAGGTAGACCGCTTCTTCCACGTCATGGGTCACAAACAGCACGGCGCATGCGGTCTCATCCCAGATGCGCAATAACAGGGCTTGCATGTCGCCGCGTGTCTGGGCATCCAGCGCGCCAAACGGTTCGTCCATCAAAATCACCTCGGGCCGGACCGCCAGAGTGCGTGCGATGGCAACTCGCTGCTGCATTCCGCCCGAGAGCCGGTCCGGGTAGGATTTCTCGAATCCCGAGAGGCCCACTGCTTCCACCAGTTTCGCCACGGTCTCTTTCTTTTGCACCGCGGGTGCACCTTGAATCGTCAGCCCATAGGCAATGTTGTCTGCGACGCTGAGCCAAGGGAAAGAGGTGTATTTCTGAAACACCATGCCCCGGTCGCGACCGGGCCCATCTACCGGCTTGCCGTTCACTTCGATCTTTCCGCTGTCAGGAAAATCCAGCCCCGCGATCAAGCGCAGAATGGTGGACTTGCCGCAGCCCGAGGGGCCGAGCAGCACCCTGAACTCGCCCAATTCCCGGCCTTCGGGAGAGCATGCGTCTTCGACTTCGAGGCTCACATCCCGCAGAGCTTCGATCCTTTCGCCTGCGGCGCCCAGAAAAGTCCGGCAGACTTTGTCGAGTTGGACTTTCACCTTGTTTGGCATCGTAACACCAAGTAGGCAGTCGGCAGTAAGCAGTCGGCAGTTGGCAGTCAATCTCTAAACAGGCGTGAATTTCTTCGGATCCTTGATCATACTGCTGAGCATCCTGCCGACTGCCTACTGCCGACTGCTTACTGCCGACTGCTTACTGTTCTTGGCCGTAGCGCCCGCGCCCACCGCTGCGAGGTGCTCAGCAGCCGGCCGCTGAACCTGGCGCCACGGAAATAAACGGTGCTCCAGAAACGTCAAAAACCAGCGAAATATGAAGGCCGCAAATCCGATGGCGATGATGCCTGCGTAGACCCTCTCGAAGTCCAGGACTTTACGCGCGGCTTCCACCATGTACCCCACACCGCGGCGGGCATTTACCATCTCGGCCAAAATAACGTATGTCCAACCAATGTCGTAGAGAATTCTGAACGACCCGAAGATCCCAGGGAAGGAGGCCCTGAAAATCAGCCATAGCACCTGGCCACGGTTGGCGCCCAAGGTGTAAGCCGTTTCGATCAGGCTGTCGTCGACGCGTTCCGCTTCCTCAACTACTACGGCCAGAAGGTAGAAGAACATTCCAAACCAGAGGAAGGCCACCTTCATGGTTTCTTCCATGCCAAATAACGCAATAAAAGCGGGCAGGAAAGCAGTGATGGGCATAGCGCGCATCGGGGCCGCCACAGGGTTTATAAGATGGTGAACCCAGCGGAAGCTGGCCATCAGCACGCCCAGCGGGATCGCGATGCACGCGCACCAGAAGAAGGCTTGGGCGATACGCCACCAACTCTGCACCACGTTGCCGAGCAGATTGTAATCCACCCAAAGTCGGCCGAAGGCGCGGATGACTCCGGCCGGGCGAGGCAGAGCAAAAGGCGGAAGGATGTCCCATTGAGTCAGGAGAAACCACGCAACGACAATCAGACCCCAGCTCAAAAAAGCTAGAGCCATCTTGGCGCGAGGTGACACGTCGCGGCGAATCTGGAAAAGCTTAGCCATTAAGAAATTCGAGGCCTTTCCTTCATGAGAGTTTGTGTGAAGA
>Ga0326727_10006070_pt1 | contig 33546 bp, 30 predicted proteins | sample MB2enrmetagenome_FD_207643 | JGI IMG/M metagenome (GOLD analysis project Ga0326727, IMG submission 207643) | Lab enriched peat soil microbial communities from McLean, Ithaca, NY, United States - MB29MY | ecosystem: Environmental > Terrestrial > Soil > Wetlands > Peat | place: USA: New York...
TTTGGCCCAATCCCTGGACAATGCCCCTTGGAAAGGAAACCAGAAATGAGCTCGTGACCAACGCAATCGCTTCTGTCTACGCTACTTACAGTAACCAGATTTACATCTTCCAAGTGCGGAATGTAAGCTGCTAAAGGCAAATAAAGGTAAAAAAAAATAAAAAAAATCGGTGCAAAAATGCACAACCAACCGAAGACAATGACCTGTGTTAATTCTTTTTTAGTCCAATTCTTGAGGGATTGTTGGCAAAAGGCTGCCCGGCTTCCGGACAACACCCGCTCAACATTCCTGGGCCACCCGGCGGAAGTGATAGCCGAGAATGGCGAACTCGATGGCGCGGCGGAATTGACTCGGCTGGCGCAACAGTGTTCCCAGGAAAAACCGCCAGTATGCCACCCGCCCGCGATACCAGACCCCCAGCAGCCACAACGATTTGACAAACGCCATGAAATCCGCCCGCGACAGGCGCAGCGACGGGGCGGAGCTCTTGTGATTTTGCATAAAGGTGCGCACCCGCTGGTAATAGACCTTTGGCTCGTAAAGCTTCTTCATCAGGTCGCGGTAGCCGGACTGGAGGAATTCGCGGTTGAGCCTGGGTTTGAAATTCAGCGCCGTGTCGGTGTTGTTGCCGCTGGTTTCCCCTTCCAGCCGGCCCTCCTTTTTCAGGCGGTTGTAAAGGCGCGTTTGCGGCAGGGCGGTCAGCAGGCCCACCATCGCCGTCACCACGCCGGAGCGCTGGATGAACTCGAACTGCCGCTTGAAAACATCGGACTTGTCGCTGTCAAAGCCGACGATGAATCCGCCCATGACCTCCAGCCCGCGCTGTTGCAACAGCCGCACCGCCTGCACCAGATCGCGCCCGCGATTCTGCAGCTTGCGGCATTCCTCCAGCGCCTCGACCGACGGCGATTCAATGCCGACAAACACCTTGGTAAAACCGGCTTCCACCATCAAAGCGCACAATTCCGCGTCGTCCGCCAGGTTGACCGACGCTTCGGTCAGAAACCCCATCTTCGCCCCCGTCCGCCGCCGCCAGGCCACCATTTCGCCCAGCAACTCCCGCGTGCGCGGTTTGTCCCCGATGAAATTGTCGTCCACGATGAAAACCATCTCCTTCCAGCCGCGCGCGCGCAGCGCCTCCAGCTCGGCGATCAGTTGGGCCGGCGGCTTGGTGCGCGGCACCCGGCCATTCATCACAATGATGTCGCAGAACTCGCAATTGAACGGGCAGCCGCGCGAAAACTGCACCGGCATCGTTACGTAATGCCGCAGGTCAATCAAATCCCAGCGCGGAACGGGCGTTTGCGCCAGGTCCGGCCAGCGCGGCGCCTTGTAAATGTGTTGCAGCCGGTTGTGGCGCAAATCTTCCACGACCAGCGGCATGGTTTCCTCCGCCTCGCCCAGGACGAAATGCCCAATCTCCGGGAAGGCCTCGTGTCCGGTCGTGAACAGGGGCCCGCCGGCGATGACCGGTCTGCCGTGCTCCCGGCACCGCGCCGCGATGCTCCGCACCGAATCCTTGTGGATGATCATCGCGCTGACCATCACCAAGTCCGCCCAGCGCAAATCGGCGTCCTTGAGGCGTTTGACGTTCAAGTCCACCAGCCGCAAATCCCATTCCGCGGGCAGCATGGCCGCCACCGTCAGCAAACCCAGCGGCGGGAACGAGGCCCGTTTGGAAACAAATCGCAGTACATGCTTGAAACTCCAGAACGTATCTGGGGTCTGCGGACTGATGAGAAGAATATTCATTGTGAACCCGGCGTTGCAATAACGCAGCACATCACACTAGCCCTCCCGACCATCCGCCACAAGCAACATTCGGCCTTGTGTTCGTTTGGGCTTTACATGGAGGCAGATTTTTCGTTTCCTTGTGTGCGTGACGGACGGTTAAAGCGCGCCGGAGATCGAACGGAAAAACGGTCGCGGCCCGCGAAAAAAATGAAACAACGACAACAGACGCCCAGCTTCACCACCACTCCAGCCATGCATCCATCTCCAACTTTTATGCACAGTTTTCTTTCAGTAATGAAACTCCCCGCTTTTGAATTCGTATTGACAGCCGTGCTGCTGGGCGTCGCGGCCCCGGCCGCCATGTCCCAGACGCCCGCCCCCAGTCCGGTCATCGCCGACGGCGCCCAGGTGGAAACAGCCGGCACCGGCTACGGCTTCACCGAAGGCTGCACCGCCGACAAGGACGGCAATGTCTTCTTCACCGATCAAAACCATGATCCGGGCGGCCAGATTCTGCGCTGGTCGGCCGAGGACAACAAAATCACTGTCTGGATGGAGCCAACCGGCCGGGCCAACGGCGAGCGTTTCGCACCCAATGGCGACCTGATCACCTGTTCGGACGAGCACAGCCAGCTCTGGCGCATCACCCCTGACAAAAAAGTGACCGTGCTGGTCAAGGATTACCAGGGCAAGCTGCTCAACGGCCCCAACGACGTGTGGGTGCTGCCCAACGGTGCCATGTACATCACCGATCCCTACTTCCACCGTCCCTGGTGGGGCCCGGAACATGCCACCGCGCAGCAGGACAAGAACTGCGTCTATTATCTGACTCCCGACGGCAAGACCCTGACGCGGGTGATAGATGATTTTGTGCTGCCCAACGGCATCGGCGGCACGCCCGACGGGAAGGTTCTTTATGCCGCCGACATGGGCGGGCGGAAGTTGTGGAAATATGACGTGCAGGCTGATGGCACGCTCACCAACAAGACCTACCTCTGCGACGCCGGTTCCGACGGCATGACAATGGATAATCAGGGCAATATCTATTGCACAGACCGCGGGGTCCGGGTGTTCGACAAGACGGGCAAGCAGATTGAGCGCATCCCCTCGCCCGGGGGCCAGCAACCGGCCAACATCGCCATTGGCGGCAAGGAACACAACATCCTGTTCATGGCCGCCCGCAAGAGTGTCTATACGCTGAAGTTGAAGGTGAAGAATTGGGACCAGAAATAACGATGTCCCCTCTCACTGCATTTTGCGCAAGTCGTTGATAATCAAGATGGCGACCCTAAGGGGAGTCGAACCCCTGCTACCGCCGTGAAAGGGCGATGTCCTAACCACTAGACGATAGGGTCACCGAAAGGTGTTCCAATATACGCCCCGCCCGGCCCTTGTCACGCCCATTTCTTCCATTTTTGCGATTTGAGCCGGCCGCGCGCAAACCGTCCACCAACAGCCACTGTTTAATGTTACGCAGTTTTCGCTTTTGCCGGCGGTGGTTTTGGGCTTCAATATGGAATGCACTTGGAAGAGATCGCCATCATTGGCGCCGGTCTTTTGGGCGGCTCGCTTGGGCTGGCCATCCGGGAGCGGCAAAAGGCGGTGAAGGTGCATGCGTTTGTCCGCCGGCCGGAGAGCGCGGACGAATGCCGGCGGCTGGGCGTGGCGCATTTTGCCACGCAAAACATGAAAGAGGCAGTGGAGCGGGCCGACCTGGTGATTCTCTGCACGCCGCTTTCCCAGATGCGCGAACTGGCGCTGGCCATGCGGCCTTTTTTGAAACCCGGCGCGCTCGTGACCGATGTCGGCAGCGTCAAGGCGGGCGTGGCCCAGGAACTCGAACCCCTCCTCCGCCAGGCCGGGGCGTCCTTTGTCGGCAGCCATCCCATGGCCGGCTCGGAAAAAACCGGCCTGGCCGCCGCCCGCGCCGATCTGTTCCTCAACGCCATTTGCCTGGTCACCCCCACGCCGCAATCGCCGGCGCGCGCGGTGGAGGCGGTGAAGAAATTTTGGAAGGCGCTGGGCGGACTGCCCGTGCAGTTGACACCGGAGATGCACGACGACCTGGTCAGCCGCTCCAGCCATCTGCCGCACGTGGTGGCGGCGGAACTGGCCAATTACGTGTTGAGTCCGGCCCATCCCAAGGAGCAGGCGCTGGTTTGCGCCAGCGGTTTTCGCGACACCACGCGCATCGCCGCCAGCTCGCCGGCCATGTGGCGCGACGTGGTGCTGGCCAACCGAAAAAATTTGTGCCGGGTTCTGGGCGTTTTCGTCGCCGACTTGCAGGAATTCCAACTCGCCCTGGAACGGGAGGACGTCCAGGCCATCGAGGAGTTTTTCACCAAGGCCCGCCAGCGCCGCGAACAATGGCGCGCCCACTGCGCCGCGATGTCGCCGGAGTGAGCGGGGAAAACAGAAGCGGGGATGGCGGAAAGACAACAAAGTGCCGGATGTTCAGGAGGACTAAGCGGCCGTTTTCGTTGTGTCGAAAACGCGCTTGCCGCGAAGCGGATTTTTTGGTAGAGTATATTGAATGAGCATGGTTGAGCTTGCCGTCAAAAAAGTCAGAGAATTGTCTGCTCCCCAGGCACGCAAATTGTTGGGCTGGCTGGAAACGCGGCAGTGCAATGGGATGGCGGCGAGACGGCATCCCCGGCCCTGGTGGCGCAAAGGCACCGCTCGCCAGCGCATGAAGAAGCTTAAGGCGTGGCATGACTCCGTTCGTGGAACGACCGATTGGGAACCGCCTCGAATGCCCGACGATCTGGTCAAACCGTTTCGGCTGTGAACTTCGTGCTGGACACGAATGCCGTCAGCGAGACGAGAAAGTCACGACCCAACGCCGGACTGCTCGACTGGATGTACGCGCAGGATTCCGCTCACCTTTTCATTACCACCATCTCATTGGGCGAGGTATGGCATGGCTTTCACTGTTTGCCGCCGGACCACGCCGACTATGAGAACATCAAGCAATTTGCGACCAACCTGACGCGAAAATATCGCGTGTTGAACTTTGATGCGCGCGCGGCGGCGATTTGGGGAGAACTGACCGCCAACGCGAGTGGCCCGTTGCCACTGCGCGATTCATTTATTGGCGCAATCGCCCGCTCCCGCGGCTGTCAGGTCGTGAGGCGCGACGTGGCGCCATTCGAGCGCATGGGCTGCAAAGTGCTCAACCCGTGGCAGTGAGGGCCTGGTTTTCCATGCGGGCAAACGAGGGCCGGCCCTGCCTTCCCGGCACACCGACATTCTTTGCGGACGGGCCATCTTCGGCATATCATCCGGCTGATGGGCATTCCTGAATTGATCGAGATGGTGCCTCTGGAAAAACCGGTCGTGGCGGAAGTCACCGTGCCGGGTTCCAAGAGCCTGACCAATCGCGCCCTGATCCTGGCGGCGCTCGCCGGCGGCGCGGTCACGCTGCGCGGCGCGCTCTGGAGCGAGGACACGCAGGTTATGTTTGATAGCCTGCGCCGCCTCGGCTTTCAGGCGGAGGCGCGGGAGGATTCGCGCGAATCGTGCAATCGCACGTTGTTCGTGCGCGGGCTGGGCGGCAAAATTCCCAACGCGGGAACGCCCGCCCGGCCGCTGGAGCTTTTTGTGGGCAACGCTGGAACGGCCGCGCGGTTTTTGGCCGCCCTGGTTTGCCTGGGCCGCGGCGTCTATCGCCTGGAGGGAACTCCCCGGATGGGCGAGCGGCCCCAGGCCGGTTTGTTCCAGGCCTTGCGCGAATTGGGCTATCGCGTGGATTCGCCGAACGACCGTTTGCCGGCGGTGATTTTTGGATCGGGGCCGCGCGAGAACGCCGCCTGCGCCGTGAGCACGGAGGAAAGTTCGCAGTTCGCCTCCGCCCTGGCCCTGTGCGCGGAGCGCGGCTTGTGGCGGGTCGCGCCGGCGGAAAAGAGCGCCGACCAGGAGCGTTATCTTGATATGACGTTCAAGCTGATCCGGTCGTTTCCCCGGGACGGCGGCGAATTTCAAGTGGAACCGGACGCCTCCAGCGCAAGTTATTTTTTGGCGGCGCAATGGCTGATGCAGCCGCCCAGCGCCATCACCGTCGCCTCCTTCCCCGTTTCCGGCTGGCAGATGGACGCCGCGTTTCCGAATTTTCTCCCGCTGCCCGCCGCGATTTCCCGGCGCACACAGCTTGGCGACAGCATCATGACGGCCATGGTGCTGGCGCCGTTTGCCATCCAGCCGGTCAAGTTCACACATCTGGAACGGCTGCGGGCACAGGAGTGCGAGCGGGTGGCGGCGATGCGCGCCGAATTGACCAAATGCGGCGTGAAGGCGGTGGAGCAGGGCGAAAGCCTGGAGATTTTCCCGGCGGCGGAAACTCTGCGCGGGGCGGAAATAGAGACCTGGCAGGATCATCGCATGGCGATGTGTTTCGCCATTCTGGGATTGAAAGTGACGGGCATCAGAATCAAAAATCCGGCGTGCGTGAAAAAAACATTCCCCAATTTTTTCCAAAAGCTGGCCGCGCCGCCGCCGGCGGGCCTGGGCGTCATTATTCTTGACGCCCGCGGGCGGCGGCCGCTGGCCGGTGACGCGTTGTTCGCCGGTTAGACAACAACTGAAAGACACTTGAACAAATCCAATATCGTCATCGCCATAGACGGCACGAGCGCGTCGGGCAAGAGCACCAACGCCAAACGGGTGGCGCGGGAGCTGGGCTATGTCTATGTGGACACGGGCGCGATGTATCGCACGCTGGCCTGGCACGCCTTGCAGCAAGGGGTGGACCCGCAGGACGCCAGGGCCGTGGCCGCGCTTTGCCGCAAGTGGAAAACTTCGCTGGAATGCGCCGACCGGCGGGTCATCCTGCGAGTCAACACTTATTTCCCGGAAAAGGAAATCCGCACTGCCGAAGTCAGCGCCGCCGTGCCGCACGTCGCCGCCGTGCCCGCCGTGCGCCAGTGGATGAAGGAGAAGCAGCGCGAATGCGCCCGGTTCGGCAATCTGGTGATGGAAGGGCGCGACATCGGGACGAATGTTTTTCCGGAAACGCCTTTCAAATTTTACCTCGACGCCTCCTTGCAGGAGCGCTCGCAACGGCGGGCGGCCGAGGGCGTGCGCGAGAACCTCGCCGCGCGCGACCGGCGTGACAGCCAACGCGCCGTCGCGCCGTTGATGGTGGCGCTGGGCGCCAAGGTGATCAACAATTCGCGCCTGACCTCCGACGAGACCAGCGCGCTCATTCTCAATGAAGTCAGGACGAAGCTGGCCGAACTGCCGTCCCGTCCGCCGCGATGAACCGGTGCTACAAAATCGGCTGGTATTTTTTTCGCGCCTTCTTCCGCTGCTATTTCCGCTGGCGCGTCTTCAATCCCGAGCGTGTGCCGATGTCCGGCCCGGTCATCCTGGCGTGCAACCACGCCAGTTTTATTGACCCGCCGCTGGCCGGGGCCGGATTGAGGCGACCCATCAATTATCTGGCCCGCGCCTCGCTGTTTCGTGTTCCGATACTGGCGGCCATCCTCCGTTCCTGGGAAGTGGTGGCGGTGGATCGCGACGGCGGAACGGGCGGCGGATTCAAGGCCATCCTGGAACGGCTGCAACGTGGCGGCATCATTCTTCTTTTCCCGGAAGGCACGCGCTCACCCGACGGCCAACTGCAAAAAGCCCGCAGCGGCATCGGCCTGGCGGTGATCAAATCCGCCGCGCCCGTCGTGCCCGTGCGCCTGTTCGGCACGTACGAGGCATACGGCCGGCGCAAGCACTGGCCCCGCCCGCTGCGGCCCCTGACTGTCAAGTATGGCCAGCCGATGGACTTCGCGGCCCTGCGCGCGGAAGCCAGGACCTGTCCCAAGCCGCGTGTCAAAGAGATTTACCAGCAAGTGGCCGACGAAATCATGGCCGCCATCGCCCGGCTCGAGCCGAAGGAGGATTGAATCCGTGTCTTGAAAATGGTTCTTCAATCCCAACGGGCTTGTCCTTGAGCACGGTAAAAATGTCCAAACTCCAGCGGCGCGCACGGAATGCGCGCCCTGCCTTTCCCGATAGAGGCAGGGCGGGCAGTCCACTGCCCGCCGTCACCTGCCGTAAAATTGTGGCGCTATGTGGAACTGGCTTGTGTGACTTTGCTGTTGACGAATGATCGGCGGCACTTGTTTTTCGTCGCGAGTCGGCCATACTGGCGAGATGGACAACTCGTCACTTTTGCTATGACACCGCGCTCTCTCAAAATACTTTCCGCAAGCACATGGGGCATTCTCTCGATTTGCGTGATCGTTTTCCTTTATCTCGCCATTACCATTCCCAATGTGATTTCCGAGAGCATCATCAACGACAAGGCCAAGAACGTATCGAGGATTCAATCTTCGACCGACTTGCACACGGTTCAACAGATTGCGACAATGCTGACACAAGAGGAGGCGTACATCAGCAGCTCCGCAAGGATGTTGCTGATTGTCGCGGTCATCACGCTATTACTGTGCGTCCTATGTTCCAGCGTCAGTTTGTTTCAAATACGACGACTGAGGAGCCAGTTTGGCCGGCAGGCAATGAAGCCGGGGAAAGAACCCAGCGGGAGTCAAGAAACCTGATTTGCCGTGGAATGCGCGCGATGTTTCGGTGTTTTTCGTTTCATGGCGCATTGTTGCCCAATGTTTCTATAATTGACTCTCGCAATGCGCGGATCATGGTCCGCGCCTGGGCGGCGTTGGTGCAGTACGGGGGCATGAGGACGATGACGTTGCCCACCGGGCGGGTCAGCACGCCGCGCCGGGCCATCGCGGCGCAGACACGGAGGCTGGCCTGTTCGCGCAACGGATATGGCTCGCGCGTCTTCCAATTCTTGACAAGCTCAACTCCCGCGACCAGTCCGACCTGGCGGATGTCGCCGACGTGTTCCAGCGGCCAGAGGGTCTTGAGTTCGTCCCGCAGGATTTTTTCCAGCGAGCGGCGGGCGGCGAGGCAGGCGGGCGATTCCAAGATTTCCAGGCTGGCCAGCGCCGCCGCGGCGCCCAGTTGATTTCCCGTGAAGCTGTGCCCGTGGAAAAAAGTTTTGAATTCGTCGTATTCGCCGAGAAAGGCCCCGAAGACTTCGCTGGTGGTGAGCGTGGCGGCCAGCGGCAGGTAGCCGCCGGTCAGCCCCTTGGCCAGCGCCGCGTAGTCGGGATGGACATTTTCCTGGTGACAGGCCAGCAGGCTGGTCGCGCCCGCGGCGGCGCGGCCCAGCGAAGTCATCACCTCGTCGGCAATCAGTGGCGCGCCGTGGCCACGGGCGATTTCCGCCACCCGGGCCAGCCAACCGGAAGGCTGCGGGATCATGCCGGCGGCGCCCTGGATGAGCGGCTCGAAAACAAATCCCGCGAACGGATCGCCCTTTTTTTTCCGCGCGGCGAATTTCTGCTCCACCTTGCCGACGCACTCCCAGTGGCAGCGCCTGTATTCGCGCGCGTCGGCCCGCTCCGGTTTGGCGCGGTTGAAGGGGCAGCGATAGCAGCAAGGCGACATGACTTTGTCGCTCTGGAAAAGCAGGCCGGCGTAGCTGCGATGGAACAGATCAATGTGGCCGAGGCTGACCGCGCCAATGGTGTCGCCGTGATAGGCGCTGTCCAGGCAGAGGAACTTCGGGTTGCGACTGCGCCCGGTGCGGAGGGCGAATTGGAAGGCCAGCTTGAGCGCCACCTCCATCGCAGTCGAACCGTCGTCGGAAAAGAAGACGCGGGCCAGGCGGGGCGCGGGCGCGGCGGCGCGGGAACGGCCGGCGGAAACGATGAGTTTTTTCGCGAGAAGCGAGGCGGGTTCGTTGGCCAGGCCGAGGGCGGAGGAATGGGCGATTTTTTTGAGTTGCCGGGCGATGGCGGCGTTGATTTTGGGATGGGCGTGGCCGTGGAGATTGGTCCAGATGGAGGAATTGGCGTCCAGATATTCGCGGCCGGCGGCGTCGCGGAGGACGGCGCCATGACCGTCAACGATAATGATTGGGGGCTGCCGCAGCCAGTCGCGCATCTGGGTGAACGGATGCCAGACGTAACGGTGATCGAGCCGGGCGAGGGCGGTTTGGGAGGAATTCAAGCGGGATGGCCGGGGTTCAAGGCCGCGTCGAGCGCGGCGAGCATCCGCGCGATGTCGGCCCCGGTGTGGGCGGCGCTGAGAGTCAAGCGCAGCCGGGCGGCGCCGCGCGCCACGGTGGGGAACCGGATGGCCGGAATAAAAACGCCCTGCTCCCGCAGCCGGAGCGCGATGTCCATGGCATGGTTTTCGTCTCCGATCATCACGGGAATGATGGCGGCGGCCTTGTGGCGCCGATCCGCCAGGGCCGTCCCCTTGGGGAGCAGCGCGCGATGGGCGGAGACGGCCGCCACGTTGGCCCAAAGCCGGCGGCATCGTTCTTCGCCGGCGGCGCTCTGCACGAAACTCACTCCAGCGGCGGCGGCGGCGGCGGCGGCCGGCACGGGCGCGGTGGAGAAGATGAAACTGCGGGCGCGGTTGATCAGGAAGTCAATCAGCGCGCGCGATCCGCAGATGTAACCTCCGGAAGAACCGAGCGCCTTTCCCAGCGTGCCCATTTGAATTTCCACCTTTTGCGCGATGCCCGATTCCTCGGCCAGACCGCGCCGCCGTTTGCCGTAAAGCCCGGTGGCATGGGCTTCATCCACCATCAGCCACGCGCCGTATTTTTCCTTGAGCTCGAACAATTCCCGCAAGGGGGCCTGGTCACCGTCCATGGAAAAAACGCTTTCCGTGACGATGAGGATGCGGGGACGTACCGGGTTTCCCGCGTCGGCGGCCTGTCGGCTGTCAGCCCAGCGGAGGAGTCTCTCCACGTTGTCGAGATCATTGTGGGCGAAGACGCGCAACTTGGCGCGGGAAAGCCGGGCGGCGTCCACGATGCAGGCGTGAACCAGCTTGTCCACGAGGATGAGGTCGTTGCTGTCAAGGATGGCGCCGATCACGCCCAGGGCGGTGGCGTAGCCGGAGGAAAAGGAGAGGGCGGCGGGCGCGCCTTTGAAGGCGGCGAGGGCCTCGTCCAGTTCGTGATGCGGGGCGAGCGAGCCGCACACCAGGCGCGAGGCGCCGGAGCCGGCCCCGTATTTTTCCACGGCGGCGGCGGCGGCGGCCTTGAGGACGGGGTCGTTGGCCAGGCCAAGGTAATCGTTGGAGGAAAAGTTGAGGAGTTCCTGGCCGTTGATCTGGATGCGGGCGCCCTGGGGGGAGTCCACGCGGCGCAATTCGCGATACAAACCCTGCTCGCGCAAATCCATCAAACGCGCGGCAAGATCCTCATCGAACGTCTTCATGGCCCAGAGAAATGACACAAGTGGCGGCGCTTTAAAAGATTTAATCGGTTGGACAGCCAATGTCCAACGCAGGGGATTAAGATTGGGAAGTTGAATAGTTATTCACATGGACAGGGGATGTCCATGCGGGTGGGACACGATGAGCGGAAAATGAAGGGAAGGTCTTATGTCGAAGAAAGAACAGTTCCTGGCCTTTGTGTGGGTGGGGGCGATGGCGCAGGACATCAGCACCCAAAGCAATGATTGCCGTCTGATCCTGCATATCGCGGCGCAAATACCGGAGGACCGAATCCCGGACAACGTGATGAACGCGGCCAAGGTCTTTCTGGCTTTCTGCAACGGGCTTTGTCAGCGGCCTCACGACTGGATGCTGGCCCGAAAGTGAAAGCGCCGCCGCCGGACGCCGCCGGCTGGACTTCAAAGGCAGTGGCGCCGCGTTGCAACGTCCCTGCCAATGTCGCGGCACTCAATGAGCGCCGCCAATTCCTGCGCGGCCCTATTGGCCGGGGGTGGGGAAAAGTTGCCGCATTTTGCGGCGCACTTCTTCGGTCATTTTGATGAGGGGCGGCCATTCGCGCTTGAAGCCTTCGCCGGGGAGTTTGCGGGTGGCGTCGAAACCCATTTTGGAGCCGACGGCGAATTCGCTGGTGGCGTGGTCCAGGACGTCGGCCGGGCCTCTGGTGAAAAGGGTGTCGCGCCGCGGATCGGTGGCGGCGCAAAGACGGAACAGGACTTCGCCGGTATTGTGGACGTTGACATCCTCGTCCACCACCACGATGTATTTGGTGAACATCATCTGGCCCATGCCCCAGAGGCCGTGCATGATTTTGAAGGCCTGCATGGGGTAGGTTTTTCTGATGCTGACAAAGACGAGGTTGTGAAAAACTCCTTCCGCCGGCAACGCCAAATCCACCAGTTCGGGAAAAGTCATCTTGAAGACGGGCAGAAATAGTTTGACGCTGGCGCCGCCGATGTAAAAATCCTCCATCGGCGGCATCCCTACGATAGTCGCCGGATAAACGGCGTCACGGCGATGGGTGATGGCGGTGAGGTGAAAGGCGGGATACAGATCGGCCAGGGAGTAATACCCGGTGTGATCGCCGAACGGCCCTTCCGCGCGCAACGGCTCCGCCGGGTCCACGTAACCTTCCAGCACCACGTCGGCGTCGGCGGGCACTTCCAGATCGTTTGTCAAGCATTGCACCAGTTCCACCGATTTCTTGCGCAGCCAGCCGGCCAGGACAAATTCGTCAAGCCCATCGGGCAGCGGCGCGGTGGCGGCGAAGGTGAAGACCGGATCGCCGCCGAGGAAAACGCTGACCGGCATGGGCCGGCCGGTGGGCAGGCTGCGGGCGGCGTGGCGCGCGCCCACCTTGTGCAACTGCCAGTGCATGCCGGTGGTCCGGCCGTCGTAAATCTGCATGCGGTACATGCCGACGTTGCGCCGGCCGGTGTCCGGGTCGCGCGTGACGACGCAGGGCAGGGTGATGAAACGGCCGGCGTCCAGCGGCCAGCACTTGAGGATCGGCAGGTCGAGCAAAGTGGGGCAACTGTCGTTGTGGCGGCGGTCTGTGACCTCCGCTGCTTCAGGCGCTTGGTCAAACCGCGTCACCACTTCTTGACAAGCCCCGCGCCCCACGGTTTTTGGCCGGGCATGGCGCAGTTCCAGGGCGGTGCCGAGGAGTTTCAGCGCCTCGCCGAAACTGGCGGGCGGCCTAGCCTGCACGAGAGCGCCCATTTCCGCGGCGGCGGCTTCCACGGAATCCGCCCCCAGGCTCATGGCCATGCGTTTTTCGGAGCCGAAGGCGTTGATGGCGAGCGGAAAGGGGGAAGGCCGGCCCTCGATGGTCGGTTTCTCGAAGAGCAGCGCCTTGCCGCCGCCGGGGGATTTCATCTGCCGATCCGCCAGCTCGGTGATTTCCAGCTCGGTCGCGACGGGTTCGGTGATGCGCTGGAGTTCCCCCGCTTTGTCCAGCGCGCGCAAAAAATCGGTGAAGGAAGAGAAGGCCATGCCATCATTTGCTCCCCGGCTTGACCGCCGGAATTTTGGCCAGATCGGGCGGCAATTTGTCCGGCTCGAAGGCTTCGACCTTCAAGGAAATCAAGCTGAAGGCGGGCACGCCAAAAGTGACCTCGCCATCGGAGCGGTCCACGATCATGGCCACGCCCAGGGCTGCGCCGCGGTGGGCGCGGACGATGTCCAGCGTTTCCCGCACGCGACCGCCCTTGGTGACAACGTCCTCGACGACGAGCATTTTTTCGCCGGGAGCGATGGTGAATCCGCGCCGCAGGACCAGTTTGCCGCCGTCATCCTTCTCCGAAAAAATAAAGCGCGCGCCCAACTGGCGGGCCACTTCCTGCCCGATGACCAGTCCGCCCAGCGCCGGGGAAATGACGGTGGCGGCGCCGAGCGGCCGGACTTTTTCGGCGAGCGCGGCCCCGATTTTTTCAACGATGGGCATCTGTTGCAGGGCCAGGGCGCATTGAAAAAAGACGCGGCTGTGCAAACCGCTGCGCAAAATGAAATGTCCTTCGAGCAACGCGCCCGTCTGGCGAAAAATCTGCAGAGCCTGGTCTTTGGTCATGTCACAGTTATAGAAGGCCGGGAGGAAAGGTTAAATCAAAAATTGCAGCGCGGTCGGCGGGGGCACCGACCACCACACGCGAGGGCGCGTATGCTCCCCAGACAGTCGTGCTCCCAAATTTCCTCGCTTCGCGGCGTGGAATTTCGGATGCTGCGCCGTGCCCAAATGGGTGAAATTCATCATCGGGATTGCGCTGCTGCCGGTGTGCCTGGCCACGGCCATGGCGGTGTGGCGGGAGATCGCGCAGACCAGCGACGGCGCGGACCGCGTCTGGCTCCCCATGCTGGCCGGCGTGGCGAGCTGGATCGTCGTTTTTCTGCTGCTGCCCAAGCCGATGTGGGTCTATGTGTTCGGGCATGAGTTGACGCACGCGGTCTGGACCTGGATTTTCGGCGGCAGCGTCAAAAAATTCAAGGCGGGCGCGGAGAGCGGGCACGTCGTGACGACGAAGAGCAACTTTCTCATCGTGCTCGCGCCCTATTTTTTCCCGCTTTATGCCGTGCTGCTGGTGCTGGTGTTCGTGGCGCTGTTTTTGGCGGGGGCTTGGCACAAGGCTTACGCGCCGTGGTTTCATTTGCTGCTCGGCGCGGCCTACGCCTTTCACGTCACGCTGACGTGGCACATTCTGCAGACACGCCAGACGGACATCACGAGCCAGGGTTATGTCTTTTCGGCGGCGGTGATTTTCCTGGGCAACGCCCTGGTGCTGCTGATCGGCGTGCCGCTGCTGATGAGGCACAGCCTGGTGGACGCGCTCACCCTCTGGCTGAAATGCAACGAGCAGGTCTTGCGGCGCCTGGCGCAGTGGCTGTAGCGCCGAGCCTGCGGCTCGAAATCGGCGCGCATCCCCCTTCGCCGGGGCTGCGGCGGACATGGCGCCGAGACTGCAACCATTGGAGCGGAAAATCATGTTTTTCTGCGGAGCAGGGTCGCGCTCTTGTAGCGGCCCGGAATGGAGGCCACGACGAGGTAATTCTGCCCGAGCCACGGGACAATTTTTTCGCCCAACTGGCCGGGAGCGCCGAACTGGAGGATGCCGTGCTCGCGCAGATCGCGCGTCATCAGAATCACGTAATCGGGCGGCGTGCGGGCCATTTGTTTGATATACAAATCCTCGTCGGAGTAATCATCGGGCAGGGGCCGGACATGGCGCGAGAGATAGTTGATCATCACGCCCTCCGGCAGGACTTGCAGCGTGGCCCGCGGCGGAACGGCGCGCAGTTGCCCGACCGCCCAGTTGACCAGCAGGCCGGTTTCATCCACCTCGGGATCAAAGGCGTAAAACCGGTCCCGGCCCCCGGCGACCGGCTGGGTTTGGTCGGCGCGGATCCGGGCCGATTGCGACGTGAAGCAGAAACACCCCGCCGCCAGCACGAGGAGGATTTGCAGCGCGGCCAGACGCCGGCCCAACCGGCCCGCGCCGGTCCAGCGCGGAATTTCCGAAACCATGACCGCCGCCGCCACCATGCCCGCCAGGGCGGCCTGGAAAAAACCAAAATGATCAATGCGCGCGCGCAAGATCATGCGGGCCAGCATCGCGCCGGCGAGCAGGACCAGCGCCAGCATCATGAGGGTGCGCCTTTCCGCGCGCCCGTTCCGCCGCCACTCGCCCCGCAACCGCGCCAGCACGATGGCCAGCGCGACGCCCATCAAGCCCGGCAGGCACGCGCCGGCGTAAGTGTCAATATGAAAAGAACGCACGACGGCCGCGGCGTTTTTCAGGTTGGGCTGGTAAAACCAGTCCGTGATGGGCCGGATTTGCAGGGCGCAGGCCGCGACCGCCGGCGTCAGCGCGAGGATCCAGCGCAACAACCGGGAGCGAAGCCGGTTGACCAGCCAGCAGGACGCCCAAATGATCCCGACCAGGGCGACGGCGCGGAAGGCGGCCTGCAATTCCCAGGCGGCATTGCGCCACGGGTGATCGAAGCCGGTGAAAGCCGGTTGGTAAATCAAACTGGCGCTTCTTTGGCGATCCAGCAGGACCAGCCACCAGGCCTGGCAGGAATCCACCAGCGCGGAGGGCCACGATTGGCCGCGCGCCAGCCAGACCGAACAGGCCAGGGTGGGAAGCGCGATTCCGGCGAGAAGGAAGGCGAATTCCCCGGCGCGCGGCGGTTGCAATTGCCGGCGGCGCACCATCCAGGCGGCAAAACCGAGAATGCCGCCCGCCAGCATAAATTCCGGTTTCAACACCGCCGCCACCCCGCCGCACAGGCCCAGCAAAAAGGCGGTCGCGCGGGAAGGTCTCCCGCACCAACGCACCGCGACAAAGGCCGTCGCCAACATCAGCAGGATGCCGTGGGTGGCTTCATTGGTGTAAGGCGTGGCGTAATTGTAATTGCCCACGCCGTTCAAAATCGAAAACGAGAAAACCGAAATGAACACGGCCAAAGCCGCGAAGGCGGCCAGCCTTCCCCACGCCGCGCGAAACGCCAGATAAGCCAGCGCCACAATCCCCCCGTACACCGCCAGATTGGCCGCGACCAGCACCATCATGCCCGGGCCAAAGCATTTGAACAGAAGGCCGTGGCAAAGCAGCGAAAGCGGCCCGTAATTCCAGGCAAAATCGTGGTACGGCGCCGTCCCCTGCGACACCCGCCATACGTCGTACCATTGCGCTCCAACGTCCACGATGGGGTCCGGCCATTTGCGCCAGGAAAGACTCAGAAAATGCGCCGCCAGGAAAGCCAGAACCAAAAGACCCGCCAATTCCCAACCCCCCGGCCTCGTCAACAAAGCCGGCCGGCCGACGCCAACGCTCCGTTCCGGTCTTGTGATCATAAAGAGAAAAATGCCCCGCCACTATACGTTCGTCGCGCCCTCCGCCGCCAGCAAATAGGCCAATGCGGCCAGTGCAATGCTGTCATGTTGTGTCTTGACCATGTGGTTCCTGGGTTTTTTGCGGCAATAATTTTTTTTTTTTTTACCTTCATTTGGTTTCATTTGCCTTCAGCAGCCTTTAGCAGCCTTCATTGGAACGGCTCCAAAAAGGGAGTTTTTGGCGGAAAGCGCCGGGTTGGCAGGGGGAGATTGATGGGGCAAAAAGGATAAATAAGACGCAGCGCGGCCAGCCGCAACCGAAGCAAACATGGAGATGGCCGTGCAGGATTGGAAAGGCCGGAGAGAAGTCAAAAAGATGGAGTCAGAAAGATGTTTATGACTCCATTTTTCTGACAGAAAGAAAGCCTTGAAAAGCGAAGGCACGGGTTTTCCGCAATACATGGATATTGAAGACCATGGCGCCGCGCGGCCAGCCGCAGCCAAGAATGAATTGCCGCAAGAGGACGCAGTGCGGCAAGCCGCAACCAATTTCCCCTTTTCCCGAGGCGCGCGCAGAGTCGCAGAGAGCGCGGAGAAAAAATCCTCGCGAAATTGCGCGATTCTGACCGATTGCAGAGCAAAGGAAAAACTCCATAAGTTCTTCTCTTTGAGTTCTTTGTGTTCTTTGCGGTAAAAATCTTCCTGGAAATGCGCGATTTCTTGCGATAGTGACGGACCGCACGCAGGCCTGGGACTGTTCCCCGTGCCGCGTGCTCCGGCGCCCGCGCCCGCTGGATCTGCGCGACGGCCCTGAAATGAGTTTCGCTGGCTCACGTAGCTTATTAGACCATAGTTTCTAATTTTTGTCAACCGGCTTTTTGGAGTTTTTTTGGAGGCCCTGCTTTTGCTGCGGGAAGGCCCAACGCGGGCAGTTCTGTTGAGGGACTCTGGAGGAGAGGTGTGGTCAAGAGAGCCAGGTCGCAATCCAGCAAAAGCGAAGCTGCCAGCTTAAGATCATCCTAAATTTGCCTGCAGTTTGACAAGAATTGTGAATTGACAGGACTTTGAAAGTGTGAGCAAATGGAGCCGTCTGATAGAATCGGGGCGTCCCGCCAAACAGAAGCGGGTTCTGCTGAAGAGCAACCCGCCGAGGGATAACGGGATGAGGCGACGAAATAAAAACGTCTCAACTTTTTGGGGAGGCCCAGAACCTCCCCGAAAACTCTTGGGAGACCTTTATTTAGAGCCACCACATGCCTTGAAAAACTTGGGCTTGGGGGCAGGAATCCCCAGGCTTTTTGGCACTTAAACGTGAATTGGAAAAGTCCATTTCACGCTGAACCAAGACACTCAAGCCAACTGGGTCTTGCATGTTGAACGAACTCGGAAAGCGCCGCGACTTCGCGGCGGGCCTGAAGCGGATTTCCGGCAGGCTGATCTTGCCCTTTAGACCGTCGCTACTGGCGTTAGCGGTGATGCTGCTCGCCCAGGCCGCGGCTTTTGCGGCACCAAAGTCTGCGGCGGATGCAGCCCGGCTAGGCTTGGCTTGGCGCAAGCTTCACCAAGCACCTTTGGGCGAGGCGCTTGGGCTGGAAGTAAAGGAGGTGGAAACATTCCGGGACGCGCAAGGGGAGCCGCTATATTACGTTGTATATTTAAATCCATCCGGCTTTCTGGTCGTGGCGGCTGACGACTTGGTTGAACCAGTCATCGCGTTTGTGGGTCGAGGCCGTTTTGACCCCTCGCCCAGCAATCCGCTGGGAGCGATCGTTGGCGCCGATGTGCCCGGCCGGATCAAACAGGCGAGGGCCGGCCCCGCCGCCGCTCCATCCAAAAGGTTTTTAGGTGCGCAGAACAAGTGGCAACAACTTCTGGGAGGGATGGTCAACTATTCGAATACGGCAGCGCCCGCGAACGGGATGTCCTCGGTTTCCGACTTGAGAATCGGGCCGCTGGTTCAAAGCACATGGAATCAAGGGACGGCCGGGGGTAATGGCTTGGCGTGCTTCAACTACTACACGCCGCCTTACGCTCCCGGAGCCCCGTCCAATTACGTTTGCGGTTGCGTGGCTACCGCGTTGGCGCAGGTGCTCCGCTACTTCGAATATCCCACGACCGGAGTCGGGGCAGGCGCAGTGTACACGAATAACGTGTTGGGTATTCTCGTCGGGCTCAGCCTCCGTGGCGGCGATGGGGCCGGTGGGCCTTATGATTGGAGCGACATGCCGCTTTCCGATTGGATGCCGACCGTTAGTCAATGCCAAGCGATCGGCGCGCTGACTTACGATGCAGCCATATCCATGGGAAGCAGCTTTGGACCGGGAGGGTCTGGCACCGGGGCCAATAATCCCCAGTTCGCTTTGGTTGACACCTTCATGTATGCCAACGCGATATGGGGAACGGCGTCGAACGCCTCCATATTTGATGCCGGGCTGGTTGCGATGGTGAATCCGAATTTGGACGCCCGCCTGCCAGTCATCGCGGCGCTGAACGGCCATGAAGTGGTCTGTGACGGATACGGGTACTATCTGGGCACGCTTTACCATCATATGAACATGGGGTGGGGAGGTGAGGCCAACGCCTGGTATGCCTTGCCCACGATTGACGCCACCCTCACGAACGTGTGTGGTTTTATTTATAACATTTTCACCAATGGCACGGGCGAAATTCTTAGTGGCCGTGTGACCATGGGCGGCGTTCCCCTGCCCAATGCCAGCGTGACGGCGGTGCGGACTGGCGGTGGAACATATGCTGCCACAACTGACACGAACGGAATTTATGCCTTGGTTCATATTCCCTCCGGCAGCGATTACCTGCTCACTGCGACTGCCAGCAATCTGCTCCCGGCCACCCGTATCGTCGCGACAGGAATATCAAGTCAATGTGCCACCAGCAGCGGAAATGTTTGGGGGGAGGATTTTGACCTTGTGCCGGGCGCGGTTCCTCCGATGATTACCGAACAACCCAGGAGTCAACCCTGTGTGGACCTCGGAGGCATCGCCAGTTTTGCTGTTTCAGCCGTCAGCAGCCAGCCTTTCAGCTACGAGTGGCAGTTCCATGGAACGAACTTGTCCGGAGCGACAAGTTCCAACCTCACCATTACCAACGTCCAGTTGGCCAATATGGGCTATTACTCAGTAGTAGTATCCAACTCGTACGGCGCAACGACAAGCAGTGTCGTGATCCTCTCAATAGCGGCTCCTGTGACCGTAGGCCAAGGTCCACCTGGCTTCATCGCCCGGTGTGTGCAAATAGACTATGAAGGGACAAACGCCCAATCCCTCGTGGACAGCGTCGCCACTATGGAAGCGAGGTTAGGCCCGGCAATCACCAACAATGTTGATGCCAATGGGATGTCCTCAGCCGGCTTGTTTGTGGACCCGCTCACGGGTCTGTATTGCGCCAACGTGGCCGATCTGACCGACTCGGACGCCAGCGGATGCTTCGTCGTCCCCGGATACATCAACATGAACATCGCAGGACCTGCGATGCAGTCGGGAGATTTTTATTCACCTGATGGAGTCACTGGCTGCCCGAAGAGCTTCTTCCCGGGAATTCCCGGCTACTCGCAGATCTGGCCCGGCACGTGTGAGTTTACCCTCTCTTACACCGCCTACGTCTATCTTCAGGCTGGCGAGACAGAATTCGGTGTCTTTAGCGAGGATGGGTTTCTCTTGACTATTTCCAGCGGAGCGAATCCAAACGATGCGTTCGACCGCTCCATTGTCGGCCAGTACGACGGGACGCAAAACAACGGGGGCGAGAACTTGATGTCGTTTAGCGTCCCAACAAACGGGGTTTATGCTCTGCGGTTGGATTACGAACATGGTTTCAATAGTGCCGATTGCGAGCTGTTCACGGTGGTCAACGGCGAAAAAATCCTGCTGAACGACACCAACAATCCCAACAGCCTGCTGGCTTATCCGACACCGGAAGTCTATGCCGAGCCTTATGCCGTTGTGGTTTCGCCTGCGCCAGGCCAGGGCGACGCCCCAAGGCAGATTATGGTAATCCTGCAAGACGGCGTGCCCAATTGTGTGAATACGAATTCGATTGTCTTGAAGCTCAACGGCGCAGCAGTCTCGCCGGCCATTTCCCAGACGCCGAGTTGCACACCCAACGGACAACCGCTGGGCTGCTTGACGACAATTGCCTACGCCTGGCCCGCCATCGCCGGTGCGGGGACGGGAGCCACGGCTGAATTGCTCTTTGCCGATGCCACAGGCAAACTCAACGGCCATTCCTGGAGCTTCACAACTGAACCGGATACGGTAATCGCCGCCAGCCTCAGCTCCACCAATTCGGGCTTTATCATTTATCCATGGCAGACGTGCGCGGGCGACCCGACCGATGTGGGCATCTGGACCGAGGAGCAGATCCTTGGTCTGAACGGGCCAAATATTGCCGTACTCACCAACTGGCCCAACAGCCAGAACGGGCAGTTGGAGAATGCCTTGCCTGGCCCTCAAGGTTGGTACTTTGTTTATACCAACACGATAAACTGGGACACGTGGGGACCCATAGACGACTACGTCGGCATCTTTACCTCCCCTGACGGAGTGGCAGGCTATCCCAAGCAGGAGTTCCCCGGAATCATCAGTGGAAGCTATAATGACGAAAGCAGTTTCACAAACGTGGATGGAAACTACTTGTCAATGCTCGTGGAAACTTGGCTTGATTTTCCTATGGCGGGCGCCTGGCAGATGGGAGCAGCAGGTGGCTGTAACTGGGTCAGCGTCAAGTCCGGCCAAGCTCCCGGTGATGTTTTCGGGCAGACCCTTTGTGACCTCGCATTGATTCAATCTGCGGGACTTTTTTCCTTTTACGTACCGCAGCCCGGGCTTTATCCCTTCCGCCTGATTTACTACGGAAACGGCGGGCCGGCTGCCTGTGAGTGGTTTAGTATCACGCCATCGGGTCAATTCGTCCTCATCAATGACTCGTCTCAGGGCACGAACGCCGTCTATGCGTACTTGACTGCAAACAACAGCCCTATTTACGTGTCGGGCGTCGTTCCGGTGAATGGCGCGACAAGCATTTGTCCCGATACGAACCTCACCGCCTATGTGGTGGATGGCAGTCTGGCGCAAGTTGCTTCGGTGCAAATGTGGATCAACGGCGTGCTCGCGCCTGTGGCCGTAAGCCGGAGCAACCAAGTGACTACCGCGACCGTGGCGAGCACAAATTGCGAGCCGCTTCTTCTGTCTGGGACCAACGTGGTCACGATTGCTTATGCCGACAACGCCTCGCCGCCCCATTCTTATACGAATTCATGGCAATTCAGTACGATCCCATTTTTTGTCCCCAGCCAGAGTGGCGCGGCTGTTGCCCCCCCGTCAGGGATGCTGGCGTGGTGGCCCGGGGAGTCCAATGCCCATGACGTGGCCGGCACCAACGACGGCACCCTTTACAATGGCGTCACCTTCGTGCCCGGCGTGGTAGGCCAGGCGTTCGCTTTCGACGGGGTTGCAGCCAAAGTTGATTTTGGAAATCAAATCGGCAACTTTGGCACCAACGACTTCACTGTAGAGTTTTGGATGAAGACGCTCTCCACGAGCTACCCCTGGACCGTCATCTTGGCCAAGCGGGATTATAGCGGTGGTTCCAGCAGCTTCTGGCACGTGGTTGATGCCTCCGGTTACCTCCAGGTCGAGTGGGAGGACAGCTCCGGCGACAACTACATGAGGTTCCAAGCCGGAGATACTCCCATTAGTGACGGCCTGTTTCACCATGTCGCGATCTGCCGCCAAGCCGAACAGGCGTTGGTTTACTTGGATGGTCTGCTGGTCGCATCCGCCGCCACCGCCGGCGTCACGTGCATATCGAATAGCGCGGATTGTGTCGCCGGGGCGGGAGGCATCCCTGATGATGCAGCCTTCGCTGTGAACCCTTGGCAGGGTGTGCTGGATGAAATCCGCGTCTACAATCGGGCCCTGACCGGCCCGGAAATCCAAGGCATCTTCCAAGGCGGCACCAACGGGATGTGTGCGATCGTGCCGTTGCAGTTCTCCGAGGCTCTCAGATGCAGCAAGGGCCAGGGTGTGGTCTTCAGCGCACCTCTCCGCAGCGGCCAGAGCTACCGGATACAGTCCAGCACGAATCTCAGTTCGACCAACTGGATCACGTGGACGAATTTCATCGCCGGGACTGCACCCATCTCTTGCTTTACCAACAACGCAGTAACGAACACTCCGCAGCAGTTCTTTCGAATCGTGACGCCGTGATGGGGCATGCAGAGTGAGACGCCGTCGAACCCTGGCGAACGACAATCGCGGGCGCCAGACGAACCAATCACGGCTCGACGGAATCCCGCCCTACCGGGTTGGCTTCCATCTTCACTGCCAGCCGTGCATGGAATCGTAGCGGAAGGTCATTTCCGAGGGGGTGTAGGCCTTGTACCATTTGACGTGGCTGTCGGTGAATAGGAGGTTCTGGCCGCCGCTGTGGACTTGCCAGCCTTCGGCCGGAGTTCCATTGGTCGCGCCGCCCACGCAATTCTGCGAGTAATCATCCTTGTCGGCGTCCGCCTCGCTGCCGGTCGTCCAGAGGGTGTCGCCGGAGAGTACCTGGGCGGCGGGGAATTGAATGAGCTTGGTGTCCACCGAGCCGAAACTGCCGTAGAAGATGTAGGCGGCCCGCGCGCCGTTGAAATAGCCGAACTGGGTCTGCAAGTTGGCCGGGCATTGGAAGATGTTGGTGCTTTTGGCGAAGGGAACAATTTGCTCCATCCAGCTCTGCTCGTGGGTGGCCGGATCGGTCTGGTCCCACAGTATGAGGCCGCCCGATTCTGGATAGAATCCATTGTTGTCGTCGGCGTACATGGTCATGGCCAGGCTGATCTGATGAAGATTGCCCGCGCATTTGGTTCTGAGGGACCACTGTTTGGCGCCGGCCAGGGCCGGCAGCAGGAGCGCCGCAAGGATGGCAATGATGGCGATGACCACGAGCAATTCGATGAGCGTGAACGCCCGCCGGAGGCGATAGGCCGGAATTTCAATTTCCCAAGCAATCATCGCGGCAAGGATGCAATGCAAATCCAGTCGTGTCAAAAGTTGTTGTGAAAACCGGCCCGCGGGGAGGGCATATTTTTTCGGGCGGTGGTTTCTTAATCCTAATCTTAATTCTAATCCCAATCGCTTCTCAGTCCTCAGAAGATTAAGATTAAGATTAGGAGTAAGATTAAGAGCGGAAGGGCTGCCATGAAAGGCAACCCGCCGGCGGCGGCGGGGCGGAAAGGAATTGCCGGAGCCGGGCGAAGCGGCAATAATGCGCCGCCATGCAAGATCCGAAAATCGCCGCCGCGCTCCTGAAAAAGCAGACCTCAATGCGCCCCGCGCTGGGGATGGTGCTGGGCAGCGGTTTTGAACACGCCCTGGGCGAGTTCGATCCGGCTTTTGAAATGGCCTACGGCCAGTTGCCCGGTTTCCCCACGGTCGGCGTGACGGGCCACGCGGGCAAGCTGGTGTTCGGGCACTTCGACCACATTCCCGTGGTGGTGCTGAAAGGGCGGGCGCACTATTACGAAGGTTACGACCTGGCGCGGGTGACGTTTCCGGTGCGGGTGCTGGCGGAGCTGGGGGTGCGGTCGTTACTGTTGACCAATGCGGCCGGGGCGATCAACCGGCTGTTCCGGTCGGGCGATTTCATGGTGCTGGAGGACCACATCAATTTCATGGGGGCCAATCCGTTGCGCGGCCCCGGGCTGGCCGGGCTGCCGCGCTTTGTGGATTTGACGGCGGTGTATGACCGCCGGCTGGTCAAGCTGGCGCAAAAGGCGGCCAAAGCGAGCAAGCTGCGCTCGCATTTGGGGGTGTATCTGGCGGTGTCCGGCCCCAACTATGAGACGCCGGCTGAGATTCGGGCGTTTCGGCGGCTGGGAGCGGACGCGGTGGGGATGAGCACGGTGCCGGAGGCGATTGTGGCGCGGCAATGCGGGCTGGCGGTGGCGGCGGTTTCGTGCATCGCCAATCTGGCGGGCGGGGAACTCAAGCCCGGCCAACTGGCGCATCAGGCCGTGCTGGCGATGGGGGAAAAGAAGAAGGACGCGGTGGCGAAGTTCCTCAAGGTTTTTGTCCAACTTTACGCGGGGCGGTGAGCATTCGGCCACGAGAGTATTTGCGGCGCCGGTTCCTGCTTCTTGGCAGATTCGCAAATCACAAGTTGCAAAGCCAACTCGTGACTGATGCAATGTGGTTTTCGTCCGTGAGATTCGCGGCGTTATCCAATCCACCTCGCTCCAACATCTCCCAAATCTCCGAAGCCATCTTCGCTTCAATGGCCGCGCCGATGAAGAACCTAAGGGGCTTGAGTTTTTGTTTGGCGAACGCTTCGTGAATTCGACTAAGCGACGAACGGGCTGTTTTCCAATGCTCGTCTGCCCCAGCGGGATCAATTCCGCCCTTGAGTTCGCCAAGCGCAATGTAAGCAGACGGTGTGTGGATAACATCGCGGGTCAATTCGTCGAACGAACAACTGAACAACGACAAGTCCACGTTGTTTTTCACCAGCGGCACGGTCAGGTTGTAGAGGAGCGTCCTGGATCCGTTTGCCGCGTTCCATGAGAGGCCCCGAAGCGACAATTCCACGTCAGAGTCATCGTCCGGCAGTTCTGCCCATGTCTTGCTGTCACTGCGGATCCAATGACATTTCTTTCCAGCCAGTTTCAGGCAGGCAAGAACGGCGCGTGTGAGTTTCCTCTGCGCCATCACGCCTCCGACGTTGCGCATCGAACCGCCGAGGGTATCCCCGCGAGTCAGCAGGAAACGAAATACCAATTCCTCCACAAAATTCGCGCCGGCAGGTTCAAGGTAGTTCTTGATCAGCCCATTGACAGCATCGCGTTTGTCGGAGTCCTGTAAATGGTTTGTTGCTTTGTCCGACACACCCGCCGCGGTAAGCAAACCAATCTGGATTTCGACAATGTTCAGCAAGTCAGCCGGAGTCCTGGCCTTGGCGGCGGCAGCTTTCAACGCTCTGGCCTCTGCCACGAACGGGGTCGCGCGACGATTCTTCTCCAGCGCAAGGGCAACAAAGCCCGCCCGCACAGCTTCGTAGCTTGTTTCAAGGCTTTTGCCTGATTTGAGGTGTTGCCGATATGGTTTTATCATGATCACTTTTTTCGCCAAAGATATACGCACTTGCGCAACGCATCGCGGCCATGCGCGCCCATTTGCTGGCTGCTGTTCCCCTTGCCATTCGGGAGAACCAGTATCTGTTCGACCGAGAAACCCAATTGCCCGGCGATCTCTGAAAGAATTATGTCCACTGAAATGCTGGCTCCGGCATATCGTACGTTGTCGTTCACCATGATGAGCGGCGCACCCTGTTTCAATACCCGGCCCAGCTCATAAATGACACAAGCCATCTCGTAAAAATACCCGCGCACCATGCGTGGAATCCCGTTGTTGTTGAGGAGATCCAGTTTCTTTTGTGAATCCAGGTAAGAAAGGATGTTTTGTAGCAAGATCTGGTTGTCAGCGGCGGCGATGGCCGGTTTCCAATCAGGATTCAACTTTAAGAGGTCTTTGGCGCGATTTTCAACCGTGCAACTCAACATTTCCTGCCGCAGTTTTGCCAAACCACTTTCGTCAACGCCCAGCAATGCGAGTTCCAGCGCGTAAGTGCGCGTGTAATCGTAACGGTTGCAATAAGGCGGAGAAGTAATCAGGCAATCGTAAAATCCAGCTTTTAGCTTTGGCAAAATGTCGAGACACGAACCGCCGTGCAATTTGACGTCCGCTTTCTTGAGAGTCCCGGCGAATAAATCTTCAGGAAGCTCCCCGGCCCGCAAGTCGTCAACTATTTGGCGCAGCTTATGAATAATGGCCGTTTCAAAATCCAAAATCTTGCCTTTGTCGAAAATCTTCTTCCCCTGTCGTCTGCCTGAACGGTAATCCCATCGCAAATACTGGCCGTCCTTTCGCGTATAGCTGATATTCTCCAGAATACAAAGCAGCGCAAAAAGCAAAACCGCCTTGACCCGTTGGCTTTCTCGCTCCGATGCCGCAAGGAATCGCCCCATCGCGTCAAGCGTTTCCGGCGGATACGCGCCACGTGTAATCCTCAATTCACTTATCGGCTCCGGGGTCTTGCAGTTTTGCCACGGATGCTCCTCCCGCCATAACGCAAGCCGTGCTATATCGGCATCTTTCAAATCCCAATCAATCAGTTGTTTGGTCGCTATGATCGTTCGGCCAATGGGGAGAAGTTCGATGCCCTCGGCTTTCATACCGCGTCCACCCGCCACAAACAACGCCGTTCCACTCCCTGCAAACGGATCAAGCAAAATTCCCTTCGTAATTCGATGCTTGTTTAATAAATGCTCAATCAGTCCGGCGGAGAACGCCTCTTTATATTTGAACCACCGATAGACGGCTCTTCCCTTGTTGGCTTGAAAGCTCACCAAGGCCCGCGTGAGCGAATTGTCAACAAACAATTTGGCTGCCCAACGTGTTTCAGCTTCGGAATTTAATCTTTCAATGCGGGCCAATTCTTCCGATGTTTCAAGCGCTGGGGCCACCTCAACAAGTGGAGACTCCAATTCCAAGCCGGGAGGCGTTGCTACGTCGAGCGCAATGGTAGCATGCGTGCGGTAAGCCGCCGCATCTTCGTGAAGAAAACTGTTTCCGCCTCTTCTGTCTTCGCCATTCGCCTTTGGAAAACCAGTTTCTTTCTTTTCCTTGTGCGGCGGAGAATAGATTGCGATCTTATTTTGAACTCTCTTCTTCGCCATCTTCTGTCGGTCGCGTTTCATCTCTTAGTTCGGACTCGCCGGGATGGATTCGGCGGCATCCACCTGAAGGTTGGCGTCGAAGACCAGTTTGGCGGGGGTCACTTCCTGGGAGGCGGCCAGGGTGGTCTGATGATGGGCGGCGACGGCCTCGACGATGGCCAGGTCCAGCCCCCACAGGCCGAGCAGACAGGCCCCCACTTCGGCGTGGGAATAGCCCAGGACCTGCATCTCCGTCTGCCAAAGCGGCTGCGCTTGTTTCCTGGCCAGGGCGAGTATCCCGGCATAGACGTCGGGGGAATTGGCCGCCAGCATGAGTTTGCCAACGTCGTGGAGCAGGCCGGCGATGAAGACCAATTCGATGATGGCGGCCTTAGCGCGGCGCTCCCTGGCCAGTTGTTCCGCGGCCTGCGCCACGGCCATGGCGTGTTTCCATTCCGCCGCCGGACTGAACCCGCGGCACATTTTCTCGTCCGCCAACGAAAAGGCCCAGGCGGACACCACCAGGGATTGAAGCCGGACGGCGCCCACCAGGGAGATGGCGTCTGGTATGGAGTGAATGGGTTGGGACAAACCCAGGGCGGCGGAGTTGACCAGTTTCAGAAGGTGCGCGCTCAGGCCGACGTCCTGAGCCACCAGGCGCGCGACGCGGTCGAGATCAAATTGCGGGTCCCGCAGGGCTTCGACGACGCGGCGATGGGTATCAGGCAGGCTGGGAATGGAGCGAAGGCGTGGCAGGATCAGGCGAAACTCCGGTTTGGCCAGCCATTGGTTGACCAACACGGCGCGTTCAATCCGGTCGGCCCAGGTTTCGGGGGATTCTTCGTCCCGCAAGATGGCGGGGGGAAATCCTTCGAGGGAGCGATAAGAAGCGTCGTCCCGTGGGGAGCAAACGACGAAGCGGCAGCAAGAAGGACATTGCTCCTCCAGCAGGCGAAGGGTGGTTCTGACGAGGGCGACTTTTTCGGAGTAGAAAATGATGCCGTCCATGCGGCCGGCCTTGATCACGTCGGCCAGCTCCTGGCCCTGGTAATAACCGGGGATCAACGAGCGGCGGAATTTGGGGAGGCGGGATTCGACGTGATGGCGCTGCTCCGGGGTTTCCGCCCAGAGGCACAAGCGCATGGGGTCGGCGGATTCTTTTGGGCTCATGTCGTTACAAGGCGTGGTTCAGGCGTTGATTGTCTTCCAATTTCGGCCTGGCTAATAGTGGGCATCATTGGGCTGGCAGGGCAAGAGAAAACGGCATTTTCCTTCCCTTTGCCGGCGCGCGGGGTAATTTTTCCCCGGTATGAAGCTTGAATTTGATTCGATTGAATCGGTGGTGGACGACTTGCGCAAGGGGCGCATGGTCGTGGTGGTGGACGACGCGGACCGGGAAAATGAAGGCGACTTGATCGTGGCGGCGGAATGCGTCACCCCGGCGGCGATCAATTTCATGGCCAAGCACGGGCGCGGGCTGATTTGCGTGCCCACCACTTACGAACGGCTCAAGCAGTTGGGCATCGAGCAAATGGTGACGCAAAGCGCCGACAATTTCCGCACCGATTTCCAGGTCAGTGTGGACGCCGCCAAAGGCATCACCACCGGCATCAGCGCGGCGGACCGCGCCCGCACCATCCAAGTGATGGCCAGCCCCACGGCGGTGCCGAACGATTTGGTCCAGCCGGGCCACGTCTTCCCGCTGCGGGCCAAACCGGGCGGCGTCTTGCAACGGGCCGGCCACACCGAGGCCACGGTGGATTTGGTCAAGCTGGCCGGGGCGCGGCCCATGGGCGTCTGCTGCGAAATCATGAGCGACGACGGCTCCATGGCGCGATTGCCGGAATTGAAAGAATTCGCCCGCGCCCACAAGCTGAAAATCTGCACCGTGGCGGACCTGATCCAGTACCGGCGCACGCGGGAGAAACTGGTGCAACACCTGGAAGTGGTGAAATTGCCGACGGCCTACGGCGATTTTGATTTGCATTTATATGTTTCCCAGACCGACGGCCAGCATCATCTGGCGCTGGTCTGCGGCCAGGTGGCGGGGAAGAAGAACGTGCTGGTGCGGGTGCATAGCGAATGTCTGACCGGCGATGTCTTCGGCTCGCGGCGCTGCGATTGCGGGCCGCAATTGCACCAGGCCATGCGGCAGATCGCCGAGGCCGGATGCGGGGTGATTGTGTATATGCGACAGGAGGGCCGGGGCATCGGGCTGGCCTCCAAGATCAAGGCTTACAAGTTGCAGGAGCGCGGTTACGACACGGTGGAGGCCAACCTCAAACTGGGCTACGGACAGGACCTGCGCGAGTACGGATTGGGCGCGCAAATCCTGGCCGACCTGGGACTGAAAACCATCTGCCTGCTGACCAACAATCCCAAAAAAGTCGTCGGCTTGGAAGGTTACGGGCTGGAGATCACCAAGCAGCTTCCCATCAAAGCGGGCGCCAACCGCCACAATCGAAAATACCTCCGCACCAAACGGGAAAAAATGGGGCATTTATTGTGAGTTGATTATTCATGTTGACACCAATCAAAACCAAAAAATGGAACGCGCGGGAGAGCGCGTTTGCCATCGTCGCCTCGCGCTACAACGCCCGCTACGTGGACGGGATGCTGGTGGCGGCGGTGCGCGAACTGAAACGGGCGCGCGCGGAAACAATCAAGGTCGTGCGCGTGCCGGGCGCGTATGAGATTCCGGTGGTGGTGGCGCGGTTGTTGCAGGGGCGGGCGTGGGCCGGGATCATCTGCCTGGGCGTGATCATCCGCGGCGAGACGGTCCACGCGCAACAGATCGGCGATGCGGTGAGCGGGTCGCTGGCTCAGTTGCAACTCCAGCACGTGGCGCCAGTGATCCACGAAGTTCTGCTGCTGGAAAACGAGGCGCAGGCGCGGGCGCGATGCCTGGGCAAAACCCACAATCGCGGCGCCGAAGCGGCGCAAACCGCGCTGGCCATGGCCCGCGTCATGGAGTCGTTGGAATAGGGCATGTCTGGAGTTCGCAATTGACTTCCGGGCGGGACTCCTTGCCTTGACTCCATGAGCACGGTTGTGACAGACGACGGCAAAATCAGCATCCCAAAGGATGTGCGCGAGGCGCTTGGACTTGCGCCGGGGACTGTGCTCGAAGTGCAAAGTCAGGCGGGCACTCTTGTTGCGTGGAAAAAGGTCGAGCCGGATGTGTTTGAGAAGTGGCGCGGTCGCGGCCAACTGCCCGCCGGAACCGATGCCGATGATTATTTGCGGCTGATTCGCGATGGTGACCGCCGTTGACACGTCCGTTCTGCTTGATGTCCTGGTTTGATTATTTCAAGCATTTGCAACTCTGGGACCCCGGCTCCTGTTCATGATCTGGAGGCGCGGCTATTGCAGGTGTCTTGTGACCCACAATCTCAGGGATTTCCGGGGAGTGGAGAAATTTGGAATCGAAGCGGTTGCACCGTCCGAGTTCCTCAAATTGATAATGAAAACGGCATGAGCACACTGACCATTCAATTGCCGGAAAGTCTGGCCCGACAGCTCCAGGAATGCGCAGCCAAAGAAGGTCTGACCCTGGACCAATTGCTGTCCTCCGCCGCGGCGGAGAAGTTGAGTGCGCTGATGACGCTGGAACATCTGCGCCAGCGCGCTCTGCGGGCCAAGCGTGAGGATTTCGCCGCCTTCTTGGACGGCTCGCCGGACGTCCCGCCCCTGGCCGGAGACGAATTATAATTGTGGTTCGTCGAACACAGCGTCGGGCAAGCGGAAATGTCTGCGCACGCCTCAAACTGCTTGAACGAGGACAGGACGATAACCAAGCGGGCTTTCATGTTAAGATGAGAGGGAAGTGCGGCCCGCACAATCAGGCACTTATGCGAATAGCAAAACCCACTGGCTGCCAGTACTATTGCCAGTTAAAAAGATGAAGGCCTGCTACATGTGCAAGGCACCAGCCACCGGACGCGAACACGTTCCTCCCCAATGCATCTTCCCGGAAGACGCGCAGTATCGAAAGGACCTGATCACCGTTCCCAGTTGTCCCGAGCATAATCTTGGAAAAAGTATGGGCGATGAATATATGAAGTTCATTGTCTTATGTAGTGGAGGAACCAATGAATTGGTTAACCCTGCCTTCGGGAGCGTTATCCGCAGTTTTGTTCGCCGGCCTGATTTACTCCCAAAATTCACGCTAAACCTTCGAGAGGTTTCGATCGGTGGGCAGGAAACGGCGCAAATCACGTTGGACTATCCTCGTTTCCAAACTTGGATTGAATCCATCGTTCGCGGTCTTTTCTTTCACAAAACGGAAGGCAAATGCAAATTATTGGGTGACGTTTTTTCCGGGATTTTTTGGGAGCAAACGCTCGGAGATGACGATTTCAAAGAAAGGTGCCGCGAAGCTATTCGCAAGGCGCGAATCCCTGAGAATTATGAGGGGGCAAATCCGAGAGTTTTTCAGTATGCCTTCGATCGCCGGACACTCGGCAAAACCTCAATGTGCCGATTGCGTTTTTATGAAGGCGACCCTATTTGGATAACATGGAAAAATGTCAATGTTCATGAAACCTAATCCCTTTCTCGAGTTATTAGATTTCGATCTTTGCAAGTCGGGGGCGGAGCGCTTTGTTTAAGCGAACCATCGCGTCAATCATGTTATCTTGGAGCGCGGGCCATGAATCCGCTGTGGACAATCCACCATTCGTGAAACGCCGTCGGATGCGTGAGGCTCGTTTGTCATCAAGCCTTTCCCATTCCAACTGACCACCGACTTCTTGCTCAATCTCTGCCTTTTCCTCCAAAAGTGCATCGAATATTACTTTATTGCCTCGGCCAGTATCGTGATCGTGGTCAATATAAAGTTCTGCCGTCCCGCTGTCCATGAGGATAGCGTACGAAAACACAACTCCTGCTTTGCCCGCTCCCGTTGCTATCCAATGCTCTTTCCCGGGTGAAATGTTCGCGAAAAGTGGCGTTTTATCTTTGCTACGCTCCAGCAAACTTTTCCAAAACTCCAACCTCTTGAAATGCCGCTCGGCCCATTCTTTTTTAACTTCGCCAATTTCCTTAATCTGTTTATCGGGCTTTGCGAGCACACTAAAGAGTGGAGAGATGGTATTTTCACCACTTTTTATGGCCTCTACCTTCACTAAGTAAAATGCTGTGTCATTCGGCGAAGCCTCGTTCAACCATTCGATGACCCGTTGGTGCTCAGTTCTTGGATCACTTGTGACCCAAATCGCTATTTTCGCTTCAAGGTTTACCAGGTAGGTGAGCAACTTGCCGAGGTGGTCGTGATCCGTTTCCTCCACTTGATTTTCAATGATGACTTTTTGCCCTTCACTGTCCTGGCAAAGTAAATCCACGCGGAAATCCCCGACGGACTTTTCTCTTTGCTCAATTGAGAGTTTCAAGCCAAGACGTTCGCCAAGAGCTTCGATATTGTCCGCCAGCCATGGAGTCAAGTCCTGTGCCTCGTTTGGAAATGCTTGATCCAAGGGGACAGTTTCCAGCGCAACGATTTTTTGTTTTTGGTCACACATACTAAATTCTCAATTTGCGGCTGTGGCTTAATCTCTCGAGAGTCTTGGGCCAAGTATCGGTTCGTGCAAGCTATTTTTGCAATTGTTCCCGCCAGGCTGGCGCCGATTTCAGTCCTCAAAGGAAAGGGGGAAGAGTGTCAGGCCCGGAATTCGGAATTTCAATTCAAGGGGAGGTCGGAGAAAAGCGACGAACCGGCACAAGCCCTCCCGGCAATTCGCGCCGCCCGGAAGATGCCGCTCCTCACGGAGCTGGATAATCTCTTTGGGTGTGGTTCTACAAATATGGCGCGCCGACGGCGCTGCACGCGGCGAAATTGGTTCCCGGTTTGGGGTGGCGGCGCAGCGCCGTAGGCGCGAAATAGCTGTAGAACACCCGGCACCCAAACATCGAAAAGTCCCGGAGGGACGGCATGTTCCGCAAAGATTTCCCCATGCCTGGATTATGGGGCTGTTTTCGCCCTTGGCAATTGACTTGCCAGGGGCTATTATTGTTCACAATAAGAACGTCGTTATGACCAATGTAGCCATTGTCCCGGAAATGTCCATGGAGGGTGATATGATGTACCGTGCCGTGGCGGGCGCGCGCCAGTCCCTGGCAAAATCGGCCGGGGCCGCATTGGACGCTATTGCGGCGCAGTTGCCCCCCGATGAAGGCGGCACGCTGGTCATCGTGCAGAACCACGGGCCGGATCATTTTTTCAATGCTCAACAGCAGCTGCGCCTCGCGCAACTGATGGAACGCTGGAGAGCGGCGCGGGATTCGGGCGCGCCATTCCCGTCTTCTGAAGAAGAGGAACTGAATGCTCTGGTTGAAGCCGAGGCGGCCGCCGCCGGAGAGCGGGCCAAAGAAGCCCTTGCCGCGCTGGGAAAATGAATCCCCGCCACGCCAGGGTGGCTGCGCGCGCGGCTCATCGTTGCGAATACTGCCACGCCCCGGAAGCCCTGTTCAATTTTCCCTTCGAGGTCGAGCACATCATACTTTTCCC
>Ga0326727_10006071_pt1 | contig 33538 bp, 51 predicted proteins | sample MB2enrmetagenome_FD_207643 | JGI IMG/M metagenome (GOLD analysis project Ga0326727, IMG submission 207643) | Lab enriched peat soil microbial communities from McLean, Ithaca, NY, United States - MB29MY | ecosystem: Environmental > Terrestrial > Soil > Wetlands > Peat | place: USA: New York...
TATCGGGCGGTTCCCTGTCTTTCCTCAAGGCAACCTTGGCGCTATGCCGCAAGCGGCGGCTGGCGCGCTTGATGATCGACTTGGCCCCGGGCCGATTCCCCTGGGCGTTGCGGTCGGGCCGCCCGGCGGGAGCAAGGTCTACTTGGGAAGGGAAGGGCTGACAAGTCCAACAACAGCCGATTGGATTCGGAAGCCGTCGCCTTTGTGCCCGACGATGCCGGCGTTTGTGAGGGCATCGCATACAACGTCGATCAGGGCGGCACGTAAACCGAGTTTGACAAGGGCAGGCGTCGCTTTCACCTGTACGGTGACTTGCAGTTTCACGTTTGCCTTGACGTTTGCTTTCATGGCGGACTCCTTGTATCAGAAGGGGTAGTTGCCGCAAAGGTCCTCGCGGATGCTCTCCATTTCAACGTTGTGCCTTTCGTCGGCGTCTGCGATTTCGTCGGCAAGATCGTGTTGCGCCACGTCGCCGTAGTTGAACACGTTGGCGCGGCCCGCGGTTTCCAGGTAGCGGTCGATCTCGCCACAATGTACGTAGCGGTCGTCCGAAGGCTCCATTTCGTATCGGTCATACAGCACGCCCCGGGCATCATCGTCCAAGGCAAGGCCGGCATCGGTCAACTCGACCTGGGTGAACAGGTAGATCAGGTAGTAGCTCGGGGCGAGTTCGCAGCAATGGGTGCGCTGATTGTGGTCGAAAAGGTACGCGCCCAGAACCCGCTGGACGTAAGGCCGATCTTCGGGCTCGATGTTGTAGTCGGTCGTTTCGTCGAATTGGACGGCGTAGGCGTCGATGGGATGCCGGTCGGTTTCGGTTGCGGTCGTCATGGCTTGCTCCCGTGTTCGTATTAAGCCGGGTCAACCAATTCCAAGGCTTGCTTGACGCGCTCCGCGGCCTCCTGGGTGGGGCAAACGGCAATGACTTCGGGGCCGCCGGGCGTCATGGCGTAGCGGCTGTAGGCTTTCGGCCCGACTACTTCCCGGGTCAGGCCAAGGCGAAGTAATCGCTTGTCCCCGCCCTTGGCGTTGCCCAGCGCGGGGCTGTGCTCGCCGATTTCGACGATGCGAAAGTCCGCGGCCGGATAGCGCTGGTCGATTTCGTCGGGGTCATGGCCGTACTGCCGCATGGCTTCCGCCAAGCAATCGGCGGCGTTGACGAGCGGCCCCACGGGGCAGGCTTCCGCCTCTTGGCGAAAGAGTCGATAGACGCCCCGCAAGGCGGCTCCTAGATCGGCGGCATCAAGGCGTTTCGTTTTCGGTTTGGCGGCGGTAATCATGCGTTGCCCCTCCAAGCGGCCGGCGTGAGATTCTCTGCCCATTCGCGGTTGAGTTCGGCAACCGCTTTGCGGTAGGCGCTGATGGCCCGCTCGCCAATGTCGAGTTTGCGGCCGTTCGCTTGCGGCAGGTAGCAACCCGTGTAGCCCCGCATGTTGAAGTAGAGTTGCCCGACTTTCTTGTTCCACAAGAGAACGTCATAGCGCGGGTGCGTTTCCAGCGGGGCGCAACCGTCGCGCGTTTCGATCAAGGTAATGGCTTTTGGCATTGCCCGGCTTACCCTTGCGGCGTCACGGTGACGGTCTGCCCGGGATAGGCGGGGCTGGCGAGATTGCCGCCGTCGCCGGTGACGGTGGCGGTCCAACCCGCCAGGTCAACCAGTTGGCTCGGCTGGTCGGGGGCCGGCGATGGCCGGAGCATAAGCTGGCCCAGCCCTTGCACGGTTTGCAGGGCGGCGGCCGGTGTGTCGGCGGTCAACGGGCCGCTCCCAATCTGCCGGTTGTATTCGGGGTGGTCGGCGTCAACGTATTGGACGGTGTACTTCACGGCGGGGCTCCTTAGCGGACGGTCAAGCCGGCGGCGATCATGGCGTCGATCAGGCAACCGGCGTAACGGGGGTCGATGTTCAGGGTTCCGCCAAGCCATTGCCACGGCTCGGCACTCACGTTCTCCTCGATCCATTCGCGGGCGGCGGCCGTCATGGGGCTTATGCCCACGATGCTCCCGAAGTTGTCTGTAATCACGTCGGTTTCGCGGTCTGCGGTTGCGGTGTGCATCGGTTGCTCCCTTTTCTAAAGCATAGCACAAGATCGGTGCAAGTCACGCGGCGGTCAAGCCTTTTCGATTTCCCACCACCCGAAGATTTCCTCCTCTTCGCCGGTGGCTTCGTTATGCCAGTAGTGGACGAGTTGCCCGCTCCGGCAGCCGTCGATGATGCACTCCTGGGCCCGCCGTTCGCCCTCTTCGGTCAACTCGGCTCGCAATTCGTCGGTCAACTCGGCGGTGAAGTCCCAGTAGCGAACCGCAACGCGGTGGCAGCAGACTTCAACCACGGTATCGAACGTGTTGCCGCCCTCTCCGGTCGGTGTGACGGTGGCGGCTGGCTTGGCGCGGCTCACGGCTTGCTCCCTTTGCGATAACGGGCGACGGGGAAGGTACGGCGGACGGCCGGCGGACGGCGGTCGATCGCGCGGTAGTACCGGTCATGCCCACGGCCCAGCCGTAGCTGAAAATCGTGGCAGAACATGGTCCAGCCGTCGCTGACCGCGAGGGTCCGGTAGTCGGCATAAACGTAATTGAATCCGCTGCCGATGTCCGATTCCCGCGGCACAAGCCGAATCAAGTTTTCCGCGGCAAAGGCGGGGCTGACTACAATCAGCACGTCGCCCGGCTTCACCTGGGCCACGTCGGTAACACGCTCGCCGCGCTCCCAGCCGTTTGTGGGCCGGCCTTTGCGATACGTGCGGCGGTAGCGCTGTTTCATGCGGATGGACACGGTGCTTGCTCCTGTCACGCGGGGTGTAGCTCGGTATTGAGGAGGCGAACCCAAACCTTGTCACGCTGGGTGTGTTGGAAGCCGGCGGCGTCGGCTGTACTCACGGCCCTTTCCACGGCTTCCACGGCGGCGTCGCGCAGGTCATACCGATCAAGCTGGGCGGTCGGGTCGCCGTTGACTTCCAAGGTGACGAGCACTTGAATGGTTTCTTTCACGGTCGATTTCCGGGAGGGGCCGGGCGGCCCCGGGCGTAACAGGGCCGCCCGGCGGGCTGACGATTTACGCGGTGCAATACGCGGGGTCGCGGGCCAAGGTGCGGCAGCGCTCGTGCATGGCGCGGCTGGCCCGGGGATAGACGTGGAGGTTGTAGCCGATGGCCCTCAATTCTGCTAGCAGATCGGCGGCTTCCGCGGCCGTGGCGGGCCGGCTCTTGCTCATGCAAAGCCGGTAGTCCGCGCCGCCGTGCTGGCCGACGTGCTGATAGCTGGTGCAAAGGTAGCCGTCATTGTCGGCGGGCAGGACCGGGAAGAGGGCGAACACGTCGGCGTCATCGCCCTTCCAAACGCGGATGATAACGGGGTCGATGGGCTTGCTCATGGTGGCTGCTCCCTTGTTGCTATATTCAATACTAGCACAAAATGGGTGCAAGTCAAAGCACTATTCGGTCAATCCGCCCGCTCTTGCCAGCGCCCGCAAGACGGCCTTTACGGTTTTGATGCTCTTGCCGCGGAGTTGCACGCTGGCCGTTTCCCCGCCGCTATCGACTTCCACGGTGACGCCCGGCCCGTAGGCTTGCGTGGGGTTGCCTTGCAAGCGGCGGGTGCTTTCGTCGCCCAGCAGCGCGGCCAATTCGACCGTCACTTCTTGCTGCCGGGTCCGGCGCGCGTCTTGCCGGGCGGCCTGGGCGACTTGCTCGGCATAGGCGGCCGTGTACCACGGCAGGAAGCGCCGCTGTAGATCGGCGGCGATCTTCTCCGGCGGCCGGTTGCGGGCAATGCTGATATGCAGCGGATTGCCGGGGATGCTTTGCTGGTGGGCGGCGTCAAAAGGCCACATGCCGCTGATGTAGAGGCGGCCCTTGGCCTGGGTGGCGTTGACGTGGATTCCCTTCCCCGTGCCGTCACGTAAGACGGCGCACCACGTATGACGGGCATAGGCGGGGTCAAGCTGCCAACCGGGCAGGTGGTGCAAAACGGCGGTCAGTTCGGCGTCAAGCTGTTGTTTGTCGATCATTGGGCGTAACGTCGGTCGATTTCGGCCCGAAGCTGCCGCAACAGGCTCGCGGGAATGGGGACGAGCACGTCATACTCGGCAGTTCCGTCCACCCGGGTTTGCGGGTGCCCCTGGGCGTCAACGTGCGTGAAAAGCTGCCGGACCAGGCCCTCCAGGTCAAAACCGACCGGCGCGGCATCGTCGGTTAGCTGCTCGGTCGATCCACTCTGCTCCCAACAGCTACGGCGGTCGCTGTAGGCGTACCAGACATAGACGGATAACGTCGGTTGCCACACGGCAACCCGCCCGGCCCCGTCGCTGTAGAGTTGTCTGCCGTGGTATGCCGCACTCAGTTCGGCAAGCGTCTTGAACGTCATGGTTGCTCCTCATTCGACGCTGGCGGCGGCCGGCAGGAAAACGGACAACTCGCAAAAGAAGTCGTCAACCGCGGCCTGGGCCATTTGCCGGCTCTTGAACATCACGTCGGCGTAGTGGAGATTCCACTTGCCGCAATGGCGATTGAATCGCCAATCGTGAAGGAGATCTTCTTTCGCGCGGTCAAGATCGGACCACACGCAAGCCACCCAGCAATCCTCCGGGGCGATTTCGACGGGGCCGATCCGGGTGTGGAGGAGGTACGGATAGCACTTCTCTTCGCGCTTGGTTGCTCCCAGGGTTTCCAGCCGGCGGCCAAGTTCCGCCTTGAACCATAGCCGCTGGGCGACTTCATGCTTGCTGGCCCCGCGCGTCATGCGTACACCTCCTCAAGCTCGGCTTCCACCTGGGCGCGCTCCTCTTCGTCCAATTCGGCGGTGAAGTTGCCGGCTTCGTCGCCCCAGAAGAGGCTCACAAAGTCATAGCCCCAGTAGTTGACCGTTTCGACGCCCACGCCGATGCCGCCATAGACCCAGCCGGTGACTTCCCCGGCCTTCAACTCGTTCAGGTACTCGATTGCGGCGTCCAAGTCGGTCCCGAAGTTCTCATAGTCGCCGGCATCGCCGACGCGCAGCCAGAGATACTCCTTCGGGTAGCCGCAATCGCAGCAGCGCAGGGCGTCGTTTTCGGTCGAATCCCGCCAGTCGGCCGGCTTCGGCACGTCGGCCGTGCCGGCGGCCTTCTTTTCGACGGTGGCCCGCTTGGCGGCGTCGGCATGGCAGCGCTCGCAAAGGCACAGCTCATGGCAGGCGGTGCCTTGGTCGCTGACGATGGCAAACAGTTTCGGCGGACGCTTGCGGCGGCGCAGGTGCTCGGTCATGGTGGTTGCTCCCTATACTAAAGCATACATCAAGATCGGAGAAAGTCAAAGCGCCGGCCTAGATTTCGTCCGGCCCGCTGACTTCCGCATTGTTCCATCCCACCCCATGCTGGCACTTGTACCAAAGCGCCAGGTCGGCGGGGTTGCGAAGATCAAAGTCCGCCACGGCCCGCTCTTCCCCGTAGCGGGTTTCGTCACGGGGCGTCTTGCCGCCCTTGACGGCCTCTTGCAAGTGGTAGGCGGCGTTGCGGTCCTTGCGGTCGAATCGAATCCGGCCGGTGACGTGCAAGCGCCGCCGGGCGGCCCCTTCCAATCCATCGGCGGCGTTTGCCAGGGCCTTGCGGTAGGCGCGAATGTAGGCTTCCGGCGTGGTCCGGCGGCCCCGGAGTTTCGTCATGCCGCCGGAACAGGCGGCGGCAAAGCGGCAACACTCGCCAATGACTCCCCAATCCGGGCCGATGCACGTTGCGCCCCAGCTTCGCGCCCGGCGGTTCCGCTGGTCCCGCACGTTGTTGTCCCCGCCCAATTCCAGGACAAGGTACACATCTTCATAGTGGTCGATGGCGGCGGCCGGGAAGCGGATGGCTTCGATGCGGTCAACAATGTGCGTACTCACGGGTTGCTCCTGTCAGGCGGCCACGGTGCGGAAATGGGCTTCGGCGTTGACGCGCCGGCAGTCGGCGGCAAAGCGGCGTTGCCAGTAGGGCGAAAGCGGAATCGCCTTGCTCGGGTCCGTATGGTAGCCCCAATCCTTCCCATCGTCGCCCGGCTTGCTGGCGACATAGAAGATCGTGTGCGTGTGGGTGCGCGGGTTCCAATTCCAGTTGCGGTAGGTGATGGCTTGCATAATTGATTTCCTCCGGCCGCCCGGCCCGTGGGAGCAAGACACGGGCCGGGCGGCCACAACACGCAACAAGAGGGAGCGCCGGGCGGTCAAGGGGAATGGCGGGACCGCCCGGCGGGAGCAACCGGCTGCATGAAAGCATGGCGTGTTGCGAAACAAGCAGCCGATGCTCCTCTCCCTAACGTCTTGCTCCAAGGGTTCAAGATTCTCGGGTTCAAGATCAGAGTCTCATTCGTCGGCCAGATACGCCAGGGCACCGCAGTCCGGGCACTCGCCGGCCGGAACCGTCCCGCCGACTTCCAGCCGCTCCCCGGGGTCTTGGATGCCGCCGACTTCCGCCAGCGTACCCTGCCAGTCACAGTTGCCGCAGGAAACGGGGGCATCATCTTCCAGGTGGTTACGATTCGGGTAGAACTCGCTCATGGTTACTCCTCGTCCTCTTCTTCATAGGGCACGGCATCGACAAAGCCGATGGAAAGATCGTCGGCCCAGGCGTGCGAGAAGCCATTGTTCTCCGCGTGCCGGACCGCGTTTTCGACGGCTTCCACCGCCGCGTCTTGCATGGTGTCGCGGTCGATCTTCTTATCCGGTTCGCACTCGTCCACCTGCAAGGTGACAAGCACTCTGATTTCTCGCATGATGCAATCTCCAGGGCATGGGGTCAGGCGTTATCGGCGATCTCGGCAATCATCTTGCGGAGGGCCTCTCGCTTGTCGGTTTCCAGGGCGTCGGTGTCGTTGCACCCTTCGGCCGTTTCATCGAAGTCGCTGATGATTTCGGCGGCTTCAGCGTTGATCTTCTCGATCAACTCGGTCCATTCGTGGTAGACCGCGTTGCCGTAGGTGAAGGCGGCGCACGTGCTGATGGCCTCCTTCGGTTGCTGGCCTTCCCATAGGCCGCTGTCGGTTTCCTCGCAGTCGGAAAGCTCGTCGATCAACTCGGCGGCCTCCAGGAGGTTCCACCACTTGTCAACGTGATTTTCGTGGTGCCAAGCGTCGCCGTTCGGGTAGTCGTTCAGCAGATCGTCGCTGGCTTCGCCCTTGTCCAGGAGTTGCTCCAGGATTTCATCGGCGAAGTTGCCTACGGTGTCCCGGGCGTCGCTTTCGGCGTCGGCCCGGTAGCTGGTGGTGCGTGCGCTCACGGATGTTGCTCCCATGTTGTGCAAGTCACGTCGGCCCCACAGGCTTTCAAGTCAGGACACGGACAGCTTGGAACGGCGCGCCGGTGACGGCCGGACCGCCGGTGCTGTTGCGGCGGGCGATTTCCAGGTGGCAGGGCAACCAGCCGGTTGACCGGCCGACTTGGAAGCGGCGGCTCTGGCCGTGGCGGTCGGTCACTTCCACGCGACGGCCTTCCAAGCCGACAAGCTGGGGAGTCAATTCGGCCGGGCAGCGGAGCTTGTTGCGCTGGCAGTAGCCCTGGGTCCGCGCCATGAGGGCCGTGTAGGCGTTGTAGGCCCGCATGGTGCCCCGCTCGGTCGGCGGCAGATCGTCGGCTTGCAAGCCTTCGGCGCGAAGCCACGCGGCCACGGCGTTGTGCCGCCGGAGCAATACGTCGAAACCCAGGCAGGTGTGGCCGTCGGCGCAGGGAATGATGTAAAGCTCCTGGGCGGTGTTCATGCCTACGGCCGGGGCCGGCTCGAAGGGCTCCAGGGCGGCCCGCACGCGGTCAAGGCTTCGCGCCAAGAAGTCGGTGCGCTCGGTGTTCAAGAGGAGTTGCCGGGCGGCGGCGGCCAATTCGGCAACTTCGGCGGTGGTCGGCTTGCTCATGGTTGCTCCCGCAAGGCAGGGTGTAGGCCGTACTGGCGGCGGCTTTCGTCGGGAAACTCGAAATGGCCCGGTTCGCCGATGATGCCGGGGGCGTGACCGTCCGGCACTTCCCCGGCCTTCAAGTAGCTGAAGCCGTTGTAGGCGTCGGCGGCGTGCAAGACCTCTTCCAAGAGCGCATTCCAGCCGGCGCGGGTGTCGGCGGCACAGGTAGAAACGCGGTTGTGCTCATTCACCTGGGCGACCAGCGCGGCAATCTTGATCGTCTTGCGGGCCATTGGTTGCTCCTCTATCTAAAGCATACATCAAGATTGTCGCAAGTCAAATTGCGGCCGGTATCTTTTTCAGCCGGCGCACGGTCGCCCGCAGCCGCTTGACTTCTCGGTATAGGTCATAGACCAGCCGGTGCGGCTTGTCTCGCCATTGGAAGGCAAGCGGCCCGATGCCGCTGGGCGCATTGCGGTAGGCTTCAATCCCGTGGGGCAATCGCCGCTGGCGTGGCTTGCGCATGGTCGGTCACTCCGGCTTCTCGCCCCAGTAGGCCCCGGCGAATTGCTCGCGGCTCGGCTGATACTCGGGGTAATACCGGCGGATGCAATGCACCCCGGCGTGGCAATCGTATCGGGTCATGGGGTCAATCTTGCTGTCGATGGTCAGGTTGCTGGCATCCCATCCGCTGACGGTGCCGGTGAAGTTGAAGCAACCGCGGTAGTAGCCTAACACCTGGAGAATCCACTCTTGCACCTTGGGGTCGCTGAGGATCGGCTTGGTGCGCTCCCACGTCGCCAAGATGGTACGGGCGGCGGCCTGGGTGGCGGCGTCGATCAAGGGCGATTCGACGGCGTACTCCAGGGACATGCGGGTGCGGTTCTCCGGCTTGCGGCGCAGGTCGGTTTCCACGCTCTGCTTGTGCATCGGGTGGCCGGGCGGGCAGAGAAACCCGCCCATGCCCTCCTGCACGATTCGCGCTTTCTGGCCCGTCATGGCTGTAGCTCCGGGACTAGAGGCTCTTGCACGATGTAGCCCAGCAACTCGCTGCCGGGACATACGGCCGTTTCGCTTGGCAGGGCCACGCCCTCGATTTCGACCGGCTCATGGTTGCTGGGGATACCGATACCCGTGGTGGCGGGCAGCGGGCCGACTTCCACAAGCAAGCCGCAATGCGAACATCCTATGAAGCTGTCAAGCATGGCGTTTACTTCTTGGCGTGGCCGTTGACGGCGATGTAGAACACCCCGCCCACGTCGATGTGTCGGCGCAACCAGCGGTAGAAGTCGATGTCGGCGCGGTGCCCGTCGATGTAGCGGTCATAGTCGCCGACGTTATCGGGGCGCGCGGTGACGGCTTGGCAGCGTGTGTCTTGTAACACGGCAATCTGCCGATGCGCCTCCTCAATCTGTGCGTCCAGGTCGGCGGGGGTAAGCGGTCGCTGACGCATGACCCAATCCGGGCTAAGAGCGTGGGCAACGCGCTCCGCGGCCGTGTTGTTGGGCTGGGCGAACCGCTCCGGGATTTCGACGAAGAGGGCGGGGTACTCGCGGCGGACTTCCGGCGGCACTTCCATCTTGGCGTTGACGGCCGCGGTGACGATGTTTTCGTGCGTCACGCCGGCCAAGGCGCACAAGTCGGCGTCAAGCTCGATAAAGGGGCCGTAGAAGTCGCCCTTGTAGATGCGGCGGGCGGCGCTTTGATTCACGCTGGCGACGGCTTGCCGGCCCTTGGGAGTCGTTTGGCCGATGGCGACAAGGCGCGGCTCCCCGCAAGTCGGCTTGTGATAATAGCTCTTGCCGGCCTGTAGCTGCTCGAATTCGCGGGCAGGCCGGGCGGCCAACATGGCTTGGCACTCCTGGGCCATGTTGTAGGCCGTCATGCGATGGAAGCCTTTGCGAAAGGCGACTTCGGGCACGTCACGGGTTGCGGTTGCGGTCACGGTTGCTCCTCACTTGGAAAAGATGCTGGCCGGGTACTGGCCGCAATGCGGGCAGTAGGCGACGGCCGGGTGGATTCCCGCGGCGTGGACAATGCGGGCGTCCAATTGGGTGTCGGTTTTCTCCCCGCACTTCGGGCACTTGTGGCCGGAAGTGAAGCGATGGGCAACGTCGGGTCGTTTCAAGGTGGCCAGCATGGCTTGTTCCTAGTATTCGATGTACTGCAATCCTTCCGAATCGCGCCAGTAGCGGAAGCGGACACGGCCCTTGCTGTCATAGACCGTGGCGCTGTCGCCCTCTTTGCGGCAAGCGGTCTGCGCCGCTTCCAAGGCAGCTTGCTTCCGCGGATACCGCGGGATCGTTTGGCCGGCCTTCAGTTTGGTAACAACCTGCCACATGGCCCGGCTCCTAGCTCTGGTAGATCATTCCATCGTCGCCGATGTACAGGTAACGCTCGCCGGCCGCTTCCGCGGCGGCGCTCAGGCGCTCGCCGGCCGCCTCCGGCAGGCAATCCCTATCCCAGAAGCCGCAACCGTGGCCGTTGCGGGTAAGCCAGAAGTCATGGCCGCCCAATTCCGCCGCGCTCCATTGCCGGTGGCTGTAGAGGGCCAGGTCGGCGGCATTGGCCTCCTGAAAACGGCAACAATCGTCCGCCATTTCGGCCAGCGTTTCCGGGGCGATGTCGTCAACGCTGTAGTTGGCGTCGAGCGGCTCGCCCCCGGCATCGTCCGATTCGTCATTGCTCGACCAAAGCGCGGCTTCGATATAGGCCAGCGTGAAGGCGTCGAGCGCCGGGCGGGTGGCTGTGGTCATGGCGGTTGCTCCCTATACTAAAGCATACATCAAGATTGCCGCAAGTCAAATCAGCGGCTTAGAGTTTCCGGGCACCGTCACGGTTGACGATGATGCGGCCCTCCTGCTTCAGCCGGCGCAGGGCCGTCTTGACTTGGCCGGGCAGGGGCAGCACGCCATGCTTGGCGCAAAGCCGCTCGTATTTGGCCCAGAAGTCCGCCTCCTTGATCGTGCGCGTCTTGGGGATGCACTCCAGGACCAGCGCGGCGATGCTTAGCTCGGCAGTGTCGATCATGGTTTGCTTTTTCCGGCCGGGATGCGGCCAATCCGCACTTCATAGGCCCAGCGGTTCAGGGCCTTCTCCGGCGGATTGACGGCGTAGGCGGCGGTTTGCCGGGCCAAGGCTTCCCAATCGGCGGCCGTTAGACTGGCCCCGCGGAATCGCCGATCATCGGCAAGGTGTTCCCCGCACGCGCAGTAGAGGGCGGCGGCAAGCTCCGCACACTGGCGCAGGCTTAGCGACGTGTGCAGGTCCAGGACTCGATTGGTCCAGGTGCTCTGGGTCACAGGCGAACGGTTGCGCCATGCCCGGCGCATGCGCTCGTCCGAGAAGCCTTGCAACACGCGGCGCAAGGCGTCGGCGGTCACGGCGGTAAGATCGGCTTCGATCATGCTTCCCCTTCCCAGCGGACAAAGGGGCGGGCGGCCGGCGGCAGATCGGCCAGCAAGCGCTTCTGCGCGCCGTCAAGGCTGGCGGCCACGCTCTTGTAGTCGCGGTCGCCAAAGCGCATGGCCGCGTAGCCGCCAGTGTGGGCGGCGGAAACTTCCGCAAGGCAGTAGGACCCTAACATCATTTTCATGGCGTCACTCTTAGCGGATGATGCGGGCCAGTTGACCCGCGGGTTCCACGCTGCTGTGAACGGGATACTTCCGGCGGCGTGTGCGGCACTCCATTGCGTAGGCTTTGCCGTCGATTTCCTCAACGGTCAAACGCCGCTGGTGGTGGAGTGTCTCCTCTTGAAGCTCGATGCGTCGATGTGTTGCCAGGGCCAGGTCGATCATGCCCTGGGTCAAAGGTGCGAAAGCGGTCATTCGATGCTCCCGTAGGACGTGGGCAAAGGAACCCTTGTTGGCGGCTTCTCCGCGGCCCGGTCAAGCGTGTCGGCGTCGGGCCGGCGCAACTCGTCAAGCTGGGCCGCAATGCGGGCGTACTCGTCATGGTCGGCTTCGGTCCATTCCGGTTTGGCGTCAAGCTGGGCTTGGCGCTGACGGCAGGCCGTCACAAGCCTCTCCGCTTCCATCCGGCGGCCCAGGGGCGGCGTATTGAATTGGCAGAAGCACACGCCGCTGAATTGCTGAAGCACGGCGTCAGGGTCACGGCTCGGGCGGTAGGTGACGCCAGACAGCCGCATGGCGTTGCGGTCGGTCAAGGTGTCCGGCTGCCAGTATCCGCCGCCCATCTGCCTGAATTGAATGGCGTCGGCAAGGCGCTGGCGGGCTGGTGCTACTTCGCGGTCAAACATGGCGGCCTATCTCCGCACGGGGAAGTTGACGAGTCGCCGGAGCAGCGCGTAGGCCGCTTGCGGCGTCTTGACGGTCCAATACCCGAAGCGGCTTGTGGCTGACCGCTCTTCGCCCAGGTCGGTCGGGTCCCGGAGGAATTGCGGATAGATCAAGACGCTGTAGGACAGCGGCGTGGCTTCGGTCCAACAATCCTCATACTCCAGGGGCGGCAGGCTGTAGCCTTCTCCGCGTTTCCATGCGCGATCGCGCCGCCGGTTGACGGCGGCCGGGATAATCAGGCGTGCGCCCAGCCCGATTTCCGGCGTGTCGAAACCGATCTTGGCGTCGGGCGCAGCATGAGGATAGATGAATGCGCCGCCGCTCAGGCGATGCGAATTGAACCGGACTTGTACGGGGCCGGCGATGCGCGCCTGCAACCACTCGGCAAATCGCATGACCGCGCGGTCCAATCGCTTCGTCTTGCCTTCGTACCCGCCGCCCGGCATCGGGCCACCCCACGGCACGCCCGGATTGATGCCGGCGCTGCGGGTAATCGTCGATGTACTCATGTCTTGGCCCCCTTGACTAAAGCATACTTCAAGATGGCTGCAAGTCAAATCGTTGCGGTGAAAGTCGGGACTCCTCTTATATCAGGACACAATGACTGGTTTCGGTTTGACTTTCACCCAGTTTGTGCTATGCTACAGTTGTAGGCCCGGAGCAACGGGAACGGGCCTTTCACCCAAGGGGATGAAGCTATGCGCCGATAGCGAATGATCGACTTACTGTTTGGGTGGATTGCCTTGGGCCTGTACGCCCTGGGCATGATGTTGGCGTGCGCACTCGTCCGGGTGTGCCCGGCCAAGACCGTTGTTGCAGTCTGCGCGTTGACGACCGCGCGGAAGACGGCCGCGATCAGCGTTGACGCCATCGCGGTGGATTCCATTCGACTTCGCCGCCCCGACACTGGCGGCTGGCGTCAAGGCGTCAGGCTCGCCGGCCCCGCGGGCGGCAGAGAGCCCCGGCGCGCGGTGGCCCCGTGGACCAGGGTGCGGGCGCGGGCTGTAGCGGCGGAGCGGACTTTGCCGGCCGGCTCCGGCTCTTCTAACCGTGAGGCAAAACGGCTATGAAAATGGGGACCCGGTTCCGCCCAGCCGGGCGACGGGGGCCCAGCTTTCTTAACCATGGCGCGAAACGGCCTTGAAATTCAGAATCCGATTCGCCCGGCGGCCGGCTGCCGGCGATCGCCCGTTCTCCTAACCGTGGCGCGAAACGGCCTTGAAATCCGCCGGCCGGTTTCGCGGGTTCCCGGTCATGGCAGCCTGCGAGCGATCCCGCGGCTGGTCGGCGGCATCAGGAAGCGGACCGCCCGATGGGAAACTCCGCGGCCAGCGCATGAAAACGGCCCGTTGGCCGTTGGCGGCACGGGCCAGGATCAGAGGGTACTGAACCATAGCCTCGCATGACCCAGCAGCGGGGCAACCGCTACGAGCGGCTATTGGTTGGATCGGCCAGCCGGCTCTACGGGCTCCACGGCAACTGCGGATCGGGTTGGCCCTATCGAGAACCTGCAGGCGGCCCATCATCCTTCCACTGGCCGCGCTGATCTCGTTAGCGTCCGCCCGACGATCGTCCCTTTAACGTTCCACTGCTTCGGCGTGAGGATTGTCACCGGCGATTCGAGACCTGCAGCCTGCGCATGAACTCGCTGCCAGTGGTTGGGCTTGGTCGGCAGCGTTGTCATCGCCATGCGTCTCAGCCGTTCCGATTCCTTATGGCCCTGGTTCGACTGAGGGCAGTCCACCGGTGCCTTGGTGCCTGAGACCGGCTCCATAGCAATTTCCTTATGGCACTTGTCGGCTGATAGCCGCCGGGTTTCCGCCACGACCACCAACCAGCGGGCCGTGGTGCCGTTGGGCGCTCGACGGCAATCCACGCCGGACGCCCCGGCCGGGCGCTTCCCGGCTTCCAGACCGCCGATATGGCCACGCCTGGGCGGGCGGGCGGCAAGCGGCGGCACGATTGGGGCAGGTGGCTGGGCGGCATCGGCAAGGCGGGGTCAATCTTTACCCGCGGGGCTCCGGCGGCCATCGACAGCGGCGGCCGTTCGCAGGGCTCCTCAGACGGCCGCACCTACGCACCATCGACGCCGGCAACAGGTCCACCCCACCCAGTCCGGCCGACATGGCGGCGGGCACCATTGCCCCACGGCGGCACTGACGCCAGCAATCGACCAGAGCGAACGCGACGGCAAACCGTCTCGCCACCGGTTGCGGCCCGAGACGCCGCCTGCCGAGGAACCAATCTTATGCCCGCTTGTGCCCCAAATAGCACCGTCATGGCACGCATCTATCTTGGCCGTGCGCATGGCGAACCCGCAGGTCAAAACTCCAGTTGCACCCGAGTGAATGCTTCGTACAGGGTTGCGGGCGGCGGAGCAGTTGCGGAAGGTTTGTAGAAATCGCCGGTGAAGAGGACTGCTGCACCCAAGTCGGCCTTCAGGCCCCCGCCAAAGTCCAGCGTAAAATCGTTGCCCAACTCGGTCCCCATGTCGGTCGCGCCGTTGGCCGGATTGGGCCTGTCGGAACGCAACCACCCGACAGCGAGGGTGCCGGAAAGCTGGCGGAAGATCGGATACTCGTACTTGGTCTGGACGGTCAGCAGGCCAAAGCCGCGGTTCTGCAAGCTCACGCCCGCGTCGTTCACGTCGGTGTAGCCCTGGGGCGTGACGAGCATGAGATAGCTCCAGTAGCCCTCGGCCCCAAAATTGTCGCGGGCGCTTTGGGCGACGGTGCGAAAACCGCCGCCAGGAGTGTCGCCGCCGGTCGAATACAACGTCTGCCAACTGACTTTGCCTGGCCCCACCGGTACGGGCCCGGCTTCCAACTTCAAGGCAACTCCATCGTGTTGGAATGTCGGCCCCGTGATGTCGTCGCGCTCGCCCGTGTTGTAAATGGCGAATCCGTTGATCGGCACGACGGGCAAGCCGAGCCGGAATCGCGCGCCGAGCCATACGTCCCAGGCGGATCGGTATGGGGCGAAAACGGGGGACGGATACGAGTAGCCGCCGCGGTCGGGAAGGTAGTAAACGCTGAACCCGATGGAGTTCTTTTCGCCCACCGGCCGGTCAATATCCAGCGTCAGCAGGTACGATTGATCGACCAGTTGGGCGTCGCCCTCAACCAGCTCGAAGATGCCGAACTTCATCAGGGCATCGCCGAACTCTGGAAACTTTCGCACCCAGGAAAGTCCGCCCACGCTGAAATCCCAGTCGGCGCTGAAGAGGGTCTGCGAGAAGGAATCCTGCCAGCCCTGGATGCCCGCCTGCAAGCGACCCAGGGAATCGGTGTGGTAGGCGAGGTATCCATATCGCAACATGACGCCCACCTGATCGTTCCCCGTTTCTGGGGCAGTGAACGTCTTGGGCAAGTCGTGATTCGTACCCCAAAGGAAACCTCCCTGCTGGACCTGGACGTAACCCTCCACGTTGTCGCTGGTCTGCACGGTCAACCAGGTGCGGAGACGCTCGTTAATGAACGCTTGCGATGGCTGGTTGTCGGTAATGAATACCGGGTGGTAGTCGTAGTTTGCGGCGTTGAACATCATGCGGTACTGACCGCCGACGATGACCCGCGGATAGCACGAACCGGCCGCTGATGCTCCAAAGGGAAGAACGATCCCCGGCGGGACTGTGCCGGCAGGGGTAGGGTCCGCGGTGCATGGCGGCGCGTCCGCCGCAACCGGCGCTACGGCCGGGTTGACCGGTGCCGGCTGATTCTCAGGCCCGGTTGGCGGCCGCGCTTGAAGTTGTTGGAACTGGAGTGCTTGCTGATCGAGTTGCGTCTGCTGCGATTGCAAGCGTTGCTGCATCTGTTCGACTTGCTGCCGAAGGCCGGCGATTTCGCCCGCAGGAGAGTCGTTCGCCGCCACTGGACTGGAGACGATCTCGGGCGGTGGCACTTGTCCGTGAGCAAGTCTGGCCCCTAGCAGCGTCAGGAACATCGCCCCCAGAACGAGTCTTCGACGGGCATTTCGCCCGCTTCCCGAGCAATCCATGCTCACACTCCTTGCGAGGGCGCTAATCCGTTTCGCCTATCCGCCAAGAAAAAGGGCCTTGAAGTGCCATCCATCCCTTTCTCGGCAAAATCCACAATGGGCGTGTTGACATCCATGGCGCGACTGACGATATTATCGGTAAGACTACTGGACATCCTCCACTAGAGGAGACAATACGATGTCGGAATTAGTCGCTTGCCCCTGCAACGGGGGGACGCTGGATCGCCTCATTCAGCCAGCCATCCTGGTGGTACTGGCGGACGGACCGCTGCACGGCTATCGCCTGGTGAAGCGAATCAGTGAATTGCCCGGGTTCACGGGGCAGAAGCCGGATGCCTCGGGCGTTTACCGTCTCTTGAAGGCAATGGAACGAAAAGGGCTTGTGGCCTCCTCGTGGGACATCTCCGAATGCGGGCCGGCGAAGAGGTCCTACCAGATCACATCTGCGGGAGAACAATGCCTCTGCCGATGGATCAGAACGCTGGAGAGCTACCGGCGTGGAATCAGCGGTTTGCTGGGGGCCGCCCGCAAGGCTGCCCACCACCAGACAAAAAACGAGGTCTGCTGCGATGGGTGACATTCGCTTGTCTGGACTGTTGGCCAAACGCTTTGCGGAGGAGACCGAAACGATGAAATGCAGAAAGTGGCTCGCGTGCGTGACTTGCCTCGTCGCAACGACAGCCTTCTTGCCCCTCGTGGGCTGCTCGTCGAAAACCGACGAAATCAAGAGCGCCAAGTCGGATGGAGAGCAACCCAAGGCCACCAGCGTCCAAAATCCGCCGAGCGAGAAATCGGTGGCAACGATCGCAACGGCTCGCGGCGAATTGGTCCGGCCGCAGCAGGCTTTGGTTCTCCAACTCAGACGCGAGCCCTGGCAAGCGCTCACGGCTGCCTGCCTGACGCCCGCCTTCTACAACAGCGATTATGCCGTGCCGCTCGTGCTGGACGACGGCTCGGAGAAACGGGAAGTGGCGATCGCCCATGATACAGCCTCGGTCGCGGGTTTTGGCGGCAACGCCGCCGCGGCCACGGCCAAGATTGCGAAGACCTATTGGAAGAAGGCCCCTTGTGTGTTTGTTGTCGAGACCTACGAGCAGGCGCTCTGGATCGTGCCCAGCGCGGCGATCGTCTCGGCCCCAATCCTCGTCGAGCCGGACGAAGCCACACTTGCCGCCTTGGGCGCGAAGACTGCGGTCGTCGTCGGCGCGGGCAAGCCCCCGGTAAATGAAGCGATCAACTTGGCCGGCAAAGAGGACGTATGGAAGTTCCAGTTATCGCTGATGGCCGAGCGGGAGAAGAAGTGTGATTACGTGGTAATGACCAATCCGCACGACACCGACGGCACGCTGAACCCGAACGTCCAGTGGCCCTACCTATCCCTGGCCGCCGCGCCTTTGGCGGCCTATCACCAGGCGATTGTTCAAACGGGAGACTACACCGGCGATCGGAAGTCCCTGCACGCGCTGGGCGGGGCGTTGGGCGACACCGGCGACAAGGCCAAATATGCGATGGTGAAGCCGACCTTTCAGAAGGTCAAGGACGATTCTTACACTGCCGAGAGATTCCTCGCCCAGAGCGGCCACACGCCCAAGTTCCTGGGCATGGTCGGCGGGGCGATTGAATTGCCGTACTACATCTGCGACATTCACACACGATACAAATACTGGGATACGCAGATTGACTACGTTCCCGCCGACACGCCCTATGCCACGATACGCACCGACGTGGATTACTCGCGGTTCGTGAAGCCCGACCTTGGGGTGGGCCGGGTCATTGCCGATAGCGCGTTGGATGCGACCATGATGCTCGCCCGGTCGTTCTTCCGCAAGGAGTTCCTGCCGGGCGGCAAGTACGCTGCGCTGACTCCGGCAGGCTGGGAAACCAAGGCTGTGCTCTACGACGGGCACCGACTGAACCAGCCGGATGAGGGTGGTCCTGATGCGTCGCCCAACGAGCCGTTCTATCCCGCCAACGAGGTCATGGCCGCGTTCACCCACGGCGGTCTGAAAGCGGATTACGTGGTCCCGCGGGACGAGACCAAGAAGGACGACCGGCAGCCAACCGCCAGCGATTTGCTGGGAAAGACCGGCGCGTATGGTGCGGTGCAGTTCATCGCTCATGGCGATCCGCCCTTCATGCGGATCGAGGTGGGCAAACAAGGCAAAGATACGAAGAACTACATGGCGACCGGTCCAGAGTTCAGAAAACACTTGAACTTTCCGGCACCGACAGCCGTTTACGTGATTGGGTGCCACGTCGGAACGGTGTATGCCCCATTCCGAAGCAACGACGACTATCTTCCTATGGCTGCCATCCACGCCGGCAGCGTAGCGTTCATGGCCCCTCACAACTGCCAGGCCATCTGCTTCTGGCGGTACGCACCCAAAGGGCCGGGGGCAAGCCAGTGCTTCTATTTCTGGGAGAACGCACTGACCAAGAAAATGCCGGTCGGACTCGCGCTCATTGACGCCAAGTGGCGCGCCTACCAGGAGTGGAAAGACAAGCAATCGGAAGCGGACCGGGAAAAGGACTCGGACAACGCGGCAGAAGTGGACGCGCCCTCGCTGTTACTGTTCGGCGATCCGGCTTTGCGATTGGCGGAGTAGGCGAGAGCCGATCGGAGCGTCCGTCGATGGGGGCTTCTCGCATCTCGTTGACGGACGCATTTCTTTTGCTGCGGACGGGGTGAAACAATCAACTGAGACGTAAATGCTTGTTGTGCATCCAACGCTCCGATACGTTCTTTGTGCTGCCGGATTCGTGACGGTCGGCATCGTCTCGATTGTGGTGTTCTGGCCGCGCAACGGCGTTGAGTCGGCGTCGCCGTCGCCCACCCCGCCCCAGACCATCGCCGACGCCCGTGGCGAATCGCATGAGAAGGACTTGCCCAATACGTCCGTAGCGAGGGCCACAAAATCGGGCAATTCGCCGAGACACCGGTCAACTCGTTCGTATTCGGAGCCCTGGAGTTGCTTCCGGGGGCCAAAGTATGGCGTTTCGCCGTGGGCGAATGTCCCTGTGGCATGGGATGGCGCGAGCGGCCAAGGTGTGCTCTGGAAAACGCCCCTGAAAACGTCCTGTGTCGGCTCGCCCGTGCTGTGGCGGGACCGCATTTTCCTCACCGAGGCGGACGAGAATGAACGCGCCGTGTTGACATTCGACGCAGAAAGCGGAAAGGAACTCTGGCGACAGGCGGTGGCGGATGGCGGCAAGGGCGCGCCGTTGCCACCGGTTTCGGACTCCGCCCTGGCGATGCCGACACCCGCTTGTGACGCGAATGGCGTATACGTACTTTTCGGCACGGGCGATTTCGCCGCCTTCACCCACGATGGCAAACTGAAGTGGCATGTCTTCCTGAAACGGCCCGAGATCGGATACGGGTATGCCTCCTCGCCGTGCGTGATCGACGGTCTTGTCTGTGTGCAGTTCGATGAACTCAACGGCGGTCGCGTGCTGGCTGTGGCAGCGGCCACAGGCAAGATCGAGTGGGAACATCCGCGGTCGCGCGGGCCATCGTGGTCTTCGCCGATCTCGGTCCCTGGCGCGGACGAAAAGCCGTTGCTTGTGGTCAACGCCAACGGATCGGCCACTGCCTACGACTTGACTGGCCAGGTCGTATGGGATGTGGACGCCGCCAACGGCCAAGTGACGCCTTCACCCGTCTGGTGGGACAGCCGAGTCTATTTCGTCAATGTCGGATCGCGGTTGATTTGCTACAACGTCTCCGGCAGCCCGCATAAGTTGTGGCAACTGAACGGCAGGCTGCCCGACGTGGCCAGCCCGGTGGTGGTCAACGGCCTGTTCTTCATGGCCGCGAGCGGCCAACTCGTGTGCGTGGACGCGACGACCGGCACGGAAGTCTGGACGCACAAGAGCCCCCGTTGCTACGCTTCGCTGGTCGCCAGCGGCGATCGCGTGTATGCGTTGGGCCGCGACGGCACGATGCTCATTGTCGCCGCGGAGCGCACGTATCGGCTCGTCGGCACCTGTTCGCTAGGGGAGGGTTCGGACGCCACGCCTGCGTTAGGTGACGGTCGAATCTACATCCGCGGTCGCAACAACTTATGGTGCCTCGGCACCAACGAAAAGCCCACGTCACGATGAGTACACGATCTCGAAGGAGAGACATCCAATGCCGACAACCCGAGTGATTCTCGTCGGTGGGTTCTTGGGAGCCGGAAAGACCACGCTGCTTACGCAAGCCGCCAAGCGCATGGCGAGCCAAGGCAAGCGAGTGGGACTTATTGCCAACGATCAAGCAGCCGAACTGGTAGACACCGAGATTCTCAAGGAAACCGGTTCCCAGGTCGAGGAGGTGGCTGGCGGCTGCATTTGTTGCCGATTACCAGACATGGTTAGCGCCATGGAACGATTGGTCCGCGAGTCGGGCGCTGACGTGTTGATTAGCGAGCCGGTCGGCAGTTGCGCTGACCTGGCGGGCACCGTGATACAACCGCTCAAGAAGCTCCACGGGCACCAGTTCGATCTCGCGCCGTTTTCCGTGCTGATCGACGTGAAGCAGGTGCGCGTACTTGCTCGGCTGCGGAAGGCCGCGGAACCAGCCGAATCGCCCCGCTTTCCTGACAGCATTCTTTACATCTACGAGAAGCAACTCGAAGAAGCGGACCTGATCGTGCTCAATAAGGCCGACCTGCTCTCGGCCAACGAGTTGGCCGAGTTGAAGGTGTCTCTGGCAGAGCGGTTTCCCGACACCCCGCTGGTTACGATTTCGGCCCTTACGGGCGACGGTGTGGACGCCTGGCTCGATTTTGTGAGCGGGGACCAAGCGGCAGGTAACAAGATTACCGAGGTGGATTACGATACCTACGCCGCGGGCGAGGCCGCGCTGGGCTGGATGAACGCCTCGGCCAAATTGCAGGCCCGCGGTGACATCGACTGGAAGACCTTCGCTGGCGATTTGCTGGAGACAATTCGCGGCGACCTTCGCACTCGGTCAGCGGAGATTGCCCATCTCAAGGTCTACCTTATGAGCAAAGAGGGCAACGTCGTCGGTAACTTGACTAGCAACGATGGCCCGCTCTCCCTGCGAGGCAGCATTGCGCCCGGCCACGCGCAAGTGAAGCTGCTAATCAACGCCCGTGTCCACGTCCAACCGGATGTACTGCGCGACGCCGCAGAGAAGGCCCTGAAGGCTGTTGCGGGGGATCGGGTTGGCGCGACGGTCACGAACATGCGTAGCTTCTTCCCCGGGGGGCCGCAGCTATACTGGCCCCAAGGAACTGGACCACGACGTTAGCTGGAGATCGTGGTAAGATTGATCCCTGTGATGCAAGAGAACCGAGAACCTCTCTATTCTGAAAGGAACGAACAATGGGAATGACTGTGACGCTGGACCGGATGATTCACACGAACGCTGCCCACCATGAATTGGGCAAGGAGATTGGTCTGGAAGGCTGTTGCGCGTTTGGGGGCAAAGGCTCGGACCTGAATCCCATCGACCTGGTGGCGATCGGGGTGGCTTCCTGCATGATTATCGTCATGGCGAAATCTGCCCAGGGGAAAGGCATTGACTTGACCGGGACTTGGGCCGATACCACTTACGACCTGAAGGATTACAAGATTGCTTCGATCACGGTCAACATCCATTCTCCGCACTCCCCCTCGGCATCGGAGCAGGAGTTCTTGGAAAAGGAAAGCCATTGCTGCCCGGTCTACCTGGCCGTGAAGGATGGTGTAGCTGTGAAGGTGGCATTCGAGTGGGGAACTACCGCCTCTCCGGTGGTGAAAAAAGCAAAACAATCGTGCTGCCAGTGCGGCTGATTGGCGTGCCGCGCGACAATTGATGCCAGGTTCTCGACGGGGCGAATCTCGTGGAGCGAGGGGCCTTCGAGTCGATTGGTTTGCTGCTTGCTTCTACAAAGCACTAACGCACCGAGCCACAGGAGCCCTACGCGACTACTTCGTCAGAATCATCGTTAGCGGCTGGCCATCGGTGTCTTTCATTTCCAAGCCTAACAGGGTGGCAATGGTGGGGGCGACGGAAGTGTTGCTGATGGTGCCCGCTTTGACACTGCGGCGGATGCCTGCGCCCCAGGCGACAAAGGTCGCGTGCATCATGGGTTCGTTGTGGTCATATCCGTGGCTGCCTTTTGCCACCTTCGTTGGCGCGGTAACGGTTTCATCGCCCACAACAGAATCGCTGAACGTGTAGCCGCTCTTGGCAGAGAGAACGACATCGCACATACGCGGCTCACGGGTAGGATCGGCTAAGCCATACCGCGGAAAGTCTCGTGTGGTGAGGGTGAGCGCCACGCCTTCCACGTCCTTGAACGCGGCCATCACCTGCTGAGTCAGTCTGTCGCAATTCTGGGTATCAGTCACGTAGAGGAGTGCTGCACCGCCTTGGGAGACTGCGCGCACCTGGCTGCTGGTGATCTTATTTGTCGTCGCTGTGAGCAGTCCTGCCTTGCGCAGCACCACGTTGGGAAGAATCGTCTGACGGTAGGGGAAAAAGCCGTGATCGGAGACCACGATGACCGTCGCTTTGCCGGGGAATGCCTTCTGCAACTCGCCCCATATCTCGCGCACCAGGCCGTCAGCGAACTTGACGCTCGCGTAGGCTTCAGGCGATTGCGGCCCGTGGGCGTGCTGGACATGATCCACTTCAAGGATGTGCATCAAGGCCAGTTGTGGACGATGCGTGCGAATGATGTGGTTGAACATGCGCACATGCAGGCGGTCGCGGCCTTCGCCCCCGCCGGGTTTGAAACCATCCGCCTCGTTTTCGTAAGGGATGCCGGCTCGCTTGAACTCCTCCAGCAACGAAGGGGTACTGAGGCGAATGAACAGCGCACTGGAAGTGACGCAAGGGACCGTCCAATCGAGCGCCTTCGCCGCGCGGCTGCCTGGCCATGTGACGGCTGCGGTTGTCAACCCGGCTTGCTTGGCCAGATCATAGACCGTTGGCACTTTACAAATCTCTTCCTTGCTCAGCAATGGGTCCCAGATGACCGAAACGATCTCATTCCTGGCGCGATCCAGCCAGGTGTTGCCGATGACGCCATGTTTCGCTGGTGTTACGCCTGTGACCAACGTCGTGTGGTTGGGCCAAGTGACGGTGGGCATGACGGCTTTCATCTTCTCCGCACGCGCGCCCTCGGCAGCAAGCTGACGGATCGTAGGCATCTCGGCTTTCGGATCATCCATGTAATAGTGCGCCAGCCCGTCGATGCTGACCAGAACAACAATCCGGTCGGTCACAGGTTCCAACGCGAAGCAGAGGGATGTACAGGTAAACAGCAGAACTGCGAGGATGGCAATGCGTTTCATGGATTCGATGCGATGGGTGAATTGGACGGCTGTTCAACGATAATGGGTGCAGATGGCCGCCACAAAGGAGTTGTCTTGATGGAGATTTTGAGGCGGGGTGAGGTCAGACACGAAGGCCAGCCTAGCTGTCGCCCGGCGAAATGTCAAATGATTTGCCTTGTTTGCCCGGTTTCGTCGGACGCTGCATTCTTCCGGTGGGTCCGACGCCCCGGGGGTCTTCGTTTGTCGTAGCCGCCGGCAGCCCCAGGAATACACCCGAAGAAATCGCGGTGTCGCCGGCTTTGCTGGACCTGGTACAGGATTTAGCTTGCTCGCCTCAGCAGCGTTCTTGTCTGCCCTTGCTTCACCTTCTCCCTGGCGGCGAGTTCATCCAAGAAGCCTGCGATAGTTGCCCAAGGTTCGGCAGACAGTGTGCGCCGATACGCCAACTTCGCCCAGGTGGCAAAGCCCTTCGGCACTGCCCCGCCTCGCTCGACCACGAGATACTTCGTCAGGCCCTTGTACTTCATCCCAGGCGGCGCAGGCCCGAGTTCCTCAGCTTCGTAGTCCTCGGGCAACGCCAGGCCGATAACCAATCGCTTGCTGTTTTTGAGCCAGATCGCAGCAAAGACATGGCTTTCAGGAGCAGCACGAACGGTGAATTTGACGTAGGTGGTGAGCAACTCGCAGTTGGCGTCGGGCGAAACAGCCAAGAGCAACTGCGCCATCTGCATGAACTGCCCGCGAAGCGGCTCCCAGGCAGGCCCGCTCACCTTGGTAATGATACGCTGCGACAATGTGCCCATGATGCTCCTTCCGTTGGCGGCGTCCTTTCCGCCACTGCGGGAATCATACTACGAACCCTGGCGGCAACCAAGACACGATTTGTACAGGTGGTGCTAGCGGTGCTAGCACAGGACAGAATCGAACTTCACGCCCACGGCACTCCTGGGTATAGTCAACCGGCCCCACTCCCACAGGTCCCCGCGTGCCAAGCCACTGTCGATTGCTCCGTGCCCCACTGACATGCTTTGCGATGGCCTGCCTGGGATGGCTCGGGACAGGGCTGGGCGGGTGCGCGCAGCCGTGGAGGTTCTCGCACAGCGTCGGGCTGTCCCCAACAACATCGGGACAAAGCGGGGCGGTTTCTGCTGCGGGCGTCAGTCCCTTCGCAGACGCCCCAGAGGTGCCCCGGCCGGTCTTGCCCGAGGCGGCAGCAGCGGTCGCGGGGGTGCAGCAAGCCCAGCCCGAGGCTACCCAGCCTGCTGGTTACACTGGCCCATCCGACCCCAATCTCGGTCCGGCACCGCCGCCAAACAACATCGCCACTGGGCCGGTGCTCGCCGAAGAGCACTGGCCGTTACCCAACGTGTGTCCCGCGCCACTGGCCGGCGGTGGGCACTTAACCGATGATGGCTACCCGACCGGTGGAGGATCAGCCGGCGGCGGATACCCGGCCGAGGGCACATGCCTCGGTCACTGGGAGGCCGAATTCCAAGCGGGAGCCCACCGCGTCTGCAATGACTACTGTAACTTCTACTCGTTCCCCTCCCTCGCGGAGCTTCTGGTGGGCACAGGCGTCGCCGCCACGATGGCCAACACCAACATTGACACCGATTTCCGCCACTGGTATCAATGCGACGTGCGATCGCCCGACACCAATCACTTCTCCGATGTTTGGATGCCGACCGGCAACGGCCGGTACGTGATTCCCGTCATGGGGACCTTGGCGCTGGCGGACAAGGTGCTTCCGAACGAGCCGTGGCTAGAGCCGGTCAGCGACTTCGGCGACCGCACGACCCGGGCCTGCCTCGTTGGCGCACCGCCGCTGCTGTTGATGCAAGAGCTGACCGGCGGGGCTCGTCCTTCGGACGTAGGCCGGCCGTCGGAGTGGCGTCCCTTCCAGGACGACCACGGCCTTAGCGGTCATGCCTTCATCGGCGCGGTGCCGTTCATCACCGCCGCTGACATGAGCGACAATGTGTGGGCAAAGTACGACCTGTATTTTTGCTCTACGCTGACGGGCGTGTGCCGCATCAACAATGACCGCCACTATCTCTCTCAGGTGTGCCTGGGTTGGTGGATGGGGTATCTTTCCTGCCAGGCGGTGACTGCCTCCGAGCGGACCAACACCCATATTCTCGTCACTCCGCTGGCCAGTCCAGAGATGACCGGCCTAGGCGCGGTCTGTCAGCGATAATCGCCCAACGGCCGCAGCAAAGGTAGGCCGCCTATGTTTCGCGGGGGGGGCTGTGGGCGGAGATTTCGTCCTCTTTTCTCTGGCTGGCTTATTCTAGGTGGACGCAAGAGTCGGCTTTCCTGTTGCCTCACTGACGGCCGTGACGATTTCCGTTGTGCTTAATGGGTTCCTTTGCGGTTTGATTTTCGTCCATTACTGACTGGCTCCCTCAACAAAAATGACCCCACCAATGTGTTGGGCGTCGGCCATCTGCTTGGGTAGCGGCACATCCCGTGAACTGCAACAATAGTTCGGCGCTGACAGCATCCATACCGCCAGTGTGGGAATCATACTGCGAATCACAGCGACGACCAATGCGTCGATTTGTGCGGTGGTGCGGGCGGTGTTGGCTCGCCACAAGATTACAAGGGAGGTTAAGATAGGACACCATTAGCTGTTTCCTCCATGAAACTGGATAGTGTGACTTCGCCAACGGATTGGGGAAAATGGGTGTTCTGCGAAATCCCGGTCTCCTCACAACCGACTACCGGGCCATTACTCGCAATTGAACCAGGCCACGAGTATTGCTTGACCAGCGAATACGGTTCCTATAAATTGATTCCCTGACCCGCATCGGAGGTGGAACGGCTGCCGTGGTGCGACGGTACGTGGCCATAAGGATGCCTGACGGACAACGGAATGTGCATGGAACACGCCAATCAGGTTTCTCAGGCCGCGTGCAGGGTTGAGACGGGAGCGGACGTGGCGCGGACGGACAGACGTGCCATCGTCGATCGAGAGCAGCGGGCAGTAAATGGCTGGCCAGAAACCGCCGGCTACTCTTTCCGACTGAACGACTCGATCAAAGAGACGAATCTCGACGACTGGAACAGCTTGCGGGCAGGCCAGCGCGATGTGTTCATGGCCCCCGGGTTCATCGCGGCGGTAGAGCGCTCGATGGGCGGGATGGTCAAGTGCTGGACGCTGATCGTCTACGACGAGAAACACCGTCCGGCGGCCACGGCCTGCCTGTCGTTGATGCCGACTGACGGGGCGATTCTGGCACAGGGATTGGTGCGGCGGAGCATCCGGGCCGTTCGCTGCGTTTGGAGGCGATTTCTGCACTTCAATGTGCTGTTCCTCGGATTACCGGTGTCGGCCAGTCAAAGCCATCTGCGAATTCGGCCCGACGCGGACAGCCAGCAGGTGTTGGCCACCATCGAGGCGGTGCTCGATCAGTTGGCGAGGCGACATGGCGCGCGAGTGGTCGTGCTGAAGGAGTTTACTGCCACTGAAACGCAGGTCTTGGACGGCTTCGAGCGGCACGGCTACTTCCGGGTGGAGAGCCTGCCGTTGAATTGCCTGGATGTCCGTTATAGCGATTTCGACGACTTTTGCCAGTCGCGCAGCGGCAGGGCTCGTTATAACCTTCGGCGGTCGATCCGCAAGTTTGAGGAGGCCGGCTTGCGCGTGGTGCAGATCACCGGTGCCGACGGCGCGGACAAGGTGTATACCGAGGAAGTCCATCGCTTGTACAAGTCAGTCTGGGATCGCGCCGACTCTCAACTTGAGAAGCTGCCGGCCGAGTTCTTCCGCCAGTTGGCCTGCAATCTGGGCAAACAGGCGGTGTTCAGTTTTGCCTACCGGCAGAATCGTATTGTGGGATTCGGCTGCTCGCTCATTGCGGACCCCGATTTCCACATGCTGTTCGTTGGACTGGACTATGACGAAAACCGCCAGAGCGAGTTGTATTTCAACCTTTGCTACAAGGAACTCGATTTTGCCATGCGGAACGGCGCAAAAACGGTTCTCATGGGACAGACGGCTGACGCCTTCAAGTCGCGGCTGCGATGCTACCACCGCCCGCTGTATTTTTATGTCAGGCTACGCGGCCCGTTAGGCATCCTCCTACGGTGGTTCTCGCATGTGCTCTTCCCGCCCCCCAAATCGGCGTCGGAAGCCTGTTGCGATGCCCATGACTGATGAGCCAACGCGATCCAAGACGGTGCGAAGAGAGATGGCGATTGCCGTCCTGTCGCGCGGGAACCAAGAAGAAGCTGCACAACACCAATGGTTCAAGGAGGGGAGTGCGATGAAGGTGTTTGTCACGGGCGGAAACGGGTTTATCGGCTCGGTGGTAGTCCGGCGGCTCCTTCGGACGGGCCATCGCGTCCGCTGCCTGGTCCGTCCCGCTAGCGGCACGTCTCGGATCACTGGTCTGCCGTTAGAAGTCACCGTGGGTGACATCCGCGATCCTGAGTGTCTGATAAGGGGTATGGACGGTTGCAACGCGGTGATCCACCTGGCTGCGCCTTCGGCGTGGAGGGAGATCGAATCGCCAGCGATGCGGGAAATAGTCGTGGACGGGACCCGGAATGTGCTTTCCGCCGCGAAGACTCATGGAGGGCTGCGGACCGTCTACGTGTCCAGCGTGGCGGCCATCAATGGCACCAGCAAGCCGGAAATGCTCACGGAAGCGTCGCCGTGGACCCTCGAAGGTGCGAACCTCAAGTATGCCAGCGCAAAGCACGACGCAGAGGCCCGGTGCCTGGAAGCCGTCGATGACGGCGTGCCAGTCGTGATCGTGAACCCGAGCGAAGTCTTCGGGCCACATGACCGGAAATTCGTCACGGCCGGCGAGTTGCTGGATTTTGCCCGTAGCAATCCCGTCCTGGTGTGTCAGGGGGGCACCAGCGTCGTCCACGTCGAAGATGTGGCCTGCGGCATTGTCGCCGCACTAAAGCGAGGCAGACCGGGCCATCGGTATATCCTCGGAGGCGAGAACTTGAGTATCCGAGAGATGGCGGCGCTGACGCTGGAAATCCTCGGCCTCCAGCGACGCATCATTACGATCCCAAACGCTCTATCGCTCGCTGTTGCTAAAATCGGAAAGACATTGCGTGTTCCCCTGCCGTTCGACGCCAACGTCATTCCCTACGCAACTCGCTACTGGTATGTCGAATCCACCAAAGCTCAGCAGGAGCTAGGGGTATCCTTCCGCTCGGCCCGCGAAACGTTTACGTCCGTCTTGCGCTGGGCGCAGGCGAAGGGGCATCTTCCGGCCGACACCCTCGTGGACCGGCATCCGCATCCAGGCCGATCCGGGCCACGTAGCGGTCGCCTGGATACAGTGCAGGAGTCGCCTGTGGTGAAAAAGCGTCGCCCAACGTCAGCGCCTTTGGCAAAGGGGAATTGACCTTGGTGCAACATTGTTATTCTGAGACCCCGGGACTGTAACCTCCCCTGGCAGCCGCTTCCGCAGCGCCGCCTCGCCGTCGTCCCGAATTCGGCTGACCGGATCGGCGTGCGGTTTTCGTCATCCCCGTCATGGGGGCCTTGGCGCTGGCGGACAAGGCGTTTCCGAACGAGCCGTGGCAGGAGCCGATCAGCGATTTCGGCGACCGCACGATCCGGGCCTACCTCGTGGGCGCACCGCCGCTGCTGTTGATGCAAGAGCTAACCGGTGGGGCCCGTCCTTCGGACGTGGGCCGGCCGTCGGAGTGGCACCCGTTCGAGAATGACCACGGCCTTAGCGGTCATGCCTTCATCGGCACGGTGCCGTTCATCACCGCCGCCGACATGAGCGACAATGTATGGGAAAAGTGCGGCCTGTACTTCTGCTCCACGCTGACGGGCGTGTGCCGCATCAACAATGATCGCCACCATCTCTCCCAGGTGTGCCCGGGTTGGTGGATGGGGTATCTTCCCTGCCAGGCGGTGAGCGCCACCGAGCGGACCAACCCCCATGTTCTTGTTACGCCACTGGCAAGCCCGGAGATGACCGGCGTGGGCGTGATGTATCAGCACTGAACGGAAGACCGCTCATGGGGACTTGCAGCCCAACAAATCCGTCGGCAGAGCCACCCCTTTCAAGATACCCTCGCAGACGAGGCCCTGATTGACGAAACACTGGAACTCGCAGGTAGTGATTGCGCGGCGGGGCTTCAACAGGCGGCTGACGATAACAAAGCGGTTTCCCGGTCGAACCACGTCGCGGAAGCGGACCTTTTCCAGCCCTCCAAGGCCCACCATCCCGTCGATGGCATGGTACTTGCCGGCGTAATAGCTGGCCAACTGCGCGGCGGCCTCACACATTATCACCCCCGGCATGAGCGGCACTCCGGGAAAGTGCCCGCGGGCCCAGAACTCGTCCGGCCCCAGGTCCTTGTAGCCGACGCAAATGTGGCGATCGGGGTCCTCGAAGCAGATGGCCGTCAACTGCTCCATCTCGTACCGCTGCGGGTTGTAACGCCGGACCTCCACGATGTCGGCAATCACGGTGCTCAAATCATATTCAGAGAAATCGAGGATCAACGGCTTCCTGGCCACGGCACGCTCCTTAAAGTGTCCAACAAAACGGGGACCAACCCCTTTCGAGCACTGCGAAGTGATTGCACGAAAATCGGGAGAGTCCCAGCGAACAGTTATAAAAGCAAAATGGCCCAGTCGGCAGTCGCCCGGGTGCGGATGAGAACCGGCCATGTAGTCCGCTGGCGAAGCTCCCCGAGCAACATGCTGCCGATGCCCGGCTTCCGCTTGGCCATGCAGACATAGGCGTGGCGGATGAGGGTCACGTCCTGGATGCCCATGCCCCCGGCCAGTTTCGAGCCTTCGTCAAAACCGAACGACATTGCCCTCCCCCTTCGCCCTGTGAATCATTACAATTCTGCATCAGCCGAGGTTGCTTTGCAACCACCGCTGCCGCGCGTGGCGGGACATGGTGGCCTCGGAAAAAACCATCTGGTCGAAGTCCTTGAAGCCTACCACAAATGCTGCGCTCAAGACAGGTTGCACCCAAGAGCTAGACCCGTAGAAACGCTGGACTGATACGCCCGTCCACTAAACACTGTTGGACGAAAACAGGGAAGCGTCCAAATGGAGACTTCGGTGAGACGCAATATGCCTAACCGACAGTGGTTAGCGTGGAGCGGGTTGGCATTGGTCGGCATCATCCTGTTGCGCCTGGCGTTGCTCGGCCAGTTGGCGCTGACCGACAATACCGAGGCCCGCTACGGCAGCATCGGCTGGCGGATGTTTCATACGGGCGATTGGGTGACGCCTCGGCTGCACGTCAATGGTCAGTTGGTGCCGTTCTGGGGTAAACCGCCCCTCCAGTTCTGGTTGACCTCGCTGTCGTACAAGAGCTTCGGGGTGTCGGAATGGTCCGCAAGGATTCCGAGTTTTCTGCTTGGAATTGCCATCGTTGCAGCCACAATCTTCTTCGCTTATACGGTGTGGGGAAAGAGGGTGGCAGCCTTGGCCGGGATCGTGCTGAGCAGCTCCGTGTTGTTCTTCCTGCTCTCGGGGGCCTGCGTTACAGATGTCCCACTCACGGCCAGCGTGAGTGCCGCGATGATCGCCTTCGTCCGCTTCGCCGAGAACTCCACACACCGCAAAGCCTGGGGCTTGGGCTTCTTTCTGGCCCTAGCGGTGGGCGCGTTGGCCAAGGGGCCCATTGCGTTGGTGCTCGTGGCTGTGGCAATCGGCATCTGGCTTACGCTCGTGCGACGATGGAAACTGGTGAGCGAGCTTCCCTGGCTATCAGGGATCGTCGTTTTCGTTGTGGTGGCGGTGCCGTGGTATCAACTGGCTGAACGGGCCTCACCCGGCTTCCTCCGCTACTTCCTTATCAACGAGAACTTCCTTCGCTACGTGAGCAACGATTACGGAGATTTGTACGGGTTCGGCCTCAAGCGTCCCTACGGGACCATCTGGCCCATGCTCGTCGGCTCGTTCCTTCCCTGGACCGTGTTGGCAGTGGTCGCGCTGCTGAAAGTCTTCCGCAAGCCGAAGCTCGGAAAGGTTGTGCGGGACGACCAATGGCTCACCTACGCTCTGGTCTGGGGACTCACGCCTCCCTTGTTCTTTACGTTCGCGCGGCAGATCGTGCTCACTTACCTGCTGCCGGGTTTCCCAGGACTTGCGGTCGCCACGGCTGTCGGACTCGACCGCTGGATGGAGTCCGACGCCGAGCCCGGACTCATTCGGTGGCTCAAGGCACACTTTGTTGCGGTGGGCCTGGTTGCTCTAACGGCGGCGGTCGTGGCCACGGTGCGCGGGGTGTCGCTGTCCCTGGTGGCCGTGGTGGTGTCGGCGGTGGTTTTGGGGTGGATTGCATGGGCGATTACCCGCCGCTGGGGAACCACCGCCCTGGTGGGGACATTGGGACTCGCAACGACCCTGACCCTTTCCGCGATGGTCGTGCTCATGGCTCCCTGGATCGACGAGCAATACTCTGCCAAGACCGTACTGACCCATCTCTATGAGAACTCGGCCGCCAGAAGCCGGCCCATCGTCATGCCGTTCGGGGAACCGTGCTCTGCGGTGTTTTACGTCAACGCGATTTTCCAGGGTCGCTTTGAGCACCATCCGCCGCAGAAGTCGGTCCTGGTGCAGGATGTGCTTGCCGCTCGGGGTCGCCAGATTCTCCTCTTCAAGCGTGACGACTGGGATCATTTGGAGCCAGAGTTGGCCGCCAGGCTCGTCCCCATCACCCAGACTGCCCATTGGGTCGCATGTGAGGCATGGTACAACGTTGCGACTGTTCCCTGAAGATCCATGTGAGTAAAGGGCCGCCACTGCCGGCTCAATTACTGTCGCGCCGCTCATCGCGGCGTGCTGCCGAGCCACGATCGGGTGATTGCGAGAAGAGTCAACCTCAGAACTCGGCACGGTTCAGTTGCAGGTAGGGGCCGCTTCTGAGATTCTCCGCCAACCAAAATCTGGCGAATGCGTTCAGCACAACGACGAGTTCCGGGGGAGTGACGCTTTTGACCCTCCCCACCTGCAGGCATCAGGACCCAGCAGACCGTGATCTCAGCGTCAAGGTGCCGGCCATTGGATACCAGGCTCCTGCGGGCACATCTGGGAATCACGGCGCAAACGCGGCGCTCGATTTGAGAATCCCGGCCACCAACGTCGGCCTGGCACAACCGGTCTCGTCGGGCGATCACCGCGAAACGCCGATTCAATCCACCCCGGATTGCTACCCGCAGGTTTTTTGTGGTCGCGGACGCCGGCCATTGGATGGCTGAATCTGGCTGCGTGCGGATTGAACCGGAGTCAGGTGGAGAAATTGTTCACTTGGCCCGCAGCCAGGTACGCAAATTGCGCACCTGGACACAATCCTCAAGACGGGATCGGCAGCACGACGATCCGATCCTCCACCCGGGATGCTTTTCAGATTGCATACGCCTGAAGCCTGCGTGTTGCCGCAGGCATCCGGCAGTCAGGTGAGGAATGTCCTCACCTGGCCACAATCCTCAAGACGGAAGCCGAGTGGGATTGAAGCCTTCAGCCAACATGGCGTCCATGCCGCTGGACGTTCCGCCGCCGGCAAGATGGATACCTGAATTCTAACGGCCCGAACCCGAGACCCCAGTAGCGAGCGCCCCAGATACGAGGAGCCGGGCACCGACAAGCTGTTTGATCCGTTATTCGGGTCGTTGCTCTGCTACGTTGGGCAGAGGCAGTTCCGCTTTGTTACGGTGTTCGGCGATCAGGGGCTATTCGGCAGTCGCAAGCGGCGCGGCGAGTGAGCGCCCAGGCTGAGCCTAGCCCGGCCGGCGTTCGACCCCGGGCGATGGTGGGGCCACCTCGCCCGGGGCGTCGGGCCAGCACTTTAGCAACCTGCTTATGATGCGACGAGGATCAACGCCAATTGCCCTGCTGATGGCCACGAATTCCGCGACATCCAAGTGGCGGGTTCCCCGCTCGTACTTCGCAACGAAGGTCTGCTGCCTCCCTAACCTCGCCGCCACCTCGCGTTGCTTGAGCCTTTGCGCCTTCCGCGCGGCTGTCAGCAGCCTCCCGAGCCGCTGGTTCTGTTCCGAATACTCTGTTTTTCTCGGTCGCGCCACGGCCGCCCCAGGGCTTCTTAGGCTTCTGACGGGATGTTATGCCACAGACGGCATTTTTATGCTAGTATTAGAATATAGCACGAACGGGTCTCCAGTCAAGCC
>Ga0326727_10006072_pt1 | contig 33537 bp, 28 predicted proteins | sample MB2enrmetagenome_FD_207643 | JGI IMG/M metagenome (GOLD analysis project Ga0326727, IMG submission 207643) | Lab enriched peat soil microbial communities from McLean, Ithaca, NY, United States - MB29MY | ecosystem: Environmental > Terrestrial > Soil > Wetlands > Peat | place: USA: New York...
CGCCGCCCAAGGACAAGCGCGAGATCAACAAGCGCTACACGGCGCCGATCCCGAAAAGCGTCAGGCACAGCCCACGCTGGTACGGGCCCTTGCTGCTGGTGCTGCTCGTCGTCGGGCTGCTCCTGATCGTCGGCAACTACGTGGGGATCATGCCCGACAGCCCGAGCAACTGGTATTTGATCGGGGGCCTGGTCGGGATCGTGGTCGGGGCCATGATGGCCACCCAGTACCACTGACCTACGACTTAGCTCGGTACCACTGACTTACGACTTAGCTCGCTGGCGCGGTGTCTTGGGCGCCGGCTGGCAAGAGCGCTCGTTGCCTCAGGCCAGGCGCTCGATGATCGTGGCGTTGGCGAGCCCACCACCCTCGCACATCGTCTCGAGGCCGTAGCGGCCGCCGGAGCGCTCGAGCTCGCAAAGCAGGGTGGCCATGAGCTTGGTGCCCGAGGCGCCGATGGGATGGCCGAGCGCGATCGCACCTCCGTTGACATTGACGCGATCGGGGTCCGGGTGGTGTTCTCTCGCCCAGGCGAGCACGACCGAGGCGAACGCCTCGTTGATCTCGACGAGATCGATGTCCGTAAGGCTCATGCCGGCGCGCGCGAGCACCTTTGTCGTGGCCGGGATCGGCCCGGTGAGCATGGTGAGCGGATCGACCCCGACGACGGCGAACTCGACAAGGCGCGCCCGCGGCCTCAGGCCGAGCCGCGCCGCCCGCTCCTCGCTCATGACGAGGACCGCCGAGGCCCCGTCGGTGATCTGCGACGAGTTGCCGGCGGTGAGCTTGCCGTCCGGCTTGAAGGCCGGCTTGAGCGTTGCCAGCGTCGCGACGGTCGTCTCCGGCCGGATGCCCTCGTCGGCCCGCATGATCTCGCCTGTCTCACGCCCGTCGGCGTCCCTTATCGCGACAGGGACGAGCTCGTGGTCGAAGCGGGCCTGTGCCGTCGCCCTCGCCGCTCGCTGTTGGCTGCGGGCGGCGAAGGCGTCGAGCTCCTCGCGTGAGAGCTCCCACTTGTCGGCCACCAGCTCGGCTGCCACGCCCTGGCTGACGAGGCCGCCGACCGGGGCGTAGCGCGCCGACACTGCGGGGCCGAAGGGGAAGCCCACCCCGGAGCCGATCGAGGACCCGATCGGGACCCGGGTCATGCACTCCACGCCGGCGGCGATCGCCACCTCGTAGGCACCCGCCATGACACCCTGGGCGACGAAGTGGAGCGCCTGCTGGGACGACCCGCACTGGCGGTCGATCGTCGTGGCCGGGACGGACTCGGGGAAGCCTGCGGCGAGGACGGCATTGCGGCCTATGTTCAAGGCTTGATCGCCGACCTGGCTGAGACAGCCCATGATCACGTCGTCGACGATCGCGGGGTCGATGTCGTTGCGGGCCGCGAGCGCCTTCAGCACCTCGGCGGCCAGATCGACCGGATGCCAGCCGGAGAGCTTTCCGTTGCGCTTGCCACCGGGAGTGCGCACGGCGTCGATGATGACAGCAGCGGTCATGGAGCAACGATAGGGCTCGCCGCGCCGCGTCCGAGGCGCGTTCTGACCTGTGGCCGACTGCGAAAAGCGACCCGCGCACGCGGCCCGTGCGGTCACCGGGAGTACGGTGAGACCCGTGGCCACGAAGAGCTCCGGGACTCCCGGCCCGAAAGGGCCGCCCGAGACCAAAGACATGAGCGGGTGGCTGGGCGATAGCGGCGTGCCGATCCTCACCGCGATCGGTGTTTTTTTCGACGACTACGGTGTCGAGGACGACGACAGGGCGGGCTGGGCGACCGGCTTCTTCGATCCCACAGCCGTGGCCTGTGACCACAAGGGCGTCGTCCAGGCCGGAGTCCATGCGGTCGTGCTCGACGCCGCGATGAGCTTTGCCGTAAACGCCGGGCTCTCGGGCAAGGACCGGACCAGTGTCGCCCTCGAGCTCAAGACCGAGACAATGCGGCCTGCGACATGTAACGAGCATCTCGCGGTGCGCGGGGCTGTCATGAGAAAGGCGAAGCAGGTCGCTTTCGCCGAGGCGCGTATCGAGGACGCCAAAGGGCGCCTTGTCAGCCGCTCGACGGGCACGTTCCTCATACAGCCCGACTGAGATCCGGTCTGCTTCCCCGCGAGAGCATCGTCGCTGTCGCCGTCGGGCAATCGGCAAGCCGGAGTGGCGCGCGGTGGCGAGCCATTCCCCGCCTGCCGCCTTCGATCCGGCGGCACATGGCCCGGTCCGCAGGACTGGCGACCAAGCTGTACGGGCGGCGGCCTGTGCGAGCAATGGTCAACGCGGATGACCGGATACATCACAAGTTTCAAGTGCTTCACCGTTCGAGTTGGCGATGGCGACGCCCCCCTCGTACTCGCCTCGGCTGAGCGCGGGCGACCGGTGAAGTGGGCACGCCGAGGCAGTGTCGCTCCCTTGATAACCCTGACGCCGGATCATCGGCTAAGCAGTATTGGATTGTCCGATCGATATGCGTAATACTGGTTCTATGCCACCAAGAAAAAAGCCAAGCAAGCCTGGTCTCTCGCCGTCGCACAAAGACGCGCTAGCCGAGGGTCGCCGGCAGGGAAATGCGGTGCGCCGGTACCTAGTCGCGCTGGAACGGTCCAAGCCGCGGAGGGGGCGCTCGACCAGCGCGGACACCTTGAAAGCGCGTCTTGATGATCTCGAGGCGAAGCTCCTGGTCGCCGATCCACTGCAGCGAATCCACCTGATTCAAGAGCGACGCAACCTCGAGCGGCGAATCGAAGGCGCCAGCGCAGAGGCCGAGGACGACCTTCCCGAGCTCGAGAAATCCTTCATAGCGGTCGCCGCAGACTACGGATCACGCAAGGGAATCGACTATGCCACCTGGCGCGAGGCGGGTGTGTCGGCGGAGGTGCTGCAAAAGGCGGGAATCCACTGGAGTCGCCGGTCCTAGGCTCGGCCCGGTCAGAGTGTTGGCACGACGCCGGCAACTCATCCGGGGATCTTCTCGAGCGCGGCGAAAGTGCGCCCGACGTGAGCTAGCGACCGGCTGAGGTCGAACGCCGCGTCCAGCGATCTCGACGCCTCTTCGTTTCCCCCGAAAGCAGCCGCAACCTCCGGGTCCTCTTCGAGGACGTCCCGGAACGGGTGCTGCTGGTCTTGGGAAAGGCGGGCGTCGCGCTGCACGATGCGGTAGGCGGCGTCGCGCGTCAGGCCCGAAGCGACGAGGGCAAGCAGCACCGGCTGGGAGAACACGAGTCCGTGCGAGCCTTCGAACAGGTTCTCACGCATGCGGTCGGTGTTGACAACTAGGCCGTCGATAAGGCGCGTCATGGTCTTGGCTGAGTAGTAGGCGACCATGCTGGCGTCCGGGAGCACGATCCGCTCCACCGAGCTGTGGGAAATGTCTCGTTCGTGCCAGAGGGCGACGTCCTCGAGGCCGGCGACGAGGTACCCGCGCAGCACCCGGGCCAGGCCGACGAGGCGCTCGGCGGTGACCGGGTTGCGCTTGTGCGGCATGGCCGAGGAGCCCTTCTGGCCCGCTCGGAAAGGCTCTTCGACTTCGCCCACTTCGGTCCGCTGCAGGTGGCGGATCTCCGTCGCCAAGGATTCGACGGTGGTGCCGAGCGCCGCGCACGCGTACAGGTACTCACCATGGCGGTCCCTGGCGATCACCTGGGTGGCGGGAACGGGCCGCAACCCGAGGGCGTCGCACACGTACTGCTCGACGAAGGGATCGATGTTCGAGTAGGTTCCCACCGCCCCCGAGAGCTTCCCGACGGCGACGGCCTCCTGCGCGCGGCGAAGCCGCGCACGGTCACGGTCGGCCTGCATGCAGGCCAGGGCGAGCTTGGTACCGAAGGTGGTGGGCTCGGCGTGCATGCCATGGGTGCGGCCGACCGTGGGGGTCGCCGCCAGCTCGAGCGCCCGGCGCTTCAGCACGGACACGAGGCCGTCGACCGCTTCGAGGAGAAGACCGCTGCTTCGCACAAGGGTTGCGGACAAAGCGGTGTCGGTCACATCCGAGGAGGTGAGGCCGTAATGGACCCAGGATCCTTCGGGTGCACCTATCGACTCCTGCACGACGTCGACGAAGGCGGCGACGTCGTGGTCGGTGAAGGCTTCACGTTCTGATACGCGCCGGAGGAAGTCGGCGTCGATGCGGGGGGCACGGGCGCGACAGGTCCTTGCATCCGCGGCCGGGACCACCCCGAGCTCGGACAATGCCTCCACGGCCAACAGCTCGATCTCGAGCCATAGACCAAGGCGTGTCTCGTCGGCAAAGACGGTCGCCATCTCTGGCATTGAGTAGCGGGCGATCATGCCATTTCGCTTCGGGCGGGTGCCGGGATCACGACGGGATGCGACATTGGCGGGGTCATGGGGCGAGACGCACGTATTGCTCGCGGCCGGGACCCACGCCGACATAGGACACCGTCACGCCGGTGTACTCGGCGACGACATCGAGGTAGGCGCGGGCTGCCGGGGGCAGATCCGATACGGTTCTTGCTCCGGACAGGTCTGAGCGCCAACCCGCCAGCTCCCGGTACACGGGCTTGACACGGTGGAGCACGGACTGGTGGTAGGGGACGTGCTCGTACAGGTCTTCTCCGTCGCGGTAGGCGACGCAGACTTTGAGGGTCTCGAAGGCAGAGAGCACATCGAGTTTGGTGACGGCGATCTCAGAGAGCGAATTCAGCCGTACAGCATGAGCGAGCAGGACCAGATCCAGCCAGCCCGGGCGGCGCCGGCGCCCGGTGTTCGTCCCGTATTCATGGCCGAGTTCGACGAGGATGTCGCCTTGTTCGCCGTCCACTTCGGTGGGGAAGGGTCCTGAGCCGACGCGGGTTATGTAGGCCTTGGCGATGCCGATGACCCGGTCGACGTCCCGAGGGCCGATCCCGGTGCCGACGCAGGCGCCGCCGGCTGTGGGGTTCGAGGAGGTGACGAACGGGTAGGTCCCGTGGTCGAGGTCCAAGAAGGTGGCCTGGGCTCCTTCGAGCATGATCTGGCGACCGGCGTCGAGCGCCTCGTGCACGAGCCGCACCGAGTCGCCGATCATCGGCGCCAAGGCAGGGGCGACCTCGTCGAGGTACTGGGCGGCGATCTGCTCGGCGTCGAAGGGAAGGCGATTGTACACCTTGGCGAGGATGGCGTTCTTCTCCCGCAAGACGACGGCGAGCTTCTCGCGGAAGATCTTCGCGTCGAGAAGGTCCTGCACACGAAGCCCGATGCGGGCGGCCTTGTCCGCGTACGCCGGCCCGATCCCGCGCTTTGTCGTGCCGAGCTTCGCCTTGCCCAGGTAACGCTCGGTGACCCGGTCGAGCTCGATGTGATAGGGCATCACGAGATGGGCGTTTCCCGAGACCACGAGGCGGCTCACATCGACGCCCCGCGCCTTTAACGTGGCGCACTCGGCGAGGAGGACCCTCGGCTCGACCACGACGCCGTTGCCGATCACGGGCACGACGTGGTCGTAGAGGATCCCGCTCGGGATGAGCTGCAGAGCGAAGGTCTCGCCCCCGACGACGATGGTGTGGCCGGCGTTGTGACCGCCCTGGTAGCGCACGACGACCTGGACGTCCTTCGCCAACAGATCGGTGAGCTTGCCCTTGCCCTCGTCGCCCCACTGGGTTCCGACCACCACAGTCGCGGGCACGTCACCCCTCCGGTCTAAGAGAAATTTGAGCCGTGACCTGGGCGATCTTCGCGCCGGGTCCGCCCGGGCGCAGTGTAGCCGAGCCGGCACCGCCCGAGGTATGGGCTCACCCGGCCCGACCGGCCCAGCCCAGGCGTGCCGTTAATGTGCCCCTGTACGGTCTGTTACGAAACGGCTACAGTCAAAACAAATTCTGAGAGCCGGACGTTGCAATCATCGTGACGAACGGCTCTCGTTCATCGAAAGGGGTTGCAATCCGAATGATACGGACAAAAAGTCTGCGCAACGGGATCAGTGCGGTCTTGGCAGTGATAGCCCTGGCTTCCGTCGCCCTCGTGGCTGTCGGCTCGAGCACGGGGGCGACAACCTCCAGGCCGGCGTCGCGGGCGACTCTCACGGCGCGCTCCACGACGAGCTACAGGGCCTGCGAGGTCACCGACACGGGCGGCATCAACGACCGCTCCTTCAATGCCTCTGCTTATGCGGGCCTGAAGGTCGCCGCCACCGCCGTGCCCGGCCTCACCTACACCTTCCTCTCCTCGACCTCGACGAGCGACTACGTCCCGAACATCAACGACTTCCTCGGTGAGAGCGGGACGAAGTACTGCAACATCATCGTCACCGTCGGCTACGACATGGCCGCCGCCACCTATGCCGCCGCCCAGAAGAACCCAAAGCGGTTGTTCACCACCGTCGACTACACCTATATAAAGGACGAGACTCCCTCGACGCCGCCTCTGCCCAACCTGTTGGGCCTCCACTACGACACGGCCCAGGACGCCTTCCTCGGCGGCTACCTGGCCGCGGCCTGGAGCAAGAGCGGCATCGTCGGCACCTTCGGCGGTGAGAACATCCCCACGGTCACGATCTACATGGACGGTTGGGTGGCCGGCGTGCGTTACTACGACAAGCTCAACCACAAGCACGTCTCGGTCGACGGGTGGACCCCGCTGCCGGGCCGGCCCATGGGCAGCCTGGCCGGGAGCGGCCTGTTCACCAACGACTTCACGAGCCTCAACCTCGGCAAGACCGACGCCGAGACGCTGATGGCAGAGGGCGCTGACGTCATCTTCCCCGTCGCCGGCTCTGTCGGACTCGGCGCCGCCGCAGCCGTGAAGGCCGCGGGTGCTGGCAACGTCATGGAGTGGGTCGACACCGACGGCTGTGTCTCGGCCCCGCAGTACTGCCCGCTCTTCCTCACGAGCGTGACCAAGGGCATCGTCGCCTCCGTCAGCGCCGCTGTCGAAGCGGGCGCCCATGGCACTTTCAAGGGCGGCAACTACAACGGCACGCTGGCGAACAATGGCGTCTCGCTCTCCCCGTACCACGACTTCGCGAGCAAGATCCCGATGTCGGTGCAGGACGAGATCAACAAGCTGAAGGCCGGCATCATCGCCGGGAAGATCTCGGTCGACCCGGAGAGCTATCCAGTAGGTTGACGGGCAACTGTTGACGGGCACTGTTGACGGGCACTTAGCTAGTCAACCGTGATTCCCACAGCGCGTAGAACCGAGGGGAACCTCTCCCCGGTTCTACGCGCTGTCGCGTTGGCGAGCACGCCATGAGGCTCGAGCTCGTCAACATCACAAAGAGTTTCGGCCCGCTCGTGGCCAACGACGCCGTCAATCTCGAAGTCAAAGACGGCGAGATCCATGCCCTGCTCGGTGAGAACGGGGCGGGGAAGTCCACCTTGATGAACGTGCTCTTCGGTCTCTTGCACCCCGACTCCGGTGAGATACGCATCGACGGCAAGCCGGTCCGCATCGCCAACCCCGGCCAGGCGGTGGCACTGGGCATCGGGATGGTCCACCAGCACTTCATGCTCGTGGGAGTGTTCACCGTCGCCGAGAACATCGAGCTCGGTTTCGAGCCGACCCGTTTTGGCATCGGGCTCCTCGACCACCGCAAGGCCGATGACGACATCCGCAAGCTCTCGGCCGAGTACGGCCTCGAGGTCGACCCCGGCGCTGTCGTCGAGGACCTCCCGGTCGGAGTCCAGCAGCGGGTGGAGATCCTGAAGGCGCTGGCCCGCAATGCCAAGCTCCTCATTCTCGACGAACCGACCTCGGTGCTCACGCCGCAAGAGATCGAGAGCTTGTTTAGCACCATGCACGCCCTCCAGGAGGCGGGACACTCGATCTTGTTCATCACCCACAAGCTGAAAGAGGTCCTGGCCGTGGCCGACCGCATCACGGTCATGCGCGCCGGGCGGGTGGTCGGGTCCACAACTCCGCAGGAGGCAGACGAGGAGAAGCTGGCCTCGATGATGGTCGGCCGGTCGGTCGAGCTCGTCGTCGAGAAGGGGCCGGCACGACCGGGCGCAACCATGCTCGAGGTGCGCGGCCTGACCGTGGAAGACGACCGCGGGCTGACCATGGTCGAGCATGTCGACCTCGACGTCCACGCCGGTGAGATCGTCGCCGTGGCCGGCGTGCAGGGCAACGGCCAGACCGAGTTCGCCGAGGCCATCGCGGGTCTAAGAGATGTCGCGAGCGGGACGATCACGCTCGAAGGCCAGGACGTGACTTTCGCCTCGCCTCGGGACCGGATCCGGGCCGGGCTCGCGGACGTACCCGAGGACCGGCAAAGGGACGGATTGGTCCTGCCCATGTCGGTTGCCGACAACCTCGTGCTCGACATCTACGACGTGCCGCCCCACGCCCACCGAGGATCCCGGGATCTCGCCGAGGTGAGGTCGAGCGCGGTGCAAAGGTCTGAGGACTTCGACATCCGAACGTCCTCGGTCGAGGTCGGCGTCGGGACGCTGTCAGGGGGCAACCAGCAAAAGGTCATCCTCGCCCGCGAGATGTCGCGTCCCGTGAAGCTGCTGATGGCCTCGCAGCCGACGCGTGGGCTCGACGTCGGCTCCATCGAGTATGTGCATCGCCGGCTCGTGGCGGCGCGTGACAGCGGCGTTGCCGTGCTCATCGTCTCCTCGGAGCTCGACGAGGTGCTCGCGCTCGGCGACCGCATCGCGGTCATGTTCCGAGGTCGCATCATGGCGATCGTCGACCCGAGCGTCGGGCGGGAGCAGATGGGCCTGCTGATGGCAGGTGTTTCCGACACCTCACCGGCACCGGCTTCGTCGGCTGCTGCGGCAGGGGGATCGGGACAGCCGTGATCGGGCCCGAGGCGAGCACCGCCCCTCCCGCTACGGCCGAGCCGCCGGCTGGCGGCCAGCCGCTCCCAGATGGTGCTGGCCAGCCGCTCCCAGATGGTGCCCCGCTCCCACAAGGTGCCGGCCAGCCGCCCTCACAAGGTGGAGGCCAGCCGCCTCCCGAAGGCGGCGGCAAGCCGCGCTCGAGGGGCCTCGGACGGCTCCGTGAGGCGAACCTGTTCAACGTGACCTTCCTGGCGTTCCTCACCGCCCTCGTGCTCGGCGCCATCCTCATCCTCGTCACGTCGCCCGCCGTCCTGCACGCCTGGAGCAGGATCGGCACGGCTCCGGGCAATGCCTTCGCCGTCTCATGGCACACGGTCGCCAACGCCTATTCGGCGATGTTCGAGGGGTCGGTCTTCAACCCATCGGCCGTGGGCCACGCCATCGAGACCGGGCACGGCTGGACCGCCGCCTTCTCACCTCTCTCCGAGACGCTCGTCTCGGCCACGCCGCTCATGCTCGCCGGCATGGGGGTGGCGATCGGCTTCAGCACCGGCGTGTTCAACATCGGCGCCCAGGGTCAGCTGATCGGAGGGGCGCTGGCGGCCCTCTTCGTGGGATTCGAGCTCAACGTGACGATCTGGGTTCACCTTCCCCTCGTCATCATCGCCGGGGCGGTCGGCGGCGCCGTGGTCGGGTTCGTCCCCGGCATCTTGAAGGCACGAACCGGAGCGCACGAGGTCATCGTGACCATCATGCTCAACTACATCATGCTCTACCTGTTGGTCTACCTGCTCACGACGGCGCCCTTCCAACAGCCGGGTCAGACGAACTCGATCTCAAAGATCATGCCTGTGAGCGCGCGACTGCCGCACCTGTTCGGGAGCACGCTTCGCGTGAACGGCGGGCTGATCGTCGCCCTCCTCGTCCTGGTGTGGGCCTCGTGGCTCCTACGCAGGAGCACGCTCGGCTTCTCCTTCCGCGTGATCGGGATGAACCCGCTCGCGGGCAAGACGGCGGGCATGGACGTGAAGAAGGTGACGGTTCTCGTCCTCATGCTGTCGGGAGCCCTCGCCGGCCTTGCCGGCATGGCGAGCGTGTCGGGGACCGACTTTTTCATATCGACGGCCTATGGGGGAGGCATCGGTTTCAACGCCATCACCGTCGCCCTGCTCGGACGGAACCGCCCCTTGGGCGTCTTCCTCGGCTCGCTGCTCTTCGGGGCGCTGATCACCGGCGGCCGGAACATGCAGGCGGTAACCGGCATTGACCTCGACCTCACGACAATCATCCAGGCGCTCATCATCTTCATGGTGGCCACGCCCGCGCTCGTGCGCGACATGTACCGCCTCAAGGACACTGGCAAGAGCATGACGCAACTGATCTCGAAAGGCTGGGGCTGATGAGCGCGACGAGTGCGGCCCCCTCGACCAAAGCGGCTCCGGCGAAGGTCAAAACGCCCGAGGGGCGCATCATCTCTGCGGCGCGCCGGCGAGGAATGGGGATCTTCCTCCTCGTGCTCGCCATCATCACGTTCTGGGTGTTCGGTCTCGCCGTGCCGGCGGATGTCAAGACGACGTTCCTCCTGACCGCTCCCCCGGCTGTCAGTGTCTCGCCGCTCGTCATGTCGGTGCACTGGGTCTCCATCGTGCTCGGCGTGCTCTGTGCGGCGCTGGGGCTCCTGCTCGTGTTCTGGAACCGCAGCCGCGGCACCTACCTGATCTTCACGCTCGGTGTTGTCCTGTTCCTCTGGTCGTTCCTCGCCTGGGTCGCCCGTAACGAGTCCCTTGCCTTTGTCGACATGCTCGCGGAGACCTTGATCGCCACAACACCGCTCGTGTACGGCTCGCTCTCGGGCATCTTGTGCGAACGATCCGGGGTCGTCAACATCGCCATCGAGGGCCAGTTCCTCGCAGGCGCCTTCTTGGGGGCCTTGATCGGGAGCGTCTCGGGCAACCTCTGGCTCGGCATGCTCGGCGGCGCCGTCGCGGGAGCCATCTTCGGGGCGCTGCTGGCGTTCTTGTCGCTGCGCTATGGCGCCGACCAGATCATGGTCGGCATCGTGATCGACAACTTCGTGCTGGGTCTCACGAACTTCCTTACCGAGCAGGTGCTGACGCCCAACCAGACGACGCTGAACAGCCCATCGACGTTCTCTCCGATCGCGATTCCCCTGCTCTCGAAGATCCCGATCCTCGGGCCGATCCTGTTCAACCAGAACATCTTCGTTTACCTGGCGGTGGTACTCCTGTTCGCCGTCAACATCGGGCTGTTCCAGACCCGCAAGGGCCTGCGCGTGCGGGCCGTGGGCGAGTTTCCGCGGGCGGCGGAGACCGTCGGCATCAACGTGATGAGGACCCGCTACCAGAACGTGATCCTGGGCGGGGTGGTAGCCGGCGTCGGAGGTGCGGTGTTCACCATCGGCTCGGTCGGCCAGTTCACTGCGGACATGACGGACGGGTTCGGCTACATCGCCCTGGCCGCCATGATCTTCGGCCGGTGGCGGCCCTTCGGAGCTCTCGTCGCCGCCCTGCTCTTCGGCTTCGCGATCTCGATCCAGAGCTTCGTCGCCATTCTCAGACCGGGGATTCCCTCCCCCTTCTTGTCGATGACGCCCTACATCATCACCATCTTCGTCGTGTCGGGCCTCGTCGGGCGCGTGCGGGCCCCGGCCGCTGACGGCGCGCCTTATAAGAGCGGCGGGTAACCAAGCCAAATACCAGCGGCGGGCAGCTGGCCGGCGTGGCCGTCGGATCAGGCCGGGGACGGCGACCGGTGTTGCAGTCAGCCCGCCCTCGACGGTGCTCGTGCCGATGCCTCCACGCCGGTGTTGGTACTCAGGCCGGTGCTGGATTTGGTGTTCAGGCCGGTGACGGCGGCACGTGGCCGACCTCGGCGTCGGTGCCGATCTCGATGACCGGGTGGTCCGCCGGCTCGAGCCAGCGCAGCACTTGCAGGAGCGCGGCGATAGGGAGGGCGATGCACCCCTCGGTCGGGGCGTCCATCCAGGCGTGCAGGAAGATCCCCGAGCCAGGCGCCTTCGCGCCGGCGATGGTGGGGTCGTCGTTGTAGTCGATCACGGCGAGATAGGGATAGCCCCTGTCGCCCTGGGTCTCGGTCCACAGCGGCTCGGACCAGGCCGCGAAGGGCGGTGTCGTCCCGCAGGCGACGTGCACGAAGCGGTTGTACTGAGGGCTGTAGGGGTCCTCGTCCCACCAGTCGCCGCAGACGAGCTGGTAGTACGCCTCGTGCAGGCCGCCCGGATTCGGCCATGTGCCGTACATGGTGAGGCCGAAGCCGTAGACCCCGGTCGGCGTGGCGTCGTCGCCCTCGTGACGGATATCGACGATGTCGCCCGAGCCGATCTCAGCCCGCCAGGCGGGGAACACGGGCTTCCAGGGTGAGGAGGCATTGACGCGCTCGAAACTGCGGAAGCCCGCCAGGTAGTCCGGCGGGTCATAGGTCGGGCTCGAGACGACGACGAGCTGGCGCGCCGAGGCCGGGATCGCGAAGCGGGACTGGGAGGCAGCTGCCGCGGCCGCCACGGGCGCCGGGCCACCCAAGCCGGCCAGGGTCGCCAAGGCGAGCACGCTTGCCGCTGCCGCTGCCGCTGTGCCCGGCCGGGCGGGGTGATGCCGGTGCCGGGAGAGGCGAAGAAACAGGGCCACGTGCAAAGTCTTGCATCGTGCTCAGGTGCAAAGGTGCTCGGAGGGTGATGGTCGTCCGCTCATTCCGCCCGCAGCACGAGGGCCGTCGGCGTGCGGGCCGCATACCTGCCGGGGAGGGCCGCCTAGGCGTGGCCTGGGCGCGGCCTAGGCGAGGACGAGCCTGTCGCTCTCGACTTCGACCTTGACCGTGTCGCCCTCGACGTAGCGACCTTCCAACAAGGCGATCGCAAGTGGGTCCGCGATCTGGCGCTGGATGACACGGCGCAGGGGGCGGGCCCCGAAGTCCGGGTCGTAGCCATGATCGCCGAGCCACATCTCGGCCTCCGGGGTGACCTCGAGGCCGAGGCGACGGCTCTCGAGGCGTCGCTGAAGCTCGGAGAGCTGTATCCCGACGATGGCGAAGAGGTCCTCACGTCCCAGGGGGCGGAAACGGACGATCTCGTCGATGCGGTTGATGAACTCCGGCTTGAAGGTGTTGAGGGGGTCACCGCGCAGGTTGGAGGTCATGATCAGCACAGTGTTCGTGAAATTGACCGTGCGCCCCTGGCCGTCGGTCAGTCGTCCGTCGTCGAGCACCTGCAGGAGGATGTTGAACACGTCCGGGTGCGCCTTCTCGATCTCGTCGAGGAGCACGACCGCGTACGGGCGGCGCCGGACCGACTCGGTCAGCTGGCCGCCCTCCTCGTAGCCGACGTAACCGGGCGGGGCACCGACGAGGCGCGAAACGCTGTGTTTCTCCTGGTATTCGCCCATGTCGATGCGGACCATCGCCCGCTCGTCGTCGAAGAGCACCTCGGCGAGGGCCTTTGCGAGCTCGGTCTTGCCCACGCCCGTGGGCCCGAGGAACAGGAACGAGCCGATGGGCCGGTTGGGGTCCGACAGCCCCGCCCGGCTCCGGCGGATGGCGTTGGCCACGGCCGCCACGGCCTCGTCCTGGCCGACCACGCGCCGGTGCAGCAGGTCCTCGAGCTCGACGAGCTTGCGCACCTCGCCCTCCATGAGCCGTGAGACGGGGATGCCTGTGCTGCGGCTCACGACCTCGGCGATGTCCTCGGCGTCGACCTCTTCTTTCAGCATCTTCTGCTCGGACTGCAGCTCGGCGAGCTTGTCCGTCGCCGCCTGGATGGACCTGTCGAGCTCGGGCACGCGGCCGTAGCGGATCTCGGCCGCCCGGTCGAGGTCGCCCTGGCGCACGTAACGCTCCGCCTCCTGGCGGGCGGCTTCGAGCTCGCCCTTCAGGTTCCGGATCGCGGCGATGGCGTCCTTCTCCGACTGCCAGTGCGCCGTCATCGCCGTCTGCTCCTCGCGCAGGTCGCCGAGCTCGGCCTCGAGGCGGGCGAGCCGCTCGACCGAGGCGGCGTCGGTCTCTTTCTGCAGGGCGACGCGCTCGATCTCGAGCTGGCGGATCCGGCGGGCGACGACGTCGATCTCGGTCGGCATCGAGTCGATCTCCATGCGCAGGCGGCTCGCCGCCTCGTCGACGAGGTCGATCGCCTTGTCGGGCAGGAAACGGCCCGTCAGGTAGCGGTCCGAGAGCACCGCCGCCGCCACGAGCGCCGAGTCCTGGATGCGCACGCCATGGTGCACCTCGTAGCGCTCCTTCAGGCCGCGCAAGATCGCGATCGTGTCGGTGACGGAGGGCTGCTCGACGATGATGGGCTGGAAGCGGCGCTCCAAGGCGGCGTCCTTCTCGATGTACTTGCGGTACTCGTCGAGGGTGGTGGCGCCGATCATGCGCAGCTCGCCGCGCGCCAACATCGGCTTGATCATGTTGCCGGCGTCCATGGCGCCCTCGGCCGCCCCGGCGCCGACGATGGTGTGCAGCTCGTCGATGAAGGTGACGATCTCGCCCTCGGAGTCCGAGATCTCCTTCAGCACGGCCTTCAGGCGCTCCTCGAACTCACCGCGGTACTTGGCGCCTGCCACCATGGAGGCCATGTCGAGGCCGATGATCCGCTTGTTCTTGAGCGACTCGGGCACGTCGCCCTCGACGATGCGAGAGGCGAGGCCCTCGACGATCGCCGTCTTGCCCACCCCGGGCTCGCCGATGAGCACGGGGTTGTTCTTCGTGCGCCGGGAGAGCACCTGGATCACGCGGCGGATCTCGTCGTCGCGCCCGATCACCGGGTCGAGCTTGCCCTGCCGGGCCAGATCGGTCAGGTCCCGGCCGTAGCGCTCGAGCGACTGGTACTGCTCCTCGGGGTTCTGGGAGGTGATGCGGTGGCTGCCTCGGACGGCCTGCAACGCCCGCAGCAGGTCCTCCCGGTCGACCCCGAGGCGGTCCGACAGGGCGAGGAGGAGGTGCTCGACCGAGAGGTACTCGTCGCCCATCTCGGTGCGCGCCACGTCCGCCCGCTCGAAGGCCTGCGACAGCTCACGGCTGAGCGAAGGCTCGGAGGTGCCGTAGGCCTTGGGGATCCTGGCGAGCGACTCGGCCAGCCGGTTGCGCACCATGAGCGGGGCGATCCCGACACGGTCGAGGATGGGGATGGCGACGCCGCCATCTTGGGACAGGGCCGCTGACAGGAGATGGTCGGGGCCGACCTCGGCGTGGTGCGAGTCCTTGGCGAGCGCGATGGCGTCGCGGAGGGCCTCTTGGGTCTTGAGCGTCCAACGGTTCGGGTCAAAGGTCATTCGTGTGTTTCCTCGGGTCTATCTGTGACTGACGTGCCCCGACTGTGGCCGGGGTCGGCTACCTGCTCGAGCCACGGCGTGCCGGCAGCCGGTTCGACGAGACCGGCACGAGATCGCGCCGGTAGTGGCGATGGGTCTGCTCGATGGCCTCGCGTGCGGCCGCCCGGGTCGTCTCGAGCTCGGCGCGCAGGCGGGCGATCTCGCCCTCGAGGGCCATCACGCGCCTCACCCCTTCGAGGTTGAGCCCGGCCGCGGTGAGCTCTTGGATCCGGCGCAGGTGGGCGATGTCGGCCTCGCTGTAGCGGCGGTTGCCGCCACCGGTGCGGGCCGGGTCCAACAGCCCCTTGCGCTCGTAGATCCGCAGCGTCTGCGGGTGGACGCCGGCGAGCTCGGCTGCCACCGAGATGACGTAGACGGCGCGCGTCGAGCCTTCGCCGATGCCTTTATCGGGTGACTTGTACGCCATTTCATACTCCTAGGTGCTGTCGAGGGGACTCGTCCAGGGTCCTCGCGAGCGCCTCGACGGCTTTGCGCTGTTCCTCGTTGAGGTGAGCCGGGACGACGACGTCCACGGTCACGAGCAGGTCGCCGGTCGACGAGCCCGTGGTGATGCCACGGCCTTTGACCCTGAAGGTACGGCCCTGCCGGGTCCCGGACGGGATCTTCAAGGTGACGGGCCCGGTGAGGGAGGGCACGGTGATCGCGCTCCCCAAAGTCGCCTCGGGGTAGGTGATCGGCACCGTGATGGTGAGGTTGCGGCCCTTGCGACCGAACAGCGGGTGGGCTGCCACGTGCACGATCACGAAGAGGTCCCCGGCCGGCCCGCCGTTGGCCCCGGGCTCGCCGCGACCTTTGACCCGGATGCGCTGGCCATCTTCCACCCCGGCGGGGATGCGGACCTTGACCTGGCGTTGCCGCTGCTCGAGACCGGTGCCGTTGCAGGTCGGGCAGGGGTCGACGATCTTGGTCCCGCGGCCTTGGCATTCGGGGCAGGGCGAGGAGAGCGAGAACATGCCCTGGTTGTCGTTGATGACGCCGAGCCCGCCACAGCGCGGGCACATGACCGGGGCGGTCCCCGGACGCGAGCCGGTCCCGCCGCAGGTCGAGCAACGCGTCCCGCTCACGACATTGACCGTCGTGACGGCGCCGTCGACCGCCTCCTGGAAGGACAGGTGGAGCTCCGCCTCGAGGTCGTGCCCGCGCCGGGGGCCCGAACCGGGGGCGGTGCGGCCGGCGGAGCTTTGCCGCCCGCGGCCGAACAGGCCCCCGAAGATGTCGGAGAGGTCGTCGATGTGGAAGTTGAAGCTGCCCCCGCTGCCTGCTCCGCCGCCACCGCCTCCGAAGCCACCCAGGTTGCTGAGGGGGCCGAGGCGGCGGACCTCGTCGTACTCCTTGCGTTTCTCGGGGTCGCCGAGGACGTCGTAAGCGGCCGAGACCGCTTTGAAGCGGTCCTCGGAGCCGGGGTTGGAGTCAGGGTGGTACTGCTTGGCGAGCTTGCGATAGGCGCGGCGTAGTTCCTTGTCGGTCGCCGTCTCAGAAACGCCGAGCACCTTGTAGTAGTCGGTTGTGTACCAATCCCTTTGCGGGGCCATGGGGAGCTCCTCAGTCCCCGACGAGGACCATCGCCGGGCGGAGCACCTTGGACCTCATCCGGTAACCGGCGCGCATGACCTGGACCACCCTGGGCCCGGCGGCCTGCGCCGACGCCTTGGCGGCCTGCGCCGACCCGGCGGCCTGCGCCGACCCGGCAGCCTGCGCCGACGCCTGCGCCTTGGTGGCACTTGCCGACCTGGGCGTCCGCTGGCCCGGCGCGACCGTGGCCGCGCTCGGAGAGGCTGCGCTGACCGGGGCGGACTCGGGGCCCAGCCGGGGCTCCGCCGTGACCTGGCCGACGGCGTCGTGGATCGTGGGGTCGAAGGGGACGCCCACGGCGTCGATCCGCTCGAGTCCCTCGCGGGCGAGGATGTCGCGAAGGAGCGAGTCGATCTGCTCGAGGGCCTTGCCCGCGTCGGCGGACTCGGGCTGGCTGCGCAGATGGGCGGTGGCGAGGTCGAGCGCGTCGAGCACGGGCAAAAGGCGCACACACAGCCCTTCGGTGGCGTGCTCCAACAGCTCGGTCTGCTGGCGCATGGAGCGCTTGCGGAAGTTGTCGAAGTCGGCCTGCAGCCGCCGGAGCGCGTCGAGGTACTCGTCGCGCTCTGCGGCGATGAGCGCCTCGGCGGCCTCGGCCTCGAGCTGTTCGTCCCCTTCCACTACGACACTTACCGGACCGCTGCCCCAGTCGAGCAGTGCTTCCAAGGGCAGGTTCAACTGCTCAGTCGCCTCGGCGTCGTCGCCTGTGGCGTCGCCCGCCTCCGGCGCCTCCGGCCCGGTCTCGTCCGTGGTCTCCTCAGATCTCGGATGTTCTGGGTCGTGGTTCACGAAGCCGCCGTGCCTGGGTCGTCGACGATCTCGGCGTCGACGACCTCGTCATCGGAAGGACTGCTCGCTCCGCTCGCGCTGCCCGAGCCGTCGCCGCTGGCGGTGCCGCCTGCCGCCTGATGCTGCTGGGCGGCCTGCTCGTAAAGGCGCTGGCCGAAGGCCTGGGAGGCGGTGCGCAGCGCCTCGGTGTCGCGCCGAATCCGCTCGACATCTGTCCCGGCGACCGACTCGCGCAGGTTCTTGAGGGCACCCTCGACGCGCTCACGCTCCTCTGCGGGCACCTTCTCGCCCTGGTCCTTCAGGAGCTTCTCGGTCTGGTAGACGAGAGCGTCGGCGTTGTTGCGGGTCTCGGCCTCCTCCTTGCGCTGGCGGTCGTCGGCCGCGTGCTGCTCGGCGTCGCGCACCATGCGCTCGATGTCCTCCTTGGGGAGCGAGGTCTGCCCGGTGATGGTGATCGACTGCTCGCGCCCGGTGGCGAGGTCCTTGGCCGAGACGTGCACGATCCCGTTGGCGTCGATGTCGAAGGCGACCTCGATCTGCGGCACCCCGCGAGGCGCCGGTGGCAGGTCGACGAGCTGGAACTTGCCCAGGGTCTTGTTGTACATGGCCATGTCGCGTTCGCCCTGGAGGACGTGGATCTCGACCGACGGCTGGTTGTCGTCGGCGGTGGTGAAGATCTCGGAGCGCTTGGTCGGGATGGTCGTGTTGCGCTCGATGAGCCGGTGGGTAATCCCGCCCTTGGTCTCGATGCCGAGGCTGAGCGGGGTGACGTCCAGCAGCAGGATGTCCTTGACCTCGCCCTTCAGGACGCCGGCCTGGATGGCGGCGCCGACGGCGACGACCTCGTCAGGGTTGACGCCCTTGTGGGGCTCCTTGCCGGCGAGCTGGACCACGAGGTCGTAGATGGCCGGCATCCGGGTGGACCCTCCGACGAGAACGACGTGGTCGATGTCCTTGGCGCTCAGGCCCGAGTCCTGAATGGCCTGCTGGAAGGGTCCCTTGCAGGCATCGACGAGATCCGTGGTCAGCTCTTGGAACTTGGCCCGCGTGAGCTTCAGGTCGAGGTGCTTCGGCCCCTCGTTGGTGGCGGTGATGAAAGGCAGGTTGATCGTCGTCTCCTGGACGGCCGACAGCTCGATCTTGGCCTTCTCGGCCGCCTCCTTGAGGCGCTGCAGGGCCATCTTGTCGTTGGAGAGGTCGACGCCCTCGGTGTCCTTGAACGTCTTGACGAGCCAGTCCATGATGCGCTGGTCCCAGTCGTCGCCTCCGAGATGGGTGTTGCCCGAGGTCGACTTGACCTCGAAGACCCCGTCGCCGATCTCGAGGACAGAAACGTCGAACGTGCCGCCGCCGAGGTCGAACACGAGCACGGTCTGGTCGGCCTTCTCCTTGTCCAGTCCGTAGGCGAGGGCGGCAGCCGTCGGCTCGTTGATGATGCGGAGCACCTCGAGCCCGGCGATCTGGCCGGCCTCCTTCGTGGCGGTGCGCTGGGCGTCGTCGAAATAGGCGGGGACGGTGATCACGGCCTGGTTGACGGTGTCGCCAAGGAAGGCCTCCGCGTCCCTTTTCAGTTTCTGGAGGATCCTCGCCGAGATCTCCTGGGCCTTGTAGGCCTTACCGTCGATGTCGATCGTCCAGCTGGTACCCATCTGGCGCTTGACCGAGCGGACGGTCCTGTCGGGGTTGGTGATCGCTTGTCGCTTCGCGACCTCGCCGACCAGCACCTCGCCGGATTTGGCAAATCCCACGATGGACGGCGTCGTGCGCCCACCTTCTGCGTTCGGGATCACCGTGGGCTCGCCTGCCTCCAAGAACGCGACCACAGAGTTGGTCGTGCCGAGGTCGATTCCGACGGCCTTGGACATTTTTCGAAAGCCTCCACTTCTCAGGATGCCGCTCATCGGCATCCGCACGTCCTTCGTACAGGAGCCAGTATAGCTAACTTGAGCGTAGTGTTGTCAAGATTCGGAAAGTGAGAAAGTGAGAGAAGTCAGAAGTGAGGAGCGCCGCGGCCCGGCCCTGCTAGCCGGTGCCGCCGCGACCCGGCCCTGCTAGCCGGTGTCGCTGAAGAGGGCCTCGAGGCTCGGGGGAGCTGCCTCGACGACGTCACGCACGAAGGCGTCGGCGGCGGCCTGCAGGCAGGAAAGCATGGCGAGGACGGGAACCTGGTCGGCGATGGCGCGCCTTGTCAGCGCCCACACCTGGCGCGCCGGCTGGGCGCCCTTCAGGCGCCGCACGGCGACACCGGGATGGAGAGAGGAGCCGAGGGCGAGCATGGGCACGAAGGCCACTCCCAGCCCTGCGGCGACAAAGCCCTGGGCGGTCGGGTACTCGTCCGCCTCGATGGCGTACACGGGTCGGAACCCGGCTTGCAGGCAGGCGGACTCGATGACCATCTCGCAGGAGCCGGGGAAGGAGCTGACCCCGATCCAGCGCTCGGAGGCCAAAAGCGCCAGGTCCACCGATCGTTTCGCCGCCAGAGGGTGCGCGCGGGGCAGCACGACCCGGAAGGGGTCCGCCAGCAGGTGCCGGTGGGCGAGATCGTCGCCAAAGGCGTCGCCGGGCGACCGCGGCTCCACTGCCACCAGGACGTCGACGGCGCCGCTCCGCAGGCTGGTCATCGCCACGTCTCCCTCGATGACGACAAGGTCGAGGGCGACCTGCGGGTGCAGGGACTGGAAGGCCGCGAGCGCGCCCGGCACGAGCGAGGAGCCGGCCGTCGGAAACGCTCCGAGGCGGATCCGGCCGCTATGGCCGGAGGCGAGGGCGGCGAGGGCGTCCTCGGCGTCCTGGATGGAAGCGAGCACGCGGGTCGCGTGCTCGCAGAGCAGCAGGGCGGCGTCTGTCGGTCGCACCCCCCGACCCACCCGCTCGAAGAGCCGGACACCGGTCTCGCGCTCGAGGGCGCCCATCTGCTGGCTCACCGCGGACGGCGAGTAGTTCAGCAGCTCCGCCGCCGCCGACACCGAACCGGTCCCCACGACGGCTTGGAGGGCCTTCAGGCGCCGTACATCGATCATAGGACAATTAAGTCATACTTAAGTGTTGTTTGCAACTGCTTGCTTGTCCTTCACGGTGCGCGGCCCGACAATAATGGCATGGAGTGTTCACGAGCATGCTCGGAGTCGCGGCCATGACCTGGTTGGTGGTCACCCTCGTGGTTGTCGGGTACCCCGTGGCGGCCCTGCTCTTCGGCGCCGAAAGCCGGGACGGACGTGACTGGCAGAGCTCTTCCGGCCTGCCCAGCCCCCTGCCCGACAGGGACCTGGCGCCGTCGCACACGTCGGGCGCGGGCGGTTCCGGCAGGCACGCTCACCATCGGGAGCGGGTCAAGCAAGCCTGATTAGTGCCCCGCCGGAGGGCGGCGATAGCCTCGAAGTCATGCCCACACTTGTTGTCTTGCGCCACGGTGAGAGTACCTGGAACGCCGAGAACCGCTTCACAGGCTGGACCGACGTCGACCTGAGCCCGGCCGGCGAAGACGAGGCCCGCTCGGCCGGCAAGCTGCTCGCCGCCGAGACCGAGGTCCCCATCGACGTCGTCCACACCTCGGTGCTGACCAGGGCGGTCCGGACGGCGAACCTGGCGCTCGAGGAGATGGGCCTCACCTACCTGCCGGTGCGCCGGCACTGGCGCCTGAACGAGCGTCACTACGGGGCCCTCCAGGGCGGGAACAAGAAGGAGGCGACGGTCACCTTCGGTGCCGAGCAGGTCCGGCTCTGGCGCCGCAGCTACGCCACGCCGCCGCCGGCGCTCGAGCTCGACGACCCGCGCCACCCGGTGCACGACCCCCGCTACCGGGACGTGCCCCCGAGCGCCCTGCCGGCGACCGAGTGCCTGGCCGACGTCGTCGTCCGCGTCGTGCCCTACTGGGACGACGTCCTCGCCCCCGAGCTCTTGAGGGGGATCACGCCCTTCGTCGTCGCCCACGGCAACTCCATCCGCGCCTTTACGATGTTCCTGGAGCACATCTCCGAGGACGACATCGTCGACCTGGAGATCCCGACCGGATGGCCGCGGATCATCACCCTCGACGACCGGCTCAACTTCGTCGAGGGCCGCTATCTGGGCGACCCGGCGGCGGTGGCGGCCGCGGCGGCGGCCGTGGCGGCCCAGGCCGGGCCCGTTCCCGCCTAGTTCCCGCCGGGGTCCTCCGGCGGGGCGAGCCAGTTCCCGAGGGGGGACTGGCGCCGCCCGAGGCGCTCGTAGAGGCGATTCTCGGCCAGCTGCATGGGGTGGCGGAGGTTCTCGTCCGTCGCCGCCATGAGCTTCGGCAGGCCCTTTGCGTACTCCTCGCGCCACTCCTCGGCGAAGGCTCCGCTGCGGATGTGGGCGACGACCTCCCGCAGGGAGGCCTTGAGCCCTTCCTGGTCCAGGTACCTCGGCCCCACCACCTGCTGGCCGTACTGGCTCGTGTGGGAGTGAAGCGGCAGCTGCCCCCACAGGCCGAGGTCACGGGCGGCGCCGTAGACCTCTGACAGCTCGCCGGAGCCGTAGAGCTCCAAGATGGCGACGTCCGGGTCGACGCCGGCCTCGGTGAGGACCTCGAAGAAGACCTTGAAGGTCTGCAGGGCCCCGCACTGCTCGCTGAACAGGTCGACCAGCGTCTCCTCCTCGAAAGAGGAGCGGACCGCACCCATCCGCGTGGAGCCGATCGCCCGGGCCAGGGCGAGGACGGTCTCCCAGGCGTTGCCGGAGGCGTCCTGACCGACCCCGACCAGGCTGGGAAACCCCGTCCCTTTGAGGAACGTCTCGCGCACCCCGCTCCCGATCATCCGCGGTGCGAGGAGGACGACGTCGGCCTCCTCCGGCGCCACGATGCGCCCGTGCGTGACGTTGAAGGCGCTCGCGAAGTCCAGCGTCGCCCCCTGGGCGAGGTTCGGCGCCACGTGAGTGTCGTAGACCCCTGCCATGACCTCGTCGGGCACGAGGAGGAACACGATCTCGGAGCGGGCGACCGCCTCGCCGAGGGCGAGCACTTCGAAGCCGTCCTCCTCCGCCTGGGCGCCCGAGCGGTCCCTGGGCGAGCCGACGACGACGCCGACGCCGGAGTCCCTCAGGTTGAGGGCCTGGCTGCGGCCCTGGTTGCCGTAGCCGAGCACGGCGACGGTCCGGCCGGCGAGCCGACCCAGGTCCGCATCCTCGTCACGGTAGATGGTCGCCACGGTTACCTCCTCGGTTCTGGCCTGGTTCCGGCGTCTTGGCTCCTCGGGTATCGCAACAGGGCCCGTGCCGCCGGCCCTTAGCGCTAGCTGCCGCCGGCCGGCTCCAGGGAGCGCTCGAGCACCTGGGCCACGTCGAGGACCTGCACCTCCTCGTCGCGGCCCCGCGCCTTGACGGCGTCGTCCAGCATTATCAGGCAGTAGGGGCACGCCGTGGACACGACGTCGGCCCCGGTGGCGAGCGCCTCGTCGGTGCGCTCGAGGTTGATGCGCTTGCCCTGGCTCTCCTCCAGCCACATGCGGGCCCCTCCCGCCCCGCAGCAGAAACTGCGCTCGCGACAGCGCCCCATCTCGAGCGGGCTGACGCCCGGCACCGACTCGATGACCGAGCGGGGCGGGCCGTAGATCTGGCTGTGGCGGCCGAGGTAGCACGGGTCGTGGTAGGCGACCTTCGCCTGCAGGCGCCCGGGGCGCAGGCGGCCCTCGGCGACGAGGCGCGCGAAAAGTTGCGAGTGGTGGATCACCTCGAAGTTGCCGCCGAGGGACGGGTACTCCTTGGAGAGCGAGTTGTAGCAGTGCGGGCACGAGGCGATGACCTTTCTCGCCCCGGCGGCGTTGAGCGTCTCGATGTTCTGGCGGGCCTGGGTTTGGAACAGGTACTCGTTGCCGAGCCTTCGTACCGGGTCCCCCGTGCAGGACTCGGCCGGACCGAGGACGGCAAAGCTCACCCCGGCCCGGTGCAGCAGGCGGGCGATGGACTGGGTGGTCTTTCGCGCCCGCTCGTCGAGGGCCCCGGCGCAGCCGACCCAGAACAGGTACTCGACGTCGTCTCCGATCGAACCCTCGACGACGGGGACCTCGAAGGAAAGGCCTTCTGCCCATTCGAGGCGCCGTGCGGCCCCGAGGCCCCACGGGTCGCCCCGGTTCTCGACGTTGCGCAGCATCGAGGCGGCCTCGCTCGGAAAACGCGACTCGTTCAGCACCTCGTAGCGGCGCATGTCGATGATGGCGTCGACGTGCTCGATGTCGACGGGGCACTGCTCGACGCACGCCCCGCACGTCGTGCACGCCCAGAGCACGTCAGCGGCGATGACGTTCGGGACGAGGGCCTGCTTGGAGTCGCGGAACAGCTCGTCGCGCAGGTCCATGACGACGAGCTTGGGGGAGAGCGGCTTGCCGGTGTTCCAGGCCGGGCACTGGCTCTGGCAGCGGCCGCACTCGGTGCAGGTCACGAGGTCGAGCAGTTGCTTCCAGGTGAAATGGTCGATCCTGCCGGCACCGAAGATCGTGTCCTCGTCCATCGTCTCGATGTCGATCTCCGGCGTCTTGTCGAGAGCGCCGAGGCGTGACGGCTGGCGGCTGTAGGCGACGTTCAAGGGTGCCATGAAGATGTGAAGGTGCTTCGAGTAGACGACGAGCACCAGGAACGACATGACCACGCAGATGTTGAGGTCGACGAAGACCGTCGCCAGCGTCCGGTTGGCGGGTGCTCCGAGGGGCCGCAGCGCCCGGCCGAGGCCGTGGGAGGCGAAGGCCCACCAGCCGTAAGGGAAGTCTCCCGTGTTGGTCTGGGCCGCCCGGTACAGCAGGAGGGTCAGGATCACAAGGGTGATCATCCCGAGGGTGATCCAGGCGGTGGTCGTGTGCGAGCCGTAGAAGCGAGAGGCGCGCTCTTTGCGTTTCGGGGAGTCGCGCAGGCGTATGACGGCGAAGGTGCACACGGCGACGAGCACCGCGCAGGCGAAGAAGTCCTCGATGAAGCCGACGAAGGCGGCGTGGCCGATGCCGGGGAGGGCGAAGTTCTTCTCGAACATGTCGCCGTAGGCCTCGATGATCGTGAGGAGCAGCACCGTGAAGCCCCAGAAGGTGAAGGCGTGCGCCAGGCCCGGCACCCTCCAGCGAAGCAGCCTGCGCTGTTCGCCGACCTCCTCGAGCTCGACCTTGGCGCGCCTGGCGAAGGAGGCGGAGCGCCCGGGCGCCGGCTGGCCCGAGCCGACGAGCCCGAAGATGCGGGAAAGGCGGAGTCCGGCTACCGAAAGCGCGACCGCCGTCGCGGCCAGGCCGATCGGGTAGCGCGTGAGCACATCGCCTCTGGGTCAGGGCTGGCGGTCGCGGAAGTTCTCGAAGTACCGGCTCGGGGTCGGGCCGCGTTGGTGCTGGTACTTGGAGCCGAGGCCGGCGGACCCGTAGGGCGCCTCGGCCGGCGTCGTCATCTTCAAAAAGCTGATCTGGCCGATCTTCATGCCCGGGTACAAGGTGATCGGCAGGTTGGCGACATTGGAGAGCTCGAGGGTGAGATGGCCGTCCCAGCCGGCGTCCACGAAACCGGCCGTCGAGTGGATCAAAAGCCCAAGCCTCCCGAGGCTGGACTTGCCCTCCAGCCGGCCGACGAGGTCGTTCGGGAGTCGCACGCGTTCGACGGTCGAGCCGAGCACGAACTCGCCCGGGTGCAGCATCAACACGTCGTCCTCGGCTACGGCGACGAGCTCGGTGAGCTCCTCCTGGTCCTCCTTGACGTCGATGGCACGAAGGTTGTGGTTGCGAAAGACGCGGAAGTAACGGTCGACGTGCAGGTCGACCGAGGAAGGCTGGATGCAGCCCTCCTCGAGCGGCTCGATGCCGATCCGACCGCAGGCGAGCTCTTCCCGGATGGTCTGGTCGGAGAGGATCATGGCTCCGAGCAGGATAGTCGCCCGCGGGAAGGAAAACTGGTGGACAACCTTGCCACAAGCTTGTTAGAGTTGTGGCGTGGCTCCCGGCGCACTGACGACGGACGAGGCGCTGACGATCCCAGTGGCGCCTGCGACCCCCGAGGCGTCGACGATCAACGAGGCGCTGACGATCCACGAGGCGTCGGCCACGACGGGCTGGTCGGCCCGGATGCTGCGCTACATCGAGGAGGCCGGCCTCGTCGCCCCGCGCCGCTCGCCCTCGGGCTACCGCCTCTACGGTCCGGCCGAGCTGCAGCGCCTCCGGACGCTGCGGGAGCTGCTCGTGGCATTCTGCATCGAGTTGAGCGATGTCGGTTTTGCCCTGCGGCTGCGCGACGACGACCGGCTCCGCCAAGCCCTGGAGGCGTGGTTCAGCTCCGAGGCGGTGCGGCCGTCGGAGGTCGACCCGGCGCAATGGCTGGCCTTCGAGCAGGAAAAGCACACCCAGTTGCTGGCCGCCGCGACGGCCGGCCTGAGCAAGGAGCCGGTTGCCGTTGCCGCCGGCCGGAGCAAGGAGCCGGTTGCCGCTGCGGCCGGCCGGAGCAAGGAGATCGCATGAGCTTCGAGTACAAGGTGGCCGACCTCTCCCTCGCCGAGTTCGGGCGCAAGGAGATCCAGCTCGCCGAGCACGAGATGCCCGGCCTCATGGCCACCCGGCGCGAGCACGCCGGGTCCCAGCCGCTCAGAGGCGCCCGGATCTCGGGCTCGCTGCACATGACGGTGCAGACGGCCGTCCTCATCGAGACGCTCGTCGCCTTGGGCGCCGAGGTCCGCTGGGCGTCATGCAACATCTTCTCCACCCAGGACCATGCCGCCGCCGCCGTCGTCGTCGGCCCCGACGGGTCGCCTGCCGAGCCGCGGGGGGCGCCGGTCTTCGCCTGGAAGGGCGAGACCCTCGAGGAGTATTGGCAGTGCACTGAAGCGATGTTGCGCTGGCCGGGCGGAGCGGGGCCGAACATGATCCTCGACGACGGCGGCGACGCCACGCTGCTCGTGCACAAGGGAGTCGAGTTCGAGAAGGCCGGTACCGTGCCCGACCCGGCGGGGGCAGAAAGCGAGGAGCTCGCCGTCGTCCTGCGCTTGCTCCAGCGCTCGCTGTCGGAGGACCCGAGGCGCTGGAGCGAGATCGCCAACAACATAAGGGGTGTCACCGAGGAGACGACGACCGGCGTCCACCGGCTCTATCAGATGCAGGAGCGGGGCGAGCTCCTGTTCCCGGCCATCAACGTCAACGACTCGGTGACCAAGTCGAAGTTCGACAACAAGTACGGCTGCCGGCACTCGCTCATCGACGGCATCAACCGTGCCACCGACGTGCTCATCGGGGGCAAGGTCGTCCTCGTCTGCGGCTACGGGGACGTCGGCAAGGGCTGTGCCGAGTCGCTCAACGGCCAGGGCGCCCGCGTGGTGGTGGCCGAGATCGACCCTATCTGCGCCCTGCAGGCGGCAATGGACGGCTACCAGGTCGCCACGGTCGAGGACGTGGTCGGTCTCGCCGACATCTTCGTCAGCGCCACCGGCAACAAGGCGGTCATCACCGCCGAGCACATGAGCCGGATGAAGCACCAGGCGATCGTCGGCAACATCGGCCATTTCGACAACGAGATCGACATGGCCGGGCTCGCCAAGGTGCCCGGCATAGAGCGCGTGAACATAAAGCCTCAGGTCGACAAGTGGGTCTTCCCCGACGGCCACGCCGTGATCATCCTGGCGGAGGGGCGCCTTTTGAATCTCGGCTGCGCGACGGGGCATCCCAGTTTCGTGATGTCCAACTCGTTCACCAACCAGACCATGGCCCAGATCGAGCTGTTCACCAAGCCCGAGTGCTACGAGCCCAAGGTCTACGTCCTGCCCAAGCACCTGGACGAGAAGGTCGCCCGTCTGCACCTCGACGCCCTGGGCGTGCACCTCACGACGCTCACCGCCGAGCAGGCCGAGTACATCGGCGTGCCGGTCGCGGGCCCCTACAAGCCGGACTCCTACCGGTACTGAGGACACGGGGGCCGCTTAACCCCGAGGTGTCCTCTCGCCACCAGGGCCCGCAGCGCCTACCGGCGTCCGGCGAATACCTCTTCGTTGCTGTCCCTCGCAGGGATCCTCGGCCCTCGCAGGGATCCTCGGCAGCCCTCGCAGGGATCCTCGGCCGGGCCTGAGCGGCGAGGTACCGTCACAGCGGGTGGATCGGTGACCGAGCGGAGACGCACAGCGACCTCGAACTTCGGCGTCGGCCGCCGCGAGGCTCATGACGCGGCGGCTTTCTACGCCCGCTTCGAGGCCCCCGAGATCTTCTCCGACGCAGAGGTCCCCGTCCCACGACCGGTCGCCGATCCGTTCGTGTGCGGAGACGCCCGGAAGATGGACGAGATCGTGGACGGTTCCGTGGCCCTCGTCGTCACCTCGCCGCCCTACTTCGCCGGCAAGAAGTACGAGGAGGAGCTGGACCGCGAGGGAATTCCCAGCTCCTATCTCGAGTACCTCGACCTCTTGCGCCAGGTCTTCGCCGAGTGCAAGCGCAAGCTCGAGCCGGGGGGCCGGATCGCGGTCAAAGTCGCCAACCTCGGGCGAAAGCCGTACCGGAGCCTTTCCGCCGACGTCATAAAGATCCTGCAGGACGACCTGCACCTGCTGCTCCGTGGGGAAGTGATCTGGCAGAAGGGCGAGGGGGCGAGCGGGTCGTGCGCCTGGGGATCGTTCCGCAGTGCCGCCAACCCCGTGCTGCGTGACGTCACCGAGAGGGTCGTGATCGCCAGCAAGGGTCGCTTCGACCGTGCTCTTTCGTTAAGAGAGTGAGGAGAAGGGCCTGCCCTTCGAGAATTCCCTCTCGAGCGACGAGTTCATGGCGGCGTCTCTCGACATCTGTGTGATAGCGCCCGAGAGCGCGAAGCGGGTCGGCCACCCGGCTCCGTTTCCCGTGGAGCTTCCGGAACGGCTGATCCGTCTGTACACCTACGCCCACGATCTCGTCCTCGACCCGTTCATGGGGTCCGGGTCGACGCTCGTGGCGGCCGCCAAGGTCGGCCGGCGCTACATCGGCTATGACCTCGATCCGGCCTACGTGGCGATCGCTCGTGGGCGCGTGCAGGCACTCGAGGAAAGGGGCGAGGAGACGGCGCCCTCCCCCAGGCGATCAGTGCCCGCCGCCATGGCGACGCCCCCTGTGGCCAGGGGCGGCGACGACGACTTCCAGACCCGGGCAACGCGTGAGGGCAAAGCTGCCCAGGCCATCGCCGAGCGGGTGCTCGAGGACGCCGGCTTTGCGATCGTCGGTCGCAATGCCCGCTTGCGCGGGCTCGGGCTGACGGTGGACCTTCTGGCCGTGGACGGCGACGAGGTGCCTTGGTACTTCGTCGTCTCGGGAGCGTTCACGACGACGCGGGGCGGCCTGCTCAGGACCGACACCGTGTGGAAGTGCCTGGGTCGGGCCCATGTGCTCGCCAACAAAGGCAAGGCCCCGGTCGTGTTTCTCACCTCACACCTGCCGCGGCGGGGAAGTGAAGGCGACGTTGCCCTCCGGGCGGCGGGGATGGACGCCTTCTTCGACGCCATCGAGATGCTCTCCGACGATGGCTGGGCCCGTCTCGAGACATATGCGCAAGGCGCCTGCCACGAGGTGCCCCTGGCGGGGTTCTGGAGCGAAGGGGACGTGACGAGGCGGAGCGGATCGGCCTGCATCGAGATGCAGTTCATGCCCCTTTTCGAGGACTGAACCCTGTCCGAGGTGCCGAGTGCCGTGACCGAGCTCTCGAGCGGGCCCGGCTGCTCGAGAGCAGGTGCCGGGCCGGCGGGAGTCGTTGCCGGCAGCCGGCGGCGTTGCGGTCAGCCCTCAAGGATCTGCGCGTAACGATCCGGGGCGATGTTGCGGCCCGTGACGATCACGACGAGCCGACCGGCGACGTCGACCTTTCGGCCGAGCACCGCCGCCACTGCTGCCGCGCCCGAGCCTTCGGAGACGAGGCCGTGCCGGCTGAACAACCAGCGCATGGCGGCGCGGAGCTCGTCGTCGTCGACGGCGACGAGTTGTGCCTGCGCCACGAGGCCGGGTGTGATCGAGCCGGGCTCGAGGTTCGCCCCGAGGCCGTCGGCGATGGTGTAGCCCACCGGGACGCGGACGACCCGGCCGGCGGCGACCGCGGCGGAGACCCCCCGGGACTCGCTCGACTCGACGCCGGCGAGATGCACGCCGGAGCGGGACCGGGCCCACAGGGACAGTCCCGAGAGGAGGCCGCCGCCGCCGACGGGGGCCACGACCGTCAACTCGCCGGGGGCCTGGCTGTCCAGCTCGCGGCCGATGGTCGCTTGCCCGGCGATGACGTTCGGGTCGTTGTAGGGAGAGACGAACGAGGCCCCCTCGGCCGCTCCGAGCTCGAGCGCGTACCTCTCGGCGGCTTCGTAGTCGGCGCCGTGCTCGACGAGCTCGATCGGGAAGGTCCTGAGAGCGGCGACCTTGGCGGCCGAGGAGTGCTCCGGCACGACGACGGTCGCCTGCCGTCCGAGGCGGGCCGACGCCCAGGCGATGCCGAGGCCGTGGTTGCCTGCGCTCGCGGTCACCGCCCTTTGCTCCGGCGGCAGGGCGGAGACGGCCGAAAGGCCGCCCCGCACCTTGAAAGAGCCGGTCGGCTGGAAGGTCTCGAGTTTCAAGGCGCCTTCGGGGGCGATCGGGCTCGAAACGAGCGGCGTCGGCTCCAAGACAGCGTGCACGGTCTGCCAGGCCGACTCCATGTCGTCTTGGGTCGGGGAGCGAACAAGGCGCACTGGCACGGGGGATCCTCCGTCTGGCGCGATCATGGATGGGACGATACCGATCTCGAGGGACCAATCGCAGGGACGTGATCACATTTACCCGCAAGGGCGGCCGCGGCGGTCACCAAGGCCTTCTTGCGAGATCCTTCCCGCCGGTGGTCTCCAGGTTCGGCGGTTGCGGGAACGGCCATCAGAGTTGCTTTGCTCGCAGCCGGGCAGTAGGCCTGTCCTTCTTGTCGATCCCTGAGCAGGAGATGCCATGGTCGAGGCGGATCAGGACCCAAATGGCTCGCACGAGGGCGACTCACTGCGCGAGCTGAAGCTCGCCTGCATGCAGAACCTGTTGTCCTCCACCGACGAACGCGTCTACTTCAAGGACCTCCAGAGCCGGTTCCTCCTGGTCAGCGAGGGCTGGGTGGCCGCTGTCACTCCGGGCCGGCGCGTGGAGGAGGTAATCGGGAGGACCGATTTCGACTTCTTCGCCGAGGAGCACGCCGCGGCTGCTTTTGCGGACGAGCAGCAGATCATCGCCAGCGGCGTGCCGATCGTGGGGAAGCTGGAACGGGAGACCTTCCGCGACAGAACCGGTCCCTGGGTCTCGACGACCAAGATGCCGCTCCGGGACGACAGCGGCCGGATAATCGGCACGTTCGGGATCTCCCGCGACGTCACGGCGCAGATCACGGCCGAAAACGCTCTCGCCTACCAGGTCCTGCACGACCCCGTGACGGGCCTCGCTAACCGGATCGCCTTGATGGACCGCTTGTCGCAGGCCCTTGTCGCCCTGGAGCGTCGCCCGGGACGCCTTGCGCTCCTATATGTCGACCTCGACCACTTCAAGGCGATCAACGACTCGTTCGGCCACGCCGCCGGTGACCAGGTGCTCACCGAGGTCGGGCGCCGGCTCTCGCACCTCTCCCGGCACGTCGACACCGTCGCCCGCCTCGGCGGCGACGAGTTCGTCGTCCTCTGCGGGTCGCTCCACGAGGAAGACGACGTCGGTCTCATCGCCGACAGGATCCTGCGGGGCGTCCGAGTCCCCTACGTCGAAGACGGGCGTGACCTCACGATCACGTGCAGCATCGGAGTCGTCGTCATCCGCGAACCGCTCGGCGATCCCGAGCAGCTGATCCGCGAAGCCGACGAGGTGATGTACGAGGCGAAACAGTCCGGGCGCAACCGCTATCGGGTCTACGACTCCGCCCAGCGCCTGCGGACGGGGACGGCCGTTTTCGAGGCCGAGCTGAGCCGTGCCGTCGAGGACCGGCAGCTGTTCCTGCTCTACCAGCCGCTCTTCTTCCTCGAGGACAGAAGGCTGATCGGCGTCGAGGCGCTGGTGCGCTGGCGCCATCCCGAGCGTGGGGTCGTGGCGCCCGACGATTTCATCCCCTTCGCGGAGCAGCACGGCCTTGTCGGCAGGATCGACGCCTTCGTCCTGGACGAGGCCTGTCGCCAATTCGTCGAGTGGACATCTCGCGAGGACTGGCCCAAGGACTTCACCATGTCTGTCAACGTGTCCGGGCGCGACGTGTCGAACCCCGAGTTCGTACAACGTGTCATGGAGGTGATCCGCCATCACGGCATGCCAGCGGAGAGGCTCTGCCTGGAGATAACCGAGACCGCGTTGCTCGGCGAGTTCGGCGACGTGCAAGAGACACTGTCGGCCCTCTCGAGGCTCGGCGTCCGGCTCGCCCTCGACGACTTCGGGACCGGCTTCTCGTCGCTTGCCCACCTGCAACGGCTGAAGGTCGACACTTTGAAGATCGACCGGAGCTTCGTGGCCCAGATCAGCCGCAGTCCCCGTGACCGCGAGATCGTCGCCGCCGTGACGGCGATGTCCCATGCCCTCGGCATCGCGGTGGTCGGAGAGGGGATCGAGACGCGCCACCAGCTCGACACGCTCGCCGAACTGGACTGCGACCAGGGTCAGGGGTTCCTCTTCGCCCGCCCGCAGTTGCCCGAGGCGGTGGCGGCGCTGATGGCGGGAGACGTCCCCGCCGGTGGCGAGACAAGTCTTCGCCCCTGGGCCGAGCCTCCGCCCGAGGCCTTCCCCGGCTGAGGGTCGTCTCGCTCACCCTTCACAGCGAGGGTCGAGAGGGAAGATGGCGATCCCCGGTCCGACGGCTTCCTCGTGGGGGTTGGCGAAGTGGGCGTCGAAGGCAACGTAGCCGTCGCCGGCGGCGAGCGGGCTTGTGGCAGAGTCGTTGCCGGCATAGCCGTCGGTGATGGGCCCGAAGCCCGGGATGCGGATGGTGGCGCGGACCGAGCCGGTGGGGGCGCCGGCGCATTCGAGCCACCCTCCGGCATGGCTCATCCAGGCGAGGTTGGCGCCCGTCGTCACGGCAAAAGTGCCATTGAGGCCATCAAAGGTGCAGGTGCCTTCAATCGCACAGTGGATGGGCGTCATCGTCACCGCCGACACCGGGGCGACGTGTCCCACATTGCCGCCCACGAGCGACACCCACAGGAGGTCCCCGGTGACACCGATCAGGCTCGAAATCGGGAAGTCGAAGTTGCCGGCGACGACTTCGAACCGGCCGGTCGCGGGGTGGAATCGTTCCGTCGCCTGAGTCCAGCTGGCCGCAGTCTGACCGCGGGCCGAGATGTAGAGCGTGTCGCCTCCGGTCCCGCCACGACGCCGGAGAGGGAAAGGTCCTTCCTGAGACCGGGAACGGGAACTCGGGTCAGCCGGCCGGTCCGGGCGTCGATGCGCCCGAGAGTCGTACCCTGGGAGACTGCTAGCCATATTGCTCCGGCGCTCGCCACCGGGGTGACAGCGTTGTAGCCGGTTCCGAGAGGGATCTTGCGCTCGATGGCGAGCGTGTCGGGACGCAACTGGTAGAGGACCTGGGTGTCGTCGAGGTTCGGGTGCTCGTAGGCCATCGCCCATACCGAGCCGTAGGCGACGGCCGGAGGGCCGGAGAGCGGCAGCCAAGGCGATTGCAGGACGGGTCCTCCGGTCGGGGGGACCCGTGCCACTCGGGTGCAGAGATAGTTGTCCGGCTCTTGGTAGGTCAGGTACAGGTCCCCGCCCGCGAAGACGACGGGGTCGGGGTCGGGCACCGACAAGGCCCGGACGGCGTCAAAGCGTCGGTGAGTCGTGAGGTCGGTCTCGAAGAGCCCCGCCACTGCTCGGGCCGCAAAGGAGGCTGGTCGTGCGGCCGAGCAGTTCGCCGTGATGGTGGTGGTCGGACCCGTGTCGCCGAGCGACCGCCCCGCGGGGCGTGCGCCGCTCGTCGAGGCCCAAGCGACGCTGGCGGCTGCAATGCCGATCGCTACCAGGAAGGCGACTGAGGTGATGAGGTGCCGGTGCGTGCCGTCACGATCTCACAGGGCCCGCGGCGGGCGATGTCGGCGCATAGGGCTCGTGGCAATAGATGTCGGCCCGCCAGAAACTGATGCCGGGCCGGAGGGCAGAACCTTTACGCCCAGTCGATCTTCACGCCGGCGGCGAGCTCCGGGTGCTTGCGCAACCAGGAGCGGG
>Ga0326727_10006074_pt1 | contig 33537 bp, 38 predicted proteins | sample MB2enrmetagenome_FD_207643 | JGI IMG/M metagenome (GOLD analysis project Ga0326727, IMG submission 207643) | Lab enriched peat soil microbial communities from McLean, Ithaca, NY, United States - MB29MY | ecosystem: Environmental > Terrestrial > Soil > Wetlands > Peat | place: USA: New York...
AGCCGTCATCATCGGGCCCAAGGGCGTGGTCGAACTGAAAGAAGGCGTCATTCGCGCCGCGATCCATGTGCATATGAACCCCACCGAGGCCGCGTACTTTGGAGTTTCGAAGGGCGACAGCATGAAGCTCCGCTTCGGCGGCCCGGCGGGCGTGACCTTCAACAACGTACACGTGCGCATCGAGCCAACAGCCAAGCTCAACGTGCACATGGACACCGATGAGGCGAATGCGTGCGGCGCGCATTTGACCAAAGAGATTGAACTTTTCAAGTAACACCACAAAGAAGAGAGGGAGCGATGAAGCAAGCGCTTGGAATGATTGAGACGAAGGGCCTGGTGGCGTTGTTTGAAGCAACCGACGCCATGCTCAAGTCAGCAAACGTTACGTTCGCCGGTTGGCAGTCCGTAGGTGCGGGACTGGTGACCGCCTTTGTTGAAGGGGACGTGGCCGCTGTGAAGGCAGCCACCGACGCGGGCGCGGAGGCAGCATCCAGAATCGGCGAGGTGGTCAGCGTGCAAGTCATCTCTCGCCCCCACGACGAGCTGCCGTCCTTTGTCCAACAGGGGAAAAAGGCCGCAGCCGGAAAACCCGCGGCCGCGAAGTAGGCGCAAGGAGAGCCAGATGAGTGAAGCAATCGGATTGATCGAAACCAAGGGCCTCGTCGGACTCGTCGAGGCATGTGACGCGATGGTGAAGGCGGCCAGCGTTGAGCTGGTGAAAACCGTACAGATCGGCGGCGGATACGTGACGGCCATCGTGAGCGGCGATGTGGGCAGCGTGCGCGCCGCGGTGGACGCCGGCGCGGAGGCCGCCAAGACGGTGGGCGAGCTGGTCTCGTCGCACGTGATTGCGCGTCCCCACGATGCGCTGGTTGACAGTTTTTTGAAGTAACGCGAAGTCAGGAGAATAGAAATGGCCAATGAAGCGATTGGAATGATCGAGACCAAGGGCCTGGTGGCGCTGGTCCAGGCAACAGACGCAATGCTGAAGGCTGCCAGCGTGGAGTTCGTCGGCTGGAACAAGATCGGCAGCGGTCTGTGCTCGGTCTTTGTGCAGGGGGATGTGGGTTCGGTGCGCGCCGCGGTGGATGCGGGCGCCAGCGCTGCCCGCGCCGTGGGCGAGGTGCAGAGCGTGCACGTGATTGCGCGTCCGCACGGTACTCTCGGTGCAGTACTGCCGAAATAGCTGCAAGCGGCAGGCTCGCGTCTGCCGCTACGCGCGAGGTAAGCCGTTATGTTCATAGCCAAAGTCATCGGCAATGTTGTCGCCACCCAGAAGAACGAAAAGTTCCTGGGAATGAAGCTGCTTCTGATTCAGCCGTACATCAGCAAGGACGGCAAGCTGCAAATCTCGGGCAGCTCCGTGGTTGCGGTGGACAGCGTGGGAGCCGGCGTGGGCGAGTGCGTCTTGTTCACGCAGGGCAGTTCGGCGCGCCTGACGCCAACCACCAAGGATGCGCCGGTGGACGCCGTGATCGTTGGCATCGTCGATGCCGTCGAGGTCGAAGGCAAAGTATTGGAGAAGCCCTAATGCAGATTCAGGAGCAGGTGATCGCGGAGATCGCCAAGGAAGTGGTGGCACGACTTCGTATCCAGATGCAATTGCCGGAGAGGCCCGCCGTGCCCGCGCCCATTGTTGCCGCGCGAGACGGCGTATTCTCCACCGTGGACGAGGCTGTCAACGCGGCCTATGAGGCACAGAAGCGAGTCGCGGCCATGAGCCTCGATGAGCGCGGCAGGATGGTTGCTATCATCGTCCGCATCTGCAACGAGCGCCGCGAGGAACTAGGGCGCATGGAGATGGAGGAGACCAAGGTCGGCCGCCTCGATCACAAGATTCTGAAGCTGACGAACATGCGCTTTGTGCTGGGTGTCGAAGCTCTGCGCAGCGAGGCGCGTAGCGACCGCACCGGGCTGTGCATCATCGAGCACGCGCCCTGGGGCGTCATCGGCATGATGCTTCCGGTCACTCACTCTGTGCCCACCATGGCCTCCAACGCCATCAACATTCTGGCCGCGGGCAACACCGCTATCTTCGGGCCGCACCCGTCGGGCATGAAGGTGGCGCAATACGCGCTGCAAATCTTCAATCGCGAGATCGAGCGGGAACTTGGCGTGGCCAACGTGCTCACCACCGTGCGCGAAGCCAGCATCGAAGCTGCCGAGCAGGTCTTCCGTCATCCCAAGGTTGCGCTGTTGTGCGTCACAGGCGGCACGGCAGTGGCACAAGCAGCCGCCAAATCCGGCAAGCGCGTGATTGCTGGCGGCCCCGGCAATCCTCCGGTCGTCGTCGACGAGACCGCCGATCTGGATCGCGCCGCCCGATGCATCATCGAGGGCGCGGCCTTCGACAACAACCTTCTCTGCATCGGCGAAAAAGAAGTTTTTGTCGTCGCCTCCGTGGCCGATGCATTTATCGCCGCCATGCGCCGCGCCGGCGCCTTCCAGTTGGATACCGCGGCCATCGAGCGGCTCACCCGCGCGGCCTTCACCTTCGAGGGCGGCGGCGGGGGCTGCGCCCGAGCGCATGTCAAGAAGGATCTCGTGGGCAAGGATGCTGCGGTTCTGGCGGCGGCGGCAGGCGTGCGTGTGCCCGCCGAGACGCAACTCCTGTTTGGAGAGACCGACGAGAACCATGCCTTCGTCGTTGAAGAACAGATGATGCCCTTTATCCCGGTGGTGCGCGTGCGCGACGTGGATGCGGCCATTACGGCGTCGGTGAAGGCGGAACATGGTTACCGGCACACCGCAATCATTCACACGCAGAATGTGGAGACAGCAACCCGCATGGCGCGCGCCATGAACACCACCCTTTTCATCCAAAACGCGGCGTCACCGGCCTCGATAGGCGTGGGCGGCGCGGGATACTTCAGCCACACCATTGCCACCCCGACGGGCGAGGGAGTCACCACACCGCTCACCTTCACGCGCGAGCGGCAGATGGCCATTGGCGATGGTTTGCGGATCATATAGCAATGTTTTTGGCGCGCATAGGCGGAACGGTAGTTGCGGCAGCGAAGCACTCCACACTGGAGGGTTGCAGGTTTCTGCTTGCGCAACGAATTGAAGCCGACTGTAGCGCGGGACTGGAGCCGATTGTGGTGGTGGACTGGCTGGGCGCGGGAAGCGGTTCCATCGTGCTGGTCTCCTCGGACGGCGATATTGCGCGGGCCAGGCTGGGCAACACAACGCCGGCGCGCATGGTGGTTGTGGGAATTTTGGATACTGTGCAGTCACACGCAAGCGCGAGGCAGGAGTAGCGCATGAGGCTGGGCATTGTTCGCGGCCACGTCACACTCAATTCGGCCGTCGCGGCATATCGCGGCAGGATGCTCGCGGTCCTGGAGCCGGTGACGATGGAGAATCTGCGCGCCGGCAATGGATTGGGCGGGGGAAAGTCTCTGGTCGCCGTGGATGAACTGGGCGCCGCCGATGGCCAGATGGTGGCATTCACCGAGGGCCGGGAGGCCGCGAATCCGTTTTGGCCTGACGCCGTGCCGGTGGACGCGTACTGCGCTCTGATCGTCGATTGCATCGATGTTCATGCCTAGACAGTTTCTTGAGAATCTGAGGTGGGGAGTTGAAGAACGAAATGAAGAGCATTGATCTTACCAGCCTGAAGCTGTTGGCGATGCGCGATGCGCGAAGCGCACAGGCGGAAGGCGCAAGCCAGTTGCTTGTCTGCAAGAACTGTATCGTAACCCCTTCGGCTCGCGACTTCCTCGCCCAGCACAATATCGCCCTGGTGACGAGCGGAGCAGCCAAGGCCGCGGCCCCCGCAGCATATGGACAATCTCCCGCACTCCCAGCTGCAAGTGTTAGCAGCGGAGCACAGGGCCGTCCCGCTCCGAATCCACGTTTGTTTTTCACACCGGAAGCCGAAGCCATCAAGAAGGAGATCTGCGCTGTGGGGCGCAAGCTCTGGATGCGCCAGTTTGTCGATGGCAACGGCGGCAACATCTCCTATCGCATCGGTCCCAACGAGGTCATCTGCACGCCTACGCTGGTGAGCAAGTACGATTTGACGCCCGAAGATTTGAGCATGGTGGACCTGGAAGGAAATCAGATTGCGGGAACCAAGCCGCGCACCAGCGAGATTTTTTTACACCTGGAAATCTATAAAGAGGTGCCGGAAGCAAAGTCCTGTGTTCACTGCCATCCGCCACATGCCACCGCCTACGCTATCACCGGACGAGTGCCGCCGAACCTGGTCATTCCCGAGTTTGAAGTTTTTATCGGCAAGGTGGCAATCTCGCCCTACGAAACGCCGGGCACGGCTGCGTTTGCCCAGACCGTCCTGCCTTTCGTCAAGACACACAACACGGTGCTGCTCGCCAATCACGGTATCATCTGCTGGGCAGACACGGTCACCCACGCCGAGTGGTTCGCCGAAGTGTTGGAGACTTACTGCTGGACCTTGATGCTGGCCGCGCAACTGGGCGTTCCCATCTCCTATATCTCGGAACAGAAAGGCGCCGACCTGCTGGCCATCAAGAAGAAGCTCGGTTTGCCCGACATTCGATTCGACACGTCAAGGATGAAAGAGTGCCAGCTCTCCGATCTTGAGGTGCCGGGCTCCATCGCGCTCACTCCGAGTCCCTGCGACGGCGCCCCCGGCAGGCCGGCGGAAACGGACCTGGAGATGCTGGTGAGGTCAGTCACCGATGCGGTAATGGAAACCATTGGCGCAAAATGATCGGAGTTTTTACGCCAGCAGGTAGCTGACCCCGTGTTCGTCCAATAATTGACGTTGCTCCGGGGCAAGGCTCTGGTCGCTGATAATCTGATCAAGTTCCGCGAGATCGGCTACGTGGATCATCGCGCTTCTTCCAAACTTCGTATGATCGGCAACCATGATCACGCGCTGCGCGCACTCAATCATGGCGCGTATCGACGCCACCACAAGAGCGCTGCTGTCGCTAACACCGTCGGCGGTGATGCCGCGAGTTCCCAGGATGGCAACGTCCGCAGAAACGCCGTGCAGCATGCGTTCGCAAATCGGGCCAAACTGAATTCCCAGGCGAGGATAAAGAAATCCTCCGGTCAATGTAACCTCAGTTTGCCGGCACTCCCAAAATACTTGGGCAACAGGGATCGAGTTGGTGATGACCTGAATCGGGCGGTCGCAGAGGCAGCGCGCCACTTCGACGACTGTAGATCCGCCGCCTAGAATGATGGTTTGCCCATCTTCGATCAGTTCCGCCGCGGCTTTCCCGATGCGCATCTTTTCTTCGTGGCAGCTCACGGAGAGCTGCCGGAAGTCGAGCGCCTCCTCGCGCGTGTTGGTGGACATCGCCCCGCCACGCACTCTGCGGATATTGCGGCTGTGTTCCAGGTCAATCAGATCCCGGCGAACCGTAGCTCTGGACGCATTGAGCCGCCTGCACAGATCTTCCAGATCGACAAAGTCCTGGCGCGATAAAACTTCCAGAATGTTTCGGTGGCGTTCGACTTGATTCATACTGAAGAAAATACCATTCAACCATCAACAAAAAACCCGCGTGGATTCAACAACCCTCTCGATTATGCGCCAATTGTTCAAATTGCTGCAACAGCTAACTTATGTCCACACATGAATGGAGCACGGAGCCGGAATTGCCGGACAGGCTTTCTGTTCCCTAATCCCTATTCCCTGCTTTCAGCGCCTTCTCAATGCCTGCCTCGACCAGCGGCGCCATGATTGCGTAGCCGGCGGGCAGGGGATGCACGCCGTCCTTGCTCAGCGCGGCAGGAAGGCCGTCGCGCTCGTCCTTCATGGCCGTGTGGAAGTCCACGTAGACGTAGCCCTTCTCCGCCGTGTAGGCCTTCATCCAGGCGTTGATCGCCAGAATCTTGGGCGCCGGCGTCAGTCCCGGCCTCCAGTGGTAATCAAAGGCGGGCAGAATCGAGCACAGAACAACCCGGATGTGGTTCGCCGTGGCCAGGTCGGCCATCGAAGCCAGATTGTCTTCAATCTGCTCCGGCGTCTCCGGCCCGGTGTTGCCGGCGATGTCGTTGGTCCCGGCCAGGATCACCACCACCTTCGGTTTCAGGGCGATCACGTCCTGGCGGAAGCGCACCAGCATCTGCGGCGTGGTCTGTCCGCTGATGCCCCGGTTGATGTAGGGCTTGCCCGGAAACGAGCCCTGCGGCCCGGTAAAATGCCAGCCCTCGGTGATTGAGTCGCCCATGAAGACTACCCGGTCTTCGCCAGCTGCCGGAAGGGCCAGAGCAGCGTTGGCCTCATTGAACTTTGCAAGCCAGGGAAAATCCGTGAGCAGACGCGCGTTGAATTGTTTCTGCCAATCGGAGAGCAGAGCTTCCTGCGGCAGAATCGTCAACTGTGCCGAAGCCGTCAGAGCGGGCTGAGTACTTCCATCACTCGACTTTAAATTGGCGCTGGCGGTGAGCTTCAGCAGATTTAGAGGGCTTGCGGCGGTCTTGGGGTCAATCTCGATGGAGACGCCAACAACGCCGGAAATATCCGTAGCGGCTGTGGCCCCGGTGGCGCTTGGAATTCCGATCACCGTGCCAGGCGAGATGGCCAGACTCTTCAGAATCAGTCCGCCGGTTGCCGGCTGAAGAGAGAGTCGGACCTCCTGGTTAGGAATCAAAAGACCACGGCTATCTTTGACTGTGATCTCGAAATAAGCAATCTGCGCGCGAATGGCGATGGACGAGGAGCGCGGGCTAAGCGTGAGCTCCCCACCCGGGTAGGAAGCGGTTTTTTGAGCTGCAAGTGCCGATGCATTAAAGAGGCCGCAAGCAGCAATCAGAAGAAAAGCAACGCGCAAAGCGATTCGATTCATTCGGAGTTCTCCCGCATCCCGTCAACTGATTGTAGGCAACCGCGCCTGAATTTGACCACCGCGCTTTTCCACAATACGGCACCCGAAGCGCACCGCGGCGCACGGACGGCCTTTGCGCTAGGCTTGAATCCAGATGAGTACATGTACGATCTGCGATGGAGTGGGGCTGGTGCGGGTGGTCAACGCCCAGGGGAAATGGGTTTCGCGCGCCTGCGAGTGCCAGGAGATGGAGCGCGAGGAGCGCCGCCTGGCCGCGGCGCACATTCCCGAACGCTACCGGCATTACACCCTGGACGGCTTCGAGACGGCCTTTCGCGGCGCCGACTCCTCGCTGGGCCGCGCGCACCTGACGGCGCGCAAGTTTGTCGAGGCCTATCCGGTGGACACCGCTGGCAAGGGACTGCTCTTCACCGGCTCCATCGGCGTGGGCAAGACCCACCTGGCGGTGGGCGTGCTGCGCCGGCTGGTGGTGGAGCGCGGCGTTCGCGGCCTCTTCTGCGACTACCGCGAACTGCTCAAGAGCATCCAGAACAGCTACAACCCGCAGGTGCAGACCACCGAACTGGAACTGCTCAGGCCGGTCTTTGCCGCCGAGGTGCTGGTGCTGGACGACCTGGGCGCGCAAAAGCCCAACGAGTGGGTGTGGGACACGGTGGCGTTGATTCTGAATACCCGCTACAACGACAAGCAAACCACCATCATCACCACCAACTACCCCGACCTGCCGGCCGGCGCAGGCTTCAAAGCCGATGAGAAGGGCAACCAGCCCGCCAGAAACGAAGACACGTTGGGCGACCGCATTGGCGACCGCATGAGGTCGCGGCTGGCCGAGATGTGCGTGGGCGTAGAGATGAAAGGCGAAGACTTCCGCCAGACCGTCAAGCGCGCGCGATTCGGGTAAGCATCACCTGCAGTGGGGCCAAACGCCTTCGGCAAGCCTACATTATACCTATGAGCAAGAGTTGGCAGAGTGTATCGATTCGATACACTTGAAGCGAAAAATTTGCACTATAGCTTAATAGTGTCTTGTTTCTGTACATTGCATCGACTTGAGGATTACTTCGTCCCTCTTGCAGCTTCATTCCTGATTTAGCGGGATGTGTATCGTTTCGCTACAGTGCGGACCCAGGCAGCCAGAGCTGGGCGGCGGCCTACACAGACTGCGGCAAGAGCGCGAGGCGATTGCCGTATCGCCCCGCGCCGCCGAAGATATGCGGATCAATTGCGGGGGATGGGGCTGTCCCGGCCCATCATCACCCTTTGGCGGACGATCTTCTGAGGACTACGAGCGTCGCCATTGGGGAACAATTTCTGAAAAAGAGCGATCTGGTCCGCGGACATCGTCAGAGGGGTGGTCAGCAGGACCCAGGATACGACTTCCGGCAGGTTCCCGGTTCCCAGTTGGTTGGGGATAGCGGGGCCAGAGGGAGGGATTTTGCAGCTTGGAATCTCGGCCGGCGCAGTCAGAGAGCCGGCATAACGATAAGAAGACGTGCCTGCCGGAAAGTTTTTTAACACGTTGCCGATGATGAAGGGAGCGATGGGGACGCTCTGACCCGGCCCTGGCAGCTTGACGCCCGGACCGAATATCTTCAGCAACTCAGGGTTGGGGGCGGCGCCCTCCACGATCAACTGGCCGATGACAAGATACTCACTGGCGCTGCAATCGCTGACTCCGCTCTTATGGAAGACAAAGTGGATCTCCATCTTGGCAAGGTGGCCGTTGAGCAGGTGCTCGGCTGGAGAGTGAAAGTGAAACTCCTTCAGGGTATACAGGACGCCGCCGAAGGTGACGGAGGGCGCGTAATCGGTTGGCGTCGGCTTCTCGGGCGGGTAGGCCTTGAGGCTTCCCCAACGGTTATCAATCGTACCTTCACAGGCTAGGTTGTCTTTGCACCAATTCATTCCCGTGGTGTTCTTGATGGTGTAGGTGGTCGGGTTTGCCAAGTCGGTCGTCTTGGTGAAGGTGGGAACCGTTGTCGCGCCGGGAGGGGTGATGTTGATCGGAGACTGGTTGCCGCCCCAAAGGAGCGGGGAGCTTTGCGCGCTGGCTGCGCCGGTGGCGAGCATCGGCACGAGCAGGAGGGCGAGACCTAGGCCGCTGCGTGCGGCAAGGTTGAGAGCTTTCTTCTGCATGTCGTTTCTCCTCAGAATGTTTTTCCAGGAACGACGGACGGGGAAGAGGATGGCCTTTCGACCATCCGTCGCGAAAGAATCTCAGTAGAGTGAAATGATCTTCGCCAGGCAAAGATCGAAAGTATTTCTGGCTGGGCACCGGTTGGAAATTGCGCCGGTAAAAGGGGAAGTTCGGATGGAGCCAGAAACGGACGGGTGGCGCCCTGTGCGCCGAAGATCGTACGATGCACTGTATCGTTTCTATACAGTCGAATCCGAAACTGTCAACGGGGATAGGGGAGAAGATGTATCGTTTCGATACAGAACGGAGGAATATGCGCAAGAGCTTGGACGCGATTAGCCTGGGAGCGTTGGCCCTGATGTTCTGGGAATGCTGGCGCGCCTTGTACGGCCCATACCACCTGCCGGATCGCATTCCCACTCATTTCGATTTTGCCGGAAATCCAGACGGCTGGGATTCGCCTTCTTTTTTGCTGACATTGACGGTGGTGCCGGCGTCGATCTATCTGCTCATGACGCTGCTGACACAGTTCCCCTCGACCTTCAACTACCCAGTCGAAGTCACCTATGAAAACCGGCCACGGCTGGAGGCGCTGACCCTCGACCTGATCGCCTGGCTCAAGATGGAGATGGTTTGCCTCTTCGCCTGGGTTCAGTGGACGATCATCGAAATGGCGCGCCGAGGCCGGGGCGACCTTTCTTTTCTGGCGCTGCTTCCCGTCTTCCTAGCGGCGATCTTCGGAACAGTGGCTTGGTATGTCGTAGCCATGCGCCGGGCGGCGCACACCGGCTCGGGATCCTAGCTTCCGGGCGATGTCCGTCAACCGCTGGTTTCAGCCTTCAAAAGATCCATAGGCTTCCCAGCACCAGCAGGATGGCGGCAATGGTGACACCCTGGTACATCAGTTCTTCCGTCTGCCGGGAGAGCCGTTGCCCGCCGTCGGGCGTTGCCATGGAGATGGATGCGATAGGGGAAGATGTCTGCATCGCTGGTCTGCCTTTCAATGCCTTGCGGCAATGGTTACGTATTCTGGGCCGGACCGGTTCTCGCGCCTGCATCGTTAGACACAAGAAATTCCTGTAAGATGCGGGACAAATGTAAAGAACCGAACAAAATGTGACGCTGATTTGCCTATCGGTCAAGAACGAAAAAGCATCTGTCCTGCTAAAGGAACGGAGGATTCCTTCGGTAACGGGCGCAAAGTTATTTATGCGAACCTCGGTCCACAGCTGACGCTTATCCGCGAGAAGGAAGAACGGACCTGGCTACCGCCATGTACAGCCGGTTGCCGCCCTCCTGTGCCATGAGCCGGGATGACGCACTTGGCAGGGGCGCGGCTGGCACATCACCTCGCCCAGCTCCCAAACCAGGCCACGGCGCGAGCTATGCGCCCTAACGGGGGCGGTTTCATCTCATCGAACCAACCGGGGGGTAGTGCTTCGTCTGGCGCGGAATATGTGGGGGTATAGGGGGTATAGTTTTTGCACATCAACTCCTCGTTATCTAGTATTTCGGCCACAATCGGGTCGACGGTCTCGCCTCTGGCTGCCTTCTCTAACTCCTCTGCCCTTTCCCGCCGTGCGATTGCTAGATCCATCAACAACTTGGCCTCTTCCTGACGGTCCTCAGCTTGTGCGTCTTGTGCGCGATCAAACAGTTGCTTGGCCTCCTTGTGATGGATGCGAGCAATTTCCAGCAGCTCTTCGGTTGGCGAACTGCCCAGGAATGAGTAGGCTGGCGATTGATCCTTAGGATTGCCTTCAGACATCCTTTCCTCCTGGCCGAAAATACCCATAGGGAGATGGATAATCGTTGTGTTTGAGGTCAGCTCTATTATTGCTCGAAAAATGGGAACAAGGGGAACTTCTTCGCATACGGGTGTAAAATTCGCTGGTGAGCATTGGTCCTGAACTCGACCCTTCCGCCGAGAAAGAAGCCCGCAATTGGCTGCCGGTGGGTTTGGCCGCTGCGGTTGTGCTGCTGGTTGCCGCCACGGCCATCTTGAGCCTGGAACATGGAAACGCCCGCGGCAAGGCCACGATCACGCCGATCTCCGCGCCCATGGACCCCTATGCGGGCAGCCTCTCTCTGACTCGGCTGGCCATGAGCGAATCCGGCAACCTGGTTGGAGGCAAGGTTACCTACCTGGATGGCCACATCGCCAACCAAGGCCCCCGCACCGTCACTTCCATTACCGTGCAGGTGCTCTTCCGCGATTACGCCCACGAAGTGGCGCAGAACGAGACCCTGCCGCTCAGGCTCATCCGCGTGCGCGAGCCCTATATTGATGTGGAACCGGTCTCCGCGGCCCCGCTCAAGCCCGGCGACGAGAAGGATTTTCGCTTGATCTTCGATGAGGTCTCGCCCCACTGGGACGGCGCCTACCCGGAGATTCGTATCCTGCGCGTGGAGTCGAAATAGACCGCCCCGCCGGATATACCGGGTAAAAATACTGCTTCCGGGACAAATTAAGGGCCGGATTTGAAATTCGGCGTTGATTTTGCGCTGCTTGATGCAAGCATTCCGCAATAAATTGAACAATTTAAGGCAAATTTAATATTTTTCGATCCGCATGATACGGTAGGAGCCTTCCGTTCACCATAGAGGAACAGGAACGACCGCAGTCTCTCTGCCAAATTCTGCCAACACCAGCAGGAAGGATTCTGGGGCCGGATGCCTGTTACGCAACATGAGATTCCCGTCGACCGTTTGCATCATGTCGCCCTCGGCAATGCACCAGCCGCAGGCGCGGCAGAGACTAGGCCCGCGAAGATAAACAGCGTGCGCATGCGGTGGATGGAAAACAGTTTTGGCGGCCCTGGAAGTTGCCTCTCTTTAGAACGCGGCTTCCTCAACCGGCGCGGAACGGCCCTAACAGCCGCAGCTCCTTCGATTGGGCTTCCATCAGTTCCAGCGGCTTCCCTGCCGTCCGGGGCCGCCAATCAAGCTCTCGCATCATGAGAGAACCAAGGCCTGGCCCCCGCTCATCCCGGGGGCCGTTTTTTATCTGTGGGTTCGGTTCTGTGTCACCCCAGCGCCAGACATTGTCAGGCATCTGTGCTATCATCAAGCCAGAACGGATTCAACGGTGACAAACGATGCCGAGCGTAGCAACGCGCCCTGAAAAGCGCACCGAAAAGCTGGATCTTCGCCTGAGCTTGTCGGCCAAGCGGGCACTGCAAAGCGCCGCCCAGGCCGCGCGCAGGCCCGTCAGCGATTTTGTGCTGGAAAGCGCATTGGCCCGTGCGGAAGAGACTCTGCCGGATCGCCGGCTTTTCTGGTTGAACGCCGAGCAGTGGAAGTCTTTTCAGGCCGCCCTGGACGCGCCTCCCCTCCCAGCCCCGCGTTTGGCCCGGTTGCTCAATGAGCCCAGCGTCATCGAAAAGGGAAGCGTCTAAGTGGCTTCTCTGCGCATCGAGAAGTTGCATCGCGGCCATGCCATCGAAGCGTTCGACTGCGGCCAAGAGGCTCTCAATCGCTTCCTGATTCGCTTCGCGCTGCAAAACCAGCAGGCAGGAGCGTCACAAACCTATGTACTTCTCGCGGACGATGCGATTGCCGGTTACTACACGCTGGTCGTTGGGCAGGTCGATTACGACATAGCTCCCGCACGCCTGACCAAGGGGCTGGCCCGGCATCCGGTTCCCATCATGCTGCTGGCGCGCCTGGCTATTGCAGCCGAATGGCAAGGCAAGGGCCTTGGAGCAGGGCTTCTCAAAGACGCCATGCTGCGTACCCTTCAAGCCGCGGAGATCGCCGGCATTCGCGCATTTGAAGTTCACGCCAAGGATGAACAGGCCAAGGCCTTCTACGAGCACTTCGACTTTGTCGCTTCCTCCACCGACCCCTATCATCTCTTCCGGCTGCTGAAGGATATTCGCGGACTTCTTAGTTCATAGTTCCCCACCGGCGAAACCGACCCGCGGGGTCCCAAACTGTATCCGGCGATGCAGCCGCCAACTTGCTAACTTGTGAACCCCGCGTAGCGGGGGCTAACTTGCGAACTCTTTACAAAATCCCCACAGACCTCTAGCATTTATCTTTGTTTTGTTGAACTTGCACTTTTGTTTCTTTGTAGAGAACAGGCCCAAAAAGATGCTTGACCAAGTCGGGATTGCCACCGGCCCGGTAAAATCGACTCTGTATGCATCCAGCCAACCCCGCCGCCGTCCCCATCCCCGCAGCCAATCTCGACGGCAGCCGCTTTGTGCGCGCCTGTCTGCGTCAGCCCGTGGACCACACGCCGGTATGGTTTCTGCGCCAGGCCGGGCGCTATATGCAGGAGTACCGCGAGGTGCGCAAGCACCACACGCTGATGGAAATCTGCAAGCAGCCGGAGCTGGCCGCCGAGGTCACCATCACCGCCGCCGAGAAGCTGGGCGTGGACGCGGCCATCATCTTCGCCGACCTGCTGCTGCCGCTGGAACCGATGGGCCTGGAGTTCGAGTTTCAGGCGGGCGAGGGGCCGGTGGTGCATCACCCGGTCCGCACCGCGGACGATGTGCGCGCCCTCCGCACCGACCGCGCCGCCGATCTGGCTTACGTGGCCCGTGCCATCGAGAAGGTGGCCGCGCATTTCCGCAATCGGCTGGGCATCATTGGCTTCTGCGGCGCGCCCTACACCCTGGCCAGCTACATGATCGAGGGCGGCGGCTCGCGCAACTACATCCACACCAAGCGGATGATGTACGCGGACCCCACATCGTGGCGCAACCTCCTGGACAAGATTGTCGAGGTACTCGAAGTGTATTGTAAGCAGCAGGTCGAGGCCGGCGCGGACGTGATTCAGATTTTTGACAGTTGGGTTGGCTCGCTAGGGCTGGCTGACTATCGCGAGTACGCCTTCGAGGCCTCGAAGCGCCTCATTCATTCAGTCCAGCAGATGGGCGTGCCGGTGATCTACTTTGGCGTGGAGACCGCGGGGCTGCTCGGTGAGATGGCCTCGACCGGCGCGGATGTAATCGGTCTGGACTGGCGGCAGCCGCTCGACGTGGGCTGGCGCGTCGTGGGCCATGGTCATGCGGTGCAAGGAAATCTCGACCCCATCACGCTCTTTGCGTCGCTAGAGGTTCTGGAACAGCGGGTCCACGAGATTCTGCGCGCCGCGAACGGCCGCCCCGGACACATCTTCAATCTTGGCCACGGCATAGTTCCTACTACGCCGGTGGAAAATGTACAAGCTGTCGTGCGCATGGTCAAGGAGTTCAGGCTGGAGAAGAGGTAATTGAATGAAGAATACTCGGCTCGAATCCAAAACAATGTCCGCGGTATATTCTTGCTCGGCTTGGGCAGTTGTGTGCTTGCTGATGTTCATGATCCTGGCCGTGACTCCTCCATTCCAACAAATTGAGAAAACCACCGTCGGGAACCACGTTATGTTGGTCTTGTTCTTCGCAATCGCAGCTATTGGTGTGCCAGCGATCCTGATCATCATGATTGGAATGGCCATTTTCTGTGTATTTCTGGATCGTTCTTCAGTCGGCGCCAAGATACTTTGGTTCCTCTTTTTCTTCTTCACTGGACCTCTCGGGTCTATAGTGTACTTTTTTGGCGTGTACAAAAAACTAGCGGCGGCTCATCAGGAGGGCGTAAATGCCTAAACAAGCCGTCCTTCTTCTGGCCCACGGCACGCCGGAGACGGTTGCGCAGATTCCCGAGTACCTCAGCAACGTGACCGGTGGCCGGCCACTGCCGCATGAGGCCGTCGAGGAGATTCAGCGCCGCTACGCGCTCATCGGCCACAGCCCGCTGACGGAAATCACCTTGGAACAGGCGCGGATAGTAGAGGCAGAGCTGGCAGCCGGCGGCGAGTGTGTGCCCGTCTATGTTGGAATGCGCAACTGGCATCCCTTCATTGCCGATGTTGTCCGGCAGATGCGTGCTGACGGAGTGGAAGAGGCGGCGGCTCTTTGCCTTGCGCCGCAGAACTCGCGCACCAGCGTGGGACTCTATCGCCGCGCTGTCGAGGCCGAGGCGAAGGGCCTGCGCATCGACTTCACCGAGGGATGGGCTGAGCATCCGCTGTTGATCGAGGCCTTTGCAGAGCGGCTCCGCCCGGCCTGGAACAAGCTCAGCGCGGAGGTAGGTGCGCCGGTTCCTGTGCTCTTTACGGCGCACAGCGTTCCCACCCGCACCATTCAGGTTTCAGAAGGCCAGCCCGCCGATCCTTACGCCGAGGAGGCCCGGAACACCGCTACGCTGGTTGCTGCGCGAGCGCCGGAGATTCCTCAGTGGTTCTTCGCTTTCCAGAGCCAGGGCGTTAGCGGCGGACCGTGGATTGGCCCCACCGTCGAGGTGACGCTGGAATCGATCGCCGCCTCTGGCGCAAAGGCAGTCCTGCTTCAGCCCATCGGATTTCTTTGCGATCACGTAGAAATTCTCTATGACGTGGATATACTCTTCCGCGATTTTGCCAAGAAACTGAATCTTCGGCTGGAGCGGCCGGAGTCACTGAACGCTTCCGTTCCACTAGCCAAGGCCATCGCCGATCTGGCGCGGCAGGGGCTGGCACGGCTCGCTGAACCATCTCATTTTCTTTCCAGCGTCAAGGCGTAAATATCGTCGCTGCCGATGTCGTGAAGCAGCAACGGTGTGTCGGCTGGATCGAGTCCCATCCATAACGTATAAACACCTGTGTAGCGCGCTCCCTTCATATCGGCCACGACTTCCCGCTTTCCGTCCGCGATGCGAATACGATTCACGGTTTGATCGCCCGCCCACTTGACGTAATAGATGAACCGGCTGTCATGCGACCATTCAGGAAACGCGACAGCCCCCGAGTCCAACTTGGTCCATCGCCCGTTTGCGATGTCGAAAACTTTCATGGCCATTGTGTCCAGAGTCATGGCGGCAATCGACAGTCCATCCGGCGACCAGTGGGGCACCACCAAGCCATCCGACGCGGGAAGGGCGGCGACATTTCCGGTTGCGAAGTCGAGGATGCGCAAGTCGGACTTTGAACTCGCGCCCACATTCGGGGAGGTGGAAAAAACAATCTTTGTCCCATCCGCTGACCAGCTTGGATCCGTCTCTGCTTCTCGGTCTTCCGGCAGCAGGCGGCGAGGCTTACCGCTTCCATCCGCGGGAATGATATAAATCGCATCGTGTCCTTGCGGAGTGCGATCCACGAACAGGATTTGAGTTCCGTCCGGCGACCAGCGAATCGATTTTGGATACACAGGAGGGTAAGTCAGTTGCGTTGGGTGACTTCCATCGGGGTTGGCCCTCCAGAGTATGCCTTCCGGAAATGTGACATAGGCTATGCTTTTGGCATCGCTCGAATATGTGAGAAACTCGGCTGAGATGCCGGCGAGGAAGGGCTGAAACTGCCTGGATTTCGTGTCAAGGCGGACCAGTTCACCCCGGTTGGTGCGGCCCGAAGCGAAGATTTTTTTCCCATCCCGGCTGGGAATCGGCCGATCCCAGACCATGGGGCCAAAGGTCAGTTGAACCGGCGCGGCGGGCAGGCTTTTGCCGAATCCGGGACGCTCATCGAGAACCCATATCTGGCCGTCGGCTACGAAGTAGAATCTTCCATCCTGCGCCCATTGTCCGTTCCACTGCGAGGGCGATTTTTTCCATCCTGGCAGAAGCTGGTGAAGATTGGATCCACTCGATGACATCTCCCATAGGATGCCCTCCTTGGAAAACCGAATTGCGCCCCCGTCCGGTGACCAGGCCAGGGACTTTACATAGCCCCCAGGTGAAGCGATCCGACGCGCTTCACCGCCATCGCTTGGCATCACGCAAATCTCGCCGCTCACCGTGGCGTAAGCGATCTTCTCCCCGTCGGGAGACCATGTTGAGTTGATCGCATTGGCAAGGTGGCGAAGAGATCCTCCCAGCAACCGCAAGCTCCACAGCGAGTTGGCAGGGCCCAAGCCACCAGCCTCGGAGATGAGCAGCAGGGTCGAGCCATCCGGCGAAACGTCTCCCGCCCAGGGGTTCGGCTGCAAGACCGGCAGTTGTGCAACTGCTCCGCCGGAGACCGAAACCTCTGCTATGCCTCTTGGCAGCTCCTGGGTGAAATAGATTCTGCTTCCGTCCGTTCCGCCGATGAACTTAGTATTGCCGTCATGCGTGATCTGTGCGTAATTCGAGATGCGCATCTGAACTGCGCCGTTCAGCCGCATCCCAAAATAGACGGCCAGAGCGGCCGTGGCAATCAGCGCGCCGCCCAGCGCCGATACCGCAATCCACTGCCAGGTTCTCCTGCGGCTTGAAGTTGTCCCCGCGTTCAGCGATGCGGTCTGGTGCGACGCGAGCTGGAAGGCTGGCACGTCTTCATAGACCAACCGGGTGCGCTCCCGCACGCGCTGCACAAAGATGTCTCCTGGGCGGGCATCAGGAAGTACGATCGGCGCCTGCTCGGTAAGAGTCTGAGCAGTGAATACCTGCGCCCCTAACTGATAACCGCGGCCGGATATGGTCGCGATCAGTCGGGATTTGTCTCCCAATGCCTTGCGCAGCGAGGAGATGTACTGGGCCAGGTTGCCTTCTTCCACAAAGGAGTCAGGCCAGATGGCCTTGAGTAACTCATCCTTGGTCACCACCCTTCCGGGATTCAAAACCAGGTACGCAAGGACGTCGAAGGCCTTCGGCGTGAGCAAGACCGGCCCATCCTCGCGCGATAATACGCGCCGGACGGGGTCCAACTCAAATCCTTCGAAACGGTACAACTCCTTCGCGTTCAACGACATGAAGAACCTTCACAAAACTTCAGAAAAAATCATCCGCAAATTAAAGACTTTACATTCCTCTTGCATTTCCATTAAAAACCAGAGGAAGTTGCCGCACGCCTGCCATGAGGGATCAACGCATGAACATCTTACGCCGCGGCGTACTGGCAGCGAAAGCGGCCTGTAAGAAACGCGTTGCCGGGGTACCCGTGAACCGGCGCATCGAGGTCACGGTGGAGCGGGAAACGGTCACCGTGCTGGTGCGGGGTCATCCCAAAGACAACGAGGAGGGCCTGGTCTCGGGACAAGTAGGGCCGGAATCCGAACTCCTGAAGTTGCCGCCTTCCGCGCTAGCGAATGACGAAGAGGGAGAAAATTACCCGTAGCGGGACGAGCGGTACAAACTGAACAAGCCTGCACGTATCCTCGGATCGATTACTTGCCGTGTTGATGGGGATGGGATTCGCGGATGAGGAACTGCTTGGTAGCTGATAACGCGAAAGATTGGTTGCGGGGGCTGGATTTGAACCAGCGACCTTTGGGTTATGAGCCCAACGAGCTACCGGGCTGCTCCACCCCGCAAGTATAGTTTACCAACTTGCCGGACGGGGGTCAAATAGTATCTTGCGCTGGCGGCCGCGCCGGGCGTCACCCGCATCCGGTACACTGACGGAAATCCTGAACGCCGGCGAGGATCCCCGCGGATGTCTCCTCTTTATGTTGCTGTTTTGGCCGTCATTGTCGTCACGCTGCTGTCGGTTGCGCTCTATCGCACCTCCCAAGTGAAGACCAAGGCCTGCGGATCTCCGCGACAATCAACTTAGGAGCCAATTTGACCTTCTCCGAACGTTTCCAAGAAATTCGCACGGGGTTTGAGCGGCCATTCTGGGTCGCCAACATCAGTGAGCTCTTCGAGCGGCTGTCGTACTACGCGGCGTTTGCATCACTGCCTCGCTATCTGCATGAGAGCCTGAACTTTGGCGTCGAGCGGGCCAGCAGTTTGGCGGGATTGTTTGGCGGCCTGGTGTGGTTTCTGGCGGCCTTCGGCGGTGCGCTCGCGGACCGGATGGGCTTTCGCCGCGCGCTCTCGCTGGCCTACCTGATTCTGACCGTCTCATACTTTCTGCTGGGTTCGATCGGGTCGCCGTGGCTCGCTCCACTTCGCCATGCCATGCCCCTGGTCGTACTGGTGGCGCTGATCCTGATGCTTCCGGCCCTTGGCATCTCGCTTGTGAAGCCCTCCGTCGTCGGCACAACCGCCCGCGCCTCAAAGGATAACGTGCGCTCCATTGGTTACTCCATTTACTACACCCTGGTGAACGTCGGCGGGGCTGCGGGGCCCTTTCTGGCGGGATGGGTACACAAGCATCTGAGCGTGGAGAAAGTCTTCGGCATGGCGGCATTGAGCGTCTTTGTGATGTTCTTCGCCGTGTTGCTCCTCTTCAAGGAGCCGCGCCGCTCCGGCGAGGCGCAGACCGAAAGCCTCGGCCAGGTTGCTGGCAACTTTCTAACCGTCGTGACGAACTGGCGCTTCATGTTGTTTCTGGTCATCTTCTCGGGCTATTACATCGCCTTCTGGCAGCAATTCATTATTCTTCCCATCTATATACACGATTACGTTAACGCAAACAGCAATACAGAAATGCTGCTCATGTGGGATTCACTCACGGTGATCGCGCTGCAGCTGGTGGTCAGTATTCTCACGCGGAAAATGCCGTCGTTTCGCGGCATCACGCTCGGCACACTCATCTCGGGCCTGGCCTGGCTTCTGCTGATTTTGCATCCCAGCGTGATCATGGCCGTGGCAACGCTGATCGTAGTGGCGATTGGCGAGATCACGCAGCAGCCCCGCTACTATGAGTACATCTCGCGCCTCGCGCCCTCCGGGCAGCAGGGAACCTATATGGGCTTTGCCTTCCTGCCCATTGGGATCGGGTCGCTCGTGGGCGGATGGTTTGGCGGGTTCCTGATTCATCACTTCGGAGAGGTCCAGCATCAGCCCGGACTCATCTGGTGCGCGGTATCTGGAGTTGGCGTGGCGACGGCCGGGCTGCTCTGGGTTTATGACCGCCTGGTACGGCGGGAGGCATAGTCGCTTGCGGAGATTGAGATCATTGCGATATGCCTGCAGACGCAGAAACCGGAAGAGGCGCAACTGGCGCAGTTTGCGGATTAGGGCCGGCCGCGAAGAAAAAAATGCTCCCGTCGGCGCGGATTAGCCTTACACTGTCGGTGACTATCCTTTCACGCCATGCCTGTCGCCCAGTTGACGCTCGAAATCCGCATCGAGCACGCCCAGTCGCTCAAGGACCGGCGTCAGGTGGTGCGCTCGCTCAAGGACCAGATCCGCCAGGGCTTTAACGTCTCGGTGGCGGAGATGGACGAGGCGGTTACTTGGCAGTCGGCCACTCTGGGCGTGGTGGCCATCTCCCGCTCCCGCGACTACCTGCACGGCCTGATCGAAGAAGTGGAGCGCTCGGCCCGCCGCTGGACAAACGAGCTGGGCGCGGAGTTGGCCGACGCCTTCTGGGATTACATCGAGAGCTGAGGGAAAGATTGTGGTTTCCCATGTCCCAAGAGCGGGACCTGAAGCACCCGGCAGATTCGTAATAATCTGCAAGGGGTTTTCCACAGAAAATCACGTGTCTTACATCCTGAGACGCGGAGACGAGGCATGGCGAATACCTCCGGCTGATCGAAACCCATGTATCTTATTGAAGATAATACTAGTTTTCCGCATGATTCGTACGATGATAGGAAGCGCTGATGCACAAACTGCGGGATTAATCTGCAAGGATTTGGGGCCAAAATAAATATCGTAGGGGGGGAGGGGGGTACCCCTTTGGGGTACGGACCGGGGACATACCTGACAGATTGAACCGGGGACAGTGAACAGTGATCAGCAACTGCCCGCGGCTCTTGTCCTTATTCATGCTTCGATTGTGCGCCAACGGAGGGTAATTATCTGCAACCACCTGCGGCGGGGCCAACTGCCTTCGGCGGAGCGGGTTGGGGTTCATGGTTTCCCAGGTCCCAAGAGCGGGACCTGGGGCACCCGGCTTGCGGCGAATTGGATATTTCGGTAGCGGTGCAATTTGAGGAACCCAGGTAAAACTTCTGTGACATTCGCCCTTGACATCTCTTCTTCGCATCTTTTACGGTGGAATCCACGTCAAAAACGTGGGGTGGCGGGTGAGGCTCGAACTCACAACAACCGGGATACAGGCCCGGCGTTCTACCGTTGAACTACCGCCACCACCTAAACCGCCTGCCCCCAATAGAGCAGGCGGCATTGGCAAGAAGTGGTTACTTCTTGGGGTTAGAGATCGGAACGTGTTCGCGTTCCGTCGTTTTAGGGTGCGTCTGGGCATACCGCTCGGTCACGAAGCGGCCACTGATGGAACTCCGGTCTATGACCTTGACCGGAATAGTCTTTGCCATTGCAGTTTTCCTTTCTCCGGGCTACTCCGCCCGGCGGTTAGGAATTCACAATAGATCTCTCCGGCTTGAGTGTTAGCGCACTCTCGCCGGGGAGGGCATCCCTTTCTCCGTTGAGACAGGAATCTCCTAAGAACTTTGCGCTTGACAATTTCAGATGGGAGGCTAGGATATATATGTACCCGCCGAGGTATCACAATATCTAGCACCTCTTGCGGCGCTCCCACTACAGGGAGCGCCGCTTTTCCATCTGTGCGCTGATTGGTATTCTCTCTCTGTTCGCCCTCCACTTCAACAACAAAATTTGTTTGCACTATTATTGGTGCATATTGATCGGAAAGGACCTGGCCGCGCTTTGCTATATTCAGACAGTTCATCTGCTACTCCTGCACTACCTGCCATTATACATAGTACCTGCATATCCTGCAATTATTTTTAATACCTGCGCTTTTTTGCTTGACCTGCATCACCTGCGATGGTATAAAGGAATTGAGGTCAAATTCGAAAGGAGCGCAAAATGAACTCTCTGGATAAGGTTCTGGAGATGCATCGACAGGTGGTCGAGGGCGGACATGCCTATAGTGGAGGGTTGAAATACAGGAGCTATGCGGTTACGACGCTGCGTGGCGGGGTTGGCAAATCAACTCTTGCATTCAATCTGTCTTTCGAGATCGCAGGAAAACGTTCATTACTGGTAGTGGATATGTGCGCTCAGTGCAATCTAACCGAAACTCTGATGCGTGACGCAGATCACGAAATCTCAATTCTAGACGCATTGCAGCCCGCTTTACTTGGGCCAGCATTTGGTACGGCCCCAAGTGATCTTTCCTACCGCATCTCGCAGTACTGCGACCCGTTCAAGGCGCAAAAGCCATCCTTTGTGATTCCCGGTAGCCAACTTCTTTTTGCGTTTCCATCTACGCTATACCAGCAGCTTCAAATCGCAAACGCCCAGAATAATCCTTCTGCCGTTCGTAAATTGTTGGAATCATTGAAGGATATTTTGGATGGTGAAGCAAAGGAGAAAAAGGCGACTGGAATATTAATGGATACCAGCCCGTTTTACGCTGGTGGAACTCATCTTGCGTGGTGCGCGGCGGATGCTCTCATTATCCCAGTGCGTGTTGATGAACACTCAATCGAATCGCTAGAGCTAACGCTCAGCTTATTGTCGGACCCTGCAAAGGATTTTGCAGTATGGAATGAACGTGCAGGTGGACGATCAATTCCAAAAGTAGCTGCTATTGTGATGACGATGGTTGGATCAAAGAGCCAGCTACGTGCTACACCAGATCGGGCATCACGGATGTACATTGAACGCGCTCTTGCGATTGCAGAGAAATATCCCAGTCTTTTCGATCATGCTGAACCGGCGGATGCATTTGTAATCACGGATGATTTTGTTTCATCGGGCCGTATTAGCGGAGCAAAAAGTATTCCCATCTCAAAACTGAGAGTAGGCAGTTTCCATTCTGTAGAAGGTAAGAGACTACAGGTAAACTCATCAGTGGAACGTTATCAGAAGGAATTGGCTTACCTCGTCAGCATTCTCTAATCCTGCTGATGCTAAGTTCCCAGCGTGGCGGAAAGACGCGGTGACATATCGGCGGAGATGCCTGCCTTGCTGTTGAGGCCAGGGCCTGAAGGCCTCGTTCATACGCACTCTATCAGGGGTCTAAAGACCCATGCTCCCTCCGGCATTTGCGGCACGGCTAATGAGGCTGCGGAAGAAATCTGAATTTCAAGCGAAATTGATGAAAAACATCCCTCAGGGGCTAAAGCCCGGCATTTGTTGTTGCATTTACGGCACGACTGAAGTCGTGCCCTTTCAAAACATCGACTTCATCCGAAAATCCCCTACGCCGCCCGGTTGAAAGGCTCGATTTTTGGTTGCTCTTTTTGGGATGCTTGACGCATATCGTAGCCGGTTTGCAGCGCCTACCAGATTTAGGCGTGGGTTCCCAGCGCGGCGGAAAGAGGCAACGATATATCGGCGGAGATGCCTGCCTTGCCGGTGAGGCCCGGGCCTGAAGGCCTCGTTCATACGCGCTTTATCAGGGGTCTAAAGACCCCTGCTCCCTCCGCTAGTGCTAAAACCGCGCGATTTAATCATTGTGCCTGGACAAGCGCGGGCGAGGACGCCCGCACTACAGCCGGCCAGGAGGCCGGCGCTCCATTCCTGCGACCGGGAGGCAGCGCTACATTAGGCCGGCGATCCATTCCTGGTGAGGCCCTGGCCTGAAGGCTCTGTTCATACGCGCTCTATCAGGGGTCTAAAGGCCCCTGCTCCCTCCGGCATTTGCGGCGCGGCTCATGCCGTGCCCATTCAAAACGTCGACTTCCTCAGAGGTTCACGAAAACCCATTCCTTGCGCGATGCAAGGAGTTCGACCGTTTCTCAGGCGCTCCCAGGCATCGGTTTTTCGTGAATGAGCATCCAGGATGTGCCGAACTTGTCGCGGAGCATGGCGAAGCGGAAGGCAAAGAATGTCTCCTCCATTTTCATGAAGATCTCGCCGCCTTCGGAGAGCAGGGCATAGATGCGCTCCGCCTCCTCATTGCTGTCGACGGATAGAGCAAGATAGGCGCTGCGCATGGGCTGAAAACGATCTGGCGGAGCGTCGCAGGCCATGATTGTCGTGTCCGCTATGCGAATACTTGCGTGGAGAATGCCCTGCTCACATCCCGGCGGTATGTGTTTCGGCTCCGGCATCTGCTCGTAGGTCATCATAAAGCTGATTTTTCCGCCCAGATGCTTCTCGTAGAAGCGGAGAGCCTCGGCGCAGTTGCCGCCGTAGTTGAGGTGTGTGGTCAGTTTCATCGTTTCAATTTTCCTTTCGGGGAATGGATTGGAGAAGTGAACGGCGGAACCGGAGGAGTGGGACGCGCGGCTCCCATCGGCGCAAGTTCTCCGTAGAGATAAGTTACATATCTGATTTGCGATTTGCAACCAAAACGTATCCTGGAGGTCCGGGCCTGAAGGCCCTGTACATACGCACTCTTTCAGGGGTCTAAAGACCCCTGCTCCCTCCGGAAGCAGTAGTGCGGAATTTCCACGGTTTCCCGGCACGTCTCTGCTATGCTGATTGTTTGCCTGGGGTAGGAGGGGTCATGCCGGAGCACAGGGGACGAAAGCACCATCAGGACCGGGTGGCGGAGACGCTGCGCGAGGAGATTGGCGTGCTGATTGAGGGCGAGCTGGTGGACCCGCGCATCAATCTCTGCTACGTCACCGAGGTGGCGTTGAATCCCGGGGGGAAGTCGGCGCGGGTGTATGTGGCCGTGGACAGCGCCGTGAAGGACATTGCCAAGGCCGAAGAGGAGACGGTGGCGGGGCTGGAGGCGGCCAAGGGCTATATCCGCTATGAGCTTAAGGAGCGGATGGGGGTGCGCCACGTGCCCGAACTCAGCTTTTTGGCCGACCGCTCGGGACGCTTCCAGGCGCGCATCGATGAGCTGATGGGCCGGCAGCGCAAGCGGCAAAAGGCGGCCGCGGCGCAGGCGCTGGTGGAGCAGGGTCCGGTGCCGGACGAAAAGGCAGAGGTGGAGTAGCCGCGCATGGATCATTCCGGACGCAATCCGGCATTCCATCCGAATGAGCCAGTATTCTGATAAGAATCAAGCGTGGACCGGGAGGTCCACACTACAGCCGGCCAGGAGGCCGGCGCTACAGTTTCATGATTCGCGGGTCGGCGAAAGCTGGTGGTGGACTATTGAGATTCCGCGCGAAGGCCCGCATCTGTTAGCCTTGACCCTGTCGCGGCGCAGCACGATGCGCGCGTTTGTAGGAAATATGGACCCAGACCGGGGCGATAAGTTCTCCCCTGCCGCCCTGAGCAGAGCCGGCATCGCTTGCCTGCGTGAGGCAAGCAAGGCCCGTTGGAGAAACACTGGACGTGGAAACTCTTCAGGAACCATCCGCTCCGGAATCGCCCCAAGGTTGGCGCATACGGCTGCCCCGTTGGGCTACCCTACGCGAGGCGTCTGTCTTTCTCGGTTTTGTCCTCTTTTTTCTACTCTATGGGCAGACCCCCCTGGTGGGCGGCGACGGCCTGGGCCTGGTGGGGGCCGATGAACCCCGTTATGCGCAGATTGCCCACGAGATGCTCGACCGGTTCGACTCGGCGCACACGCTCAAGAGCCGGCTGAGCGCCTGCGTCACCCCTTATCTCTATGGAAGGCCCTGGCTGGAGAAGCCGGCGCTTTACTACTGGCGGGCGATGTTCGTCTTCCAGGACTTCGGCGTGCATGACTGGACCGCGCGGCTGCCTTCGGCCACCTTCGCCTTCCTCATGGTGGCCCTCATCTACCTGCATATGCGACGATTCCGGCCTGGCGGCCATCTGGACGCGGCGCTGATCACGGTGGCCTGCGCCGGCATCATCGGCTTTGCCCGCGGGGCCTCCACCGATATGCAGATGGCGGCGCCTTTGGCCATCGGACTGCTGGGCTGGTACGCCTGGTATGAGACCGATTCCAAGTTCTGGCTCTTCGACATCTACTTCTTCACCGGCGTGGCCACGCTGGCAAAGGGTCCGGTGGCGCCGTTTCTGGCCATCGCGATTGTGGCCGCGTTTGCCTTCCTGCGCCGCGAGTGGTCGATTCTGCGCCGCTCGTTCTGGTGGCCGGGCGTACTGCTCTACTTCGCCATTGTGCTGCCCTGGTTCATCGCTGTGCAGCACCAGAATCCAGACTTTTTCCGTGTTTTTTTCCTGGAACACAACCTGGAGCGCTTTGCCACCGATCGCTATGAGCACCAACAGCCCTTCTGGTACTACCTGGTGGTGGTGGTGCTGGCCGTGATGCCGTGGACGGTGATCGCTGTACGGGCGCTCATCGACGGCATCCGGACCTCGGTTTGCGAGTGGCGGGAGCGCCACTTCAGCCGGTGCAAGCCGTGCGCCAGCCAGCCCGGCGATGCCTTTCCGGAGTTTCTTGTCCTGTGGGCGCTGATTCCCATCCTGTTTTTCTCCTTCTCGCAGTCCAAGCTGCCGGGCTACATTCTGATCTCCATTCCGCCCATCACCATCCTCACCGGAGACTTTATTGCCCGGCGGCGGCAGCGTGGAATCCAGCTCTGGGTGCTGGTGAGCCACGCGGCGCTGTGCGGGTTGATGACCATGGTTGCGCTGTTGATGCCCTGGTTTGTGGCTCACGGCCCGCAGATGCCGCCCCGGCCGGCGCTAGAGGCCGCCCCGTTCTTTTCCTTCATCCGCGAGTGTATCGGCGAATGTATCCGAGTGATGCCCCCGTGGCCGGCGCTTACCGCGGCCCTGGTGGCCTCCTGCGGCGCGGCGCTGCTGATTATCATCGTGGTCAAAGGCTTCGGCGTGGCCCGGCTACGACTGGCCACCACCGCGGTGCTGGTGGTTCTGGTCTTTTATCTTTATGGCGTCGGTCCGGTCTTGGGCATTCCCGCCGTGGGCGCCACCAAGCAGGTGGTTCACCTGCTGGATCGCTCCTACTCCGCGCGCCCGCTGGCCGAGCGGCTGACGGAGTTCGCCCCCGCCGGCGAAACGGTGGCGGTCTTTCGCGTGCGGCGCGATGTTCAGTACGGCCTCGCCTTCTATCGCAATCATGAGGTGGTCAAATACGAGGAGACGGGCGTACCGGATGGACAGCACCTGTTGGTGGCGCGAATGACCGGCCGGGGCGGCGTGGACCTGCACACTACGGCCGCGCTCGAAGAGTTGCTGGGCGACCGGCATTATGAGCAGCTCTTCAGTTGGCCGGAGCAGGGCCTGGTGGTCTATCGGGTGGGCAGCCGGTAAACTGACAGAATACAGTTGACAGCAGACAGCTAACAGTTAACGGCTGTTGACTATTAGCTAATAGCTGTTTACTGTTAGCTGCCGTCATTGGAGAACCATGGCATCGGGCGCTTCCTTCGAGATCCTCGATCTGCGGCACTTTGCCGCGTCCGTGTTGCGCCCCGTGCTGGAGGCGGAGGGCGAGGTGTGGAAGCAGCGCCTGCACTGGGATTATCGCGTCTCGGCCAACCTGCTGATGCAATATCTCGACAGCCATATGCTGCCCGGCTACGCGGCTCTGGCGGGAGGGAAGATCATCGGCTATGCCTTCTGCATCTACGAAGAGACCAAGGCGGTCATCGGCGACGTCTTTGCAATGCCCAGCGCCCGCGCCGAGGGAAGGTCCGCCCGCGAGATCGAGGAAACGCTGCTCCTGCATCTCATCGAGCTGCTGGTGAACTCGCCCCAGGTGGACCGCGTGGAATCGCAACTGCTGCTGCACCCCTCGGGCTCTCACGCCGGCGTCTTTCTCGATGCGGGCTTCCAGGTTCATCAGCGGCTTTTCCTGGTGCGGCAGCTCGCAGGCTTCTATCCCGCGCCCCGCGTAAACCTGCCCGCCACGCTGGAGCTGCGTCCCTGGCGCGAAGAGGACCTGAATCCCGCTGGACGGCTCATCTCCGCGGCCTACCAAGGCCATCCCGACAGCGTGGTCAACGACCAGTACCGCTCGGTCCACGGCTCGATGCGCTTTCTCAACAATATCGTCCGCTTCTCCGGCTGCGGCGCTTTCTCCTCGCAGGTCTCGCACGTGGTGGTGGATCGCGTCAGCCGGGAGATGGTGGCCCTTGTGCTGGCGTCCAGGGTCAGCCCGGAGAGCGGCCACATCACCCAGCTCTGCGTCCATCCCCAGTTCCGCCGCCGCGGCCTGGCCCGCATGCTGCTGACCCTGACCGACTCCTGCTTCCTGCGCCAGGGCGTCAGCGAGATCTCGCTGACCGTCACCGAGGCCAACACCGAGGCCATCGAACTCTACCGCACCGAAGGCTATGACTGCGCGCACCGCTTCGACGCCACCGTCTGGCAGCGGGACAGAACGGCATGAAGGAAAGCTATTATTCCAGCACCGGAAAGGTAACAACCTGTGCGGTGGAAGGACTTCGAGCACGAAGGCGTCACGTATGACTTGAGACACCTTTACCCGCGCACTCTCCAATTTGAACGACCGGCCCGAGGTGACAAACTTGCCATAATATTTACGGTTGACGTCATCTTCAGTCTCCACTGTTTTACCAAGGAATTACCATCCGGCTCATACGACAGGAAAATGACTTATTCGGACGCTCGCGAAATGCGTCTGTTTGATTTTGAAAGGTACGAGCTATCGAAAAGGCTCCCAGGGATCATTGAGACATTAGCGCAGAGAAAATGCTTCCACACCGGCCACGGCAATTTTGTCACTGTGGAAGTTGTCAGAGGGGATGGCGTCACCGTAGATTATCACGTCTTTTTCACGGCTTCCAAGTCAGATAGGAAGGGGTGTGTAAATATATACATTCAAAGCGCTTATGTGCCCGATAGAAAGGTTAGCAGTTCGGGCAAGTCTATTCGCTTCCTCGTCATCCTGCATAACACGATGAATAAGTTGCCAATTAGGGACTAAAACTCAAAGGAGACCCGCATGGGGTCTCCTTTGAGAACATCTAATTGGGGCCTCTTTGAATCCCTACACTCGGGTGGGGACCGATCTTCCGGCGGGGTCAGTGCACGGCCATAGCCGTCCCATTCAGTCGCTGACACTCTCAAACGTAACGCATTATGCGTGTCATGTCAAGCTAAAACTCCCCTTCGCGCTTTCAACTATCTCGTAATTTCATGGACTTGATGAGAGGCAACGCCTTGATTCACGCAATCAGGAAGCCTCTGCAGCAACGTACAATCGAGGAACCGCTTCACCATCACAAGGTACTCGTCGAAGCGCGAAAACATCGGCGCATGGCCGGCGTTGTGGAAGGTGTACACCTCGGCGTGTGGATCGGTTTGGCGCAGAGCCTGACGGCGGCTAATCTTCCGTTCAGGCTCAACTCACACTGGCCTAGTGTTGGAATGGCCTCTCCGCTAAAGCATGAATCTATCCTCACGCCTCAGTCAGCAAGATACAAGGGTAGTAAGCAGGCATGATCATGCGGCGGTGCGCTCCAGGCGCGGGCCGGAAGGGCTCTTCCAGGCCGCGCGAGGAAAGATAAGAATCCGCTCCAGCCCCACCAGCTTCAGGACTTCGGCCACGCGCCGCGAGGGACGCGTCACGCTGAAACGGTGGCCTGCCTGGTGGGCGCTGGCGTAAAGCGAGACCAGAGCGGCGATGCCGGCCGCGTCGATGCGCCGCACCCGGCCCAGATCGAGCGTCACGCTTTGCCGGCGCACCAGCGGCGCAAGCCAGGTCAGCAACTCTTTCTCGCGGCCCCGAACCAGCTCAATCACTTCGACCTGTTGGCCGGCGGAGGTTGCCGCATTGTTCGTATTGTTTATCGGGTTCAAAATCGTCGTTGTCATAAATACCTCCTTGGGAAGCCGTCTTATGCACTTTGACCGCCGGTTTGCGGGCTGGGTTGCATATTCTCGACGCTCTCCTCATGCTCTCTTTGGTCAGCACGCAGACGGCCAAAGCCACTGGGGAAGGAATATGCTGAAATCGCAGGGGATAGAAGCAATTCCGGATACCGTGCCGCCGTTCCGGGTGTTCATTTGCGTTCGTCACCGTCCGCAATTGAACACGCTGGAATTGAATACGCAAACAAGGGCTCCTCCAGTTCCATGTGCAGCGAATTTTACAATCCGTTATTAAACTCCACGGCTGGCCAGGCGAAGGGATCGCCCGTCTGCCTGCGCCGGGAGCTGGTGAGTGCGCTGGCGATTGAAGTTGGCTTCGCCAATGCCGGGCTGGTCGCGCTTCCGTACGACCAGCAGGAGCGGGACGCGGCGCGCTTTGAGGAGTGGGTGCGGGCAAGGCGCGCGGGAACGATGCGCTATCTGGAGCGGAGTGGCGGTGATGGGCAGCTGCTGCGGGCGAGGATTCCGTTTCCCTGGGCGCGTTCGGCGGTGGTATGTTTTGCGAACTACAACAGCCCGCAGCCGCGTTCGATGGAGCCGGCTACCGAGGGAGCTGGTTGGATTGCGCGCTACGCCTGGTCGAGCAAGGTGGATGCGAACGGGGTCCGGCGGCCAAGCGACTATCACAGGTTGCTGCTCAAACGGATGAAAGTGCTGGAGGCGCGGCTGCACGAGCAATTTGGCGAGTTTGAAGCGCGCTGCTTTGTGGACACCGGGCCAGTGGTGGAGCGGGCGCTGGCCACGGCGGCCGGATTGGGCTGGACCGGCAAGAACACCTGCCTGATCCATCCACGGCTGGGGTCGTTTGGATTTCTGGCGGTGCTGCTGACCTCTCTTGAGGCTGAAAAGGAAAAAATGCCCACGGCATTGCAGCCGGATCGCTGCGGAAGCTGCCGCCGCTGCCTGGAGGCCTGCCCGACCGGCGCGTTGATTGCCCCCTACCAGATGGATGCGACGAAATGCATCTCCTATCTGACTATCGAGCATCGCGGAGTTATTGCGCCGGAGTTGATGGAGGGCATGGGACGGCAAGTCTTCGGTTGCGACATCTGCCAGGATGTTTGCCCCTGGAACCGGAAGGAGCCAATCAGCGCGGACCCGGAGCTTGAGCCGCGCCCGGAGCTGGTGAACCCGGCGCTGGAGTGGCTGGCTTCACTCGATGAATCGGAGTTCGAGAAAAATTTCAATGGCTCGCCGGTGCGCAGGGCGGGATTCCTGGGGCTCAGACGCAATGTGGCCATCGCCATGGGAAACAGCGGCTTGGGCCGGTTTGCGCCTTGGCTTAAAACGTGGAGCGAGGCCGCCGACGAGGGGCTGAGAACGGCGGCGCGCTGGGCGATTAAAAAGCTGAAGACGTCCAGATGAATGCCGGTTGAGTTTGAGGTCTCCCACCCTTTTCGCAAAGAACGCGAAATGGATGGGGCACCCAGAGTTGAGCGATTGAAATGTTGCGGGCGCTGAGCGTTGAGCGGGTATTCTTGAAGCAGCTATACACCGGCAATCTTGCTTCGCGCCTCCCCGGCAGTCTTGCTTCGCGCTCCATTTGACGGCGAAGAGTTTTTCTCCAGAAAGTGAGTAACACATGGCGGATTTTATTGATGCGAATGAGCGGAAGGATGCGGCGATCGAGGTTCCCAAAGCCGCCGATATGGAGCAACCGGCGAAGCAGTCCAAGTGGTATCGCTGGCGCAAGGACGGCACGGCGCTGATCCATTACCTGCTGGACAGCGAGGTGCACACCTTTGCCTTCAGCGTGGCGGCCAACGCGATTCTCTCCTTCATTCCCTTCACCGTGCTGCTCTACGCGCTTTCCCATAAGGTGTTTCATTCGCCGATGATGGAGAACGTGGTTAACGCGATGGTCAACTATTTTTTCCCCGCGGACCAGGATTTTATGGTCCGGAACCTGCCTATCATCGCCTCGCACGTAGGGGTGCAGCTCTTCTCGCTGATTATGATTCTGGTGGCCTGCACGGGCATCTTCCTGCCCCTGGAAGTGGCCCTGAACCAGGCCTGGGGCGTGACCAAGAGCCGCAACTACCTGCACAATCAGGTCATCGCCTTTGGATTGGCGATTCTGATGGTGGCGCTGGGCATGGGCAGTGTCCTGCTGAATACCGGATTGCGCGAGGTGCTCTCCCTGATACTTGTTCACACTACAAATATTAAGTTCATCGATATTGTTCTGCGCATTACATACGAGGGAACCAGTTTTCTCTTGCTGGCCGTAACCACGGGCGTGGCCTCGATCGCGTTTTTCTTTGCCATTTACTGGCTGCTGCCCAACCGCAAGGTGCCCTGGCGCCATGTGATGAGCACCTCGATCTATACCGGAATCATCTGGCTGGTGGCTAAGTATATTTTTGAGCTTCTGCTTCCGCATATGCACCTGGAAGATCTCTACGGTCCGTTCCATGTCTCGGTAGGCCTTTTGTTCTGGGCATATACCTCCGGTCTGATCCTCTTTGCCGGAGCGCAGTTCAGCGTGACGCGGCTGGGAGACAGGAAGAATTAGGAAACTATCTATGTTCAGTCTTATCGAATCATCGCTCTCCGGACTAAGAAAGCGCGAGGTCAGGTTATGATTAACTGGAAAAAGGTAATCATCTGGATCGCAACAGGATCGATTGCTATTGTTGTTGCCAGTGTTTCATTTTGCATACTTGAAACCTATTACGAACGATGGCGCGCAAAGCAATTCTTGGAAATTTATACGTCTCTCAAGCCTGGCGTTACAACTGAAACAGAGACGCGGAGCGCATTGCACAGATTTGGACATGGAGAGGAAAGCACGCGACAAGGCGAGCGATTCTCAGCTAGTCAGTGGGACGAAAACACGAATCAACGATTAGTTGCTATGGGTCGCGCTTATGTGTTTAACAATCGCACACTGCGTTATTTACGCCTGGGAGTGCCGGCCGAAATTGAGAGTATTTTGTATTTCCGAGACGGCATCCTTGTTGTGAAATACGCTAACTTTAAGCAAGGGTGGGGGAACTGTTGCATGATTATCATAAAAGAAGCTAATAAGCAGTTTGAAGGTATTCCCGAAGCAGAACAAAATCGCGACGGGTTGCGGATTAGCCATCGATGGTATCCCGATTGGATTTATTTGCAGGTTTATCCCGATGCGTATGAGGCTAGTAGGAAAAGAGCATATAACATCGATCTTTCGTGTATGACTTCTCTTCATGGATGTAAGAGTGTTGAGGAACTACTTCCGATTTCGGCGAAGTAACGACTGGGCAGATCAAGCCCGTTAAGGTTTTCCCGGATTCCATGTATCAAAAACAAGATCCGGCGTTACCCGGCTCAAGGCTCGGCGAGCAGCGCCTTTAACTGCTTTTCGATGGTTTTCAGATCGGTCTCGCCTTGAAACTTTGCGCGGACTTTGCCATGCCTGTCGATGAGATAGGTCAAGGGCAATCCCAGGACTCCGCCGTAGAGTTCGCCGAGCTTTTCATCGCCCATGGCCACTGGATAATTCAGCTTCAGCTTTGCGGAGAGCTTACGCGCCAAGGCGGGGTCGTCGTCCATGGAGATGCCGATGACCTGCAATCCTTGCGGGCCGTACTGCCGCTGCCACTGGACGAAGGTGGGCATCTCCACCTGGCAGGAGGCGCACCAGGTGGCCCAGAAGTCGAGCAGGACGACCTTGCCGCGCAAGCTGGCGAGATCGACTCTGCCGCCATTCAAGGTGATGCGCGAAAACTCCGGGGCTTTTTTGTTGAGCAGGGATTCGGCGGCGTAAGCGGTGTGCGCCCCGGCGGCGGCAAAGCAGGCCAGCAGCAGCAAGCCGGCCAGCAACAGGCGGCGAGTTGCAGACCGCTTTATCAACAGGACTGATAGAGGCTTAATGTTTCCCACCCTAGCCGCAAAAACAAAAACGCGGCGAGGGTGGGGCACCCGTCGTTTTTGGGACTGATAACCCAAATCATTAGCGTCCGCGCTCAACGGGATACCCCTTGTCCACCCAATCGCTTCCCAGGTTGTTGGCGATATAGAGCACCTTCACGTTGGTGAATCCCAGATCGCGCAGCAGCTTGAACGCGGGCCCGACGTTGGGGCAGCGGCTCCACGGGCAACAGCCGCAATAGAGCACGATGAAGCTCTTGCGGGGCAGAGGCGCAACCCTGTCTT